>Ga0272444_10003852_pt1 | contig 13394 bp, 13 predicted proteins | sample SSMForm13_FD_201033 | JGI IMG/M metagenome (GOLD analysis project Ga0272444, IMG submission 201033) | Marine sediment archaeal communities from Little Sippewissett salt marsh, Falmouth, MA, United States - SSM-Form-13 | ecosystem: Environmental > Aquatic > Marine > Wetlands > Sediment ...
CAATGCCGTTATTTTGGGCCGCATGTTTGAGATTTATCAGACATATAGGGCACATAGTGATAACAATATCGCCGTTATTGGAAAGCTGTCCAATTCTTTTTTTGGCAATTGTCTGGGCCTTAGCCGGAAACAGTGACTCTATCGGACCGCCGCAGCAATGCGTTAGTGTACCCGAGAGTTCAGGACTTTTCACATCCAGGCCGGCTCTTAAAAGCAAATGCCACGGTTGTTCGATAACATCCTCATAGCGTGCATACACACAGGAGTCGTGAACTATGACCCGACCTTCCAGCTTCTCCTTAACCGCAGGATTTTTCTCCGCCAAAACCTCCAGATAGCTTTGCACTTCCAAATTAAAACCATCCAGAATTTCAGGATAAACATGCCGCAACATATTGGTTGTATGAGGATCAACTGTAATAACCTTTTTAACGCCCCGGTCATTGAACATTTTCTGAATTTTGCGGGCATGCTTCAGAAACACTTTATCTATTCCCTGATCATAAATCAAAGCTCCGGAATAAAACTCATCTTCATACAGATAACCGAATTTGACGCCTGCTTCTTTCAACAATAAAGCGATCGAGTATATAATTCGATCGTAGAACTGCCTTTCCTTTTTGCTCACACGCGTCATGAAGCGGGAAATATTGATTACCTTATTAAAATATCTTCCCAAATTCATCAAACCGGTAATCCAGGAGTTTTCCAGAGATTTCATCCGCCTGGCCAGAGCATCGATATAGGGCATCAACTGATACATATGCCCGGTATAAAGTACCGTTTCACCGCCGCGAGGAATATCAAGGCCCGCCGCCCAGTGAGTCGCCACCTTCCCGGGCAGCGGAAGTACACTGCCTCGCAGCGAAAGGTTGTCGGTTAAAATACCAAGTATCGCTTTTTTGGGCAAAGCCATTACCTACCTCCCAAGTCCGTGCACAGTAGTATTGATATGGTTACGAAGCAGGCGCAGGTTCTCGGCTATTGGAACCCCCGCCGGACAGTTTGCCTCACACATTTTGCACAACAAACACGAGAAAATCGTATCCGCATTTTCGATGACTTTATCTTCAAGACCCAGTATCACCTGCCGAAAAAGCATACGGGGCAGAGGGCCGATCTCCATGGGACACAAGGCGGTACAAACGCCGCAGTTCATACAGGCCGCAGCATCAAAGCGCGGGATCGCCGATTCCACAAAACTGATGTTAATAATGGTCATGCCTGTTCCTCCGATGATAAAGCGTATTGAAAATAATCCTCGGCCCGGCTTTTGGGCAGTTCCTTGATCAGATTATATCGACGCATTGACATCACCCACAACACCGTTTCCCAGCCGGGCGCATTTAACGCCTCGGCCAGTTGCGGAATAGTAAGCGGATTTTCCTTTAACAGCTTGCAGATACGATCCTGCATTATCATCTCGTCCCGAAATACCTCGGAAAGATTGCGCAATTCTTTTTTTTCCATCAGACAACCTCCCGGGACAAAGCATCGATCATCCCCGTTATTTGCTGGTGAGTATATCCTTCTACGCTGATTGCCCTGGGTTCACATGCCGGTACACATGTGCCGCAGCCCTTGCATAGGGCTGTATTGACCCTGGCAATAGATTTGCCTCCCTGTTCAATCTTGGTGATCGCGTCATATGGACAGGCATCACTGCAGGCATCGCACCAGGAACATAGATCAGAATCAACAACCGCTACAAAAGGCTCCAGATCAACATAACCCTTCATCAGCAGCGCCGCGCTTTTGGCAACCGCCGACATCGCCGAATTCATGCTTTCAGGTACATTTTTGGGACCCTGTGCCGAACCGGCAATCAAAATACCGTCCATAACCGTCTCCACAGGCCGCAGCTTGGGGTGAATCTCATTGAAAAATCCATCTCTGCCGATCGGAAGTTTGAGTACATCTACCAGCTCCTCGTTTGGGCGAGCTTCCATACCCGTAACCAGTACAACCAGGTCGGATCTCAGGGAAACCTCCTCTCTGGCGGTGAGTTGATCCTTAAGCGTAACCTGCAAATTGCCATTGGACTTTGCTACAGTAGGCGGCTCATCGCCCGAGAATTTCAGGAAAAAAGAGCCGCTATGCAAAGCCTTATCATAAATAAGCTCCTGCTTTCCATAGGTACGCATATCGCGGTAGAGATGGAATTGCCTGGGCGGATCAGACCGCTGTCCCGCCAGTAAAGCTGTATGAACCGCTGCTGTACAGCAATACCTGGAGCAGTAGGAATGAGGATGCTCCTCCTGGGCCTTTTGCCGACTTCCCACACAATAAATATAGACCACATCATGTACTGCTCTGCCATTATGCCGGATCGTGCCGTTTTCAGAATTAGCCAATATATCCCGAAATTCGTCCAGCGTTACCACACCGGGCAGCCCATATCCATATTCCCCATTTGAGGGTTTGTAATGCTGAAATCCGGTGGCAACAATGATTGCGCCTACTTTCAAATCGCTGCGGCCTCCGCTGGAATTCTCAATGGAAACATTGAAATCTCCGACATTGCCGGATTTTTCCACGATTCTGGATGAAGTATGTATGTGAATCCGGTGATTGTCTTCAACCTCATTGATCAGAGACCGGACCAGCTCCTTTCCACTTCGATTACTGGGAAATAGTGGTCCCCAGGATGCCACCTGCCCACCAACCTCAGATGCCCTTTCCACCAAATCCACTTCAATATCAAGTGCGGCCAGGAAACGTGCCGCCTGAAGACCGGTTATGCCTCCTCCTATGATCAAAACGCGCGGTATTGTGCGAACACGAATCATTTCCAGAGGATGACCTTCAAGCGTTCTGGCAATGCCCGCGCGAACGAGATGTATGGCTTTATCGGTCGCGCCTTGCATGTCATGCGTATGAACCCAGGAACATTGCTCACGAATGTTTACCTGATTATATACAAATTGATTCAATCCCGCCCGTCTGGCCATGGCACGGAAAGTATTAAGGTGCAGTTTCGGTGAGCAGGAAGCAACCACGATACCGTCCAGGTTCTTTTCCTTGATCACATCGATTATTTCCTGCTGGGTGGCATCGCTGCAGGTAAACATGGCTGTCCTGGCAGTCTCCACCCCCGGATCCCCTTCAATTGCATCACGTACTTTCTCAATATCCACATAATCCGATATATTTCCCCCACAGCCGCAAATAAAAACTCCGATTTTTTGATTGCTCATCTTGCAGCCCTCGCTTTCTTCAGGTATGCAGCCGTCTGAACCGCAGCCGCACCGGCATGTAGTATAGTATCCGGGATATCCCGGGCTGCCGATGCCGCACCTGCCACAAATACCCCATCTATGCTGGTCTTGCCGGGCTCAAGATCCAAATCTACCTCCCGAATGAAGGGCATCTCTTCATGTTCAAGCTGCTGATCAGGAAACAATGAAAGAACCTCACGATTAGGCAGCAGGCCCACTGAGAGAACCACCAGATCATGTTCAGCCTGCTTTATCCCATCACCGGTAAGGATATCTTCATAAAACAAAGTAAGGTTTTGATCCTCCGTTTCTTCAATTCGGCCGACCCGGCCCTTGACGAAATAAACCCCCATTCCCTTAGCCTGCTCGTAAAACTCGTCATATCCCTTTCCAAATGCTCTGATATCGATATAGTAAATGGTAATGTCGGCAAGCGGCAGGGCGCCCATCAATAGCTGCGCCTGCTTTAAAGAATACATACAGCACACCTGCGAACAGAGCCGATTGCCTACACTTTCATCCCTGGAACCGGTGCAGAGAATAAAGGCAATGTTGGATGGAGCCTTGCCGTCAGAAGGCCTCAGTACACTATTGTATGGCCGTGTGGGCGCAAGAATGCGATCCATCTGCATAGCATCGATCACATTGGGAAAACGTCCATAGCCGTAGGCAGGCTTTACCTTCGGATTAAAAAGCTCAAATCCGGTGGCCAATACCACCGAGCCAACCTTCAGGCTCTGATCCTGGCGACGCATTTCGAAATGTATGGCATCTGCGGGGCAGGCCTCAATGCATTCATGGCATTCCGCGCAGCCCCCGCAATCCAAACACCGGCTTGCGCTGTATCGAGCTTCCTCTTCATTTATGGTGCCTTCCACTTCTTCCCAGGCCGCACTGGTTGTGCGGGCGTTTAATGGGATCTGCGGAACCTCGATCGGATCTCGCCGGCTGATGTTTGACCCTATACGAATCAGGACGTCGCTTTGATCTACCATTGGCAGACGTTCATCAAAACTTACATCGGAAAACGACTCCCCTTTAAGATATCGATCCATGTAAAAGGCCGCCCGTTTACCCTGACCTATCGCCTGGATAATCATGGATGGGCCGGTGACTACATCACCGCCCGCAAAGACACCCGGGAATGAGGTTGCCAATGTCTCCGGATCGGCGACGACTCTTTCGTTTTTTTGCAGATTAAGCTGTCCGCCGAAGCTTGATGTGGCCGGCCGCAAGCCAATGGCCAGGACCGATATATCCGCCCGTTCAGTCTTTTCGCTCCCGTCAATTGGAACAGGACGCCGGCGACCGCTGTCATCCGGTTCACCCAGCTTCATGTTGATGCATTCGATTGAACTTAAATGTCCGTTGTTTCCAATGAAACGCACAGGCATTTTAAGCTCCTGAAGTTCCACTCCCTCTTCCAAAGCGGCCTGCACTTCCCAATCATGTGCCGGCATTTCAGCACGGCTTCGCCGATAATAGATGCTGACCTGTTCCGCACCATGGCGCAGGGCCACACGAGCCGGATCAATAGCCGAGTTTCCTCCTCCAATGACTACAATTCTTTTGCCTTGCAGGTTGCCCAGACTGCCGCTGGCTGATTCTTTCAGGAAGGTCATGCAATCCATGACCCCCGGAAGATTTTCACCCGGAAGATTCATGGAATAACCTTCCAATGTGCCCATGCCAAGAAATACAGCGTCGAATCCCTGCTTTTTAAGCTCCGGGATCGAGCTTACCGGCCGGTCGGTATGAATTGTCACACCCAGGGCGGTAATATTCTTGATATCCCGATCAACAATTGATTTCGGTAAGCGGTAGGAGGGAATCCCATAGCGGAGCATACCGCCGGCCCGGGAGGCTGCTTCGAAAATCTCCACTCGGTGGCCTTTCTGAGCCAAAAAGTAGGCCACTGTCAGACCGGCGGGGCCCGAACCTACCACTGCTACACTCTTCCCGGACATCTTCTCCGGAGGCCCATATTCCGGTTCAGGATGGTTATCGTAATAACGGTCAACCATAAAACGCTTGATGCCCCGGATCGAAACCGGCCCTTCCAACCTGCCCCGAGCACATTGATCCTCGCAGGGGGCGTAACAGGCACGGCTCAAACTGCCCGGCAAAGGGGCATCCTCCATATGAAGATTAAAAGCCTGCTCAAAGCGCCCTGCTCGAACCAGTGACACATATCCGTGAGCCTTGACTCCTCCTGGACAGGTATAAGAGCATGGAGATGAACCATAATGATCGATAATAGCCTTCTTGGGTACCGCCTGAGGAAAAGCGATATGCGCCGCACGCCTGGCAATCAGATCCTTATTGAATTGATCCGGAACGGCTACTGTACAGGCTACCTCGCATTGACCACATCCGGTACAGGCAGCCACATCGATAAAAGTGGGCTTTCTGTGTAAATGCACTCGAAAACCGCCGTCCTCTTTCCGTTCAATCTCATCCACTTCGGAGTAAGGCAGAATGGTGATATTCTCATGATTGGCCGTGGCCGCCATCTTGGGAGTGGCAATGCAACTGGCACAATCCAGTGTCGGAAAGACCTTGCTCAATAAAACCATCTTCCCGCCGATACTGGCTTCCTTTTCGACCAGCAAAACCTTGTAATCCATGTCTCCCAGTGCAAGACTGGTTTCCATGCCTCCTATGCCGCCCCCAATAACAAGTACATCATATTCCATAACGAGTGTCCTTATATCTCACTTAAAACCTGATGAAATGATTCAATGCTGGAGACAAAGGATTCGGCGCATACCGAGCAAATTGCCGCCATCTTCAGCCGCCTGGGATCCTGTCCGTTCTTCTTTAACAACTCCTGGGCCTTTTTGGCAATCTGTCCGGTTCGGTCGGTGCAATCCGGCAGATAGGCGCAATCTGAACCATCAGCCGCAATGAAGACGCCGTCAAAGCCGGCCTCAATAGCATGCAATACCCAGCGGGGGTCTATCCCTGATGAACATGGGACCGAAATCACCCTGACTGAGTTTGGATAGGCCATATGCGAACCGCCTGCCAGATCAATGCCGGGATCGGATATGTTATTGGTGGCGAAGACCAGTATGGCCGGACCGTTTTTTTTCTTGGCTTCGCTTCCAGACATTATTTGCTTCTCTTGACAAAGATGCGCCAGTATCCGGCTTCCTCAAGGTTCCCCAGATATTCATGACCCACTTTGTTTGCCCATAAGGGAATGTCGTCGGTCGTACCCTCATCTGAGGACAGCACCTCCATTATGCCACCCATGGGCACTGCGGCCATAGCCCGCTTGGCTTCAAGCAATGGCCCGGGGCATGCCGTTCCTCTGGCGTCCACCAGTTTGTCGACTTTGAGGTCTTGTAATTCCGTACTCATGTTCCTCTCCTTTCGCTGCCTGACCATGTCTATCGGCGGTTCCTTCGGCGTCAATCCAATCTGAGAGTCAGCATCAAATGCCGCCAGACAAACCTGACATGGCAAAACTCGGAAATGTTAATTGCTTAATATCCTCTCAATTTTATTTGCAATATCTATTAAAGCCCTTGATATTTGGGCGTTTTTGTTTTCAAGAATTATGGGTTTGCCGTTATCCGCCATTTCCCTCGTTTCCAGATCAATCGGAAGAGTTCCCAGAAAGAGCACATTCATTCGCTCCGCCTGTTTTTTTCCGCCGCCTGTGCCAAATAGATCAATACTGCTGCCGCAATTGGGGCAGATTAATCCGGACATGTTTTCAATCACCGCGATTTTCGGTATTTGCATTTTATTGGCCATATTTATGGCTCGGCCTGAGTCGATCAATGAAACTTCCTGAGGTGTAGTGACGATTATGGCTAAATCCGGCTGCATCTTTTGAGTCAGAGTAATGATTTCATCGCCAGTGCCGGGAGGAAGATCCGCCACAAGATAATCCAGCGCCCCCCATTCAACCTCACCAAGAAATTGATATAACAGCTTGGATCGCATGGGGCCCCGCCAGATAACAGGTTGATCCGGCTTTAGAAGACTTGCTATCGAAACCACTTTCAGGTCATTGCAATTATGCGGAATAATCCTGTGCCCATGAGTGTGCATCTCACCACTCAATCCCAGCATCTTGGGCACATTTGGTCCGGTAACGTCCGCATCAAGAAGACCGGTCCTGTATCCTGCAATTTTAAGGCCATAGGCAAGATTCACGCTCACCGTAGTCTTGCCGACACCCCCCTTGCCGCTGAATACCAGAATTCTATGTCCGATTAAATGCATGTTATCTGATATAGCTTTGTTTTCAGCCTCCATTTGCTGTTTTTGCTCTGCGCTAAGCATGGAAGGTCTCCCAATACCGCCTAAGCGGCATTAATATTGAGCCTTGCAACTGCAAGGCTGCCCTAGCTTTCAATCGTCGCATCAAAACCATCCCTTACAGCATTATGAATCTGTCCAGGTTGTCTTGCATCCCCGATCACTTTTACCTCTATACCTTTTTCACGCAGGGATGGCTCGAGATCGTTTACAGAACGCATCCCCGCGGCAATCACCACAGAATCGTATTCTCCCAACGGTTTCTCAAGATCTCCATTCTGTGCAAAGGCTTTTTTCCCTTCAAATCGGCTGATTTTGGTGCTTTTTATGATTTTGACATCAAGCCGATTCAGTTCCTTTACAGTCAATTTTTTGGTAATTGGCAACATGTCCCGGGCAATATCCTCCAAAAGCTCCACTATGGTTACATCATGGTTTTTGCTGGCCAGAAATTCGGCGCATTCCAGGCCAACCATACCACCGCCGATGATCAGTATTCGCCTGCCCACAGCCTTTCTTTCAGTCAAAATATCTTCGCTCGTTAAGGGATTGTCCAGACCGGGGATAGATAAATCAACCGGAATTGCACCGGTTGCAACTATAACCATATCCGGTTTTTCCGAAATTATGTCCTCCAATACCGCATTTTGAAACAGGCGAAGCTCGATATCACTATCCTTTATTTTGTGTGTGAGAGAGATAAGCGGACGTCTCAGCATCTTCTTACCCGGCGGAATATGGCAAAGATTAAAGCGGCCGCCTAAATCACCCTTGTCGAACAAAATCACTCTGTGGCCTCGCTGTTTTGCTGTTAATGCCGCCTGCATACCTCCGGGCCCCCCTCCCACAATTACTATAGTCTTCTTTTTTTCAGGCTTTCGATGCTGCTCCGATTCATGCCCCACCTCCGGGTTAATTATACACTCCAGGCCATTGCCGGACTTGACTTTAGCAAGACATCCCTGAAGACAGGCACCACACTGAATAATATCCTGATCCCGGTTTTGCCGCATTTTCTTGGGCAAATCAGGATCCGCAATAAGTGGTCTGCCAAGAGCAACAGCATCAATAATTTTCTCATGGAGAATTCGCCGAATATCCGCAGGCTTTCCCAGACGACCGGCGGCAATTACCGGCAAATCCACGCTCTCCTTGATCAGGCTTGCCCATTCCAGGTTCTTTCCCGACGGCAGTCTCATATGCTGAAAGTACCACGCAGGCGAATCGCATACTGCCCCGCTGGCGACATGTAGCGCATTAATTCCCTGCCTTTTAAGAAAATGAGATAAATCGATAGCATCATCAATATCAAGGCCGCCCTGCACTTGCTCCGAAGCTGAGATTCTTGCAATTAAAGGCGGGTATTCGCCGATTTCCTCACGAATCGCCACAATCACCTCGGCGGCAAAGCGCCTCCTATTTTCCAGGCTCCCTCCATATTCATCATTTCGCAGATTTGTTCGTGGGGAAAGAAACTGAGAGATCAAGTAACCATGACCAAATTGGATTTCAATGATATCAAATCCCGCCTCGGAAGCCCTTCTCGCTGACCCGACATAGCCCAGAATCAGCTGGCTGATCCGTTCCTTTGTTAACGCCACCGGGATAACACCGGTTGTGGGGCACTTGATTTCAGAAGGCGCTTCCGGTTGTATTCCCGATGCCTTTGGATTTGCCGCACGGCCGGCATGATTAAGGTGCGCAATCGCTAGTGCTCCGCCCTCGTGAATTGCATCAACCAACTGCCTCAATCCCTTGACTTGACGATAATCGGAGATTCCAAGCTGCCTGGGATGTTCCTTACCTGCAGGGTCAATATACAGTGGCTCAACTATGATGGCCCCGACCTCGCCGTCAACCCTGCGGCGATAATAGGCCTCGTGAAGATAAGTCACCTCTGAATTTAACGTCCCATAGCCGGTCTTTATCGGGGCCATGATAAGGCGATTTGGTATTTCTGCTGTGCCGATCTTTAGAGGCTTGAATATGTCCATTCCCGTTCCTGCAATTGATGCTGACTTCCAAGATGATTTTTGTAATGGAAGATATTCGTATTCCTTGGCGCCTCGCTGCTTCTCACATTTTGGACAAGGCGTAATTTAGAGTTAATTATCAATTTGCGGCTCTAGTGCTGTACATATAAAATATGTTAGTCATTTCGCGTAAATGCCAGATCCCGGCAACGCCAGCAGCCTTGATCCGCAAAGCTCCCGGATGGATCGATGCCCTTGTCACAAAGCCACAAACAGCCTTCCGTGTCACGAAAAACCTTCATCGGCCTCGCTCCAGGATGATAAACACCCTGACCAAGAGCCGGTTTTTTGCTTTCTTCTGCTTTCATTCTTATCACCTCCTAGTATTGTCTTTGAAAAGCAAAAATAATGCCAAATTTCAATCGCCATTTTAAGCAATATCGTATTTCTTTGTTATATAAATGGTTACAGCCCTACAACTGCGGTTTTTGGCTTGCTTTTTCAGGATTTTCTGGGCCATAGATAATGCAATAATGCATTATGGGAAATTATGTCATGCAGTCATGCATGATATGTGAAGAGGAGTTAGCTGTCTGAAGTTGGGACATTCAATCGCAATTTTCTGATCTTTCGATATAGTGTAGATGTATGAATGCCGAGTTCCCTGGCTGTGTCTTTGCGGCTCCAATTGTTTCTTTTAAGGGCACCTAATATAAATAACGATTCCATCTCATCCATTGTGCCAGCGATTTCAATCGCGGGTACGGCTTTTTGGCCCTGAATATAATCCGGAAGATGCTCCGGCCTGATTACTCCACCGGGACTGATCACAAATGCATGCTCAATTATATTCTCAAGCTCGCGCACATTGCCGGGAAAATCATGTTTCATTATCAAATTCAGTGACGGCGGCGTAATACCGGATATGTCTTTCTTACGCAATCGGTTGAACCGGCCAATGAAATGGTCGGCCAAAAGCGGTATATCCTCTCTTCTGTCACGCAAAGGCGGAATTACCAGCTTGACAACATTTATTCTGTAATACAGGTCTCTGCGAAATTTTCCCTCTTTAACAAGGTTTTCAAGCTCCCTATTTGATGCGGCAATGATCCTCACATCCATCTGATTTGATTCGGTTGCCCCAAGAGGTACATATGTCTTTTCCTGCAAAACTCGCAACAATTTTACCTGCATGGCGGATGATATATCAGCAATTTCATCCAAAAGCAGGGTGCCTTTTTCAGCCAGAGCGAATCTTCCTTTTTTGGCTTTTTTCGCATCGGTAAATGCCCCCGCAACATAGCCAAATAGCTCCGATTCAAGTAAACTATCGGGCAAGGCTCCGCAGTTGATACCCACAAATGCCTTTCCTTTTCTGGGACTAAGATTATGAAGAGCCCGAGCAACCAGTTCCTTTCCTGTTCCGGTCTCTCCTTCGATTAAAATCGTGGAATCGCTATGGGCTATTGTGGGAAGAATCTCGAATATCTCGAACATTTTCTTGTTTTTGCTGACCATATTTTCCATGGTATATCGGGCCTGGAAATCCTTTCTTAGCCGCTCCACCAGATCAAGATCTCTGAAGGTTTCCACTCCCCCTATTACCTGGCCGTTGAGATCCTTTAATAGTGCTGATGAAATGCTTATGGGAACACGTTTTCCGCCTTTGTTTGTCATGCAGACAGGTCGGTTGACTACAGGCACCCCGGTTGCCATCGTCTCCTTGAGAACACAATTGCTATCGCATATGTTTGAGCGAAAAATCTCATTACATCTCTTTCCGATTGCTTCACGGGCCGTATATCCTGTTATCCTCTCGGCTGCCTTGTTTAAAAACGTTATCCTCAAATCCATATTCACTGCAAAAACACCATCGGAAATGCTGTCCACTATTGTCAGAAGCTCCTCACAAGTCAGATCTTTTTTCTTCGGCTTATTCATATCTATCTGCTTCCAAAATCCTCATTATTTCCCCTCGCCGCGAGCTCGGATCGCCTTCAGTCACAATATACATATATAATTTCATTTTGACCGGCAAAAAAATAAAAAAATGCATGTCATTTCCATATTTATGATCAAAAGTGAGAAGATCCCTTCACCATGATATAGGTTCGGCCAAAAATGTGTTTAAACCCGGCAACAGGTAGCTGCAAATTTTTGCTCCGCGTTTCTTAATGGATCGGTTCAAAATGTGATTATCGCTGACCATGTTTGCAATATGGAACATTTCAAAAAGCGTAACGTAAAATCAGCATAGATATTCAGGAGGTCTCATTTATGACCGGTTTTCTGCTTTGGTGCATCCTGTTTGTGCTATGTTGGCCGTTGGCTATTCTGGCGCTTATTCTTTATCCGATAATATGGCTTTTAACATTGCCGTTTCGTATTTTCGGCGTAGCAGTGGTTGGAGTTCTTGCTCTTTTTGCAGCACTGATTTTTTTGCCGGCACGTCTAATCAGCGTTCGCAGCAGATGACAGATTAACCTGCAGTTTGCCGACCTGTCCAGTGCAAAAAAATTGATTTAATTGCGCCTCTCGCAATGGCGATGATCGGGCTTTATCAGCAAGAACCTTATAGAAAAATATGCCGAAAAAAGCTACATTTCATCTCAAAAAGGAGCGCATGTGTCGGTTCTAAAATTGCACAATAAAAGCAAAATACATGACTATTTAAGCAGGAATACATATTTGCATATTTATGGCATTGGCGATCTGGATGATTTCTATTGGCGCTTTACAACCTGGTATGGGCTCCAAAAAAACGGCGATTTAAAAGCCGTGATTTTGCTTTATACGGGATTGGATATACCCGTTTTGATTGTGCTTTCGGATGATATCGAACCACTCAGCGAACTATTGATCGAGATTATTCCATATCTACCCGAACGGTTCTATGCTCATTTGAGTCCCGGCATGGAAAAAATGATTGAATCCGAATTTCATCTTAAGCCGCATGGATGTTATTATAAAATGGCCCTTCAGCACCCTTCTCGTCCGGGAAAAATAAATTGCCCGGATGTAATTCGTCTGAACATGGATTATCTCGATCGGCTTTTGCAGCTTTACGATCAGAGTTATCCCGGCCACTGGTTTGATGAACGCATGTTGAGTTCAGGCCAGTATTTTGGAATGATTGAAGATAACAGACTGGCCAGCGTCGCCGGCGTACATGTATATTCATCTCACTATAAGGTTGCGGCCCTGGGTAATATCGCCACCCATCCCGACTACCGTGGGCGAGGATTCGGCAAAAAAGTGACTGCACGACTGTGTCAATCGCTTTTGGAAACCGTGGAAATTATTGGATTGAATGTCAAGGCGGATAATGATCCTGCCATAGTATTATATAAAAATCTTGGTTTTGCCGTTTCCAACACGTATTATGAGTACATGGTGGAAAAAGCAAAAACATAGCCACTTAATATCCAGGGATATGTTATGATTTCATACATTTATTCTGCTGAGGAAATTAAATCTGAACATCTGCGGGGCTTTTTTGAAGGTTGGCCTAATCCTCCCGGCCCGGAGACTCATCTTTTGATACTAAAGCAAAGCCACGAAATTGTCCTGGCTCTGGATAATGATACCGGACAGGTAGTGGGATTTGTCAATGCCATAAGCGACGGAGTGCTGGCGGCCTATATACCCCTTTTGGAGGTGCTGCCGAAATACCGCAAACAGGGGATAGGCAGCGAATTGATGGAGCGTATGCTTGACAGGCTAAGAAATTATTACATGATTGACCTGGTATGCGATCCGGAAATGGAGCAATTTTATTCGCGTTTTAAGCTGAATAAGGGTACGGCGATGATGATCCGCAACTTTGATCGGCAGTCCGGATCCCCTGATGTTTATTGATAATTATTGGCCGCGTCAAGGCGGCATTTTATTGACAAATTAAGTAAAGTGAGTATATTTGTTTTAAAAG
>Ga0272444_10003853_pt1 | contig 13393 bp, 12 predicted proteins | sample SSMForm13_FD_201033 | JGI IMG/M metagenome (GOLD analysis project Ga0272444, IMG submission 201033) | Marine sediment archaeal communities from Little Sippewissett salt marsh, Falmouth, MA, United States - SSM-Form-13 | ecosystem: Environmental > Aquatic > Marine > Wetlands > Sediment ...
CTCCAAGCCATTTCTGCCGGGCATAGAGTCCGGCCGGGTACCTGCTCCCCTCAAAAACCTGTAACGGATTAAAGCGCAATTTCATAGGACCTGTCATCAGGAATCCACAATCCTGGGTCAGACATTTCCTGCAAAAACCTGCTTCTCAACCTACAGAACCGGGTGATCCCTGTCAAGGACGTTGGCTTCGGATCAAGACAGCGCCTTCCTTCTGTCTTCATGCATATTCATGCCACCTGCCCGATTGGTCATATGCAAAGTTTCAGAAGCAGATGAGATGCTGGGTTTCGGCAAAGGCGCATAAGAATTGGCTCGATCAGATGGGAGGCCATTGAGCCCTACAACATACCACGACAGCAACATGTGGCCATGAGATTCTGGCCGCGGCGCAACATATAGCCCTTCATCTTCGCCGTTCGTTCGAGCCATTCCGTTTAGTGTGATCGGTTTTTGCGAAACATCTTGGATGTTTTATCGGAATTTCCAATTTGACAAATCGAAATTTCCAGCATAATCTCCATTCATAATCCCTGCAAGGAGTTCCCCAATGAATCGGTTTTTCGGCTTCACCTGAGCGTGTATAGAGACACTGCCCGTGTTCGGTAGGCGCGCGGTATGGCCGGAAAACCGACTCATCATCTTTTTTGGTTTTATACCCATCCGTTGCGGTAATTCCAGCCATCCTACCTGCGCTTGAACGAGTTCTAATCCGGGGGCAATGGTGCTGGGCGCCCCGCGGGCTTCAAACCCGTTGGCCCGGTCTGCAAAACCGGGAGGAGGTTCGATTCCCCTTGCCCCCTCCAGCAACATTCAAGGAAGGATGTTAGCGAAAGGTCGTCCATAAGATATGTCAAAATTCGTCACTGTGGGTATTGCAGGGCATGTAGACCATGGGAAAACCTCTCTGGTCCGCTGCCTGACCGGTATCGATACCGATCGGCTGCGGATAGAAAAAGAGCGCGGTCTTTCCATCGAGTCAGGGATCGCACCGCTCGAACTTTCTTCGGGACAACGGATGGCAATGGTAGATGTCCCAGGACATACCGATTTTCTCAAGAATACCATTCGAGGGCTTAGTAGTGTGGATGTCGGCATTCTCGTGGTTGCTGCGGATGACGGCGTCATGCCCCAAACCCTTGAGCATATTCAGATCCTGGACTTCTTTGGGGCCAAAGGTGGCTTCATTGTCCTGAGCAAAGTAGATCTGGTGGACGATGAGACCCTGGAACTGGCCGAATTGGAGATTGCAGAGCTGACTGAAGGCACTTTCCTTGAAGAAAAGCCGGTGGTTTCCTTTTCATCCATGGATCAAAGAGGAATAGAGGCGGTTCGGGCTGAAATTGACGCGATGGCAGAATCGGTTGACGCCAGGAACGTGCTGGCCCCCTTCCGATGCTGGATTGACCAGGTCAAGGGGTTTGCCGGTTTCGGGACCGTGGCGAGCGGAACGATTCTTTCGGGTACGCTATGGCAGGATGACCCTCTGCAACTCCTGCCGTCTGGCTTGGACACTCGGGCACGATCCATCGAGACGCATCATGAAAAGAACTCAGAAGCCCGTGCTGGGCAGCGGGTCGGCATCAACCTTCACCGGGTGCCCCTCAAGGAAGTCAATCGTGGAATGGTCTTGGCAGCACCCGGGTGTGTCGAAGCGACGTTCCTGCTCAATGTGGACCTCCGGGTGCTGGATCGCACCCAGCGGCCCATAAAAAACCGCCAGCGCATCAAGCTCTATTTAGGGACATCGGTCATCAACACGCGGATCATTCTCCTCGAAAAGGAAAAATTGACGCCCGGCGAAAGAGGGCTGGCCCAGTTCCGCCTGATGAAACCGGTCGCCGCCCTTCCGGGAGATCCCTTTGTGATCTGCCTTTTGAACATCCAGACCGTCATCGGCGGAGGCAAGGTCATTGAAATTCCCCGTGAGAAATATCGACAGGCCAAGGCATCCACAACCATTCCGTATCTGAGGGCGCTCCAGGAAGACGATCTCAAGGGATTTGTAGGCCATTTTTTTGCTGCCGGTCGCTCCCGGCCGCTCACCTCGGGCGAGCTTTCGAAAGAAACAGGTTTCTCTGTTGCCGAGGTAGAAGCGGAGTTGCGGACGAGGATCAGGGACGGGCAGCTTTTGTCATTCAAAGGGGGAGGAGTTTTCAGCAAAACCCTGTATCAGGAACTGAAAGAGCAGCTGCCAGAAGTGCTGGAAGAGATATTGCGCGAAGACGCGTTGAAAATGAGCGCAACCGCTGAGGAGATTCGCAGGCAACTGGCCCCGTCACTGGATCAAGCATTGTTTCAAAGGATGCTTGCCGAACTCTGCAATGAACAGAAGTTCCAGAAAAACGATGGAGGGTTTCGTATCCAGAATCTTTCCGTAAGGCTTCCCCAAGAAAAGGAAAAGCTGGTCCAGTTGTGTCTTGATTACGCACGCAAATCCAATTTCATACCGTTTAGTTCAGATACCATTTGGAAATTAAACGAGAAGAAGTTCGACAAAAAAGAGATACAACGAATGCTCATCTACTTGCGTGATAATAGAGAACTGGTTCGCATAAACGATGGACGCTTCTTGACCACAAGCGCCTTTGAAGAAATGAAGAAAAAGATACGTCATGTCATTGCTGAAAAGGGCGTCTTTACACTTGGAGACCTCAGAGGGACATTAGGATATGGGAGAAGTGTGGGTGTGCCGGTACTTGAGTATCTGGACAGTGTGGGGTTCACGCGAAGAAAGGAAAACGGGAGAGTACTGAAAGCGGGGGGATGAAGGAGAACAGATGAGGGAATGATCACATGAGGATCTTTATTCACCGTGAAACGAGACTCAACAAATGTCTGGAGACCTTGAAGCGAGGAGACCGGAAGTCCGTGCTGGCTGCAGTAAGGGCGGAGGAAATCATTGGGCAACTGCATAGGGACGACCGCTCCTTTTTGAAGGAAACTGGCCGGATGACCAAGCATGGTGAGTTGCGGATTGAGAAGTGCCGCAAATACGATCTGGGCAGCGGATATCGCCTGATTTGCTTCGAACTGGACAGCGATCTGGCCATCGTTTATGTGGGGGCCCACGACGATTGTGACCGCTGGATTGAAAACAACCGGCGATTCGATCCCGAGTTGAGCGAACTCAGTCAAGTGCCTTTTTTGACAAACGAGGAGGAAGAAAGCGACGACACCATTACACCCGACCCTGATGAGGAGATGGATTATGACGACATCCTGATGAAACAGATTGACGACAATCTGCTCAGGCAGATTTTCCGGGGATTGTGTGTGGAAAGGGCCTGAGTAGATCCGGATAGCCAATGAATAAGCATAAATGAATGGGAACAACAAGGGAGGAAACCATGAGTGAAGACTATGCGGCCATGTGGAAAGACCTGGGGCTTCATCGTTCGGTGGTGCGAAGGGCCTTAGGCATGCTAAAGCGCGTAAACGTCAAAGCGCCGTTTCTTTTTGCCGGAGGCGTCGCACGCAATCCTTGCATGCGTCGGCTGTTGGAAGATGCACTCGGAATTCCTGTCCTTGTACCGGAACACCCCCAGATGGTCGGCGCCCTCGGCGCGGCCATCATTGCAGGTGAAAGCGACTGATCGGGGCGCTGGAGCGCGAGGAATAAAGGGAGAATGTTAATCCACAAAAAGCGTCCGCTACCGGTACCACCCGACGTCGTAAACCGCCTTTGTCATGGCGAAGACATTGACGGGCGGGACCGTGGCGGGGATGCCGCACCCCGGGGCCAGGATGAATCCTCCGGGCGCCTGTATTCCCTGGGTGATGAGGTTGCAACACTGCTCATAGATGTGCCGGGGGGATGCCGTCTGTAGCAGGGTGGGGTCCAGATTGCCGAAGATGATATCTTCAGGGAAATATCGGGCCGCCACCTCGACCGGTACTTCATGCCCGAAACTCAGGACGCTGGGATGCGGCCAGGGATCGGCCTCGGCAAAAAGGGGAAGGTTGAGATTTTGATCGCCACAGAGGTGGAGGCCGAAGCGCCTTATTCCCATCTCCTTCAACTTTGCATGATACAACAGATGATACGGCACTGCGAATGCGGCCACATGTTTCGGCGAGATGACCTGGTTGGATTCGTTGGGGTTGCTCATCCATACGAAGATCTTCTCCGCGCCAAATGTCTCGATCCAGTAGGAAAGGACATTCAGGATATGATCGAGGGCGAACCGCATCAGTTCGTGGCAAAGGTCCGGCTCCCGGATCATCCACCGGCAGAAATTCTCCAGGCCGCAGATATTGGCGGCCATGGTGAAGGGGGAGCGGGACGAGAAAAACACGGGGAGCCCGTGTTCGGCCTGAAGCCGGGCAAATCCCATGGCCAGAGGTATCCTCCCTGAGGTGATCGGGTCAGGGAGTTTGAGCGTTTCAAGATCCTTTTTAGATTGCACCGGATGGGAGGTGATGATGAGGGCGCTTTCGTACCTCCCTTTTGGCATCCGTATCTTTCCCCCAAAATCAATCGCCCCCCAGACCGTATGTCCCGGATATTGGGGCATGGGCTCCCAGTCATAGAGTTCGGCGGTCCACAAGGCGGCCTGAAAGCATTTTTCCGGGTCTTACAGGACCTCCCTTACTCGGTACCCGGCATTAATGGCATTGAACCCGAGGCTCATGCTTCCAATGGGTACCCGGTCAGGAAGCTGGTAATCGAATAGATCGTCGATACGTTTCTGTGAGCTTCCATGCGTTTTCTTCTGTCTCATCTTTCTTGCTTTTGGGTTACAGTGAAACGTCTATTCCGGGTCGAGACAGCAGGCCCGAACAGATTTGACTATACCTTGCTTCTTCAATCTGGTTTCGGATAGAAAAATCTTGTGAATTAATGGACTTCGCTGCCACGCAGGCATCGGGACACATGTCCGTCGTTCTACACAACAGCACCCAGTGTGGGTTTCATGGCAGATCGGCCCTCAACGCTTTCACTCTTAATAATTGGACTTGTTCTAAGCAGTCAACCAGATTTTGCCCAGCATCGGGGTTTTGATAGGGGCTGCGCTTTTGCGACACGTGTCTGCATAAAGAATCCTGTTGACAGGGATTCGTCTTCTGCATATAAAGTCGATTAAAACGCGCTATAAGAAATAGCGCCCAAGAAAGAACGTAGATCCAAACGATGGGCCGTTCGCCTCATGCCCGGCCCTTTGCTTCAATGGATGGATACGTCCATCCGGAATTTTTCGAGTAAACACAATTGAGCCATGGAGGCTTTTTCAGCGGATGACATCCGCGGCCTTCATGGCTTTTTTTATGGTCTGTCAGGGATCCGGGGGGCGGGAGAGGTCTGAAGGGCCGTTCTGTTAGAACGAGACGCCTGTGAAAAGGGGAATACGCAACATGGATCAGCATAAACGAACGATACAGAAATACTGGGACTGGAGGAGCTTCTCCTATCCTTGGGATGCGGATAAATCAGAAGGAGTTGCAGAAAACTGGGAAACCCTTCTAAGGGGCCTAATTTCAGGGTCTCCGGGCAGACGGGCCATTGATATCGGTACCGGCACGGGGCAGTTTGCAGTCTATCTTGCGCGGCTGGGATTTCGTGTTACAGGCATTGACATCTCTGAAAGAATGATCCTTAAGGCGAGGGGACATGCCGCTCGCTTCAATCTCGATATCAATTTCCAACAACAGGATGCCGAAAATCTTCTTTTTAAGGACAGCACGTTTGACGTGGTGGTATCCAGAAACCTTTTGTGGACGCTGCCCGATCCTGAAAGAGCTCTCGAGGAGTGGCGCCGGGTCTTAAAGCCATCAGGGGCCCTTGTGGTATCCGACGGGATGTGGATGAACACCACCTGGAAGCGGGTTCCCCGTTTGGCACTAAAGGTATTCAAAGGGATGTTCAGAAACGGGAGCATGGTTTCTTTGCGTTTTTTTTGCGCTTATGCGGCACTTCAAAAGGACCTTCCCTTCTATGAAGGAATCCGCCCCGCCCATGCCATGAGCCTCTTTCGATCGGCCAGATTCAGGGACATATCATGCTGTGATACGTCGTTTTTTGACACGGATCCCTATGGAAGGAATGGTTCCATACAGGGAGAGGCCCCGGGGTTTTTTGTTGTGCAGGCCAGAAAATAGTGATATTTCCGTAACAAAGACCCTCATGCTGCATCGGTTGTTGAATGATCTGTGTTCGCAGTGAGCCATGCCCATGATCGAAACATGTTCCGGTTTCCTGAATGAGATTTCAACGCCTTTTGTTGTAATTGAAGAGCGGATTGTAAGGAACAACCTCCACCGTATCCACGAATATGCCAACCGGCGGAATCTGTCGGTTTGCGCACACGTCAAGACCCATAAATCAAAGACCATCGCCCGAATGCAAATGGACGCCGGGGCCGTGGGTATTGCCGTGGCCAAGGCAGATGAAGCAGCGATCATGGCAGAACTGGGTGATGTGGATATAACGGTCGCGTATCCAGCCGTGGGAAAGGCCCGGGCCGATAGGATCGCCTGTCTTGCACGGACGCATCGGATACGGGTGGCGGTCGATTCCGAGTATGTGATGGCCGGACTCGCCCATTCAGCGGCTGCCCACGGTGTGGACATCGGGATCAGCGTTATGTTCGATGCCGGGCTTCATCGGTGCGGCGTTTCCGATCCTGAGGCAATGGTAGATCTTGGCCGTTATGTCCAGAAATGTCCCGGCCTCCGGTACGACGGCATTCAGATGTATCTGGGCCACCTTTATGGCGGTTCGGCCCGTGATCCCGCCCAAATCCGACAGATCAACCGGCTCTGGGAAACGGCATATGAGGCACTCAGTTCGGCCGGAATCGCACCTGAAAGGGTATCTTCCGGTTCCACCCCCTCTCTGTTTAATACTCACCAATTGGACCATGTCACCGAAATCCGGGTCGGCACTGCCGTGTTGAACGACTATTTCGTTCTAAAATTCGGACACTGCCGTCTGGCGGACTGTGCCCTCCGGGTCGTGGCCACCGTTGTCTCCGACCGGGTGCCCGGGCAGGTCTTGATCGACGCGGGTTCAAAGGCCCTTTCCGCCAAACAACTGCTTCGGTCTGAGCGCCTTGAGATGGGCTATAGTGTGGAGTACCCGGAGGCACGGATTTTTCGTCTTCACGAAGAACACGGCTGGGTGGATGTCAGCCGGTGCCCACATCCTCCCCGAACAGGAGATCGCATGAGCATCGTCCCGGTGAACGCCGCCCTCTGCATGAATCTCTACGACCATTTTTATATGCTTTTGGAGACGGGAGGCCTTCGAAAGGAACGGGTCGATGCACGGGGTTGCCTGGTGTGAACCGATTCGTTTAATCTATTTATCGATCCTGATTCATTTCATCAAGGATCTGGTCCATCCAACCGGAGAGTTTTGCATCCGAGACTGAATAATAGGAAGGGAGGTAGGGCTTGATGTCGAGTACAGGACTGCCATCGACAGCGTCCAGTCCGGCTACGCGCAATGTAGTACCGTTTTGTTCCAAAAGTTTGACGGCAATTACCAGAATGGGATTGGGCCGGGCCGGGCTGCACGTGGAGAACACGCCCACCGAGGGCAGGTCCTTTCTTCCCATTGGATGGACCTTGGTGAGGGTGCGGCCGTCGGTCTCGACCTGGTGAGCCCAGTAGAGGACCAGGATATGAGAGAAGTCGTCTATGCCTTCGAGAAGGTCTGCGTACTCCGGATGGATGATGATTTCTGCTACATTGTCATGTGTGTGTGTGGGCCGCTGATCTTCATTATTCCAGTCCAGATCTCCCGAACGGGCCACCAGACTCGGCTCGGCCATGTCGCTTCGAACCACGCCCACCGGCTTTAGCATCATGTCCATTTTTTCTCCTTTCCGGTCTTCATCGTTGTCACCCGCGTATCCAGCAATCAACTATGGGTTGACGCGGATTTTTTCCGATACTAGACTTTTTATTTAATTATTCACAGGGATTTTATCAAGGGAGCCCTGAGTTGGTGAATGGCTCAGCCAACGCAGGGCCGCTGTGCCCGTCTGTATTGGTTACCGGTTTCGAGGGAGAAAGGCATAATGGATCTTAAAAAGATGGTTGAACCGTACCGGGAGATGTTATCCCGGGTGCGTCGCGATCTGCACCGGATACCGGAAATCGGGTTTTCCGAGGAAAAGACCTCACGTTTTGTGGCAGCATTTCTGAAAGATGCCGGCGTGGAAGTGGAGACGGACATGGCCCGCTACGGGGTTGTGGGGCATGTCAAAGGGGATGCGCCCGGCAAAACCCTCATGATCCGGGCGGATATGGACGGGCTTCCCATTGCCGAGGAAACAGGGCTCGCATTTGCCTCCACCCACGAAGGGATGATGCATGCCTGCGGCCACGACGGTCATATGAGCATGGTCCTGGTAGCGGCCCGAATCCTGAAAGACCTGGCACACCGGCTGAATGGGCATGTGAAGTTTGTGTTTCAGCCGGCCGAAGAAGGGCCTGGCGGCGCGCTTGCCATGATCGAGGAAGGGGTGATGGAAAACCCGCGGGTGGATTACAGCCTCGGCTGTCACGTGTGGCCGCAAATACCCGAGGGAACCATCGGCGTCAAGCCGGGCCCCCTGATGGCGGCCATGGATCGGTTTGATTTGACCATTTTAGGCCAAACCGGTCACGGGGCCATGCCCCATCTATGTGTGGACGCCATCGATGTGGCCACACAGGTGATTAACGCCCTGCAGCGGGTGGTGAGCCGACAGATAGATCCGCTTCATCCGGTGGTGTTGACCGTGGCGACGTTCCACGCTGGGAGCGCCTTCAATGTGATTCCCAAAGAAGCTGTTCTGTCCGGTACCACCCGTACATTTGATCGGGATATCTGGAATGGGTTTCCAGCGCAGATGGAGAAGATCATTCGGGGCGTATGCGATGCCATGGGGGCCACCTATGAATTGACCTACAGCAAAGGCTACCCGCCGCTGATCAACGATGATGACATGGCCGCCCGGGTGCGCCGGGCAGCCGCTCAAGTGGTTGGAGAAGAGGGGGTATTGACCCCCGATCCCACCATGGGGGGAGAGGACATGGCCTGCTTCCTGGAACGGTCCAAGGGATGTTTCTTTTTCTTGGGGGTGGGCCGACAGGGCGGCGCATCCCTTCACGATGGACGGTTTGATTTCAATGAAGACGTGCTTTCATTGGGCGTTGAAACCTACTGCCGCGTTGCCTGGGACCTTTTGGGCAGCGCAGGCGATGATAGCAGATAAGCTCATGCGGATGGCCGTAAGAAAAGTGCCTAAGGTGCCTAGAATGCCTAAAGTGAACTAAAGTCAAGGAATTCTGTTAATCAAACGAAAATGTCCGGGGTTTCCAGTTATAAGTATCCAGCATCCCACATCGTGCATCAATCACGCCTCGGCGTGATTTTCGTACGGGCCCTAATTCGTGTCCATCCGCAAATAAATTTTGGGCACGACCGGGTTTCCAATTCATAAATGGAAGTTTTTTCGAAAGGTTAAGGCTTCCAGGAACCCGCTGCGAAGCCGTGGGACTGATATCGTACACGCACCATGACAGGCCGTTGCCCTTCGCTGCAACGTGAATTCCCCGAACCCATGGCCCAGGTGCATGCGCAGGACGCTGAAAAGCTGGGGCTCAAGGAGGGCGATCTTTTAAAGGTCCGTTCACGACGGGGGGAAATCGTCACACCTGTCCGGATCGGCCATATCGTCCCGAAGGGCTCTGTTTTTATGGATTTTCACTTCCAGGAAGCCAATCCCAACCGTCTCCTGGGAACCTCACTGGACCCCGTGTCCAAGACGCCCGACTATAAGGTCTGCGCAGTGAGCCTCGAAAAACAGGAGGCAGCGGCTGCAGGCTGATGGGCATCTTGAAGCCGGCCCTGCACGCCCTCTTTTTTAACCTGCCTGTGTCGGGACATAGAGATCAATATCTGAGGTTTTGCTTTTCACCGGCGATGAACCACGCCCGCCTGTGAGGAAGTCAGGGACTGCTGCATCCATATTACGACGCTACAAGGGGAGCTGGTGCCTTTCTGTGCCTACAACCTCACCGCTTCAGGTGGCCGGGCGCTCTATCGCTCCGCCGGCCCGGGTTTCACACGAAGACAATCTGCATGACGCTCTGTTTCATGCACCCAGAAGCATGCGATCTCTCGTAACGTTTCACGGGTTGAAAGGTTTCGTTCAACAAAAATTGCCCTGGTCCCCTTCTTCCCCATCTCATGGGTAGCAAATTGTCTTTACGCTTTCTATCGATGCCCTTATCCACAGATCATGAAGATGACAAGTACTGCTATTTCTATTTACGTCTAAAACGATTAACATTGTAATCTGAACAAAATTCTTGACAACTCAAGGTCAATATATTCTAAATTATGAGTGTTTATCGAAGACTGTCTCAGTGGGCAAAACATCTAATTTTCTGATACATTTTTTGTTGAGTTCGAGAATCAGAAAAGATCAATGTGAACCGCATCCTGCTGAGGAATGTCACAACCGCTTGGCATTGATGAAGTATTGTCCTTTTTGATACATCGATGCGGTGTCTGTTTCGAGCGATGGAGAATTTGGCGCTCACAACATAACCTTTCCGAAAACACAAAAAAAGCGGTGCATTGGTAAAAAGTCAAATCTCACGCCTAGTGAAACAACTACAACAGAGGTTTCACAAGGCAGGCCAAGCACGCAAAGATATCCCCAATATTTCAAACAGATTAACCCTGTGTTTTCTGAGAGCTCTGTGAGAGATATCACTTTTTGCGGGACCATCAAATATGTGTGATAAAATAATGCCGATCTGGCCGGGTAAGTCGGCCTAAGCGTGCCAAGAAAAATGGAGGTATGGACGATACTCGAAATCGAATACATAACAGACAAGGATCAGAAGGATCTGGCGGTGTTTTTCTATGGAAGAGGGAATCGGACAAGAATAGGGAAATCGGTAATATATTCGGTATATCCTATACGGCGGTCAGCCATATTGTGAGGCATGTGAAAGGCAGGTCGGGGACAGATCAAGATTTTCAGAAGGTCTACATACTGCTCAATTCGCAACCCGCCAAGATGTGACCCCAATCTCCGATGGTTCTCAAAAGACCCCGCCACTCCAAACAGATGGAGAGCGGGGTTTTGCACTTTGTTGCGCCGGTAAGTGCGAATGGTAAGCAACCTCGGATCACCGGGTGAAATAGTGTACAATCAGCAAAGAACGTTCCACAAATTAATGCCCTTTTTCCGGATAATAACGTATGAAAGAGCGCTCAAGAGGTTCAGCAAAAGCGGAGAGCAGAAAATGACAAAGATGAAGATGCAATTGACATATGGGATGTTTTTCATGCTCGGATCTCTTTTAATCGTATTTGCTGGCAGTGCTTCTGCCATCGCAGGGGCGGGCTTCCGATGCAGCGGAAGAATTATAGCTGTGGGAGATTCTCGAGATTACGTTCTTGAGAAGTGTGGAGAACCCACCAGTATCGAGGAAAGAACCGAAAGAACCGCGAGGGGATTCAGGCAGCGTTATCCGGAAAGCCATGAAGAACTGAGCTATATCCTTAGAGAAATACGGGTTGAGGTGTGGACCTACAATTTGGGGAGAACACAATTTATTCGCTATCTTACTTTCCGAAACGGCAGGTTAGTCGCGATTGAAACAGGGGGTTATGGTTATTAGTACTGTCCCCTGCCATTTTCCTTCCGGGTCATTTCTGCTTGGGCCGAAAAAGAGCCAGAGATGATACGAAGAGTAAGTGCCAGGTTGGAATGAACTCCGCCTCCCTCCAATTATGCGACCAAATCTCCGCAATAATTATTAAATAAATCGAAAACCTTTTCGGCCAGCATTGACTTGAAGCCGCCTCCGAGATGTGCCAAACTCTTAACTTATCCCATTTATGTTGCAGGAATTAACGGAGGAGTAAAATGAAAGAAAAGAATCTGAGCATTTCTCAAATCTACCAAAAAGGTAGAGAATATCTGAAAAGCATGGAATCGCCGTGGAAAGCGCCGCCGGACAGTGACATAGGGGTCCCTTCCCGCATGAACCGAAAATATCTGGACTCTCTTTTCTTTGTACCGAATTATTTCGACCCGATCGAAGTAGACACCTCGTGCACTATTTTGGGGGTATCCTTGAAAACCCCCATTTTCTGCTCTCCCATTTCACAAACGGACTTTGCTTCTGATGAAGGATTGGTCGAAATAGCTAGAGGCGTTGAAAAGGCCGGGTCCTTAATGATGCTCGGAATCGGCGGTTCAAGTGAATTGCAAAAGTCCATCGACCTCGGGGCGAAAGTTGCTAAAATCGTCAAACCCTATCGAGAAACAAACCTCATTTATAAAAAAGTCCGCGAGGCAGAGGATCGAGGCTGCGTGGCGGTTGGAATGGACATTGATCATTTTTACGGTCGCCTTAGGGGAGATGAGGTAACCAGAGACGAACTTTTTGCCCCGCAAAAGACCGAAGAGATCAGACAGGTCATTGACGGGACAAATCTCCCGTTCATAATTAAGGGGGTTTTGAGTGTAATTGATGCTGAAAAAGCTTTTCAGATCGGCGCATCCGCTGTATTGGTGAGTAACCATGGAACTGCTGCGATTGATTATACGATTCCATCCATGATGGCACTCCCATCTGTATCGGAGAGTGTGGGGAAAAGACTCACTGTTTTGGTGGATACTGCCTTTAAAACCGGTAACGACGTACTGAAAGGTCTGGCGTTCGGGGCATCAGCCGTTGGATTTGCAAGCTCCATGCTTCTGGCATATGCCGCCGACCGTGCGGACGGAGTGGACCTACTCATCAATCAATTGACCGCCGAACTCAGACGGACAATGGCCGCCATCGGCCTTTCAAGCGTATCTGAAGCCAATCCGTCTTTCATCCGCTTTTCGCCTTTCCTGGTGCAATGAACTTCGGAAAGTTGATACATTGATGGCTTCCAACCATGCGGGCGCTACTTCTTCTTGCGTTCAGTCTGATATTCTTGATAGATCGGAAATTCACACGTTATAAACATGTGAAGATGGCCTTGATCGCCTTACCCTTTCCTTTCCCAAGGCCTGCCTGAGTTGGCGATGGGCATTGGTATAAACGATACCGAGGTGATTGTTGGCAGTATCGGATCGAGCAAGCGGAGCAAATACGCTGTTGTCGGAAGCGGCGTAAACATGCCAGAATGAATCTCCCCTTAAGTGGATGCTCGGAGTTGTATAGACTGTCTTCTCGGCGGACACGGCAAAGTGGTAGATATCGATCCCGCCCAGCGCGCCTGAACTCAGTGATCTCAACAAAATGAGGAAAGAAAAGTGAATAATAAAGAAGAATATGAAGAATTTGGCCGCAATTGACTTGGTTATTCTTGTTATGATTCGTATTCTCTCATTTGCTTCCGATGAAGTCATTGCGGTTGTTTCGGATTGCTGGGAACCGTATACCT
>Ga0272444_10003854_pt1 | contig 13392 bp, 15 predicted proteins | sample SSMForm13_FD_201033 | JGI IMG/M metagenome (GOLD analysis project Ga0272444, IMG submission 201033) | Marine sediment archaeal communities from Little Sippewissett salt marsh, Falmouth, MA, United States - SSM-Form-13 | ecosystem: Environmental > Aquatic > Marine > Wetlands > Sediment ...
GGGCCAGCCTGCTCCAGGCTGAATCGCCTTTTGACGAGAGAGAAAAAGCAAGCAACTTTCCCGGTTGTCCGCCGTATCTATATACGTCCCTCCTGCAGTACGACGGGGCAGTGCCTCCCCAGCGCGTGCCCGATATCGGTGCGGATGACTGCGAACCGAAAGCTCTGAGGGGTTGCAACCGTGCTGTGAGGGCACGGAGCCCTCCCGGTTTTGGCCGGGAGGGCTTTTTCATGGCCGCCGCGGATCGGAGGGGACATCCGGCGGAGGATCTGCCGGTGGGGACGGACGATGCCCCCGGACGTCCGCAGACACGACGGCCGGAATGCCAGCGTCCTGTCTGCGATCGACGCGAACGGCACACACGAGGCCGCAGCGATGAAAAAGGGGGACCTTCAGGTCCCCCGGAAAAAGCTGCTGCTTCAGAGTTCCCCATCACTTACCTCAGCAACACCATCCTCCTGATCTCACTGCGATCGTCAGCCTCCAGGCGGCAGAAATACACGCCGCTGGCCAGCGGCCGGTCAAACCGGTCGGTTCCGTTCCAGGATATCTGGTGCCGGCCGGCATCCAGCTGGCCCTGGTGGAGCATATCGACCTGCTGCCCGAGCAAGTTATACACCGTCAGGCGCACGGGTCCGGATCGGGCGATGGTGAACCGAATGATCGTCTCGGCGTTGAAAGGATTGGGGTAGTTCTGCTGCAGGGCGAAGCGATGGGGAAGTACGTCTGCATCGGTGACCACCACATCGGTGGAGGAGGTGATCTGAAAGGACCATCCATAGCCGGTCTCCAGGACCTGGTCCCACAACGAGGAGATGCCGCCTGTGAGCATCACCGAGACCGTCTCGCCGCTCTGGAAGGGCGTATCCGGGGTGAAGGTGACCGTCCGGGTCAGGGGATCGTAAGAGATGCTGCCGCCGCGGTCTCCCCCCTCTCCGGAGACGATCACGTGGTCGCCGGTGAAGCTGTCGGCGTTCATGGGCATGTCGAAGACGGCCGCGATGGCGGTTTGATGGGAAACATCCTGTTCGCCGGAAGCAGGCCGGGTCAGCAGGATCTGGGGAGCCGTTTTATACGTCGGCAGGGCGCCCATATCCAGGCGAGAACCGTCCGGGTCCGCGGTATCATCGGGATTTCCCCTGTCGATGCACTGAGAACCGGACAAGATGTTGAAGTCGTATGATTCGGGATCATGAAACAGGGGATCGGAGTTGATCTCTCCGGTACCGGGGCGGGGGGAGAAACTCTCCCACGCAACCCCGCCTCAGGTGGGGCAGAAGGCGGCGTAATCAAGCTCGCCGTTTCCCCAGACATCGTTGTACAGCACGGTCGGCTCATAACCCTCCCGGCAGGCGATGCCGTATTCGTCGTTGCCGGAGATAATGCAGTTGGTCACGGTGACATCGGCTATCCAGACACGCAGGCCGACGCCGTTTCCCACCAGGGTGCAGTTGGACACCACGCTGGTGGCGGCATAGTCGTAGCTGATCCCATAGCTGCCGCCGGTGATGATGCATCCCTCTACGTCCATCCGGGAGCCGGCTCCGGCCCAGACCTGGGCGCCCTCGTCCAGGACGATTAGGGCCCCGTTGCCGCGCAGGCAGCAGCTGGTGTTGCCCTGGATGACCAGGTACCCGGTGTACACCTCCGCCGGATCGAGCACCATCAATCTATCATAGCCGTCTCCCGGCCCGGCTGCATCGTAGACGTCCTGGAGATGCCGGGCCGCGGAAGGAGCGGCCGCTATCAGCAGGGCGATCAGCGGGATCATCGCCGGAAGAAATCTCTTCAGTGTCGTTTTCATTCTTCCTCCTGGATCGGTTCTCGTTTGTAAACGATTGTGTGGCCCACCCCGTTATCATACTATAATTATATGGTATTGTCAAGGGGGAAATAGGTTCCCTGACAGCCTTTGAACGGCATGAAGCTCAGCCGGGCTTGTGCTGCCGCTGGCCTCACCCGCATCGTAACCGGCACTGGGCTTGTGCCGTCGCCGGCCTCAGGGCCCATCGTGCCCGGCAGGGACTGCAGCCGGCACGGGGCTCGTTCCTCCGCACGACGGAAAGAAAGAAAAGGGCCCGAGAACGTTCCCGGGCCCTTTTAAATGGCGGGGCCGACCGGATTTGAACCGGCGCTCTCTGGCTTGACAGGCCAGCGTGTTAAACCAGACTGCACTACGACCCCGGAATGATACTCTTTTAATGGGCGATACTAGATTCGAACTAGTGACCTCTTGCTTGTAAGGCAAGCGCTCTCGACCAGCTGAGCTAATCGCCCCCGATTGGTTTCACTCTCGAAAACCTGTCCGGCAGGTTCGATCTCCTCAGCGATCAGCAGAGGGTTGGCGCCCTTCCTGGGGATCTGTTTTGGCGCGAAGCAGGATGCCGATGGGGATGACGACACAGTAACCCAACACCAGAAGCAGCGGGGCCAGAGTGATCGACCCCATTCTCAGGGCGATGAATCCCACGATGATGATCACCAGCCCGGCCAGAAGGGTGAGATAATTTTTCCTGGTGAACACAAAGCTGCTTTTCTTCTGCCGGCGGGCTTTTTTCTTTCCGGGTTTGGCCGTGTTTTTCTGCGATCCCATACCGCACTCCGTCTCCAACAGAGCCCAATGAAATAATTTAATAAAAGAGACTGTCTGGAGTCAAGGGGAAAATCACCCGGCGACCGGTCCTCTTAGGAGAACCACCCCAGGATCATCCCGATCCACTCGCCTAAAAATGACATCCGTCCGATCAGAAGCGATATACGAGCCATGACGGTGTAGCCGAAGGAGGCTCCGAAGGTGACCATGAGGATATAGATGCCCACCCGGGAGGCGGCGCCGAACGCGCCCTTGTGCTCCTTGGAGAAGAAGAAATAGATCAGCCCGCAGACCACTCCGACGATGAGCACGATGTGGGAGAAGGTCATTCCCAGGGAAAAACCGCCGTCATTAACGGCCACGATGGGGATCAGGGTGCTCTTGATCTGACCGACGAAATCGGACTGCAGGTACCGACTGAAACGCACGCCGGCCGTGTAGCCGATGATGAAGGCCAGGGCCCAGCGGCTCAGCCAGGCGATGGGGTTGATCAGCCTGGTGAGCAGCAGGATCCCAAAGATACAGGGAATGATGTAGTGATACTCGGGCTCCGCATTGGCCAGTGCCGGAAGGATAGTTCTCACCAGCGGGGGATGGATCTTGGCCAGCATGTTGGGAACCATCGTTCCCCACACGCCCACCACCATCCAGTAGGCGGCAGAGATCCCGACGAAGAGGTGCTCGGCGAACTTGTAGAAAGGGTTGTCCTTATAAAGGAAGCTGAAGATCATCAAGGTCAGCAGAGCACCGATCCAGACCTGTAAAGCGTACATGGTGTCCATCCTCTTTTCTATGAGATCAACCGACTTTTTTCTGCCGTTTCTTTTCGATAAAAAAGGTGATGTTGCCGATGATGATAAAGATGATGATCACCAGGTGAGCGATCGCCTGGGGGCCCATGATGGCGATGGCGCGCTGGTAAACCTGTTCATACTCAGGGTATTGGTGAACCAGAGAGGCCTCATACTCGGCGGCCCCCTTCAGTCCCCCCATCATACCCAGCATCTGGCGGGGATAGTAGGGGTACAGCAGCGGGGCGCTGACCGCGGTGGTGCCTCCGGCCACAGGGATGTCACCCGGGTCTCCGGCGAACTGGACCCATTCCTTGAGACCTGGGAATCCGGCGGAGAAATTACAGATGAAAGCGAAGTCCCTGAGGTTTTGAATGTCGCTCATCATCGGGATCTCATCGATATGGGTGCCGGGGGCATCGGTGGTGTACATCTTTTTCAGGTCCGCCAAGATGGTGTTGATCAGCCCGTAACCACCCGCTTTATAGCCGAGATGAACGTAATCGGTGCCATAGACCTTGTCCGGGAACTCCCCCTCTATCACGTTTTCGATGACCCGCAGGGCCTGAGCCTGGCCGGTGGGCCACAGGGCCATGATATACATCTTGTGGTTCTTTTTGCAGCAATGCCGCGTCACCGCGGTGGCCATGGGCTCCAGCTCCGGGGCGGTGCTGGGTCCGTAATCGAAGGGCAACAGGATCTTGGATCCCTCGGGCAGGCTCTCGATCTTGTCGAAGATCACCTGCACGATGGGGGTGGGATGCTCCATGAAGGAGATATTGAAGACCAGTGGGATGATCACCGCCAGAGCGATGAGGAGGAAGATGATGCGGCGATCAACATTCCCCAGTTTTTCTACGACGCTCATCGGACACTCCTCTTGTGAGTTCTTATTTCTCGGCGCCCAGATAGGGCCGCTCGATGCCCAGGATGATCCTCAGCGAGGTGGCGATCACCCCCAAGGCGATGCCGATCATGATGGCCCTCTGGCCGGCGGTGTTCGGCCATCCCATGATCCAGTTGGCCAGGGTCGGGATGTGCAGGAATTCAAGCTGCTTCGGTAGCCAGAAGGTGAAATAGTGCCCGATGGGCGTTCGGCCCACCAGGATGATGAAGGCCGAGATGAGCAGAATGGTGGCCTCTTTGGTTTTGGCCCGAAAGGCCCGGTAAGCGGCCGAGGCCACGAAGAAGGCCAGCAGACTGAACATGGTGGCCTGAAGCGGGTTGAAGACGGCCTCGAACATGAACCGGAACCATGATCCCTCCGCCAGGAAGTCGCCTGTCAGCCCGGGCGGACCACCGATTTTGAAAAAGCCGATGATCAGCATGAACAGAAAGCCGATGATGGTGACGAAGCTGTAGGGCCAGTCGACCTTTTTCCGCTGGATCCTGACCAGGTGGACCCTGAGCAGGTTCCCGCCCCCCAGGATGAAGGCGAACACGGCGATGATGTCGAAATAGACCGAGAGATTCTCGTCCAGAGAGCTGAAGGGGGTATGGGGGATGAACATGGCCAGGATCAGGGCCGTTCCCACGACAAACGTGATGATGATCGGGATTCGTCGACGCATATCCTCCTCCAGACGCTAGAATCTCAGGGAAAAGAGACGGATGATGAAATCGCTGACCTTGGCCATGGCCTGGCTGCCGGTGAGCACGCGCAGTGTCTCGAAGAGCACGCCGAAGCCGATGGCTAGAGATGCCAGCACCTTGCCCGCATCCGCCCCCTTCAGGCTGCCCAGCGCGCGGGGTTCCTTGGACAGATAAGCGCTGGCGGCAAAAAGCTCCTCGCCGATCAGAGTGTAATCGCAGGCGGCCACGAAGAAAGGCAGCTGAGCCGGCTGAGCCGTGCCGGCCACCTGGATGGCCCCGATGGAATTGCCCGTCTCGGCCAGGATCAGCGACTCGGCGAAGAAGGATCCGAGATAGAAACAGGCGGCCGGTTTGTTCCTCACCATGGTGCCGTCCAGGAAGGCCACATAGCCGAACTGCTCGTCGGTGACGTAGTGGACGATGTCGTCGCTGTATGCGTCCGGCCGGCCGGCGCTGAGATAGGACTGCTTGACCGTCTCCCGGGCGGCGGCCAGCACCATCGATCGCGACACCGGCACATCCAGCTTGGTGTCGTACTTGGCGATGGTCTTGGCCAGGGAGCCTAAAATGGTGATCCCGGCCACCGTCTGGACATCATCCAGATCCTGGATTCCGGGGACGTAGAGGATCGATTTGCCCATCTCGGTGGCTCGCCCGACGGCCTCGTCGACCGCCTCCAGACCTGCGATGCGCCGGATGAAGAGCTTCTTGCCTTTCTTGGCCCGGGTGATGTAGAAGATGATGAAGAAGGAGAGAATGGCGGCGATGACCAGCAGGTTGCTCCGTTCCACGTTGTACCACTGCTGGCTGGAGATGACGGCTTTTGAAGGGGAAGAGTCGATGAAAAATTCGCCGGCCAGGGCTCGGATGCGGTAGTAATAGCTGGTGCCGTCCTGGGCGGAGGTGTCCACATACCGGTCCACGCCCTTGGTGACCGAGCTGACGACCTGATAGTCACCATCGATGCGGGTGCTTCGCAGGATGTCGTATCCGCTGACATGATTCTTACCGCCACCGTCGTCGGCTGACAGGGTCCAGCTGACGATGATGCTTCCGCCGGCATCGTATGGGGTGTCGTGGACCTCCGGAACACCGGGCGGGGCCGGTGTTTGTGCACCGGCCAGAGATATTTCGAAGGTCTCTTCCTGGGCGGGTGCGGTGGACAGGAATCCGACCGACACGACCAGTATGACCACGACACAGAACAGCGATGCCCTGCCGAGGTGAGGACAGGCGCGTTCCATGTGGAGCATAGGACCACCCCTTTCGGACAGAGTAATTGCCAATGGCCGATTGTTTTCCGATTTGATGTTTATCAGGAAGGGTAAAACCGTGAACACAGATTACCACATTTGACTAGAAATGTCAAGTAATTAAATGAAAATCAAGAAAAAAGTACGGCGGTCAGGGACTCACAGCCCACACCGTGCCATTTCTCCGTAATTGTGTCCGTCGTTTTCATCATCAGGTCCCTGCCCCCGCCTGCATCTCGTCGATCCTGCGGACGTAACGGTCGATATCGAACTTGCGGCGCAGCCCGCGGTCGTTCATGTAGCGGACGTTCCCAAAGATGGCCCGCTCCCCCCAGGGGCGGTCGTGCTTGCCGAAGCACCAGGCCACCCCGGCGAATCCGTTGGGGTCGCGTCCGTCCATCTCGTATCTGTTGTTCAAGTACAGGGCGGTCTGAAAGGCTTCCCGGGGGGAACGGCTCCACTCCAGGATTTTCTTGCCCCAATACATCCTCATGTAGCCGTGCATCTTTCCGGTGAGCAACAGTTCCTTCTGGGCGGCATTCCAGTAGGGATCGTGCGTTTCGGCCGCTTCCAGCGCCGGCCGGGAGTAGATCGTGGGTCTGGGATCCTGCCGGTGGGCCTGGAGGGTCTTGCGAGCCCATTCGGGCAGACCCTGGTAACGGTCGTAATCCCGGTTATAGAAGACGAAATTCATGCTCAGCTCGCGGCGAACGATGAGCTCCTCCAGGAAGGCCTCCCTCCCCGGGCTGGAGGTTCTGGAGATCCGCAGGGCGAGATAGAGAGGAGAGATCTGTCCGAAATGCAGATAGGGGCTCATGCCCGAGAGCCGGTCGACGCCGGGATCGTTGCGCTGGTCGGCGAAATGATCCAGATGCTTGCGGATGAAGCCATCGAACCGGCGAATGGCCCGACCGGTGCCGCCGGCGTAGTGCCGGCTGGGAGCCACACCATGGTCGACCTTCAGCCGCGAGATGACCGCCTCGACGTCCTCGATGTCGGCCAGGTCGATCGAGTCAATATCCGGGACGGCGGAGGCGTTCTGCAGTTTTCGCCGCCGCAGTGGTTTCAGGAACTCGTTCAGCCGCCGGTGGATTTTCGGCCGCAGGGTGGCCGCCGAATACTCCTCCTTGGGCGAGGCCGACTCCACCGGCACGACCACCTCGCTCTCCACCTGAACCAGGGGACACCGCATTCGCTCGGCCGCCCGGGCTCGCCACTGACGCTGGATGCGCAGATAGCCCCGGTCGACTACGGTCAGCGCGGCCCGGGCTGACAATGCAATGGCGCCCTCCTCGGGAGAGCCCCGGCGGATAACCAGTCGCAGGCCCCGTTTCCGCAGGGCCGCTGCGGTCTCCCGGAGGCCCTCCAGCATGAAGGTGTAATGCCGGGCGTTGGCCTCCGGAAACCGGTCGGTGAGCCCGAAAAAGACCACCGCTGGCAGCCCCAGTCGGTTGGCCTGGCCGATGGCATATTCCAGGGCATAATTGTATTGCTCTCGCTGGGAGGCCTGCATCCAGTAGAGGATGTAGCGGCCTTTGCGGATCTCTTTCTCGTTGAGATATCGTATCCGTTCCGGGTGGATCATGGGGAGGCCTTTTTGGGGGAGGCTATCCAGTCGAAGCCGCCCGATCCGGCGCCTGGTGGCCACCCCGGGCGGTTTCCGTCCGCGCTTTTACAATTTTCTGCCCTTGCCGGAGTCGGTGATCTCCATGAGCGCCTCGGGGTAGGGCTCGAGGAAGGTCTGCTGGGCAAGATACTCCTGGTCGAACCGAACCACCCAGGCCCGGGCCAGGTTCAGCGGTACGCTGAGAGGGACCTTCTCGTTCCGGTACCGTTCCAGAGTCTCGAGAAAAAAAGCTTTCTCCCTGGCCGAGAGATTTTTGGAAAAATAACCCAGTGTGTGCATCAGAACATTGATATTGGACACATATCGGGGCGGCCGTATCAGGGCGCCGGCCAGATGCTGAGCGTAGTCCTCTATGATGGCCTCGAGGGGCCGTCTCTCGGGGTTGGCCACCAGGCGTCCTAAGATTTTGAGTTCCTTTTGATTGTATGCCATCATCAGCAGCTTATTGGCGGCCTGAAATTTGACCAGGGCGGCCATTGTCCCGGCACTGCGGACCTTCCGAAAGGCGGCCAGGGAAAAGAGCTTGGTCAGGAAATGCTCCCGCAAACGGAAGTTGCGCAGACGGCCTTCTTCCTCGATGGCCGCGGCAGGAAAGCGGTCCGTCACCGGGCCGCCGAAAAAGCCGGATCCAGGCGTGGAGGCGGCTCCCTTCTCCGGTCCGGCGTAGATTTTCACGCCCTTCATGCCGCAGGACGGCGATCGCTCCTTGAGGATGAATCCGTCGATGGCCGACAGCGAGCCGAGAAATGTGTCGGTGAAGCGGCGCATCTTCTCGCTGACGTCCCGGCCTGTGGACGGCTGGATCAGCCGGGCTCCCCGGCCCTGGTCGATGATGCGGATGGGATCCCGAGGCACGCCCAGCCCGATCTCCACCTCTGGACAGACCGGGCGATAGACGACATGGTTTTTTAAACTGTCGACGAACTCGTCCGGGATGACGGCCCCGTTCCAGCGGCAGTGATCGAATCCTAAGCACTTACTGATGACCACGTTCGGCTTGGTGAATGATCGCACAGCCGGACTCCTTTTTCAAGAGCTGTTTAAAACCAGGATCGAAGCATTCAACAGCGTAGCGAAGCTGACCCAGAGGAGGTAGGGGACGAGCAGCAAGGCGGCCGTTTTCGAGATACGGAAAAAAAGCACGATCGTCAGCACGATCGTTGCCCACAGGCAGGCGATGTCCACCAGGCCAGCGAGAGGGCTGTGCAGACCGAAGAATAGAATGGACCATAAAGTGTTGAGAATAAGTTGGAAGGCGAAAACGCTGAGGGCTGTCTGTCGCCAGGGGGCATCTTTTTCAGCTCGCCAGACCAGAAAGAGAGAGATCCCCATGATAAAATAGAGAGCGGTCCAGACGGGAGCAAAAACAGCGCTGGGCGGTGTGAAGGGTGGCTTGTTCAGTGTGGCGTACCAGACGGGAATAGCCGGCCGGGTGAACAGGGATCCGATGAATCCGGCTAGCAGGCACAGGAAAATGCTGACGGCCAGACGGATCGGATTTTTCATCCGGTCTGTCATCATTATCACCGCCTTTCTTCATAGAGCGGCTCCGGCCGCATCGAGGATCCCCGGGGGCTATTCCCACCATTCGCCGATGAAATAGATCACTGCGTCATTGGCCGAGAAGACAGCGAATTGGCACAGAAAATTATCCGGAAAGTACTCCGGGGTGATGTCATGGTTGTTCGAACCATCCTGATTCATCAGGTACAGATCGTATTTCCCCTGAGTGCCGATGGCGCCGACCACATAAACCAGTTCTTCCCCGGTCCGGGAGAAGCTGGCCAGGCTCTGTGAGTAGCCCGTCTCGGTGAGGCGCTGTTCCGCCCCGCTATCGGCCGGAATGCTGAAAAAGTCGTAATTGCCGTGGACCGAGGTGTCGTCCAGCAGGCGGGAGAAGACGATCCGGTCCAGATCGGGATGCAGCCGGGGATCGTAGTCCCCGAAGGGGAGGTTGGCCTGGCCCCACTGGCCGGCCCGGGGAGGATCGGTGACCTGGCGGTCGCCGGTGCCATCCTCGTTCATGATCCAGATCTGGCTGTTGCGGGTAAAGACGATCCGGTCGCCCTGCCAGTGGAGGTCGGAATCATGGAATCCGGAATCGTACAACAGATGCTGATTACCGCCGTCGGGGGCGTTCATGATATAGATGTCCAGGTTGGTGTGGCGCCAGGAGAGAAAGGTGATCCGGTCGCCATCAGGGGACCAGCAGGGATACAGGTCCCAGTGGTCGTTGTCGGTCAGCCTGACCAGGCTGTCGCCGTCGACGCCCAGGGTGCAGATCTCCCTGTAGGAATCGCCGTCGCCATCCATCTCGCAGGAGAAGACCAGCCGATCGCCGGCCGGGTGCAGACGCAGGGTCTCGATCTTTCGGGCGGAGCTGTAGATCAGGGTCACATCTCCGGTGGCCCGATCCAGGGCATAGATGCCCCAGCGTTCCTGATGGGGAACCGATCTTTCTTCCGGCTCGCTGGGGCTGTCTTTGGAGCACCCGGCGATCAGCCACAGGCAGGCCAGGAGGAGCAGGACGATCGTCGTACACGCTGTGCGGATCAGCAAGGGCCGGGACCGGGTCACCCAGGAGCTGTGAGGGGGGGGTTTTTTAGACCGGAGATCTGTTCTGCGCAATTCAAGACTCCTCTCATCTACCGACCCAGCACCTGTCCGATGGCCCGGATCAACCCCTGCGGATCGTTGGTGCCCACCCGGAAGGCGGAGCCGTCCTGAAGACGGAGCTCGACGGCATCCAGGCCGGAGACGTTGTACATCCAGCCATGGGGCACCTTGCGGATCCCCCAGCCGTGATACCAGTGGTTTCTGACCGGTTGATAGACCATGATCAACCTCAGGGGAATGGTCTTGCGGACCAGGCCCGGTCCGAACCGGACCGTCAGAAACTCCTCGTCGATTTCCACCGTCAGGGAGGCGAACAAAAAGGTGGCCAGTCCCAGGATGAGGGCGACGATCACCGGGATCCAGCTGAATTCGGTGAAGGCCAGCAGAACGATGATCATCACGATGCTCAGGTCCATGGTCACGATGATGGTCCAGCCGACCTGGGTGTGGCGGTACACTATGTTTCTCATTGCCGATGTCCTTGGGGAGGATGCCGGCTCAGGGGGCCAACAGCCACTGGCCCAGAGCCACGATCGCAAGAAGGCAGTCCTTCCTGACGAAGGTCCAGCCGCCTCCCGTTCTCACGAAAACGCGATCTTCCTGGCCGTAGCCCTGTTCGGGGAGCGGCAGGCCGTTTCTGCGGCCCTCGGCATACACATAGGCCTTGATGAACCGAAGGCGATCGTGCATCGCCCGGTTCATTCGGGCGATCTCGATTCGTTTGATGCCGGTGTATTCCTCGGCCATTAAGGCGTACATGCATTCCTCGGGTGTCTGGTAAAGCCCCATTTTTTTTCCGGCCCGCACCTGGAGGGTCGAATAAACCGCGATGGCGATGAGGGCGAGCAGGACGATAACGAGAAGGCTGAACAGCAGGGCGCGTTTCCTGTTTCGCATGGACAGGGAACCTCCGCCTTCCGTTTCCGGCCCCAGAGAGCGTTTCCAGGAGCGGGAGAGCTGGTCGAAGCCTGTGAATGCCGTGGCCTATGATTCTTGAATACGATATCGCATGATGGGACGAGTCTGTGAGCGGCGGGCCGCCTCCCGGAACCCGACCTGTCGAAACTGCGATGCCAGGCCGTGATAGAGAAACACATCGGGCGCCGATTCCTTTCTCGGCTCCACCGGGTAGCCTTCCACGATTCGACCGCCATGTTCGGCGGCATACCGGACGGCGGCACGCAATAACTCGATGGCCAGTCCCCGGCGGCGATGCGAGCGGGCCACGTAGAAGCAGACCACCGACCACACCGGCCGGTCGTCGATCTTTTTGAGAATACGCGAGCGCTCCAGACGGGGATAGGACTCCCGGGGCCCCACCGAGCACCATCCCACCGGGCGTCCCCGATCGTAGGCCAGGATGCCGGGAACCCGTCCGGAATCGACGATCCTCTTCATCGCTCGCCGGTTCGGCTCCCCTTTGTTTCGCTCGTATTCCGCCTGGGTCTGCCGCCACCACATGCACCAGCAGCCGCCGCAGGCGCCCCGGGGACCGAACAACTGCTCGAGATCGACCCACCTGTCCGGGGTCAGAGGGTGGAAGGTCAGCGGCATGGAACGCTTCTTCCCGGCCGCCGGGGTGGTCCGGTTCTCTGGCCGGGCCGTCTTCCTCCTGGATGCGGCCGTCGTCCTTTTTGGAGGGTCCGGGTTCCCTTTGGGTTTCGTCTTATTTCTCCGCGGCATCTCGATTCTTCTCTCGGCTTGGCTCGCAGAAAGCAGCCAGGTGGGCGGGCATGTTCATTCCCAGCTGCCGGAAGATCCCCTCGATGACGGTTAGATCGACGCGATTTTCCTTCTCCACCCGGGCCAGGGCTTCCCGGCGGGATATCTTTTTATCCCGGACGAGACGGGAATAGAAATCGTCCTTTTCGGTGACCCCCAGGGTGGCCAGGTACATGAGATCTTTGAGGTGGGAAAGCTGGCAATCGAATCTCCAGGTCGAGGAAGTGCCAGCCGGCGGGCGCCAGTCGATCTCCGATCCGATCCTGGAGAGGACCTCCGCTTCATCCCAGGGGATGAAATGAAACAGGTCGGTCTTCTGCAGACGATGTCCCAGCAGACGTGAGCCCACGGCATAGGAGTTGGCGAACAGATAGCCCTTCAGCGTATGCAACAGATAGGCCGGCCTGAGATAGGACGGATTGATAAAAGCCTCCCGGCCCAAACGGAAGACATTCCACAGATAGGTCGAGACCAGGTTGGTCCCGGGCGAGAGGCCCAGCAGAGATTTCTTGAACGAGGTGTATTCGTAGGGATTGCCTCCGCTGACGATGCACGGGATGTGATGCCTTCGGGCGATGGCTATAATCCTGGGCCAGATGATCTTGCAGCCCACGCAGATGGCCGGGACCATGGCCGCCGAGGGCTTGTGCAGCCAGGCCTGCAGATTGTTTCTGACCATGCGCTGGTGGAGGCGTGCGGGCAGTCGGAAACGGACCAGGTCAACCCCAAGGATGCGGATCATCCGGGCGATATTCCGGTCCGCGTGATCGTCTGTGAACGGATTGCGATAGTTGACGGCCAGCACCCGCAGGCCGTAGTCTCGAACCAGCTTCAGCAGGGTGAAGGAGCTGTCCCTTCCGCCGCTGACGGTGACCATGGCGTCGTAGCGGCCGGTCTGCCGGGGGCCGGCCCCGAGCATCCGGCGCAGAACATCCTCATTCTGCATGGCGAAAGAGCGATGGTTCCGGCACTCGCTGCACAGGCCGTCGTCATCGAGGTCGATCAGACCGGGAATGGCCGGCATGATGCATCGGCGGCAGATGGGCATGTCAGGCCCTCCTCCGCAGAGACCCATTAAACGGCCCGCCGTAAAGCGGCCCGGGCCAGCAGGCGCGTGGAGTCCAGAATGGGCAGGGGGGAGATGTCCGCGGTGATCAGCAGCGGGATCTCGGTACAGCCCAGGACCACCGCATCGCA
>Ga0272444_10003856_pt1 | contig 13389 bp, 13 predicted proteins | sample SSMForm13_FD_201033 | JGI IMG/M metagenome (GOLD analysis project Ga0272444, IMG submission 201033) | Marine sediment archaeal communities from Little Sippewissett salt marsh, Falmouth, MA, United States - SSM-Form-13 | ecosystem: Environmental > Aquatic > Marine > Wetlands > Sediment ...
ACGATTCGTTCGTACTCCTGTGTCATCGATGTGGCGGACATCAACCGGTTGTCGGTATTCAGGGTTACCGGGATGCCGAGGTCGAGGTACCGTTTCAGCGGATGATCGGCGTACGTGTCGAGCACGCCGGAAATCTGCAGGTTGGATGTCGGACAGACCTCAAGAGGGATTCCCGTTTCCGCTACACGTTCCTCGGTCTTCGGGTTCTGGTAGAGGTAGACGCCGTGGCCGATCCGCTCGGCCCCAAGGTCGAGTGCCTCGCGGATGTGCTCCGGGCAGCATCCCTCCCCCGCGTGGAGCGTGAGATGAACGCCGGCGGCGTGCACGAACTCGATAGCCTCTCGATGCAGGCGCGGCGAGAACCCCTGCTCCGGTCCGGCCAAGTCGAATGCAACCACCCCTTTCCCAGCGAACTGGGCTGCCAACTGGGCGACCTCCATGGACCTCTCGGTGCTCTCGTTCTTCAACGCGGCGAGGATAATCCCCACGGCGATGGCGTAGTCGGCTCGCGCCTGGCGCACGCCGCTCAGCACCGCTTCGACGACCGCTCGCGGTGTCAGCCCCTGCTCGGTGTGGAGCAGCGGACCGAATCGGATCTCCATGTACGCGACGTTCTCGGCGGCCGCATCGGCGCACAACTCGTACGTTGCCCGCTCCAATGCATGCTGTGTCTGTAGCACGGAGACCGTGATGGAGAAGGCGCGCAGATACTCCTCCAGCGAGCATCGCTCTGGAGGGCGGACGGCGTCCGGAATGCTGGCAAGTGGAACGAGCCGTTGGTCAGCAGGGAGCGCGCATGCCAGCTCGATCACCGTTTCAAGGCGCATCGACCCGTCAAGGTGAACGTGAAGATCGGTCTTCGGAAGTGCGTGAAGCGATTTCATGGCTTCAATCTATCCGGTTTCTTCCGTCGCGCCAACATCGCGCCAGTCTGCTCGTGCAGAGGAAGTGTCCTGCCGAGGAGAGTGTTCGCCACCCTTGCGTGAGTCGATGCGAATGGTCAGGGATGCATGCTGCGGCGACTCGATCGGGACGGCTCAGCACGTTCTGATACCGCGCCAGATCCTGTCCGGTTCGCTGCCGCGGGGTGCTCCGATTGCTTGATGCTCGTGCGTAGCGCCAGACGGTGAGCTTCGTCGAACGTGCCTGCAGTGCTGGCTCTTCGCTCATGCCTCGATTGAGTGGACCAACGGAGATCTCTGCGGTCATTCCTCCCCTTTCGCCTCTTGAGAGGAGAAGGACAACGTCCAGTCTGCTTGCGCGCCCTCTCCGGCGATCGAGAGCGTCCGGGACTGGGGGTCGAGTGTGACGAGTGCCCATGACGGAGGCGTGCCGTTCTGGTCGACGAGCGCTTCGAACGTGATGTAGTGGATCCCGTCGAGCTCACTGTACGCGTTGTCGTGGTCATGTCCCTGGAACACGGCGATGACGTTGCCGGCGGCCGCTAGTTCCGTGCGGATGGCCTCCTGGTTGAGCACCGTCGTTCGCCCCGATGCGTCAAGGTGTCCATCGAGTCTCTGGTGTACGAACACGACCGTGGGATCTCCGCTGGCTGCGAGGTCTTGCCGGAGCCACTCGAGCTCCTCCAATGGAGCGAATCCGTACACTCCGGTATACGTGTACGCTAGATCGTCTCCTTCTTGGTCGAACTGCACGTCGAGCACGACGAAGTGGAACCCGGACACGTCGAAGCTGTAGTACGTTGCATCTAGACCGAGGATCTCGCAGATCTGTTCCTTATCCAAGTTGTATACGTCGTGGTTCCCGACTACGTGATAGCGCGGTCCGACGTACGTTGCGTACAGCGAGTCAGCCCACGCAAGGAGATCGGGGATACGGTACGGATCGCCTGGGTCGGCACCGAGAATGACCCACCCGTTGACGAAATCGCCGAGTTGGATGACGAAGTCGGTCGTCGTTTCGTTCATTGCCCGGGTGAACGCGAGAAGCCGCTCCTCCGTGTATGTCATCCACTTCTGCTCTAGGGGAGAGTCTGTGTCGTGGGCGTGGAGGTCGGCGAAGAGGCCGAAGCGGACGGGCTGCGAAACAGTGGGTGCCGTAACGAAGCACATGGCGGCAACGGAGACGACGCCGATCAACGCGCGGCGCAGTTGGACATGCATTGGCTCTCCTTAGTATGTGAACTGCAGGCTTTCCTGCATGCCGACGCCGTCAATGGTGATGGTTCGGGCTGCGGCGTCCAGTTCCACGGTTGCGAACGATACCGGGCTCCCTCCGACATGGTCGGTGAACTCCACGAAGGTGACGTAGTGAATCCCGTTGATCTGTTCATAACGGTTCTCGTGATCGTGTCCCTGGAACACGGCGACGACGTTACCGGCCTCTTCGAGCAGGGCCTGGACTTCGTGATTGTTGGAGATTGGGGGGCCGCCGGCGAGCGTATCGAATTCGCTGTCAATCGGCTGATGGACGAGGACAACCGTCGGCTTTTCCGTAGACGCGAGATCCTCTCTCAGCCAGTCGAGCTCGAACGTGGGAACCGTTCCCAAAACCCGCCAGAACGTGTACGCAAGGGGCTCGCCGGTTGTCTCGAATTGGGCGTCGAGGACGACGAAGTGGAACGCCCCAAGATCGAAGCTGTAGTACGTGGCTTCCTCTCCGAGGATCTCGAGATACGTCGGCTTGTCCAGATCGTACACGTCATGGTTGCCGATCACGTGCACGAGCGGGCAGCCGAGGGGCTCGAAGTAGGTCATGGCGTCCTCGAGGATCCCGGGAATCCGGGCGGCGTCACCGAGTGGTCCCATGATGAAGTTCCCGTTCACCAAGTCGCCGAGCTCGACGACGGTTTCCGCGGGCCAGGCGTTCATGGCCTCGACGAATACGGCCAAGCGTTCGCCGTAGTTGGTCATGACCTTTCCTTCTGCCGGGCTGTCGGCATCGTGTGCGTGAACGTCGGCGATGACGCCGATGCGGACGACGTCATCAGCATCCGCAGTTGCGCCTCCGGCGTACATCGACATCGCGACCAACAGGACGGGAAAAGTGATCCGGAATGCAGTTCGCATAGTTCCTCCATACGCTCTCGTCGGGTGTGGTTGCTACAGCGTAGCGGACCTGCGGGGGGGCAGCAAGCGGTTCGCTCACGCGCTACCCCACTTGCAGTGCAGCTTCAACCCCGAGGCGGAACGCAGTGATGTTCGTCTCGACGATTCGCTCGCCGCGGGGGGAGAACACCGCGCGAACAGCCCCGAGGAGTTCCTCCGCGGTCAGTCCCAGGTGACGGGACGCTGCTCCAAGCATGACGATGTTCGCGCACTGTGCCGTACCGGCCTCCCGCGCGAGCGCCGCAGCATCGATCATCCAAAGCGGTGCTTCCCGCTCGAGTTCGGCCCTCAGACTCTGTTCATCGGGGTAGTCGGGGATGTTGCGAACCGGTGCCGAGCTACAGACGAGTGCGCCGTCGGGAGCGAGGAAGGGGAGGTAGCGAAGCGCCTCCATCGGCTCGAGAGCCAGAATCAGGTCGGCGGTTCCCTCCGGGATCAGGTCGGAGTGGACTGGCTGATCCGAGTAGCGAAGATGGCTCTGGACTCCGCCGCCGCGTTGGGCCATGCCGTGGACTTCCGATTGCTTGAGGTACAGGCCGCGCTGAACTGCGGCCGTTCCGATGACTCCGGTCAAGGCCAGGAGACCTTGTCCCCCGACGCCAGCGAGGATCAGATCACGTTTCACGAGGTCCCCTTTCGAGCGGTCTGACGAGCCTTCTTCCGCGCCGTCTGGATGCACTCTCGCTGCGCGATCACCACGGATGTGCCCGCATATGCGATTTCTTCGCGAAGTGCAGTGACGTTTTCGTCGTGGCGGTTCGGGTGCGGTTCGAGCACGCGGATATGGTTATCGGCAACGCCGAGGCCGCTGCATATCGCTGCCAGCCGATTCTCCGCGGCGGATGGTTGTCCCCCCGTCATCGCGGTGGTCAGGTTGTCGACGATGACTACGGTTACGTCCGCATTCTCGTTCACGCAATCAAGTAGCCCGGTCATCCCGGAGTGGGTAAACGTCGAGTCGCCGATCAGCGCGATGGCCGGCCGAAGTCCGGCATCGGAAGCCCCCTTGGCCATCGTGATCGACGCCCCCATGTCGAGGCAGGTATCGATGGTCTCGTATGGTGGCTGCGCACCAAGCGTGTAGCAGCCGATGTCGCTGAAGACCCGCCCGGTCGGCTTCTCGGCCAGGACGGCGTTCAGGGCGTTGCAGGTGTCCGCGTGCGGACAGCCCGGACAGAACGCCGGTGGGCGAGGTCTTGGAGCATTCGATGCGGGCCGCGTGCCTCGTGGCGTCCGGCCGACGGCCGTCGATACGACTTGGGGTGTCAGTTCTCCGGTTCGGGGGAGCCGTCCGGAGAGGCGTCCGAGAATCGACGGTTGCGATCGCGGGGGAAGGCCGAGCAGCTTGGCTTCGACGTATGGATAGCCCTCCTCGACCACAAGCACGCGTTGGCACGCCGCAAGCAGACGCTGGACCAGCGCGACCGGAATCGGGTACTGCGACAGCTTCAGCAGCGGGTGCGGGCACGATCCGTCGTACGTTTCCAGGACGTAATTGACGGCGATTCCGCACGCGATAATCCCCAGCGATGTGTCGCCTTCCATCGACAGGTTGTTGAACGGGCTCGACTCGCTGGCGGCAACCAGTTCGGGCTGGCGATCGATCAACGCGGCGTAGCTCCTGCGCGCGTTGCTCGGGAGTAAGACGTATCGCGAGCGCTGGTCGGCCGGAGCCAGCGTGGGCCGCTCTGCGCCGTTCGTCCGGACGGTCACGGCGGCGCGCGAGTGCGCCAGCCGTGTTGTGAGGCGGATCAGGACCGGAAGTCCCATGGATTCCGAGAGGGCGAATGCATGTGCGGGCGCGGCGTACGCCTCATGCTGGTCGGCCGGCTCGATGCACGGAATCAGTGCCATGTCGAGGTAGACGCGCGAATCCTGCTCGTTCTGCGACGAGTGCATCGACGGGTCATCCGCAACGCTGACGAGGAAACCGCCATTGGCTCCGGCAATGGCGGAGTTGATGAACGGGTCTGCGGCGACGTTGAGTCCAACGTGTTTCATGCTCACCATCGCTCGTCTGCCGGCATAGCTCATGCCGAAGGCCGCTTCCAGTGCTGTTTTCTCGTTTGCGGTCCAACGAGCGATGATCCGCCCCGTCCTTGCTTCCGGACTTCGAATCAGGTACTCGGTGATCTCCGTCGACGGTGTTCCCGGATACGCGTACGCCCCGGACAGCCCTGCGTCGATTGCTCCTTGGGCGAGCGCTTCGTCTCCCAGCAACAGGCGAACCGGCATAGCATCTCCCCTCATCCATCCAATGCACGTGCACCGAGCTGCACAAGGAAAGGGTACGGGGCGACTGAATCGGCTGCAAGACCCGGGCACTGCCTCCACCTCTGGCGCTTGCCCGGGGGAGGCGGCGGTCGCTCATCTCCGCGCAGCGTGGGCGGTGCGGGCGATCGCATGCCTTGTGTTCTCCAAAAGCCAGCGATATACTGCCGAGGACTTCTCCGAATTCACCAAGGGGGCAATGGAATGGGTCAGTTGCGGACCATTTGTTTGGTTGGACATTCCGGTTGCGGCAAGACGACGCTGGCGACCGCATTGATGAAGAGAGCGGGGATCAAGGAGCAGATCCTGCTCGATGCCTCCCAGGAAGAGAAGGATCGCGGGTACTCGATCGACATCGGATACGGCGCGTTTGTGAAAGGTGACACGACGATCACCTTGCTCGATACGCCGGGCGGCGACGAATTCATCGAAGAGATGTACAAGGCCGTTCCGGTATCGGACGTGTCCGTGTTGGTGGTTCATGCCGAGAAGGGCGTGGAGGTCGTAACCGAACGTGCGTGGGACCTCACGGGCGGAGCGAAGCGCCCTACCGTTGTTCTAATCAATCAGATGGATCGCGAGAACGCCTCGTTCGAGAAGATTCTCACGGCGCTGCGTGATCATTTCGACGGCAAGTTTCTGCCGGTCCAGCTCCCGATCTGCGAGGGGGGCACGTTCGTTGGGGTAGTCGACTTGGTCTCGAACCAGGCGGTGTACTTCGCCGACAAGGGCAAGAAGGCAATCCCAGACGAGATGGCGGAGGCGGTGGGTGGCGCACGAAGCTCTCTGATCGAGGAAGCATCCACGATGGATGACGAGTTGATGATGAAGTTCCTTGAGGAGGAGCCGATCTCAGCCGCAGAGGTTACGAAGAGCCTCGCTGCAGGGGTCTCGCAGGGGGAGCTGATTCCCATTCTTTGTGCGTCCGGTGCCGAGGACAAGGGCCTTGATAGCCTGACCCAGGTCCTCACCGGGCTAGTCGGCGGTCCGGCCCTGGACGCTACGGCGCCGACGCGTGCCATTGTGTTCGACCTGACGAACGATCCATACCTGGGCCGTCTGGCGTACGCACGCGTGCTGGAAGGGACGGTGCAGGAGGGCAAGAGCGTCGTAATCGTCGGCGGCGGAGGCAAGGTCGAGATTCGCGACATGTACACGCTGGAAGGCACGAAACAGAAGCGTGAGCCGAAAGCGCCAGCGGGGTCGATCATCGCAATCGGGAAAGCAGAAGATCTCAAGCTTGGAGACACGGTCGCCGCCAGTGCGGATGCGGCCGCATTCGAGCTGCCAACCTTCCCACAGCCGGTGTACTCGCGTACGATCGTTCCGAAGAGCCAGGCGGACGTCGAGAAGATGTCTGAGGCACTGCGAGAGGTGTCCACGACCAAGGCGACGATCGAGGTCGAGCGCGACCCGGTGACGAAAGAACAGATCCTGCGGGGCATGGGGGACATCCACCTTTCCGTGTTCATCGAGCGATTGAAAAACCGCTACAACGTGTCCCTCGAAACGCACACCCCGCAGATTCCCTACAAGGAGACGATTCGCAAGAAAGCCGAGGCGAAGTATCGCCACAAGAAGCAGTCGGGCGGACGCGGCCAGTTCGGCGAGGTCGTCCTGCGGATCGAGCCGTACGACGGCGAGGGCGGATACCGGTTTCTCGACGAGATCAAAGGAGCCTCGATTCCGGGGCAGTACATCCCAGGGGTCGAGAAGGGCGTCGTCGAGGCCATGGAGGAAGGAAACCTGGCGAAGTACCCGGTCACCAACGTGTCGGTCGCCGTGTTCGATGGGAGCTACCATCCCGTTGACTCGTCCGAGCTCGCGTTCAAGATTGCCGCGCGCAGCGCGTTCCGCGAAGCGTTCGACCACGCAAGTCCAACCCTACTCGAGCCCGTGATGGACGTTCGTGTGCGGGTGCCCGAGGAGTACACCGGCGACATCATCAGTGACCTCAACGGGCGGCGTGGGCGGATTCTGGGAATGGACCCTGCAGGGAGAACGACCGTCATTCACGCGGAAGTGCCGTTGTCCGAGATGATGAGCTACGCTCTTGACCTGAAGTCCCGTACGCAGGGCCGAGCCGTATTCCAGATGGAGTACGCCAAGTATCAGGCCGTGCCGTCGAACGTCCAGGAGAAAGTCGTCGCGCAGGCGCGGCAATCGGACGAATGATCGTCGCGGAATACATGAACCGGGACGCCGTGACCGCTCTTCCGACGGCCACGTTGTCAGCCGTTCGTGATGTCATGACCGAGCACGGGTTCGGCCTGCTACTGGTGGCGGACGAAGCCGGGGCGCTGCGGGGGTTCGTCACGCGGGCCACGCTGCGGGGTGTCACGACGTGGGATGATCCGGTCGAGAAGGTCGCGCATCCAGCACGGTTTGCCGTCGATCCATCGGATACGTTGGAAAAGGCGGTGCTGATCTTGCTCGAGAACCGGCTGTCTCTCCTTCCGGTCGTGAATGATGGTCGACTGGTCGGCGTGCTGACGCAGTCCGAAGCGCTCCGCGGCCTCTCCGAAGGCCTGGGTATTGGACAGGGCGGAACGCGGCTCAGCATACGCGTACGAAACGGCACCGACGACCTCTACGAGGTTCTCTCGATCCTTCACGAGTACCACGCGACGATCCTCAGCATGACGCGACGCCGGGTTGACGCCGCGTTCGATACCGTGATCATGCGGGTGCAGAACATCGAGGACCGCGAGGCGCTGCGCGAGGCGCTGGAGCGACGTCTGAGCACCGTGTCGTGATCGAGCTTTCGGTTCGAACGGCGGCTCGAGAACAGGCGGTCGACCTCACAGAACGCATTCAGAGCGAAATCGCGCGGTGTCGTGCCGAAACCGGCGCTTGCCTTGTCTACTGTCCACACACGACGGCCGGGCTCACGATCAACGAAGCAACCGACCCGGCGGTGATGAGTGACCTGTTCACGCACCTGTCGCGCACCGTCTCCGACGACGGCCCCTGGACGCACGCGGAGGGCAACGCGCCGGCACACGTCAAGTCCACGCTTGTGGGGAGCTCCGTGTTCATAGGAATCAAGGACGGGCGATTGGATCTCGGTCTGTGGCAGGGGATCTTCCTGTGCGAATTCGACGGCCCGCGACACCGGGTCATTAGGCTGCGGATCCTGGCTTGAAGCGGCGAAAACGCTCCAGTACAATCCGGCTGAATCGAGAGATGCCAGCGTAGCTCAATTGGCAGAGCAACTGATTTGTAATCAGTAGGTTGTCAGTTCGATTCTGGCCGCTGGCTCTCGTTGGTTTGTTGCGGAGGGGTACCGAAGCGGCCAAACGGGGCGGACTGTAAATCCGTTGGCGGATGCCTACGGGGGTTCGAATCCCTCCCCCTCCAGTTGGAAGGATAAACGGTTTCGGATACACTCCGCGTGCGGAGTTCGAAACGCCCGTGTAGCTCAGGCGGTAGAGCACCCCCTTGGTAAGGGGGAGGTCATCGGTTCGACTCCGATCGCGGGCTTAGGCTCGTACTGAGCCCGTTTACCTTGAACGATAACGAGAACGCTGCCGTTGGCAGCGCTAAGGGAGGTCTGGCGAATGGCCAAGGAAGCGTTTGTGAGGAGCAAGCCTCACCTGAATATCGGAACGATCGGACACATCGATCACGGGAAGACCACGTTGACGTCGGCGATCACCGGCGTTCTTGCGCATCGTGGGTTCGCGAAGCGCATGGCGTTTGAGGACATTGACAACGCGCCGGAAGAGAAGGCGCGTGGAATCACGATCAACGTCCGGCACGTAGAGTATGAGACGGAAAACCGCCATTACGCACACATCGACTGCCCGGGCCACGCCGACTACATCAAGAACATGATCACCGGTGCGGCGCAGATGGATGGTGCAATTCTCGTTGTTGCAGCGTCCGATGGACCCATGCCGCAAACACGGGAGCACGTGCTTCTGGCGCGCCAGGTAAACGTGCCCGCTCTCGTCGTGTTCCTGAACAAGATCGATCAGGTCGACGATCCGGAACTGATCGACCTCGTCGAGATGGAGATCCGCGACCTTCTGTCCGAGTACGAATTCCCGGGCGATGAGGTGCCGATTATTCGTGGGTCTGCGCTGGCCGCGATGGAGAACATGGATCAGACGGACCATCCGGACACCCAGTGCATCGTCGAGTTGATGAAAGCCGTCGACGACTACGTGCCCGAGCCGGATCGCGAGGAGGACAAGCCGTTCCTGATGCCGATTGAGGACATCTTCTCGATCAAGGGGCGCGGTACGGTTGTCACGGGACGCGTGGAGCGTGGGAAGATCACGCCCGGAATGGAAATCGAGATCGTCGGCGTACACGAGCAGATCCAGAAGACCGTTGCGACCAGCCTTGAGATGTTCAACAAGACGCTCGACTACGCGATCGCCGGCGACAACGCAGGCGTTCTGCTGCGCGGCATCGACAAGGACGAGGTGGAACGCGGTCAGGTTCTTGCACAGCCGAAGACGATCACACCTCACACTAAGTTCGAAGGGGAGATCTACGTTCTGACGAAGGATGAAGGCGGACGGCAGAAGCCGTTCTTCACCGGCTACAAGCCGCAGTTCTTCTTCCGGACGACGGACATCACCGGTACGATGGTCCTTCCTGAAGGCGTCGAAATGGTCATGCCGGGAGACCACGTCAAGATCAACGCGGAGCTTCTTCACCCGATCGCGATGGATCCGGGTCTCCGGTTTGCTGTTCGTGAAGGCGGCAAGACAATCGCTTCCGGCGTCGTGACCAGCATCCTCGAATAGCTGCGGTCGAAAGAGGGTAATCTGTCATGGCAAAGAAGGCTGAGGCCGTCGTCCACGTAACGCTTGCCTGTTCTGAGTGTGGTCGCAGGAACTACCATACGAAGAAGAACAAGAACAACAGGCGAGAGAAGCTGGAACTGAACAAGTACTGCAAGTGGGATCGCAAGCACACGCTACACAAAGAGGTGTAGCGATGCGCCGCTCATAGCCACAGGGTGGTGCGCAGGAGCGTGTGGCGTGCATGAAGAGGATGTCTGTCGCATTCGGGCAGGCATCCTCTGGAATCGAGAGGACATAGGGGACGGAATGCTCAATCGTGTTGCGGACTACCTCAGAGGGGTTCGGCAAGAAGTCACTCGCGTCAGTTGGCCGACCCGCAATGAAGTGATTTCTTTAACGGCGTTGATCCTGATTCTGGTTGTGATCGTGACGCTGTACATCTGGGGAGTCGACGGGATCCTCGGTACGATCGTGCGGGTCTTCGCGACGACAGGGTAGTTCATCGATCATGCGGCTTAAGAAGTGGTATGCCATCCAGACCTACGCTGGATCCGAGCTCAAGATCAAGGAAGACCTGAACGAGCGGATCCGCAAGCGCAACTGGGAGAAGGCGGTGGAGAAGTTCACCGTCGATGGGGAAGAGACGTTCTTCCTCGTTCCGGTTGAGGAGGTCATTACTTCGAGAAGCCGACGCGGGTCGAACGTCGAGTATCGGATCCCCTATGACTACGATCTCGTCGCCAAGCCAAACGAGCGAGTGCAGCGAGGCGACGTATTGGCCAGGAAGCCTCCTCGACACGCGGAGGCGGACGCCCAGGTCGTCGAACTTGAGGCACTGCAACGCGTCATTGTTGAGCTAACCAATCGAAACGAGGAAGTGTATCTTGTTCCCGCGGAGAAACGGCTTCGGCGAGACATCCGGGTTGGAGAGAAGATCCGAAACGGTGTTCCTCTGACGTCGGACAGTGACGAACGGTTCATGGTGACGAACCGTGGGACGATCGTCTTGCGGGACAAGGTGCGGCGCGTGACGCTGGAGACCGGCGATGGCCGGGAGAAGAAACGTATCGTTCCCGAGAAAGTCCTCGGGCGGTTGCGCGTCGGTGGCGCGTTGATGCAGGGCGATCTGATCGAGACGGAGGATCAGATCGCCAGCCGAGCGTCCGGTCTCCTGAAGGTCAAAGAGTACAAGGACAAGCGAGTCGTCTCGATCCAGCGGATCGAGAAGCGGCGGTTGTTCCCCGGGTATGTCTTCGGCCGAATGGGGTTAGACGAAGCGGAAATGATGGAGCTGATCGACGGCCTCAAGGGAGCGGTTCGCTACGTCGGCAGTCGCTACAAGCCGACGCCGATTGAGGGACCGGAGATGAAGCTGATCAAGCGGAAGGCCGGCCTGATGCCGATACCAACCGGAGCAATGGCTGCGGAGGCTGGTGCGCAGGCGGGTTCGGGAGCCACAGAGCCCAAGATTGAGGTTGACTTCTCTGTGGGCGAAGTGGTCGAAATCGTCGAGGGGCCCTTCGCAGATTTCACTGGCGAGATCAAGGAGATCGACAAGGAGACCGAAGAGGTTACGGTCATGGTGAAGATCTTCGGTCGAGAAACACCCGTCACACTTGGATTTGACGGGATCGAGAAGCTGTAGCAGCAGACCAAGAAAAGGGGAGGAGGATCGATTGGCCAAGAACATCATCGCCAAGATCAACCTGCACATCCCTGCAGGGCAAGCGACGCCAGCACCTCCGGTTGGACCCGCCCTCGGTGAGCACAAACTGAACATCATGGACTTCTGCAAGAAGTTCAACGATGCGACGAAGTCCGAGACGCCCGGGGTGATCATCCCGGTCGTGATCTCGGTGTACCTGGGCGGGAAGTACGACTTCGTACTCAAGCAGCCGCCGGCGGCCGAACTCATCAAGATGGCGGCGGGCGTGAAGGCGGGGTCGGGCGAACCAAACCGGATGAAGGTGGCGAAGATCACGCGTGAGCAGGTACGGCGAATCGCCGAGAGGAAGATGCCGGATCTGAACACGTACAAGCTCGAGTCGGCGATGCGGATCATCGAAGGGACGGCCCGGAACATGGGTGTGGAGGTGGTCGAGGCGTGAAACATAGCAAGCGATACACGTCTGCGGCTGCCCTCGTCGAGTCGCGAATGACGTACGGGCTTGATGAGGCAATCGAGAAACTGAAGAGCGGAGCCACCGCCCGATTCGATGAGACTGCCGAGGTCGCTTTCGTCCTCGGGATCCGAGCAAGTCAGGTCAGTATTCGGGGAACCTGTAACCTTCCTCACGGAACCGGTCAAACGGTCCGTGTCATCGCGTTCGCCAAGGGCGAGGCGGTTCAGGAGGCTCAGGACGCCGGAGCGGATCGCGTTGGAGGAGAGGATCTTGCGAAGGACATCCAGGAAGGTTGGTTCGAGTTTGACAAGGTCGTTTCTACGCCGGACATGATGCCGGTTGTCGGGCGACTCGGAAAGGTGCTTGGTCCGCGAGGGCTGATGCCCAGTCCGAAGACCGGGACAGTCACGAAAGACATCGGGCGTGTTATCAGTGGGCTGAAGCAGGGCATGGTCGAGTTCCGAGCCGATCGGCACGGAGTGGTCCACACGCTTTTCGGGAAGGCTTCGTTCGACAGCACCGCGCTGAAGGAGAACCTGGAGGCGATGATCCGCAGCCTTGCGGCCACCCGTCCGGAGGAGGGTGTCAAAGGACGCTTTGTACGCAAGATCAGCGTTTCGTCGACGATGGGGCCAGGGATCACGCTGGAGATGAGCGAAGTCAACGCTCTCATCGAGGCTTCGGGTTAGGAGTGCGAGATGCCGACGCAGACGAAGATTGAAGAAGTCGCCCATTTGAAAGAGCGGTTCGAGAGCGCGGTGTCCCTCGTGCTGGCTGACTATCGCGGTCTCTCGGCCAATGAGATGGTCGAGCTTCGCGAGAGGTTCACCAAGGAAGGTCTGGAGTATCGCGTTGTGAAGGATACGTTGGCACGACTCGCTGCAAGCGAGGCGGGGTTGGGTGATCTGGTCGAACTCCTTGAAGGGCCGATCAGCGTTGCCCTGTCGTACGAAGACCCGGCCATCGTCTTCAAGGTCAGTGAGCAGTGCCGCAAGAAGTACGCGCCGAACTACGAGCTTCGCGGCGGGGTGTTCGAAGGCGAACTCGTCCCGGGTTCTGACGTGAAGAAGTTTGCCAGTCTTCCAACTCGGGAAGAGATCCTGGCGAAGCTCGCGATGGTCTTGTCGGCGCCAATGCGCGGTCTCGCCGTCGTGTTGCAGGCCAAGA
>Ga0272444_10003857_pt1 | contig 13388 bp, 10 predicted proteins | sample SSMForm13_FD_201033 | JGI IMG/M metagenome (GOLD analysis project Ga0272444, IMG submission 201033) | Marine sediment archaeal communities from Little Sippewissett salt marsh, Falmouth, MA, United States - SSM-Form-13 | ecosystem: Environmental > Aquatic > Marine > Wetlands > Sediment ...
GACTCACGCCAAAGCAAGCACCGATAGCCTCCTCCGACGGGAACTGCTCTCCCGGCGCTAGCCCTGTCTCGCGTATGAAGCGCTGCAGGACTCTCGCGAGCTGGAAATACAAGGGGATCTGCGAATTGCTGACGAGTTCAATCTGCGCCTGACCGACGTAGCCCTCGAGCAAGTTTGCGCGATCCTCGGCCTGCTCTGGCATTGCATCCTCCTTTCGCGGATGTAGTGTGCCGAATTCACACCGTGACGTCAAGCTATCCACTCAGACTATTGCCATGACAACACAAACTCGACTGCGTGAAGGATTCGCGTTCGGCTTCCGCAGCCTTAGTATATAGTAAGCTTGACAGCTCAAGATAACAAGATTATGATCGACCTGTGAACGGGAGTGCGTCGGTATTGGAGAACTATGCAAAGCGGAATCGCTATGCTCTGTCTGGCGCGGCATCCATCCCCCTTTACTATCAGCTCTTCCGGCTCCTGGAGCGGTTTATCTTCGAGCGACATCTCCACGCGGGGGACCGGTTCCCGCCGGAGGAGGCGATCGCAGCAGCGTTTGACGTGTCGCGACCGACGGCGAACCGTGCGGCCCGGGAGCTGCTCGACCGTGGGTGGCTGCGCCGAGAGCGAGGTCGCGGGACATTCATTGCGGGAGGTTCCTACGTGGAGTTGGCACTCCTCAGCGATGAGCTCAGCCTTTCGAGCCAATTCCAGGGCCGAAGACGCCTTGTGAGCCGGACCATCCTCTGCCGCGGTCGATCTGCACCGGAAGAGGTGTCGGACGCACTGGGGCTCCCGAGCGGAGCCTCCGTGATCGAGCTGCGCAGGCTTCGATCCATCGATGAGCGGCCCGTCCTTGTCAGTGACACGTTTCTCTCGGCGGATCGGTTCGCGGGGTTCGAGGCGAAACCGCTTGTCGATGAGTCCCTCTTCTCGACGCTGCGGAAGCGATACTCCGTACGGGTCTCGCGGTGTGAGCGCTGGCTGGAGGCATCGGAAGTGCTATCGCAGGATGTTGCCGACCTCCTGCAGATCCCGCTTCTCGCCCCGATTCTGCTCGTGCGCGGGCTGATCTACACCGAGGGAGAAGAGGCAATCGCTTGTATGAAGGCCTTCGTCAGGGAGGGAATCTCATTTCAGGCGACGGCGAGCTCGCATCCCGAGATGACCGCTCGAACTGCCAAGACGTTCGCGGAGACGGTGGAGCAAGATGAAGGGCAGTCCCCATGAGCGATGGGACTGTGCTCGCCCACGATTTTGGCACGACGGGCAACAAGGCGACCCTGTTCGTATCTGACGGGGAGTTGCTGGCGAGCCGGTACGTTTCGTACCCCACGGAATATCCGAATCCAGGCTGGGCTGAGCAGAACCCGGACGACTGGAAGCGAGCCTTCGTCGCTTCGACGAAGGCTGTCCTGTCGGAGGCGGGGATTCGACCCGAGCAGCTTTCCGGCGTGACGTTCAGCGGGCACATGCTTGGCTGCATCCCTGTGGATGCGGATGGGCAGCTTCTTCGCGATCGGGTGTTCCTCTGGGCCGATCATCGGAGCCAAGCGCAGGCCAAGGTGATCGAGGATCGGATCGGCTGGGAGACGTTCTATCGCCGGACCGGCGGCGGGCTCGAGCTGGCGCTGTATCCGGCGGCGAAGCTCCTTTGGCTGAAGGAGCACGAGCCGGAGCTGTACAAGAGGGTACACGTGTTCTTGGGGACGAAGGACCTGCTGGTTCATTGGCTGACCGGGCGGTTCGTCACCGACTACTCGGACGCATCGAATACCGGACTGCTGGACATTACACACCGATGCTGGGCTGAGGACTACATTGGAGAGCTTGGGCTGGATCTCGGCAAGCTGCCAGAGGAGATCCTTGCGAGCACAGAAATCGTGGGACGAGTGACGCGCAAGGCAGCGGCTGAGACCGGACTCGCAGAGGGGACGCCCGTCGTGCTCGGGGGAGGCGATGTGCCTTGCGCGGCGGTCGGCGCCGGTGTCGTGGCGGAAGGGACAGCGTACAACTACATCGGCTCGGCCTCCTGGGTTGCGATTGCGGGCGCACAGGGCGTGTTCGACCCCGCGATGCGTCCCTTCACCCTCTGCCACCTCGTTCCGGATATGTACGTCAGCCAGTTGGCAACGTACTCGGCTGGCGTGGTCCACGAATGGTTCAAGGATCAGATCTGCGTGTCCGAATCGCACGACGCGGAGATAGCCGGGGTGAGCCCCTTCGAGCTGATGGACCAGGCAGCGAGTGACGCTCCGGCCGGGGCAAACGGCTTGCTCTTCCTTCCGCACATGCGGGGAGGCGGGGCTCCGTTTCACGATCTCGCTACGCGCGGCGCATTGCTCGGCCTCGAGCTCAGCCATACCCGAGCAGACGTGTTGCGAGCCGTGTTGGAAGGGATCAGCCTCAACATCGGCTTACTCTGTGATGCACTGGAAACGGGTACCGGAAGGCCGTTTGACGAGCTGCGCGTAGTCGGCGGCGGTGCGAAGAGCCGCACGTGGCTGAAGATCCTGGCGAGCATCATCGGGAGGCCGGTCGTGACGCCCGCCGTTTCGCAAGAAGCGAACTGCCTTGGTGCAGCAATGACGGCATACGTCGCGCTCGGGCACTACGAGGGGTTCGCTCAGGCCGCCGACTCGATGATCGACATCGCAGACCGAATCGATGCCGATCCGATATCTGTACCCGTCTACCGGGAGCGATCTGAGCTCTTCCGGACGGCGTACGACCACGTGACACCGATCCACAAGATCCTGGCGCGTCCATGAGGGTGAAGGGCCTCTCGGACGATCTGCGGGAATGGGAGGTGATGAAGCCCAGGTAGGTGATAGACCGGACGAACCGGCAAGCAGAAGCCAAGGGAATGAGCGCACACTGACAAGGGAGGTGCGGAATGGATTGGAAGAGGCTTACGATCGCAATCGCGGTGGGATTGGTGGCCTTGCTGCCGTTGGCGGCATGGGCGGCTGATCGTACGATCGGTGTCGGGGCTCAGGGGCTTTCGAGCCCGGTTCCGAGCCGAATGGCCAACGAGTGGAGGAACGTCTGCGACGAGAGGGGATGGGACATCCTGACCGTCGATGGCGGTGGGGACATGCAGAAGGTCATCGATGCCGCTCTCACATGGGTTCAGATGGGTGTCGATGCGATCCACATTTTCTTCCCGCCGGCCGGCTCGATCGGCGAGCTCGCGGAGGCGTGCGCCGCAGCGGGGATTCCGTTGATCACGACGGGATATGGATGCGGACAGGGTCAGACATTCGATGTCGGCATGAGCGATTTCGAGGGCGGTGTCAAGATGACGCAGTGGCTGTTTGACGCCCTTGGTAGGGAGGCAGAGATCGCAGTGTTGCACTGGGATCAGGTCCCTTGCCCGCGACAACGCTACGGAATGCTCGACGCGATGCTCCCGGAGTTCCCCGGGATCAGTGTGGCGGCGAGCCACGTGGCGCAATTCCCGGGTGCCGGGGAGAGCTGTCGTGCGGCGATGGAGAACATCCTCCTCGCTCACCCGGAGATCGACGGCGTCTGGGGTGCGTGGGACGAGTTGACCATGGGTGCGGTCCAAGCGATCGAGGCCGCTGGTCGAGATGACATCATCTGTGTCGGGATCGATGGCAACAAGTCGACGTTCGATGCGATCCGCAGCGGCGGACCGTTCAAGATGACGATCGCTCCGGACTGGGAGGGCGGCGTCACGATTGCCCTCGCAGAGTTGGAAGCGAGGCTCTGGCAGGGAGAGCTGCCCCTCCAGCCGCAATTCTACATCGACATTCCGATCGTGACCGCGGCGAATTGCCCGCCGGCCGGTTGGTTCTACGGTGAATGGGTTGCTGCCGGGATGCCGGACACACCCAAATAGCATCGAGTAGGCGGCGGAGGCTCCAGCCACTAGCTTCGCGAGCCTCCGCCTTGGTTTGGACCAGCGAAAGAAGGCATGATTCTCCCATGGGTGTTGACGGTTCTGAGCCTCTTCGTCTCGAGATGCGGGGGATCACGAAGAGCTTCCCCGGAACGATTGCCTGTGAGAGGGTCGACTTCGATCTTCGAAACGGCGAGATCCACGCGCTGGTTGGGCAGAACGGAGCCGGGAAGTCCACACTCATCAAAGTCCTCGCCGGCATTCACCCTCGGGATTCCGGGGAGATCGTCATCGAGGGATCCCCAGTGGAGCACCTCACGCCGCGGATCGCCCACGATCTCGGAATGCGGTTCATCCACCAGGAACTGAATCTCGTCCCCCAGTTCAACGTGGCCGAGAACATCGTATTGGGGGACCCGTACCCGTTGCGTCGAGCGGCTCCGCTGATTGCCTGGAGACGGCTGAACCGGCACGTCGGGGAGATCCTCGACAATCTGGGGATCTCGATTGCCCCGCGGAGATCGGTGCAATCGCTGAGCGTCGCAGAGCAATGGATGGTCGCGATTGCTCGGGCACTCTACTCGCGCGGCCGCATTCTGGTCATGGACGAGCCGACGTCTTCGCTTGCGCGGGAAGACGTTCATGAGCTGTTCGACCTCGTACGGGCGCTCGCTGAGCGGGGAACCTCCGTGATCTACATCTCTCACCGCCTCGAGGAGATCTTCGAGCTCGCAGAGCGTGTGACCGTCCTCAAAGACGGACGCAAAGTGACGACGTCCGATGTCGCCGATCTGGACTTGAGCCAACTGGTTCAGGCGATGGTCGGAGGCCGTCCCCAGGAGCTATATCCGGAGATCGAGGCCGACCGGGAACTCGGGGATTGCGTCGTGAAAGCCGAGGGGCTCTCAAGCTCTGACGGAAGGCTGGCCGATGTGAGCTTTGAGGTCAGGGAACGGGAGGTGCTGGGAGTCACCGGATTGCTTGGCGCGGGCCACAACGAGCTCGCTGATCTGCTGTTTGGCGTGGGGGCGCGGCCCGTCGCAGGGCGTGTTCTGCTCGACGATCGGCCTTACCGGCCACGGGCGGCTCGACGAGCGATCGCTCGGGGCATGGGCCTGGTTCCTGCCGAGCGGCGGAGCCAAGGCGTTGTCGGAGGCATGCGGCTGTGGGAGAACGTGATTCTTGCGCACTTGCGCCGGTTCGTCGTTGATCCAGTCACAGGCATTGTCCACCGAGGGCGGGCGGAGCGCGCGGCGCGCGAGCAGATGCAAGCCCTCCAGATCATCGCGACCGGCACGGAGCAAGAGGTGCAGTACCTGAGCGGCGGCAATCAGCAGAAGGTCGTTCTCGCGAAATGGCTTCTCCGCCATCCGAGGCTTCTGGTCCTGAGCGAGCCGACGCGAGGAATCGACGTGTCGGCCAAGGCGGAGATCTACGGATTGGTGCGGCATCTCGCGACCGAGGGCAGTGCCATCCTGTTCGTCTCGACGGAAGCGGAGGAGCTGGCTGGGGTCTGCGATCGTGTCCTCGTCCTGCGTCGCGGTCGCGTCTCCGCAGACCTCCCGCGCACGGAGCTGTCCGCTCAGCGGATCATGGAAGCCTGCTACGGAGGATGAGCCGATGACGCGCAACCCAACGGCCGGCCGGTCGCTGAAGGTCAGGGCCCAGCGGATCGCGCTGAGGGGGGGGCGCTATGGCACCGTGCTGGGGCTGCTCACTCTTGTCGCGGTCTTCGCATTGCTGAAGCCGAATGTCTTCCCGACAGCAAGGAATCTGCTCAACATCCTCAACCAGATCTCCCTGCTCGGTATCTGCGCTGCCGGACTCACGATCTGTTTGGTCATGAACGAGTTCGATCTCTCCATCGGCGCCGTGGCGACGCTCGGAGCCGTATTGGCTGCCGGGTGGCTTCCTCACCTTCATCCGATCCTTGCCATGGCGGCCGTCCTGGGCGTCTGCGCGATGATCGGCCTCCTTAACGGACTCATCATCACGGGTTTGAAGGTTTCGTCGTTCATGACAACGCTGGGAACCATGACGGTGTTGACGGGATTCAGCTACTGGTACACGAGCGGGAGCGGTGCGATTCTTTACAGCGGAATCCCAGAGGCGTTCCTTCGCGTCGGGAAGGGGACGTTTCTCAACATCCCCTACATCATCTTCTTCATGGTTGGGGTGATGCTGGCGTTGCATGTGGTGCTGCACCACACGACCATCGGTCGCCGGATGTACGCAGTGGGGGGAAACCCAACGGCGGCGCGCTTCGTCGGTATCTCGATCGCACGGTTGAAGATCCTCGGTTTCGTGACGTCGGGGACACTCGCAGGCCTGACCGGGATCCTGCTCGTCGCTCGGCTGGGACTCGCTGAACCGACCATCGGGGATCGGTTCCTGTTTGACGCATTCACGGTGGTCTTCCTCGGAGCGGCTTCGATCCGGGTCGGTCAGTTCCACATCCTGGGCACGCTGATCGGAGTGTTATTCGTGGGGACGATTTTCAACGGGTTTACATTGATGGACGTCCCCTATCATCTCCAGTTGGTCGTCCAGGGGACGATTCTCATCGCCGCAGTGACATCGGCCGGGCTCTGGCAGGGGCTTCTGCAGTCCATGAGGCTGCGCACCGCATGGCAGGGAACGTGGGGCCGGGAGGAGGATGCGGGCGATGCCCACTAGAAAGGCGACTACGCTGACGCGGGAACGCTGGGCGGCGGCGGTTGCGATGATCTTGCGGGTCCGAAGATACGGGATCATTGTCTCCCTTCTGGCCCTGTTCGTCTGTTTCTCGCTGCTCCGTCCTGCGATCTTCCCGACGCTGGGAAACGTGGTATCGATCCTCAAGCAGATCTCGCTCCTCGGAGTTCTCTCCGCCGGGCTCACGGTCTGCCTCGTGCTCGGGGATTTCGACTTGTCGGTGGCCGCCGTGGCGACGTGGAGTGGGGTGATGGTCGCGGCACTCCTCCCGCAGATGAACATGTGGATCGCGATGCCTCTCGTGGTCTCCATGGGCGTGGGGATCGGGTTGGTGAACGGATTCTTCTCCGCCGTGATCGGCATTTCGCCGTTCATCGTGACGTTGGCCACGCAGACCATGCTGCGTGGACTGACCCTGTGGTACACTGGCGGGTACTCGCTGTATTCGGGAATCCCGCGGGCGTTTGTTCGCATCGGGCGGGGGACGTTTCTGGGACTGCCCTATCTTGTCTACGTCATGTTGCTGGTGTACATCCTGATCTACGTCGCAGCGAGTCACACAGTATTCGGCAAGAAGCTGTACGCCGTGGGCGGCAACGCCACAGCGGCGAGATACTCCGGGATCCGCGTGATTCGAGTCCATCTGATCGGATTCGTCATCTCAGGCGTGTTGGCTGCACTCACCGGGGTCTTGCTGGCAGCGCGGCTCTCCTCAGGGCAGCCGCGAGCCGGCGAGGGTCTTCTGCTCAGTGCGTTCGCTGCATGTTTCCTTGGCGCAACGATCTTCCGCGTTGGGCGATTCAACATCCTCGGGACGCTGATCGGCGTCCTGTTCATCGGGACACTCAACAACGGGTTGGTCATCCTCGGTGTCCCGTTCTACCTTCAGTACGTCATCCAGGGCGCAATCTTGGTTCTCGCCATCTCGGCATCCGGACTGGCTCGCTCGGGCGTCCGAGCGAAGCGGAGTGAACTCGGAGACGGGTGATCCGTAGCACCCCCTACGGCCGGTCGGTTTCGACTGTCCTTGACTCAGCAGAGATCCCCTCTTCCGTGTACGGGGCTCGGACTCGTCAGGCGCGATGACGGTGAAGGATCGTGGGACTACACCTTCGCCTCGTCCTGTCTTGAGGGAATCAGATCGGCGGCAAACCGCGCCGCCTCGGCGCAGGTCGTGGCACAGACGACCGGGTTGTCTCTGGCGAGCCCCTTGTCCGTCACAGACCCGGATCATCGCATAGCTGGGCGACGGTTGCCTGTTGTACACCGCAGCAGCACGTGCTGCCGAGCCGTCGAGACGGACATGCGTCCGCAGTGCCCGCAGCGTAGAGTGGCAGAAATCACCGTAGGCCCGCAGCGTGCCGTACGCCGCCTTGGCCACGACGTCGAGCCGGTTGGCGTACCTCTCCGGTCGTGTCTGCGCTCCCGTCGTAGAGTGCGAACTCGTGCGGTTCTTGGATTCGTATCGCCAATTCGTCGATCCGGGACATGCCGCCTCCTCGACTCGGCCGGATCGCATTCCAGCATTCCATTCCGGCGTCCTCCATCCCGGGGTGCTCAGCCGAACAGGGCGAAGCCGCCACGGCCGAGGAGCGCGACGATGAGGGCGATTCCCGTCGTCGTCACGATGATGAGGCCGGTCTGGGCGTTGCCGAATTCGCGCCGAAGCACGGCGATCGTCGCGATGCATGGGACGTAGAACAGCACGAACAGGGTGTAGGTCATCATCTGCCCGGCCGTCAGAACGGTCGCGAGCTGAGCTGTCCCCATCGCCTGGAACAGCATCACCAGTGACAGCTCCTTTCGGAAGACCCCGAAGATCAACGGAACACCGAGGGCGAGCGGAAGCCCCAGGCTCCACGTGATCGGGGACACCGCGAGATTCAGGTAGCGGCTCACATCCGCGAACTCAAGCAAGCTCATCACCAGGCTTCCAACCACAAGGACTGGCAGTGCGTAGCGGAGGAACTCGTGGATTCGCAGCCAGACCTTCGCACCGATGACGTGCGCGGACGGAATCTTGTAGGAGGGGATCTCGAGGATCAGCCCCGGCGTGACGCGGGGGAGAAGAACAGTCAGTAGCTTCCCAGCGGCCGCGATCACAATGATGTTGATGACGTAGAGCAAGAATGCGAGATGCGGACCGAGGTAGTAGCCGATGAGGCCGTAGATGATCGTTGTCCGTGCCACGCAGGGAACCATCAGCGAGAGCATCGCGGTGACGAACCGATCCCGCTTCGAGTCGAGGATTCGCGTGGCCATCACGGCGGGTACGCTGCACCCGTAGCCGAGGATAAACGGGATCACGGACTTCCCGTGCAGGCCGATCCGGTGCATCAGCCCGTCGATCAGGTAGCCCGCGCGCGGCAGGTAGCCGATGTCCTCCAGCAGGGCAAGGCCGATCAGGAACGGCACGAGGTACGGCAGGACGATGCCGAGCGCTCCGGCGATCCCTTGGACGACCCCCTGGATCGCAAAGAACCCGATGTGCTCCGGCGGGATCACGCCGGCGAGGAACTCGATCGATCGGTCGAACCAGCCGAGCAGCGGTGCCTCGACCAGTGTCCCGACCTTGAAGACGACGAAGAACAGAGTGTAGAGGATTGCGCCGAGGGCGATCACCCCGAAGACTGGGTGCATCAGGAAGCGGTCGATCCGATCCCGCGCGCTGCGGATCGGTGTCCCGACAGTGGCGACCTGCTCGAACAGGTCCATCGCGGTGCTGTGGCGCTCGGCGGAGAGCGCGGCCTCTCCGCTACGGCCCCGCTGGGCGGAAATCCCATTCCGGAGGGTCGATGCAGCGTCGAGCAGGCCGGGCGAGTTGCCTCTTGCGTGCTCGACGAACAATGGGTCGCCCTCTAGCAGCTTGATCGCCGTCAGCCGGGCGTTCGACAGCGAACGGCCATGAGGCGCCATCTCCACCGCCTGCGTGAGGGCGTGAATCGCGGACTCGATGTCCCGGCTGTAGGTGGGAGGCGGCGGGACGGCATGCTCTCTTGCGATGCGGGTTGTCGACACCGCCGCTTGCATGACACCGGTTCCTCGCACGGCGATGGCGGGGATCACGGGGATCCCGAGCTGCTCGCTGAGGACCTCCGCATCGATGTCGATCCCCTTGCGGCGTGCCTCGTCAACCATGTTGAGGCACAGCGCCATCGGGGTCCCGAGCTCCAACAGCTGAAGCGTCAGCTCGAGGCTTCGCGAGAGAAGGGAGGCGTCCGCGACGTTGAGGACCGCATCGATCGGCTCGTTGAGCAGGAAGTTGCGCGTCTCGGCTTCCGCTTCATCGAGGGAGGTGAGCGAGTACGTCCCCGGAAGGTCGATGACCTCCAGTCGCTGCCCGCCGACCAGCGCGTGGCTGCTAAGGTATTCGACCGTGGTCCCCGGGAGGTTCGATGTATTTGCCTTGTAGCCGACGAGATGGTTGAAGATCGTGCTCTTGCCGCAGTTCGGCTGCCCGATCAGCGCGATCCGAAGCGGCCTGGATCCGGAATCCCGCACCGCTACGCTCCCTCTCGCTTTGTGGTGGAGCGCTTCTTCGCGCACGTTCTGCATGTCCCGATTAGCTCGAGCCGGATCCGCTCCACACAGAAGCCGCGGGATTCGGCCAACTTACGAAGCGGCGCGGGCGACGGGAGATCGACAATCCGACCGCACTCGGAGCAGACAAGATGCAGGTGGTCGTCTCGCAGGACCTCGTAGTGGGAGTGCGCCTCGCCGAGATCACACGCTCGGATGACGCCGAGCTCCTCCAGTAGGCTCAGCGTCCGATAAACCGTAGCGAGGCCGATTCGAGGTTGCTCCTCTCTGGCGATCCGGTGGATCTCCGCAGCATCGAGGTGCGGACTCCGATCGATGATCCGGACGAGAAGCTCCCGCTCCGGGGTGACGCGTTTCCCCGCCGCACGAAGCCGCGCGACCGCATCGGCTCTTGCACTCATGCTGTGAATCTCCTGTGACGATGTTGGCGACCTCCCCGAGGAGCAGGAGCGCTCGCCCCACCGAGCGGATCGACGAGAACATGCCGTGCGACACCGCGCCCGAGCGCCACCCGCGTGCCGTGGATCTCCACTAGCAGAGGCCCACGAAACGCGCCGCGACCGGACAGGCGGACGGCATCGCCGGCGTGAATTCCAAGATGATTCAGCCGGCGACACAAGCCGTGTCCCCCCCGGATGTCCAGCACGCGCGCCTCATCCCCGGGCCTCAGCTGGTCGAGTGTCATGTCAGTTAATGATAACGATTCTCATTCTCAAAACAAGTATCCCCGTTTGGTCGGGCCGTCGTGCCCGTGTATCCTCGACGACCACCCATGTCCGAGAATCGGATTCGTGACCTGTTCGATCACCTTTACCTTGCCTTCGGGCCGCAGGACTGGTGGCCCGCGTCCGATCCGTTCGAGGTGATCGTCGGGGCAATCCTGACGCAGCGGACAACGTGGCAGAACGCAGAGCAGGCAATCCGTCGCCTCCGCGAGTCGGGGCTCCTGTCGGCGAAGGCGATTGGGGACGCCTCGGTCGAACGGGTCGCAGAAGCGATTCGTCCCGCCGGCTTCTACATCAGCAAGGCGGGCAAACTCAAGGCGTTCGCTGCGTTCCTCGACGAGCGGCATGATGGGGAAGTCGGTCGGCTGTTCGCGCGCTCGGCCGACGAACTGCGAGAGGAGCTCCTCACGGTCTTCGGCATCGGAGAGGAAACGGCCGACGCGATTCTCGTCTACGCGGCGGGAAAGCCGAGTTTCGTGATCGATGCGTACACACGGCGGCTGTTGAGCCGCCTTGGGTGGATCGCCGGCAAGGAGCCGTATCGCGACCTCAGAGGTGAATTTCTCGATGCCCTGCCGAGCGACGTCGGCCTGCTCGGCGAGTATCACGCGCTGATCGTTCGGCACGGGAAGGCGCATTGCCGGTCGAATCCCGACTGCGACAGATGCCCGGTCCGGTCGATCTGTGCCGCGGGCGTCTTGCGTGGACAGCGGGAGGCGGAGCGATGATCCGCTTTGATCGATCGCGGACGCGCCTGGGCTTCGGACGAGCGCTTGTCCTCGATCTCTTCGAGAGCGGATTCGCGGCGGTCGACCCGAAACGTTGTGTTCGGGACTGCGTTTCTCTCGATGGCGATCGTCTTGCTGTCGGATCGACGGTCTGCGATCTGACGGCGCGGCGTGTCTGGGTGATCGGGATCGGAAAAGCGGCGATCCCGATGTCCGAGGCAATCCTGGAACGTCTCGGCCCGGCCCTGGGCGGTGGGATTGCGTTGACGCGGTACGGCTACGGCGGCTCCGTGGAGGGGATGCGGGTCCTCGAGGCGGGCCATCCGATCCCGGACGCGAACGGGCTGAGGGCGGCCACGATGATCGGCGAGCTCGCCGACGGCGTCAGTGCAGACGACCTGGTTGTCTGCCTCCTCTCCGGAGGTGGCTCCGCCCTCCTCGCGGCTCCGCCCGTGGGCGTCTCGATCGGCAATCTGGCCGAAACGACCCGCCTGCTCCTCGAGTTCGGAGCACCGATCGGCGAGATCAACACGGTTCGTCGCCACCTGTCGACGCTTCAAGGAGGGCTGCTTGCACGGCGGCTTCATCCGGCGACGACGATTACCCTCGTGCTGTCCGACGTAGTTGGCAACCGACTGGAAGCGATCGCCTCCGGCCCGACGGTTCCGGATTCGAGCACATTTGGCGACGCGATCGACGTGCTCCGCCGGCATCGTCTCTGGGAGCGACTCCCCGCACCCGTCCGAGATCACTTGGCCCGTGGAGCCGACGGGAGAACGGGAGAAACGCCGAAATCGGGGGATCCCGAGTTTCAGGGCATGGTGGTGGAGATTGTCGGGGACAACGACGCGTTCCTCGAAAGCCTGGAACAGGCGGCGCAGCGCGTGGGGTGCCGCGTCGTCCGAGTTCCTGAACCGGTGGTCGGAGAAGCCTCCGACGCGGGCCGTCGGCTCGGGCGTCGCGCGATGAACTTGGTGGCCACAGCAGGGGAACGCACACTCCTCGTCGCCGGAGGGGAGACGACGGTCATGGTTCGCGGTCGCGGACAGGGTGGACGGAATCAGGAGTTCGCGCTTGCGGCCGCGCTCGAGATCGAAGGCATCGGGGGAGTCTGTGTCGCGGCACTGGCGACCGACGGGTCCGATGGGGTTACGGACGCTGCGGGTGCGATCGTCGATGGCTCGACGGCCGGTCTCGCGCGACGTGCGGGGGTGGATCCTCAAGCGATTCTTGGCGAGAACGACTCTCATGCCGCCTTGAACGCCTCGGGCGATCTACTCTTCACCGGTCCGACGCGGACGAACGTCGCCGATGCCTACGTCGCGCTCATTGACGCGGACTAGACGACGATCGACTTCCACGTGCCGGTGCGGAACTTCCACACCATGGCCGCCGCAAGCAGAAGCCAGTAGACGTACTCGCCTGTCCACGCCCCGAGCAGGCCCAGTGGGGTTCTCAGACCGAGGAAGTACACCGTGGGCAGATAGCAGCCGACGCAGACGAGTTCGACGACCATGACGTAGCGTGTGTTTCCGGCTCCCTGGAGGGCCTGAGACAGGACGAGCGCGACCCCGGCGAACGCTTGAACGAAGCCGAGGATCATTAGAGGAAGGCGGCCTGCCCCGACCACCGAGACATCGTTCGTGTACACGCGGAACACCCACACAGGGACGACGAAGAAGAGGATCCCGACGATCGTCATCGACCAGGCGGCAAGCCTGACGGCCTCCCAAGCAAGCTGCTCAGCGCGATCCGGTTTGGCCGACCCGAGGTTCTGCCCGACGAGCGCCGACGCCGCAGTGCCAAGCCCGACGCCGATCATGATCGTCAAGTGGT
>Ga0272444_10003859_pt1 | contig 13388 bp, 11 predicted proteins | sample SSMForm13_FD_201033 | JGI IMG/M metagenome (GOLD analysis project Ga0272444, IMG submission 201033) | Marine sediment archaeal communities from Little Sippewissett salt marsh, Falmouth, MA, United States - SSM-Form-13 | ecosystem: Environmental > Aquatic > Marine > Wetlands > Sediment ...
TCCCTGGGAATACCTGCGAGCAGGGATTGTATGCCCGCGCCATCCGTGCTGCAAGGCTCTGGACGCTAAGACTCCTGGCTTGTACAATTCAAATGACAGGACTCACCGGCGTGCGGACTCGCTGGCGGGCCCCATCGCTGAATGAAAACTATGGCAATACAACGAGGTAATCCGTGGAAGCAACTCGCCGGACCGGTGGTCGCGCCGTCACTGCTGGCGAGCGATTTCGCGCGCCTCGGCGAGCAGATCGACATTCTGACCGCCTCGGGTATCGAGGTGCTGCATGTGGACGTAATGGACGGCCATTTCGTGCCTAATCTCTCGATGGGCCCACCGGTGGTCAAATCCGTCCGGGCTTACACGGACCTTCCGCTGGACGTACATATCATGGTAACGGATCCGGCGTACTACATCGAACGCTTCGCCGAAGCGGGGGCCGACAGCATCACTTTCCACATCGAGGCGACCGACGAGCCACGACGGCTTATCGCTCGCCTGAGAGAGCTTGGCCTTGGTGTCGGCGTGACACTCCGACCCGCAACGCCGGCTGAAACCATAGTAGATATAGTCGCCGAAGTGGACATGGTGCTGGTGATGACTGTCGAGCCCGGCTATGGCGGGCAAAAATTCATGCCGGACATGCTCGATAGAATCGAAGCGATTCGTGCTATGCTAAGTAACGGCCAGCGGCTCGAGGTGGACGGCGGAATCGACCACCAGACGGGTCGGCTTTGCGCCCAGCGCGGTGCGGACACATTTGTCGCCGGAAGCTACATTCTCGGCGGCAAGGATGTCGCCGGCGCCGTACATGCCCTTTCCCGGGCAGTTGCCGGCGACATTGGCAAAACAATGGACACCCTGTGAGTACAATCATGGCCAAAGAAACCGAACCCGTAGTACCGTTCGACTCGTCCGTTTTCGAGGGCCCCGCCCATCGCAAAAAACGCGACGTCCCCGATGGCCTGTGGATGCGCTGCCCCGGTTGCGAGGGAATGCTCTACCGTAAGGTGGTCGCCGAGAACATGGAAGTCTGCCCGACCTGCAGCCATCACTTCCGCGTTTCCGCTCGCCAGCGAATAGCGCAATTAACCGACACCGACAGCTTCGAAGAACTCTTCAGCGACATCATGCCCGACGACCCGCTGGAATTCGAGTGGCGCGGGAGAAAGTACGGCAAGTACGTTAAAGAATACCAGGCCAAGGCCGGCACGGATGAGGGCGTACTGACCGGTGTGGGATACATCAAAGGCAGGCGTGCCGCCGTGGGCGTGATGAACGGCGACTTCATCATGGGCTCAATGGGCTCGGTCATCGGCGAAAAACTCACGCTGCTGATCGAGAAGGCCTCTGCCGAGAAACTGCCACTGATTATCGTCTGCACCTCGGGTGGCGCGCGCATGCACGAGGGCGCACTCAGCCTGATGCAAATGGCAAAGACCTCCGCCGCTCTGGGGCGATTCGATGAAGCCGGAGGCCTCTACATCGCCGTCCTGGCAGACCCGACCACCGGCGGGACGACCGCCAGTTTCGGCATGCTGGGCGACGTAATCATCGCCGAGCCAGGCGCGCTGGTGGGCTTCGCGGGCGCCCGCGTGATTGCCAACACCCTCCGCACCGATTTGCCCGACGGTTTCCAGCGGGCCGAGTTCCTGCTGGAACACGGCTTCATCGACCGAATAGTCGAGCGCAAGGAACTCCGCAACGACCTCGCCAGGCTGATCGACTACTGCGAAAGCTGGAAACCCGCCTCAAAATGAATCTCGCGGTGAGGGCGGGCCGGGATTTCAAGCATCAGGGAAAGACAAACCAAGGCCCGGGATCCATTGGCCCGGGCCTTGGTTTGTCTGAAGCAAATCGCTCGACTGGTCAGTCCTGACTGTCGGACTTGTCGGCGTCGGGTTTGGCGGCATCGGACTTCTTTTTCGCGGCAGGCTTCTCCGTGGCGACGGCCTTCTTGGTTCGCCGACGACGGACCTTCTTGGCCTTGGGCTTGGGCGGCTCGTCGGCAGTTTTCTCGCCGGTATCCGATTTGTCGCCGCTGGAGGCCGGTTTTGCCGACTCGGGCTTGGCTGGCGGCTTCGAGGGCTCCTCGGCATTCGCCGCGGGCTTCGAAACCGCGACCTTCTTGCGTCTGGTACGCTTTGCCCTTTTTGCAGCCGGCTTCCGCGCGGCCTTGACCGGAGCCTTCTTGGACTCCTTGGACGCTATCGCAACCTCGGCAGACTTGGCTGGCGGGGTTGGCTCGGCCTCCGGTGCCCGCTCGGCAGGTGTGGCCTGCTGGGCAGGCTTGGTTTCCGGTGCCCGCTCGGCAGGTATGGCTTGCGGCGTTGGCTGGGCAGCTTTGGCCTGCTGGACAACCTTGGCTTCCGCAACCCGCTCGGCAAGTTTTTCTTGCGGGGCTGGCTGCGGGGCCTGCTGGGCAGGTTTGGCCTCGGCCTGGCTTTCAGCCGTAGCATCCTGGGCCTTTTGGGTCCCGTCTGTCGCGGCCTCGGTGGAGTGGCTTTTCCGTCGCCGTCGGCGGCGGCGTTTCTTTTTCGGCGGGGCGCTTTCATCGGTTTCGCCAGCTTGGGCGTCTTTCGGCTTGGCAATTTCCGACTGCCCTTGTGCCTGCTTAGTCTGCTCGGGCTCGGGCTGTGGCTGATCGGCCTGTTGGTCTGCGTCAGCCTTGGCGGCCTCAGTTGCCGCTTCTCTGCGCCGACGATGTTTTCGACCGCCTCGCCGACCTCGGCGTTTCTTCTTGACCACGGCGCCTTCACCGACGGTGGCTTCGCCATCGGTGCCATCTCGCTGATTGGTCTGGGAGTTAGCGTCTATCGCCCGGTCGAGTCCGGCATCGCTTTGGTCATCTTGCTGGGCCTCGATCTCGTCGAAATCGATCTCGGCATAGGCACCACCCCTGACCGACGCCGGCAACTGGGCACCTCCCCCTGACAGGGCTGCGGCGCCTGCGTGGGCCTTTGTTTCAGCCGGGGCAGACTCCGCCAGCAGTTGCATATCTGCGACAGGTATCGTCGGGAGCGGACTCTTCGCGGACTTCGCAACGCCACGCTGCTCCCAAGCAACCGGCGCGCCGCGAGCATTGGTGCAAAGTATGGTCCCGTTACCTGAGCCGACCTCGGAATCCGCCCGAACGACGATGGTCTTACCCGTCTGGGCCTCCAGTTGAGATATCAGTAAGCGCTGACGGTTGAGCAGGAAGTGCGCGACTTCCGGCGGCACAACGGCCTCGATATGGGCAACGTTGTCATCGGCGCTGGCTCGTTGGATGTTCCTTGCAATCTTGAGGCTCAGTGATTCTTCGCTCTGCACCACGCCAAGCCCATCACACTGGCTGCAGATATTGAAGTAGCTCTGCTTGAGCGACGGTCCCAGGCGTTGGCGAGTAAGTGCGATTATACCGAATGCATTGGTCCTGAGGACCTTGGTCTTTGCCCGGTCTGGCTTCATCGCATCTTTGAGGATCCTTTCAAGCTGGCGGCGGTTCTTTTCCTCTCGCATGTCGATGAAATCAATGACTATCATGCCGCCCATGTCGCGCAAGCGGAGTTGCCGGGCAATTTCCCTGGCCGCCTGAAGGTTGATATTCAGCGCGGTGGTCTCCGCGTCTGAGTGTTGGCGGAAGCGTCCACTGTTGACATCGATGGCGACCAGTGCCTCGGTCTGATCGAAAATCAGCGAGCCCCCCATCGGCAATTCGACGCGCCGCGCGTGAATCTTCTCGATCTCCGCCTCCAGCCCCACCTCGTAGTAAAGCCCCTCCTTACCGGTATACAACTCCACCGAATGCTTGCCGCGAGGAACCGCAACGCGCAGGAACTGCTCGACCTGCCTGGCCACCGGGGCGCTATCGCAAACGACCCGCTCAATTTCCGCGCTGTAGACGTCACGAATGGTCCTGGTGACCAAATCGGACTCCTGGTAAATCTCCGACGGCATGGGAGCGTGCTTGATCTGTTGCTTGACTACTTTCCACAACCGAAGCAAATAGTTCAGGTCGCGTTGGAGGTCACGTTTGGACCGATCCACCCCGGCAGTACGAACGATAAACCCCATATCCGACGGAAGCGTCAGTTCGGACAGGGCATTGCGGGCCTTGTCCCGGGCCTCCTCGTCATCGACCTTCCGCGATACGCCCAGGCGACTCATGCCGGGCATCATCACCAGGAGCCTGCCCGGGATCGACAGGTAGGTCGTCATCGTCGGGCCTTTGGTGCCGATACCCTCCTTGATCATCTGTACGACCACTTCCTGCCCACGCCGCAGGCATTCCTGTATCGGCGGGCGGTAATGGTGAGACCTCTTCTGGCCGACGTTCTCGACGGTGCGCTTGTTCTTGGGGAAGTACGTCGGATTGATATCCGAGATGTGCAGGAACCCATTCTTGCCCAGTCCGGTATCCACAAATGCGGCCTGGATGGACGACTCGACGTTTGTCACGCGGGCCTTGTAAATATTCCCCACTCTGCTGGCAGTTGAGGTGCGCTCCACGTAGAGTTCCTCAAGCCCCCCATCGGATACTATGGCGATTCGGCATTCCTGCCCTGCCACGGTGTTGATTAACATTTCTTTAGACATATTGCCCTTTCAAATAGCGGCAGCGGATCGGCAGGGTTTTCGGCAGGGCCGAACTGTGATTGGTCGAGGCGTCAAAAATCGTACTCAACGTTCGTGCGGACAAGTCCAGCAAGATCCACACGCGCGTCCAGACCGATCGCATCGAGCACCTCACCCGGACGCGCCCATACCTGGCCGTCGGGCACCAGCGAAAACCGCAGGCGCCCATCTTCCAGGCGAAGGTCGCGTACGAGGAGTTTGAGATCGATCGTCCTTCTGCGGCCGGGCTTTCCGGCCCGCTGGCCCCGAACTCGTTCAACCAGACGGGTTTCGTCGTGGTTGAACTCATCGGCAAGCTCTGCCAGTCGTTCTTGTTGATCGGGTTTGACGGGCGCGTCGTAATCGACTCGCCTCGGCTGCGGGGGCGCCTTTGCCTCGAGTACCTCGGCTCGAGTGAATGTCATACCCCGGGGCGTCTGCTCGTTCAGTGCATCCAGGATTTGCCTGGCATCCATGTGACGGGTCAGCTTGATCACGGCAAGGTCGGCCATAGAGGCCACACCTACCGGCTTGGGGCAGACCAGTGACAGGATTGGATGTGGGTTGAATCCCTGGGTGTACTTAACGGGCAGCTTTGCCCTGGCGGATGCGCGCTCAATGGCCCGCACGGAGTCCCGATGTGACAGGAACCGCAGGTCGGATTCGATCGCCAACCACAATCCCCATTTCTGGGGCGGCTTCTGCGAACTTCCTTCCGTTTTGTGCCTTTCCGTTACCTTGATGTGTAGCCAGGGCCGGCAGGCAAATCGCCTATGCGGGCGAAATCCCGTCTCAGCCCCTGTTCCGTTGTGACCGCGACAGTCGCGGCCAACCATTTTACCGTTCGGCCTGCCCGGTCCGCCTTTCAAACAGGCGCGGACAAGCCATTGCGTTTCGTTGCTACTCGATGTACTCCTCCGGCATGACCCGGCGGGTCTCGACACGGAGGAAGTTAAGTGTTTCACTGTCAGAACTGAAGCCCATAACGCGCCTGGCTACCTGGAGCGATTGCTCCATGGTGGTCGAACGTATGACCTTCTTTATCCCCGGGATCGCCGGTGGGGCGCAGGAGAAAACCCGCAGCCCCAACCCCAGCAGAAGCATCGTAAAGATAGGGTCGGCCGCCATCTCGCCGCAAAGACTCACGGGAATCCCATACCGCTGCCCGGCTCGGAGGACTTCCTTTATCAGCCGTAGCACGGCTGGGTTGGCGGCAGAGAAAAGCGCCGCCACTCGCTCGTTGCCTCTATCCACGGCGAGCGTGTACTGGATAAGGTCGTTGGTTCCGATGGAGAAGAAGTCCACCTCCTGCGCAAAAGCCGAACACTGAAGGGCCGCCGAAGGCGTCTCGATCATCACGCCGATGGGGATATCCTCGCGGTGCTCGATTCCCTCTTCTTCGAGGTCTTCCATCACTTCTCGCACAACTGTCTTGGCCTGACGAAGCTCCATCAGGTTGGTCAGCAGCGGGAACAGCAAGCTCACCTCAGCACCGACGCTTGCCCGCAGAATCGCCCGGAGTTGCGTCGTGAACATCGGCAGGTTCTGAAGGCAGAGGCGAATCGACCGGCAACCCAGGAACGGGTTGCGCTCCGGAACGCGGGCTCGGGCCTGGGTGTATTTATCGGCCCCGAGATCCAGCGTTCGTATCACCAGAGGCCGGCCCTGGCACATTTCTATGACCTTGCGGTAGGCCTGGTAGTGGTCCTCTTCTTCCGGCTCGGTGTCCGACGCAAGGTAGAGAAATTCCGTCCGGTACAACCCAATGCCCTGGCCGCCCTTTTCGAGAACGGTCTGCGCCTCGCCGGGAAACTCTATGTTGCCCAGCAGTGCGATCTCGTGGCCGTCCTTTGTAATCGCCGGCAAGTCGCGCAACGCATCCAGTTCGTGCGTAAACTCCACTTGCTGCAGCGCGGTCTGGCGAGCCTGTTTAAGTGCATTCTCGTCGGGGTCGATAACCACCAGGCCGCGGTTACCGTCGATGATGACCAAATCCCCGCCGGACGCCTCGGCCGTTACATCGTTGAGTCCCACCACAGCGGGAATACCCAGCGCCCTGGCGACGATAGCGGTGTGGCTTGTTTTCCCGCCGGCATCTATGGCCAGGCCGCAGATGTGGGCTCGGTCCAATCCGGCGGTCTGACTGGGCGTCAGGTCGTGCGCAAGGACGTTCATGTCCTTGGTCAGGTGGCTTAGCGACTGCCTTTTCTCGCCGATGAGATTGCGAAGCAATCGCTTCTCAATGTCATAGATATCCTTGACTCGATCAGCGAAGTACGTGGGCATCGACTGGAATTCTTTTGCGTAAGCCCGCAGGACGGTAGCCACGGCATACTCGGCGGTGACGTGGCCCTCGGTGATCGCGTCGGTGAACTTGAGGATAACCTCCTTGTCATCGAGCAGGCCCAAGTGGAAGTCGAAGATACTGGCGATTTCCTTGCCGATTCGGTCGGCAGTGCGATCTCGCAGATCCTGAACTTCCTTTCTCGATACGTCGAGGGTTTTGCGCAGTCGCGAAAGCTCGACTTTGCCGAGGTCCACGGGCACCTCTCGTCGAGGTACCTCAAACTCCTCGGTGCCGATTACCACGGCTGGCGCTATGGCCACGCCGGGAGAAACCCCGATGCCTTTCTTGATCTTCATGCTCTGCCCTCGGCCGGGCGTCTGTTCGCTCCGACCGGGCCTGCGTTTCTGCCGCGGTCACGGCGAGGTTACTCCTCGCCGAACCCCTCCTCGACCAGCTTAACCAGCGCCTCGATGGCCGGTTCCGCGTCCTCACCGTCGGCCACCAGTTTCAGGACGGTTCCCTTGGTGGCAGCCAACCTCATTACTGACATTATGCTCTTGGCGTCAACGACCAACGGTCCTTTGGCCACCTCTAAGCGACAGTTGAACCGGTTTGCCGTTTCGACGAATTGCATAGCGGGACGGGCGTGCAACCCGTACTTGTTCACAATCTTCGCATCTCTTTGGAGCGTTGCCAATTCGCTATCCCGGCATCCTGCGCTGCTATGAAAGCGCGGCTTTCAGCCGACCTCGTCGGCTTCCTGAATCAAGTCGATAACCGCTTCTCGCGTCTCGCTCTGGCGCAGGAACTTGCGGAAAATATCGCGCTGAACGTGCTTGAAAATCGTTTCCATCGCCTGGAGGTGCTCGTCCGGGTTATCAGGGCTTGACAGCAACAGAATCACCGAATAAACGGGCTTGGAATCAAGGGCCGAAAACTCGATGCCCTCTCCGGAACAACCGATAGTTGCGATAGGGGTCTTGATTCCCTTGAGCTTCGCGTGCGGCAAGGCAACACCTTTGCCGATACCGGTGGTGGCCTGGGCTTCGCGAGTGAGAATGGCCTTGATGGTATTCTTGACCTTCTGCTTTGACACCGCGCCAGCCTCGGCCAACGACTCCACCAACTCCTCGATCACCTCGTCGCGAGTCTGACCTTTAAGGCAAGGCACGATCGCGTCACCGATGATGATATCCGACAGTTTCATTCCAAACTCCTGCTAATTAAACGCGTCAACAGCCGACCGGGACGCTTCTGGGAAGGACACCCTTCCCGACGAACCCGCAACTGCGAGACAAGTCGGATAAGAGTTTAACGCCAAAGCCAACATCTTGCTAGTGGCTGCTGCAGGGAATTCCGCAGCGGTCGACTATTCCGTCGGTTTGCTCTCGGGCACGGACTCCGACAGCGAGAGGCCCTTGTGGTCGCGAACCTTATCCTTGTGCCGACGCAACTGCTCAACAATCTTCGCCAGGCACTGATCCACACACGCGTAAAGATCCGCGTCGCGGTGCGTGGCCACAAACGTCGACTTCCGCCGCGCCGAGGCTACCATCTCAACGACAGTGTGCTCCGCTTCGACGTCCAGAATTACTTCCACCGATTGAATGCCATCGTAGTAACGAGGCAAACGCTCCACCTTCGATTCCACGTGTGCGCGAATCGCGTCGGTCACATCCATGTGGCGAGCTTTGATATTGATGTTCACGCTGATATCTCCTTATCTTCCTTGGACTTCAATGGAATAAAACCCCCAGGCACCTGCTGTTTAAAACCCGAAACGTCTTCTACTACCTGGCCAACAGGCATGATGACACCCCCGCTTACCGTCAAACGCAATGCATCGTCAATATTCAGCGGAAGGTCGATAATCTCGTCCCGCCGAACCGCAATCGTATAGCCAGTCACCGGGGTTGGGCTCGAAGGGATAAAAATCATCACCATGTCTTGGCCCAACGCCTCTTGAATTGTACGCATGCCCGTATTGGTCACCAGCCCTAACGACCATATCCCCTTACGAGGATACTCCACTGCCACCACCCGGGAAAACTTCATCTTGCGCTCGGCCAGGACAAAATCCGTCACCTGTTTGACCGATGGGTAAATCTGCTTGACCACCGGCAGACGGAAAAAACCGTGCTCGATTACCCGCCACATGGCCCGGCCCAGAATGCTCGCAACGAACCGCCCGAAAACATAAATCAGCACAAACGACAGGAAAAACCCCAGCCAGTGTAGCTGATAAGTTCCCCAGGCAGCCTTCACAGGATTCCAGATACCATCGGGACCTTTTACCCTTGTCCAGATATCATCAGAATCGGAGAAAACATAATTCCCCGCCAAGACACGCCACTGGACCACTATCCACTGAACAGCCTTGTCGACGTATGCCCCCACGTTGGTGTCCACAAACTGCAGCACGTAGACGATGATCATGGCAGTAAGCATCGCCGGCAGCATTGCCGCCAAGCCGCGGAAAAAAAATCTTTTGAAGTCGCCCACAAATCCTGTTGCCACAACCACTCTCCGGCTGGCCTGTTAGGTAGCCATCGGCTTCGCTACACCTAAGTCTATTCTTGTCGGCAGGAAAGGTCAAGCAGTTGAACTTTAACATGCCGACAAGCAACATGTTGACATACGCTCGCGGTCGGTCTAACGTTCATTGTTTCGGCCGGAAGCAGTGGCCCATCGCGGCGTCGCAAGAGCCCACCGGTAGTATAAAGCGATTGCAGAAGAGAGATTCACGATGAAGGTTTTTGTTGTAAACTGTGGCAGCAGCTCCATTAAGTACCAGTTGTTCGACATGGCCGACGAATCAGTTCTGGCCAAGGGCCTGCTGGAACGAGTCGGCGGTGATGCCGCTTTGCATCACAATGGCCGAGGCGGCAAGCTGGACCGCAGTGTCGATGCCCCCGACCACGGAACAGGTCTGCGACTGATTCTCGACGTCCTTGTCGACCCCCAAGTCGGCGTAATCGACAAGATCGACGAGATCGACGGCGTCGGCCATCGCGTACTCCACGGCGGCGAGCAAGCCACACACCCGACCGTCATCGACGAAGCGATAATCGATATCATCAAGCAGAACATCGAATTGGGACCGCTGCACAATCCAGCCAACCTTTCGGGCATCGAGGCGGCGATCCAGGTCATGCCCACCGTGCCCGAAGTCGCCGTATTCGACACCGCCTTCTTTGCAACCATGCCTGCCAAGGCCCATCGCTACGCCGTACCGGAGCAATGGTACGCCGAGCACCACGTGCGCAAATACGGATTCCATGGCACGAGCCACCGTTACGTAACGCTCCGCGCGGCGGAAATGCTGGGCAAGGCCCCCCACGACGTCTGCCTGATAACCACGCACCTGGGCAACGGATGCTCTGTCACTGCCGTGGCGAACGGACAGGCCGTCGACCACTCGATGGGCCTGACCCCGCTGGAAGGGCTGATGATGGGCACTCGCAGCGGCGACCTGGACCCAACGGTCTTCCCGTACATGATCTCTCGAGGCATGTCGGCCGGGCAGGTCGAAGAGGCCCTCAACAAGCATTCCGGGCTTCTCGGCGTAAGCCAGACAAGCAATGACATGCGCGACCTCGAACGGTCCGCCGAAGCAGGTGACGCGCGAGCGAAACTGGCGATTGAGATGTTTGTCTACCGGGTCGTCAAGTATATCGGCGCCTACTATACGATCTTGCCGAAACTCGATGCGATCGTGCTGACTGGCGGAGTCGGGGAAAACTCACAGACTATCCGCCGGAAGATATGCGACGGTATCCAAAGGCTCGGTGTTGAGCTGGATCAAGCCCGCAACGACGCTATCAAGGGAGGTAAGGACGGCGAGATAACGACCGATTCGTCGGAGTTGGGCGTGTGGGTCGTACCGACAAACGAGGAGTTGATGATCGCCCGCGATACGCAGCGACTGGTTGCCGAGTTGTAGCGGGCAATTCCGCACACTCGACAAAAAGGATAAGAGCGAATCGTCTGAAGATCGTCGGCGTTTGACCAATAGAGGTGGATTTTCTTTGCGATCTGCACAAATCCTCACTCTAATGGGTATATAGTCTCTGGGTATAGCCTTGAATGGCAGGAGTGATCCTTATGCGCACCGACGTTAAAATAGGCGTTACGACGGGCCTTCTCCTCGTATTGGCCCTGGTCGGCTGGCAACTAATCTTCGGCAAGACCGACTCGCCGCAGGATGCTAACAGTCCTGGCGAAGAAAGGGTCGCCTTGGCCCCGGGTGAAGATGACGGTACGGAACCTCCCACCAGCCCCAGGCGTGAATTACCACGATTTGGCGTAGTGCCCCCAAGCCCAACAAGCCCTTCTCCAGGCACCAGGGAAGGCCCGGTAATTCCCTCGATACGCGAGACACCCGTTACGCCCGTGATTCCGTCGATCCGCGAGACGCCTGCGACGCCTCCAGTCACGCCGATAACACCAGTTATCCCGTCGATTCGCGAGACGCCCACGACGCCTCCGATAACGCCTGTAACGCCAGTAATCCCAACGATCCGCGAGACACCCACAACACCTCCAGTAACGCCCGTAACACCGGTGATTCCATCGATTCGCGAAACACCCGTGACTCCCGTAACGCCAGTGATTCCCTTCACCCCATCAACGCCCGCGTCTACAATAGAAGATACCTACGTGGTGCAGAAAGGCGATAGCGGCTTCTGGGCCATCGCGGCGAAGTACTACGGCGACGGCAGGCACTGGACACTGATCGCAAAGGCCAATCCTGGCGTTGACACCAACGCATTGCGTCCTGGGAAAAAGCTGATCATGCCCCCCAAGCCCATTGCCCGGGTCAATCTCACCACAACGGGGAATCCCGCCCCGGGCGGAATCACCGTATCCCCCACGGGCCAAAGACAGTACGTGGTCAAGAAGGGTGATAGCGGCTTCTGGGGTATCGCCGCGAAACACTACGGCAACGGCAAGTACTGGACGCTGATCGCCAAGGCCAACCCAGACGCCGACAGCGGCAAGCTTAAGCCCGGCGACGTGCTCATACTTCCCGAAAGGTCGACCGATACCACCGTGGGGTCAGGCAATTCGACGCCTGCGCCGACAATCGCGCCCGGCCCCGGGCAGAAAATCCACACCGTCACCAAAGCTGACAACGCCGGCTTCTGGGGCATCGCCAAGAAGTACTATGGCAACGGCAAGTACTACACGCTGATTGCCAAGGCCAACCCGAAGGTCAAGAGTGGCTCGCTCAAGGTGGGGCAGCAATTGATCATTCCCGAACTCACCGACGAGGCCCGAAGGACCTCCACGAGCACCCCGGCCAGGCCAAGAACCGAACCACGCACCGCCCCGCGGCGCAGTGACATTGAGGACATCGGCCCGACGCCAAAGTTCAACTGAACGCCCGATGACCTCGCGGCAGGCGCCGCCGGAGTTCAGCAGGTGCCGAGAAACGACAGCCTTGGATAAGGCAAACGCACGCCGGTGCGGGTCAGAGGGCACCGACCGAGATCCGAGTAATCCACCGATTGCAGGAGTAACAATGCCCGGAAAAGCGAATCGTCTTATCGTTGTGGGGGCATTGGCCATTTGTACGCTGGCCACCGGGTGCAGCCAATGGAAGAACTGGAAGGGATGGCCAAGTCCCTCAGCCAAACCGTCCAAGCCGGGCTCTACCGACCCCGACACAAAACTGCCTCCCGACGTAGCAGGCACCGTCGCCCAACACGCCGGACTCGTGGGTGGAGGAAGCCTGCTGATCGACGGTCACGGCCTGGTTGTAGGTCTCGGCAAGTACGGCTCCTCGGAAGTGCCACCAGTGCTCCGAAAATACCTCGATGGGTACATGCGACAACAACACGTCGGATCGGCCCTGGCGGACACCGCCGGCATTCAGCCGACCTCGATCATGGCCGACCTCGACACCGCCGTCGTCCGCCTGGTTGGCGTCATACCCCCGGGAGCGCCCAAGGGCTGGAAATTTGACGTCCGTGTCGCGGCACTGACTCGCACCGGCACTCGCACTCTGGACGGCGGAGTGCTCTACCCTTACCCGCTGTTTCTAGCCACCGGCGAGGGGCGTCCCCCCACATCCGGCGCCCGGGAATGGGCAAGGGCCGCGGGGTCGGTCTTCATCAACCCCTTCCTCGAACCGAACAACCCCAAAGACACCGCCCGCTTGCGGGAAGGCCGACTCATCGGCGGCGGAATCGTCACCAAGGCACGCCCGTTGCGGCTGTCTCTGCGAGAGGCCGACTACGCCCTCTGTAACACCATCCAGCGGCGAATCAACTCCCGATTCAGCCAGGGCTCCCACAAGGTCGCCAATGCCAAGAATCCATCAACGCTCGAGTTGAATGTCCCACCCGCCTTCGCCAGCGACTATGACCACTTCCTGCAATTGGTCATGCACCTGCCGCTGCAATCCGACCCAAGCCGGTGGGAGGCGCGGGCCGTGGCGATAGGCCAGGCTATTGAGAAACCTGGCGCCAACGCCGACGGTCTGGCGCTGGTCTGGGAGGCCATG
>Ga0272444_10003860_pt1 | contig 13388 bp, 16 predicted proteins | sample SSMForm13_FD_201033 | JGI IMG/M metagenome (GOLD analysis project Ga0272444, IMG submission 201033) | Marine sediment archaeal communities from Little Sippewissett salt marsh, Falmouth, MA, United States - SSM-Form-13 | ecosystem: Environmental > Aquatic > Marine > Wetlands > Sediment ...
TCGGGAAGCGGACCGTCGACGTCACGGAGCCGTACCTCACCGTGGCGGGGCAGACCGCGCCGCACCCCGGCGTGACGGTGATCCGGGGAGGTATCAGGATCCGGACGCACGACGTGCTCATCCAGCACATTCGCGTCCGTCCCGGCGACGCGGGAGAGGCCGGGCGGAGCGGGTGGGAGCCCGACGGTCTCTCGGTGTGGGAGGAGTCGGCGTACAACATCGTGATCGATCACTGCTCCGTCAGTTGGGCGGTCGACGAGAACATGAGCGCCTCGGGACCCATCAGCCGCGGGCCTCAAGGAACCGCGAGGAACGTGACGTTCTCGAACTGCATCATCGCCGAGGGGCTCAACGATTCCTCCCACCGCAAGGGGCCCCACTCGAAGGGGTCGCTGATCCACAACTTCTGCACGAACATCGCGATCATCGGGAACCTCTACGCGCACAATAACGACCGGAACCCGTACTTCAAGGCCGACGCGGCCGGCGTCGTGGTCAACAACGTCATCTACAACCCCGGCGTCGCCGCGGTCGCGCTGGGTTACCTAGCCTCCGAGTATGTCGGCCTCGCGGTGACTCCGTCGAACGCGCGGGTGGCAGTCGTCGGCAACGTCCTACTGCACGGGCCCGACACGCGCCCGGGGCTCCCGCTCCTGATCGGCAGGGGCGACGCCTACTACGAGGACAACATCGCGTGGAACCGGTCGGGAGACGACGAGGTGGACGTGTCGAGCGGGCCCAGAATCCTCGGAAGCCCTCCGCTCTGGCCTGAGGAGCTCGACCCGCTCCCGGCGCGCCGGATCCTCGAGCACGTGCTCAGGAGGTCGGGGGCGCGCCCGATGGACCGCGACGCGATCGACGAGCGGATCGTCGGGAGCGTGCGCTCGGGCACCGGGAGCATCATCGACAGCCAGGACGACGTCGGGGGCTACCCCGAGGTCGAGGGCGTGTACCGCCGGCTCGAAATCCCAGACGACAACATCGATCGGTGGCTCGCTGACCTCGCGCGCGAGCTCGAGGGATAGGGCGGGCGCCCGGTCGGCGACGGAGGGCGACGATGACATCTCTCAATCTCGACGCCGTGGCCGCGAGGGAGCTCTTCCCCGGGTACCGCGGCCGGATGGTCCACTCGGGGACGATGACGCTCGCGTACTGGGACGTCGACGCGGGGGCGCCCGCTCCCGAGCATTCGCATCCGCACGAGCAGGTCATGAGCCTCATCGAGGGCGAGTTTGAGCTGACCGTCGGGGGCGTGACCGAGTCGCTGAAGGCGGGCGCCGTCGTGGTGATCCCGCCGGACGCGCCGCACTCGGGGCGGGCAGTGACCGCGTGCAGGATCATCGACGCGTTTCACCCCGTGCGCGAGGATCTCCGATGAACGCCGGGGCGCCGTTTGGAGTCGGGAAGGCCCGCCGAACGCCCGCGCGCCGTTTCGTGTTGGTCGGATCAGGAGGAACGGGATACCATGGTGGCCGTCCCGCTCGACGCGGGCGGGGCCGCACGGCGTGCGAGCGCCGGATCCAAGGGGGACGGGCATGAGCGAGAAGGCCTTCCAGGACTACTATCCGGACGACGTGAGCTACTGCTACGGCTGCGGCCGGCTGAACGACGACGGGTATCACTTCCAGACGCGCTGGGACGGCGAAGAGACCGTCACGGTGTTCGAGCCCGGGCCCCAGCACATCGCGATTCCGGGCTACGTCTACGGGGGCCTCTTGGCCTCGCTCATCGACTGCCATTCCACGGGCACCGCCGCGGCGGCGGCCTACCGCGCGGAGGGGCGGCCGATGGACTCGGATCCGCCGTTTCGGTTCGTGACGGCCTCGCTCCGGGTGGACTACCTCAAGCCCACCCCGCTCGGCGTGCCGCTCACCGTCAGGGGCGTGGTCAAGGAGGTCAAGGGCCGGAAGGTCGTCGTTTCCTCGGAGCTGTCTGCCGAGGGTGTGGTGTGCGTGCGCGGCGAGGTCGTGTGCGTTGAGATGCCGGAGCATCTGGTGCCGGAGTAGCGAGGTTCGTGTGGGATCGAGCGACGACAAGATCCGGAAGAAGGAAGCCAAGGCCGCGCTCAAGCGAGCGAAGGTGGAGGCCGAGGCGGTCGGACGCACCGCGCCGACCGCGACGCGCCCTCTGCCCGACGGCGTCGGGGTCGTTATCCGGAAGACGGAGGGTTCCTCCGAGCTGGTCGTCACGGGGCTTCGGGACGACCAGCTCAGGCGAATCCTCCCGGAGGTCAACCGCGAGGTGCTGATCGCCGTGACGCAGGAGAGAAGCTCGTTTCGCGCGGCGGCCATGCGTTTCGTGCGCGAGGGGGCCTTCCAAACCGTGGTCAAGATCTTGGCGGGGCTCGTCGTCGGCTACCTCCTTCTGAGGTTCGGCCTGCGATGATGGGCGCCGCCTCGAGGCGGCTTCGGGATTGCTCCGGGCCCGTCGGCACTGCCGGTGCACCTAACACGCGCCGGCAGTCCCAGCAAGAGAGAGGCGTATGCAAGAGATCTACGTGAGCACCGACGTCGAGACCGACGGCCCGATTCCGGGCTCCCACTCGATGCTGAGCCTCGCGTCGGCGGCCTATCTGGCTGACAAGACGCTCTTGGCGACGTTCTCCGCCAACTTGACGACGCTGCCCGAGGCGTCGCCCGACCCCGACACCATGGCTTGGTGGAAGACCCAACCGGAGGCCTGGAAGGCGTGCCGCGTGGACCCGCGCCCCCACGACGAGGTCATGCGTGAGTACGCGGAGTGGTTGCTCGGCCTGCCGGGACGCCCCATCTTCGTCGCGTACCCGGCCGGGTACGACTTCACGTTCGTCTACTGGTACCTGATACGGTTCGCGGGCCAGAGCCCGTTCTTGTTCTCCGCGCTCGACATCAAGACCTACGCGATGGCCATGCTTCAGACGGACTTCCACGATTCGATCAAGCAGAACATGCCGTCGTCGTGGTTCGACGATCACCCGCACACGCACGTCGCGCTCGACGATGCGATCGAGCAGGGCACCCTCTTCTGCAACATGCTCGCCGAGAACCTCCGTCGCCCGCGCAGGGAGAACGAATGATGCGAAGCTTCCGGAAGGAGCTCTGGTTCGAGGTGCCGAAGCGCAGGGCCTTCGTCAACATCACGCCGGACGTGGAATCGTGCCTCGAGGAGTCCGGCATCCAGGAGGGCCTCCTCCTCGTCAACGCGATGCACATCACGGCTTCGGTCTTCATCAATGACGACGAGCGAGGCCTCCACCAGGACTACGACGACTGGCTCGAGCAACTCGCCCCGCACGAGCCGGTCAGCCACTATCGTCACAACAGAACGGGGGAGGACAACGGCGACGCGCACCTCAAGCGGCAGGTCATGGGTCGGGAGGTCGTCGTCGCCGTGACGGAGGGCCGGCTCGACTTCGGGCCGTGGGAGCAGGTTTTCTACGGCGAGTTCGACGGGCGGCGCAGGAAGCGCGTGCTCGTGAAGATCATCGGGGAGTAGCTCACGATGGAGTTCCGCGCGATCGGGGTGATCCACACGCCGCACCAGGACACCGAGGCGATGCCCATCCAGCCGTCGGGAGCGAAGGGGATCCGCGGGACCGTCGAGGTCCTGCCCGAGTTCGCCGCCGGGCTCAAGGACCTGGACGGGTTCTCGCACGTCACGCTCATCTACCACCTCCATCGCGCCAGGAAGCACCGGCTCATCGTCACGCCGTTCATGGAGACCGAAGAGCGGGGCGTGTTCGCCACGAGGGCGCCCTCGCGTCCCAACCCCATCGGGCTCTCGACCGTCAGGTTGATCGCCGTCCGCGGGAACACCCTCGAGATCGACGGGGTCGACATGCTCGACGGGACGCCGCTTCTGGACATCAAGCCCTACGTCCCCGAGTTCGACAGCGGGACCGAGATCCGGCTCGGCTGGCTCGAACGGCACCGCGGCAGGTCGCGAGCCCACAGGTCCGACGACCGCTTCCGGTGAGTGATCCCGGGCCGTGGCCGTTTTCCAGAGGAGGCTCTGTTGTCCAAGAGAATCATGATCCTGAACGGAAGCCCGAGGGAGAAGGGCTACACGATGACGCTCGTCGGGTGGGTCGCGAACGCGGCGCGTGAGGCGGGGGCCGAGGTGGAGATCGTCGACGCGGCCCGGCTCAAGTGCGAGGTGCCGGGGTGCATCGCGTGCATGGGGTGCCGGACGAGCGACGAGTTCCGCTGCGTCGTTGACGACGAGGCCAGCGACGTCATCGCGCGAATTCCCTCGCAGGACGTCGTCGTGCTCGCCACGCCGGTCTACTTCATGGGCTTCTCCGCCCAGATCAAGCGCGTGATCGATCGGATGTTCTCGCTCTTCAAGTACGACGACGAGAAGGGGAGGAGCTACGCGCCCGGCCTCAGGGAGACGACGTTCGCGCTCATCGCGACCGCCGGCGGCGGCGAGAGCGATGGGCTCGATCTCGTCATGAAGAACGCGGAAGCGATCACGCGGTTCGTGGGCTCGAGCGTCCGGAGCCTCCTGGTGCCGGACGCGCACTCGGAGCACGGTGTGCAGCCGGACAACGCCGAGCTTCGCGAGCGCGCGGGCGACTTCGGAAGAGACCTCGCGAAGTGACGCGGGCGCGCCGGCGCTCGACCGGATCGGGGCGCGTGGCCGAGGATCTAGAGAACGGGTGATCCGGACAGGGGCGAGCTGGAGGAGGAACAGGCGCAATGAGCCGGGAGTTCGTGCCGACCACCGAGGCCGAGCGGATCGTCTCGCTCGACGTCCTCAGGGGATTCGCGATCCTCGGAGTCCTCGTCATGAACATCCAGAGCTTCTCGATGATCGGCGCGGCGTACATGAACCCGACTGCGTACGGCGACTTCACCGGCATCCATCGGCTGGTCTGGACGCTCTCGCACCTCTTCGCCGATCAGAAGTTCCTGTCGATATTCTCCATGCTGTTCGGCGCGGGCATCGTCCTCCTGACGGCGAGACGGGAAGCGGCCGGCCTGAGCCCGGCGTCGCTCCACTACAGGCGGTCGTTCTGGCTCCTGGTGATCGGGCTCGCGCACGGGATGCTTCTCTGGTACGGAGACATCCTCGTTACGTACGCGCTCTGCGCGTTCGTCGCGTACCTGTTCAGGAAGGTCCGGCCGGTCCCGCTCACGATCGTGGGCGCGATCATCTTCCTGGTGCCCGTCGGCCTCTTCTCCTTCTTCGGCTGGTCGATGCAGTACTGGCCGCCCGAGGCCGCCCAGCAGTCGATGGCGAACTGGCTCCCGGGCGCCGAGGAGATCGCCTCGGACCTCGCGGTCTATCGGGGTGGCTGGCTCGGGCAGATGGTGGATCGCCTTCCCCTGGTGGCCAAGCACAACACGTTCCTCTTCCTCGTCTTCCAGGGCTGGCGCGCGGGCGGGCTCATGCTCGTCGGCATGGCGCTCTACAAGTGGGGTGTGCTCGCCGCGCGGAGGTCGCGACGGTTCTACGCGATCCTCGCCGCGGCCGGCTTCGGCATCGGGTTCCCGCTGATCCTGGCCGGCATCGCGAGGAACTCGGCGGCCGGGTGGTCGTTCGAGTACTCGATGTTCTCCGGCTCCCGCTACAACTACGTGGGGAGCCTGGGCGTGGCGCTCGGCTACGTCGCCGTCGTCATGCTTCTCTCGATGGCGGCGGGGCGCTTCACGCGCGTGCTGGCGCCGGTCGGGCGGATGGCGTTCACGAACTACCTGATGCAGACCGTGATCTGCACGACCATCTTCTACGGTCACGGCTTCGGTCGGTACGGGTACGTCGAGCGGGGCGGACAGATCCTCATCGTCTTCGCCGTTTGGGTCTTCCAGATCTGGTTCTCCGGGTTCTGGCTCAGGCGATTCCGGATCGGTCCGGCCGAGTGGCTCTGGCGGTCGCTGTCCTACGGCGGGCTCCAGCCGATGAGGCGAACGGCCGCGGAGTGACCGTCGCCCTCGTCTGTGCGGAGGCAGGAGAGCCCGGCGGCGAATTCCTGAACTGTCATTCAGCACGCCCTTCCCGAGCGTTCCCCCGTGTAGTATGATGAGGATGCGCCCCGTCCGGACCGGGGTTCGGGCGGGCGCGTCTGCTTGCATCAGCCCTGGCCGATGACACCGAGGAGAAGACGATGGCGATCGTACTGGACGGGACGGGACTCACCATCGAGAAGCTCGTGGCGATCGCGCGCTACGGCGAGAAGGTCGAGCTGTCCTCGGGTGCGCTCGAGCGGATCAAGGTATGCCGCGCGATGCTCGAGGAGAAGATCGAGGCGCGCGAGATCATGTACGGGGTGAACACGGGGATCGGGGAGTTCTCGGAGGTCGTTCTCACCGACGAGCAGGTCGAGGACTTCCAGCGGTACCTCATCTACAACCACGCGGCGGGGATCGGTGATCCCGCTCCGATCGAGTACGTCCGCGGCGCGATGGCCAGCCGCGCCAACGTCCACGCGCACGGGAACTCCGGGTGCCGTCCGGAGATCACGATGACGCTCGTCGAGATGCTCAACAGGGGCGTGACGCCGGTCGTCTGCCAGAAGGGCTCGGTCGGAGCCTCCGGCGACCTGGCGCCGATGTCGCAGATCGCGCTCCTGATGATGGGGGAGGGGGAGGCCTACTACCACGACGAACGGATGTCCGGCGCGGAGGCGCTCGAGCGGGCCGGCATCCCGGTGCCCGGGCTCAAGGCGCGCGACGGCCTCGCCACGATCAACGGCTCCAACCTCCTGACGGCGATGAGCGCGCTCGAGCTGTTCGACATGAACCGGTGGCTCAAGCAGTCCGAGATCGCCTGCGCGATGACGCTCGAGGCGCTCCTCGCGAACCTGAAGCCGTACAACACCCTCCTCCACGAGGCGCGGGGATTCCCGGGCGCGGTCAGAAGCTCGAAGGCCATCATGAAGTGCATCGAGGGGAGCGACCTCCTGACCGCGAAGCGCAAGATGAAGGTCCAGGACGCGTACTCGATGCGCTCATCGCCGCAGGTCATCGGCGCCGCGCACGACGCCATCGCGTTCGCGAAGGCCCAGGTCGAGATCGAGCTGAACGGCGTCGGCGACAATCCCGTCTTCTTCCCGGAGCACAAGCTCGCGTTGACCGGCGCGAACTTCCAGGGAACGCCCGTGTGCCTGCCGATGGACATGACGGGGGCCGCGATCACGATGGTCTCGGTGCTCTCCGAGCGCCGCATGAACCGGCTGACGAATCCGGCGCTCTCGGTCGGCCTCCCCGCCTTCCTGACGAAGGGCGCGGGCATGATGTCCGGCATGATGCTCTCCCAGTACACCGCCGACACGCTGATCTGCGAGCAACGGATCCTGTCGGCGCCCGCGAGCATCGGTTCGATCCCTGCGGCCGCCGATCAGGAGGACTTCGTCTCGATGGGGATGAACACGGCGATCAAGAACGGGCAGATTCTCGACAACGCCTACGGCGTTCTCGGCATCGAGTTCATGGCGGCCGCCCAGGGGCTCGACTTCCGCGACTTCACCCCGGGACGAGGCGTCTCCCGCGCACACGAGGTGATCAGGCAGTACGTCGACCATCTCGGTGAGGACCGTCCTCTCTACTCCGATCACACCGTGATGAAGGAGCTCGTGAAGTACGGCGAGATCCTGGAGGAGGTCGAGGAGGTCGTGGGGAGCCTGGGGTAGAGTCCGCCCGTCGGTCGAATCGATTCCGCAGCCGGGGCGGTCCGTCCGCCCCGGTTCTCACGTTGAGGACTCACGAATGGCCGAACTCCGCATCGGAACGTGCAGCTGGAAGTACCCGTCGTGGCACGGCCTCGTCTACTCGGCCCCCAAGGGCATCGACTACCTCGCCGAGTACGCGACGCGGTACGACACGGTCGAGATCGATCAGTGGTTCTGGTCGCTCTTCGGGAGCGACCAGGTGCGCCTTCCGAATCCCGCGGACGTCGAGTCGTACCGCGCCGCGGTCCCCGACGGCTTCCGGTTCAGCGTCAAGGTCCCGAACGCCGTCACGCTCACGCACTTCTACCGCAAGGCCAAGTCGGATCCCCTCGTGCCCAATCCGTGGTTCCTCTCGCGCGAGCTTTTCGGGCGGTTCCTCGATGCGATCGATCCGCTGCGCGACGTCCTGGGCCCCCTGATGTTCCAGTTCGAGTACCTCAACACGCAGAAGATGGCCGCGCAGGCGGAGTTCGAGGATCGGTTCGGCGCTTTCGTGGAGGCGCTCCCCGAGGGCTACGCCTACGGGCTCGAGACCAGGAACCCCAACTACATGAACGACTCGCTCTTCGACCTCATCGAGCGCCTGAGACTGGCCCCGGTCCTCCTCCAGGGCTACTACATGCCCTCGATCCTGGACCTCTTCGAGGCGTGGCGTCCACGGCTCGAGCGATCCGATTCGGTCGTCGTCCGGCTCCACGGGCCCGACCGGCGCTCGATCGAGAAGGAGGCCGGCAAGAGGTGGGACCGGATCGTGGCGCCGAAGGACGACGAGCTTGCCGGGATCGCGTCGCTGGTGGGCGGCCTCCTCAACGCCGGAGTCGACGTCTACGTCAACGTCAACAATCACTACGAGGGGTCCGCCCCGCTCACGATCGAACGGCTCCAGGAGCGGCTCGCGCTCTAGGGCGCTCCCGGGGTCCCTGAGGAGACGCCCGAGAGCCGTCGGCGTCGCTCCGCGGCCGAGCCGAGCCCGGCGCCCGCCCGGTTGCCCCGCACACGCGCGGCATGGCAGCTTCCGCCCCGCCCGGTTGCCCCGCGCGCGATTTCGGGCTAGAATCCCTAAGACAGACCACCGACCTCATTGCCTCAAGCGAGGTTTCGTATGTCGACCGCCGACACGGCCCGTCCGCTCGACTTCATCCGGGCGATCGTCGAAGAGGACCTCCGGACCGGGAAGTATGGAGGCCGCGTCCATACGCGGTTTCCCCCGGAGCCGAACGGGTATCTCCACATCGGACACGCGAAGGCGTTCGGCCTGAACTTCTCGATCGCGGAGGAGTACGGCGGGCTCTGCAACCTCCGGTTCGACGACACGAACCCGTGCATGGAGGAAGAGAAGTACGTCAACTCCATGGTCGAGGACATCCGGTGGCTCGGCTTCGACTGGGGCGACCGGCTCTACCACGCGTCCGACTACTTCGAGCAGCTTTACGGCTACGCGGTTCAACTGATCGAAAAGGGCAGGGCGTACGTCTGCGACCTGAGCCCGGACGAGATGAGGGAGTACCGGGGGACGCTGACGAAGCCGGGGAGGAACAGCCCGTACCGCGACCGGTCGGTCGACGAGAACCTCGATCTGTTCGCCCGGATGCGGGCCGGTGAGTTCCCGGACGGCGCACGCACGCTCCGCGCGAAGATCGACATGGCGTCGTCGAACATGAACATGCGCGACCCGGTGATGTACCGCATCCTCCGCGCGACGCACCACCGGACGGGCGACGCGTGGTGCATCTACCCGATGTACGACTTCACGCACTGTCTGTCGGACTCGATCGAGGGCATCACCCACTCCAACTGCTCGATCGAGTTCGAAGGTCACCGGCTGCTCTACGACTGGTTTCTCGACGAGCTCGGCGTCTACCACCCGCAGCAGCTCGAGTTCGCCCGGCTGAACCTCTCCCGGACCGTCCTCTCGAAGCGCAAGCTCAGGGAGATCGTCGAGGGCGGACACGTCTGGGGGTGGGACGATCCCAGGCTGGCCACGCTCGCGGGGCTCAGGAGGCGGGGCTACACGCCGGAGGCGATCCGCGACTTCCTCAAGCGCGTGGGCGTGGCGAAGACCCCAACGACGATCGACGTCGCGCTCCTCGAGCACTGCCTTCGCGAGGATCTCAATCGCCGCGCGCTCCGCGTGATGGCGGTACTGAGGCCTCTCAAGGTCGTCATCGAGAACTACCCGGAGGGCAAGGTCGAGGAGCTGCCCGCCGTCAACAATCCCGAGGATCCGGCCGCGGGAACACGGAACCTGCCGTTCTCGCGGGAGATCCTGATCGAGCGGGACGACTTCCGGGAGGACCCACCCAAGAAGTTCTTCCGCCTGGCGCCCGGCCGCGAGGTGAGGCTCAAGCACGCGTACTTCATCCGTTGCGAGCGTGTCGTGCGCGACGACGGTACGGGGGAGGTCGTCGAGCTGCGTTGCACGTACGACCCACAGACGCGCGGTGGCGACGCGCCGGACGGGCGGAAGGTCAAGGGCACGCTCCACTGGGTCTCCGCGCCGCACGCCGTGGACGCCGAGGTCAGGCTCTTCGATCACCTCCTCCTCGGAGAGGGCGAAGTCGAGGAGGACGTCGATCTCAAGAGCCGCCTGAACCCGAACTCGATCGAGGTCGTCAGGGGCTCCAAACTCGAGCCCGGGCTCGCCGACGCCGCGCCCGGGGTGTTCTACCAGTTCCTCAGGCACGGCTACTTCTGCGCCGACTCTTCGGACTCCGCGCCGGAGGCGCTCATCTTCAACCGCTCGGTCTCCCTCCGCGACACGTGGGCGAAGATCGAGAAGGAGGGGAAAGAGGCGTAGGGGATCGGACGAAGACCACCGATCCCACCGACGCCGTCCGCCATGTCCTTCTACACGGATTTCGCCGGGTACTTCGAGGCGGTGTTTCCCTTTGATCCGAGCGTGCACTCCTTTCTCAGGGAGCACGCGCCCGCCGGCGCGCGCCGGGTCCTCGACGTCGGATGCGGGACGGGCGATTATACCTCCGCCTTCGCGAACGATGGGCTCGAGGCCGTCGGGATCGACCGCGACCGGGAGATGGTCGAGGTCGCGCGGGCCCGCCGAGTAGGCCCCACGTTCCGCGTCTTGGACGCGCGCGACGTGGCGCGGGTCGAGGGGCTCTTCGATTTCACGTTCTCGATCGGGAACGTCGTGTCCCACCTGGAGCAGGGCGACATCCCGCGGTTCCTGGATGGCGTCCGCGGCCGCCTCGAGCGATCGGGCGTGTGGATCCTCCAGGTCATCAACTGGGACCACGTCCTCCAGAGGCCGTCCTACAGGTTCCCCGACATCGTCGTCGGCGACGGCCGCGTGGTCTTCACTCGCGAGTACCCCGAGGTGTCGGGCGACCGGCTCCGGTTCGTCACGCGGCTGTCGAGGGGAGACACCACGGTCTTCGAGGGCGAGGTGTGGCTCTACCCGCTCCGGACCTCCGACTGTCTCGCCTTCCATGATTCCGCGGGATTCGAGCTTCTCGGCCACTACGGGGACTTTCACTCGATCCCGTTCGACCCGAACGCCGAATCGTCGAGCGTCTACGTCTTCCGGCGGCGCGGCTGACGGACGGCCGCCCGCCGGAGCGCGGTCCGGCGACACGGGAGACAGGTGATGGCGCTCTACGACGTCCTCATGGCCCGGCGATCGGTCCGGCACTTCGAGGATCGCTCGGTTCCCGACGCGATCCTCGACGAGCTTCTCGACGTCGCGAACAACGCGCCGTCGGGCGGGAACATCCAACCCCTTTCGATCATCGTCGTCCGCGACCCCGCGGGACGAGAGGCGCTCGCCGAAATCGTCGGGGGGCAGCCCTGGGTCAAGAACGCCCCCCTCTCGCTCATCTTCTGCATCGACTTCAACAGGGTGAAGGCGTGGGCCCGGTCGTTCGACGTCGAGTTCCGCGGTGAGAGCGCCCTCTGCTCGTTCCTCATCGCGTACGCGGACGTCATGTGCGCCGCCGAGAACGTGGTCGTCCTGGCGCAGGATCGCGGCCTCGGCTCAGTTTACGTCGGGACGATCCTGTGCACGATCGGGGAGGCACGGCGCGAGTTCGAGCTGCCCAGGCACGTCGTTCCGATGATCGTGCTCACGATCGGATACCCGAAGTCTACACCCAAGCACATCCCGAAGCTCGACAGGGACACCGTCGTTCATTACGAGAAGTACAGGTCTTCGGGCGACGACGAGGTCGCGCTGGCGTTCGAGAAGAAGTACGGGACGATCGACGACGACACCGGGGAGTATCTCAAGCGCGCCTTCATCGAGGTCGTCGAGGCGGACAAACAGCAAGAGGAGTGCTGGGTCGCCGAGGCCAGGGAGGCGATGAAGAAGCTGGAGATCAGGAGCAACGCCCAGTTCCTCTTCGAGCTTCGGTATCCGCAGGATCAGATGGTCGCGCTGAACCGGGAGATCCTCGAATCGCTCCGCGAGGCCGGCTTCGACTTCTTCCCGGACGGACGGTCGGACGATGGCTCCTGACCCGTCGCGCGAGAAGCTCGACCTCCCGTATCCGTGTCGGTGGGTCTACAAGATCATCGGCCACGACGAGGAGGCGCTGAGGTTCGCGGCGGCCGAGATCGTCGAGCCGCGCGAGCACTCGATCTCGCTCTCGCGGAGAAGCGCCAAACGGAACTACTGCTGTCTGAACGTCGATGTCCTCGTCCGCGACGAACAGGACCGCGTGACGATCTACCGGGCGTTCAGGGGACACCCGGCGATCACGCTGGTGCTCTAGCTCGTGTCAGAGAGGTTCGGCATGCTCTTCGGACACGAGGACGAAAGGGACGACCCCGCAGGCGTCGCGGTACCGCGCCTCGTCGTCTTCGACGTCGACGGTACGCTCACGGACACCGCGGATGTCGACTCGGAGTGTTTCGCGGCGGCGATCGTCGAGGAGTTCGGCATCCGCGATCTCAACACACGCTGGTCGTCGTACACCGAGTTCACGGACTCCTCGATCATCGAGGAGGTGTTCGAAGTCCACCGGGGCACGGGGCCCACGACGGACGAGATCTCGCGGTTGATCGAGCGCTTCGTCGGCATTCTCGAGCGGGCGCAGGCCGCCGAGCCCGAACGCTTCGCGCCGATCCAGGGCGCGCCGGCGCTCGTAAGCGGCCTCACGGCTGACGACGGCTGGCGCGTGGCGGTCGCGACCGGCGGCTGGGAGCGCTCGGCGCGTCTCAAGCTCGCCTTCGCGAGGATCGACATCGGGAGTGCGCCTCTGGCGTCGGCCGAGGTGTCGCGGTCCCGGGCGGAGATCGTCCGGTGGGCGATCGACCGCGCGACGCGGGGGCTTCCCGGGTCAGGGTTCGGTCGCATCGTGCTTGTCGGCGATACGCTCTGGGACCTCAGGATGGCCCGCGAGTTCGGGCTCCCGTTCGTGGGGGTCGGGCGGGGGGCCGAAGGCCGCGAGCTAGCGCTCCGCGGCGCGGACGTCGTGGTCGAGAGCTTCCGGAACTATGGCACGATCGTCCGGATCCTCTCGACCGCGGGTTCTCCGGGGCGGCCTCGAGCGGAGGGGCGACCATGAAGATGCCGCCGTACCGGGTCGACTCGTTCGCGGGCCCGGTCTTCGGCCTGACGCCGCGGCGCTATCTCAGCCGCACGAGCTTCCTGGAGTCGACCCAGCCGTCCACCTCGACCCGCACGAAGTAGATCCCCGAAGCGACTTCCCGTCCCGTTTCGTCGCGGCCGTCCCAGAACAGCCGGTGCGTCCCTGACGGAAGCCCGCCCGAGGCGATCTCC
>Ga0272444_10003861_pt1 | contig 13381 bp, 13 predicted proteins | sample SSMForm13_FD_201033 | JGI IMG/M metagenome (GOLD analysis project Ga0272444, IMG submission 201033) | Marine sediment archaeal communities from Little Sippewissett salt marsh, Falmouth, MA, United States - SSM-Form-13 | ecosystem: Environmental > Aquatic > Marine > Wetlands > Sediment ...
GCTCATCACATCCTGGGGCTGAAGTCGGTCCCAAGGGTATGGCTGTTCGCCATTTAAAGTGGTACGCGAGCTGGGTTTAGAACGTCGTGAGACAGTTCGGTCCCTATCTGCCGTGGGCGTTTGAGAATTGAGGGAAGCTGCTCCTAGTACGAGAGGACCGGAGTGGACGATCCTCTGGTGTTCCGGTTATCACGCCAGTGGTATTGCCGGGTAGCTACGATCGGACAGGATAACCGCTGAAAGCATCTAAGCGGGAAGCCCCTCCCAAGATAAATTCTCACTGAACGTAAGTTCCTGTAGGGCCGTTGAAGACTACAACGTTGATAGGCTGGGTGTGGAAGTGCAGTAATGTATGAAGCTAACCAGTACTAATTGCCCGTGAGGCTTGACCATATAACACCCAAATGTTTTGGCGTGTTGGTTGAAGCTGATATCCAAACGCGCTTGATCAATCAAACCAGACATGGAGTAACGCGACAGCGGTATTCCGAACAGTTTGCCTGGCGGCCATAGAGAGTTGGAACCACCTGATCCCATCCCGAACTCAGAAGTGAAACAGCTCATCGCCGATGGTAGTGTGGGGTTTCCCATGTGAGAGTAGGTCACTGCCAGGCTTTAATCCAAAAGCCCCGATCGCGTAAGCGGTCGGGGCTTTTTCTTTGCACCGCATTGTCGATCGTGGGGATACGTCTTCGGCTTTGATCTGTCAGAATGCCGGGCAGCAAAGACAAGAGCACTCGTACTTGGTCAGAAAGGTCATCAAATTCGGGATTTCCATGGGGATGATGTTTTTCATCGTCGCCGCTGCGCTGTTGAGTAATCTATGGACGTATTCGCGACTCACGCACGAAGTGGAAGTCGCCACGATTTCTTTTCAGCGGCTTGCCCCGATGCAATATCAGGCCACATTTGCGGAGCCGGACAAGCAGCCACGGCAGTTCGTGCTGCATGGCGATGAATGGCAGCTGGATACGCGTATCGTCAAATGGAAGGGGTGGGTTAACCTGCTGGGCAGGCATACCCTGTTTGAACTGGATCGCCTGAGCGGCCGCTATCGCGATCCGAAACTGGCAAGACAGTCGCCGGTTTCGATCGCCGATCTGCGCGGTGAGCACTGGTTGGATATCTGGCAGTGGGCGCGCGACTATCCGGATTATGTGATTCTGATCGATGCCCAGTACGGCTCGAGCGTTTTTCTGCCGATGCGAGATCAGGCCAGTTATCGAATCACCATGGGGCCTAGCGGTGTACTCGCACGCCCAGTCCAGGTCAGACAACAGATATGATCAATTACGCTTTGTCGCTTGCCGACCCGAACGCGCACGAGTTTGAGGTGCGGATGGCTATCGACGTCAATCCCGGAGATTCAGTGCAGCTCACGTTGCCAGCCTGGATCCCCGGCAGCTACATGATCCGCGACTTTGCGCGAAACCTGCATGATGTTCGTGCCTGCAGCGCCGGCGCAGAAGAGCTGCCGCTGGCTCGATTGGATAAACAGAGCTGGGAAGTCTGTGCAGTCGATCAGCAGATCCTGGTGAGCTACCGCGTTTACGCGTTTGAAGAATCGGTCAGGGCCGCGTATTTCGACAACACTCGCGCTTACTTCAACGGTACCAGCCTGTTCCTGCGCGCGGTTGGGCATGAGGATGAACCACACCAATTGCAACTGCAGCCAGGCGTGGTGCCTGAAGGCTGGCAGGTGGCGACCACTCTGTTGGAAAAAGCGACCGATAGCCGTGGATTCGGGTCCTACCAGGCTGCCGATTACTTTCAGCTGATCGATCATCCGTTTGAGATTGGTGAGCATTCCAGCACGGGTTTCGAAGTGCAGGGCAGGCCGCACCGGATGGTCTTCGTCGATGCGTCGGATGCAGATCTGGCACGTGTGGCCTGCGATCTGGCGCCTATCTGCGCAGAACATGCTGCGATGTTCGGTGCACTACCGATCGAGCAATACTTGTTCATGACCCTCGCCACGGCCAATGGTTACGGCGGCCTGGAACACAGGGATTCGACCAGCCTGGTGTGCAAGCGTGCCGATCTGCCTTATCCGAACACTGACAAGATCAGCAAGGGCTATCGCACTTTCCTGGCGCTGTGCAGCCACGAGTATTTCCATCTTTGGAACGTGAAACGCATCCGCCCGCAGGTGCTGGCGGCATCGCGTTTGAGCGAGGAAGCGCACACCGAACTGCTGTGGGCATTCGAAGGCATCACCTCCTATTACGATGAACTGGCGCTGGTGCGCGCCTCGGTGATCGAGCCAAGCGAATATCTGGACATGCTGGCACCGTCACTGACCCGCTATTTCCGCAATCACGGCCGTCATCGCCAGAGCGTGGCCGAGTCCAGCTTCGATGCCTGGACCAAGTTCTACAAGCAGGATGAAAACGCGCCGAACGCAATCGTCAGCTACTACAACAAGGGCAGTTTTGTCGCGCTGGGTCTCGACCACCTGTTGCGTTCCCGCAGTAATGACCGCCTCTCGCTCGATGACCTGATGCGCGCCTTGTGGCAGCGCCATGGTGTAAATGACACCGGCGTGCCGGAGCGCGGCATCGAAAAGCTGGCGGCGGAGTTGCTCGCTGAATCGGTCGATGATTTTTTCCAGGCCTATGTGTACGGCACCGAGGAACTGCCGCTGCAACAGTGGCTGGGGGATTTCGGTGTGGGGCTACGCCTGCGTGGGGCGGTCAACGCAGATGATATGGGCGCCGCGGTCGAGGCCGACAAGCAACCAGAACGGGCAAGCAACTCCCTTGGCGCACGAACATCGGCAGCCGACGGCTGGCTGAAGATCGACCAGGTGCTCCAGGATGGGCCGGCGATGCTCGCGGGCCTGGCTGCCGGGGACCTGTTGGTGGCGCTCGACGGTGAGCGCTGCACCGCGGCCAATCTGGCGGAACTGCTCAATCGGCCGCTGCCCGGGCAGGAGATCGAAGTCGTGTATTTCCGTCGCGATCGCCTGCAACACACGCTTGTTACGGTGCGCGCCGCTGAGGCGGATACCTGTGACCTGTATCTGATCGAGGAAGCGCAACTGGATACTGCGACCTTGAACCGGCGCAGGGACTGGTTGAGTTCGGTGCGCGGATAGTTCTTTGAATCGTTCTGATCACATACTGCGGTTGCTGTCGGACGGTCGCTTCCATTCCGGCGAGGAACTGGCCGGTCATCTGGGCTGTACACGCAGTGCGATCTGGAAACAGGTAAAGCAGTTGCGCGACCAAACCGCCCTGCACATCGATTCGGTCACCGGCCGCGGCTACCGACTGCGCCGGCCGCTGAGGCTACTCGATCGCGAGCAGATCGTTGGGCGGCTGTCCGACAGCAGTGCTCAGGACCTGCAGGCCTGCCATGTCCTCGGCTCCGTGACCTCCACCAATGCGTTGGCGCTTGCGTCATCTCCTGCCATGCAAGGGCCGGCTGCGGCCTGGTTTGCCGAACACCAGACCGAGGGCAGGGGGCGGCGCGGGCGCACCTGGATTTCGCCCTATGGCCGCAATCTTTACTTCAGCCTGGCCTACCGCTTCGACCTACCGATGACCCGGTTGTCCGGCCTGAGTATCGCCAGCGGCGCCGTGCTGGCCGGGGTGCTGTCGCGGCACGGCCTGCAGGGGCACGCGCTGAAATGGCCGAACGATCTGTTGTGGCAATCGCGCAAACTCGCCGGCATCCTGCTCGAGGCCTTCGGCGAAAGCGATGGGCCGGCCTGTGCGGTGATCGGTATCGGGGTGAACCTGGACCTCGGCCGGGATGCAGCGCAGCAGATCGACCAACCGGCGGTGTGCATGCGCGAGGCGGGTGTGGATGTGGACCGCAACCAACTGGCCGGGGACCTGTTGGACGCGGCATTGCAGATGTGCAGGCGGTTCGCGACGCACGGGCTGGCGCCCTTTGCAGAGTCCTGGCGCGACTACGATGCCTATCAAGGTGAACAGGTGCGTCTGCTCGGTGCGACGAGCGAACTGCGCGGCCAGTGCCTGGGTATTGCCGACGATGGCGGTCTGCGCTTGCGCGTGGGTAGTGAGACCAACACCTACTATGCGGGTGAGCTCAGCCTGCGCGCCGCGCACGGCGAATGAGCAGCCTGCTGATCGATCTGGGTAACACGCGCGGCAAGGCGGCATGGCGTGTGGACGGCGGGATCGAGCTGATCGGCGGCGACACTGATCTCGCGCGCCTGCTCGGTGCCGTCGAACAAGCTCCGGATCGTGTCTGGTTGTCGAGCGTCGCGGGCGAGTCCGCGACCCGGGCTGTGCAGGCCTGGTGCGCCGAGCACTGGGGCTGTCCGCTGATCGAGGTGACGGTCGAGCGTTTCCTCGAGCACCTGCCGACACAATATGCGGTCGACCAGTTGGGCGTCGATCGTTGGTTGGCGTTGCTCGCCTGTACTCGGGCCGGGCACGCGCCAGCGGTGGTTGTCGACTGCGGTACCGCCATCACCATCGATGTGCTCAGCGCACAGGGCGAGCACGCGGGCGGCTACATCCTGCCGGGCTTCGAACTGATGCGCGGTGCCTTGCTGGAAGCCACCGCGATCCGGGTGCAGGGCAACAGTGAGGCAGGCGGCTTGCCCAGGAATACCGCCTCGGCCATCGCACAGGCGGGGCCGGCGGCCGTGGCGGCGCTGGTCGACAGCCTGGCCGAGGCAAGTGAGGGCATGGTTATACTCGGTGGCGGGGGTAGTGGTGAGTTGGCGGGTTGTCTGCAGGCCCCAAGCACCTGCCTGCAACAACTGGTACTGCGTGGCCTGGCGGCCTTGTCGTTCCTGGAGGAGGATTGAATGCGTTGGGCGATCGGCATCCTGTTGCTGGCGAACCTGGCTTTTGCGCTTTGGCAGGGTGTTCAGCCACCACCGGGTGGCAGCCAGGTGGCGCTGCCGGAGCCGGATGTGGGGAATCTGCGCCTGCTCAGCGAGCGTGAGCTGCCGCGCCCCGGGACAGCGCCCGCGGCGGCTGCAGCAATACCAGCTGAGCCCCAAGTGCTGGCGTTGCCTCAGCCAGGCGCGCCTGAGCCGCCCGAGGCGGAGGCCTCGAGGCTTGATGTTGCATCACCTGAGCCGGTGGCTGAATCGCCGGTAGAGCCGCAACGGCCGCCCGAAGCGGCGGCGGTGGCAGTCCCCGCGCCGGCTCAGCCGGCACCCGCCCCTGTTCCCGAGACGGTCTGCTGGGATGTCGGCCAGTTTGCCGATCAGGAACAGGCCGAGGCGGCGCAGGCGCGCCTGCCGATCGGCATCTCGCTGCTGGACATTGTCGAGTCCGAGGTCGAGCAAATCAGCGGCTATTACGTGCTGATTCCTGCCGCCGCCACGCACGCCGAGGCCAAGGCGACGGTCGCCAGATTGAAGGAAAATGGCATCAGCGATACCTGGTTGTTCACCGGGGGCAGTCTCAAGTACGCCATTTCCCTGGGCCTTTTCAGCAAACAGAGCAATGCCTCGCGATACGCGGAGCGTTTGCGCAAGAAGGGCTTTGCGGTCGTGGTGCAGGAAAAGATCCGCATCTCCAGTGTGTTTCGCCTGCGGGTACGGGGGGCGGACCTTGGCGTCAACCAACGGGCGCTGAAGCGGGAGTTCGGCGAGCATGTGCAGCAGTTGGCGTGTCCTTGATTTGCCAGTACCTCGCCACGACCCTAGAATACCCATCCCCAAATTCGCTGGTGTAGCTCAGCAGGTAGAGCAGCTGATTTGTAATCAGCCGGTCGCGGGTTCGATTCCTGTCACCAGCTCCATATTCGAGGCGCGGCGAAAAAGCCGCGTTTTTTTAAGTGAATATTCCCGACTAAAAAGGTTGGTTAATTTTTCGGAACAAGGCTATCATTAGCCTACCGAATTCACTTGCAGTGTGAACTTTTTGTTAGGAGTAGAAGGATGAGTGTCGAACTGCCGGAACGCGATGGCGACGGTTACCTGTTGAACATGAATGAATGGACCCCGGAAATCGGTCGTGCGATGGCTGAGGCAGATGATGTCGAACTGGACGATGTGAAGTGGGATCAGATCCTGAAGGCCCGCGAGTACTACGAAGACGAAAACGTGGTGCCGCCGATCCGCAAGTTCGCCAAGTACATCGGCCAGGATCAGAAAGAGATCTTCAAGATGTGGAAGACCGGCCCGATGAAGCCGATCACCAAGTACGGTGGTCTGCCGAAGCCGACCGGCTGCGTCTGATCACGCACACCGCATAAAAAAGGCCGCTTCAAGCGGCCTTTTTTGTGCCTGGAATTGTCTCATAAGGCGGCCAATGGTTCGCAATCGTGCGGCGTGCGATACAGTTGTGCGGATGCGTGTGCCTGGTTGAGGGCATCGATGTGCTTATTCTCGCCATGGTGCCGCAGTTCCACCCAGAAGCGGGTTTCCTCGCGATTGACTTCGACCAGGGTGGTCTCGAAGCCGTGTTCTTGCGCCGAACTCGCCAGTCGCTCGGCATTGGCGTGACGCGCGAACAGGCCCAGCGAAATGGCATTGCGCGACGGCCCCGCGGTGTACAGCAGGGCATCCTCGAAGCCGGCGTCGCGCAGCTGCGGCAACGCCGCCTGCGCCTGTTGTTCGTCGTCGAAATCGCCCACCAGTACCCGATAACCGAGGCCGACCGTCTGCGTGCGATCGCTGATCCGCGGAGGCAGATCCGCAATTGAGCTCACCGCTGCCGCGGCGGCTGCAGCGTCATCGAAAGGGCCTATGCGCTCGCAGACCAGCGATGTCCCTGGCGCGGTTGCCGCGGGCGTCAGGGCGGACGAGCGTCCCTCGGCCTGAGGGGCGTCGCCGTCCTGTGGCGTTGCTGCGGGTGCCGGGGCCGGCGGCGCGGGTGGCTCTACCGGTACCAGCCGGTGCATGCGTCGTCGGAACTCCTCGGTGACCTGCAGTGCCGCGTTGCGGTTGGCAATCGCGCGTGGGGTGATCAGCACCAGCAATTCGGTACGGTCGCTATTGTTGGCCGTGGTGCTGAACAGCTTGCCAAGCAGGGGCAGTTTGCGCAGCCCCGGGATGCCTGCCTCCGAGTCGTCGCGGTTATTCTTGATCAGGCCACCAAGCAGCACGGAATCGCCACTTTGTACTGCCACGCTGCTCTGGATCTTGCGTTGCTGGATGCGCGGATTGTCCGCACCCACGTCGGATTGCGGCACGTTACTGACTTCTTGTTCGACTTCCATAATCACCAGGCCGCCCGGATTGACCCGCGGTTTGACCACCAGCGTCACGCCGGTTTCGCGGCGTTCGAAGGTGCTGGTCAGGGCGACGTCGGTGCCGGTAGTGATAGAGGACTGTTCCGCGGTCTTGATGGAAATTTCGTCGCCGACCTGGATGCGCGCCTCCTGGTTGTTCAGGACCAGCAGAGATGGCGAGGAGACGATGCTGATATTGCTTTCCGTGTCGAGCAGGTTCAGCAGGCCGTGCACGGTACCGCCCTTGGTGATGGCATACGAGTAGCCCAGCGCTCCGGCGGTGCCGCCGGCGATACCGGCGGCACCGAAGTCGACCAAACCCAATTCCAGTGTGCCCCGGCCGTTCAACCCCTCCGGCAGGCCGTTGCGGAAAAACCACTCCACACCGTATTCGAGTTTATCGGTCAGGGTCACTTCGGCGATGGTCACCTCGATCAACACCTGCAGTGGCACTGCGTCGAGTTCCTGCAGCGCCGACAGAATTTGTCGGTACTCCTGGCCATTGGCCAGGATCAGCAAGGCGTTGTTGGGCTCATCGGCAATGACACGTACCTGCGAGTTGTTGCTCAGCGACAGGCCTTCGGCCGCTGCGGTGTCGGCGGCCGGGGTCGGGCGCGGCAGCGGCGGTGTATCCAGCGACTCTGCCGGCGGCGCATCGACCCGTCCGATGGTCGCTGCGCTCAGTCCCGGCGCGACCTCGGCAGCCGGCACGGCTTGCTGGTCGGACTCGAACAGCTTGTTGAGTATTTCCGCGATCTCGGTCGCCTTGCCGTTCTGCACCCGGTAGATGAACAGGCGGTTGCCGGCACTGCCGCTGTCGCGATCGAGGCGTTTGACCCAGTCGCGCACGCGCGCCAGGTACTCGGCGCGCGGGGTGACCACCATCAGGCCGTTGAGGCGCTCGACCACGATGAAACGCACCAGGCCGGCCATCAGTCCTGCCTCCGGGTCAGCCAGCAGTTTGTCCAGCTCGTCGCCGAGGGTTTGCGCATCGACGAAATCGGGGGTGAACATGGCGACCGACATGCCGCGCATGCGATCCACATCGAACACACTGACCGTCTCCAGCAAGCGGTCCATGTCACCGCCGCTGGCGGCCAGCACCAGCAGGTTGCGCTGGGTGTCGACGCGCACCAGCTGGTTGCTGCCGGTGACGAAGGGTTCGAGGATCTGCGCCATCTCGTTGGCGGAGACGAACTTGAGCGGCACGATGCGCACGCTGTAACCGGGCGGCAGCGGCAGGGTGGAGTCGCCGAGCTGTGGGGCACGCACCCCGGCCAGGGCATTCGCCAGCGGCACCACGCGGTAGATGCCGTCATCGGTGATCAGCGCCGCATCGTTCATGCGCAGCAGCAGTTCCAGGGTCGGGACCAGGTCGTCGCGCGACAGTGCGTTGCTGGTCTGCATGGAGACCGCGCCCTGCACCCGCGGGTCGACCACATAGGTCTGCTGCAGCATGTCGCCGAGGATGACCTTGACCACCTCGAGCAGGTTGGCGTTCTGGAAGTTGAGCTTGATATCGCCGTCCTGCTGCACCCGCGCATCGGCGATCGGTGCCGGTGCAGCGAACTTGCCGTTGCCGGGCAGGTAGAAGCTGTTGTCGGGACGGGAGACGGCGCTATCCGCCGGCGCAGGCGGCGTTGTGCGGCTCTGCGCGACGGCGGCTGCCGGGCGGTCGGCTCGCCAGTCCTGCCAGGTGGGGTCGCGGTCGCGCAGATTGCCGGTGGAGCAGCCGCCGATGAGCACGCAGCTCATGGCGGTCAGCGCCAGCGGGCGCCAGCGGATGGAAAGCGTCTTAAGCATGCACCTGGGTTCTAAAGTCATTTTCTGCAAAACAGCCGTCAGTGTAGGTCAATAAAGACAAAGAAACTATTTATCTCGGTTGCGGTGGCAGGCCGGGCGGACGCGGCGGCGGGCGCCTGCTGGGACGCACCGGTCGTACCGTGCGTTGCGGGCGCAGCGCCGGGTCGGGTGGTTGCGCGAACTGCAGCAGTTCGAAGCGGTGGCGGCGCGCGCCCGCGCGCATGGTGACACTGGTTTCGTCGATTTCCACCACTTCCCAGCCGGACACGGACTGGCCGACTTCGAGACGTCGGTGCTGATCGGTGCCGAGTATCTCCACCACCGCGCTGCGTTGTTCGTCCTCAATGACGATGGCGCTGAGGCGGATGTTGGGCAGGCTCGCGGTCGGTGCCGGTGCATCACCGATCTCGGGTGTGTCGTCCTCTGCTTCGGCCGGAGCCCTGCGGCCCTCGAAGAACAGCGGCCGCTCGATGGTCTCCGCATAGTCAGCCAGGGGCGGCATGTCGAACACCTCGAGGGCGATGCCGCTGACCGGCGCCGGATCCGACGATACCTCTACCGCCGGCGGCAGTTGGCGGTTGTCACGCTGGTATTCGAGCCCGCCCCAGGCGAGCGAGCCGGCGATGCCGGCAAGCAGCAACAGCTTGATTGGATCAGCCACGGTCGGGGGCCTCCTCGCCGGCGGCGCGCAGGCTGGACAGGGTCAGGCGCACATCCAGGTCGCTGGCCTGGCGTGCTGCGCGGGTGCGTCGCATGGTGATGTTGAGCTGCTCGATCACGGTATGCAGTTGGCCGCTTTCCAGCTCGTAGATGATCTGTTGCAGTCCCGGGATGTCGACCTGGAAGCGTACCTCCAGCGGGATCCGTTCCAGCTCGCCCTCGCTCTCATACCTGAGCGCACGCAGGCTGAGTATGCGCCCGCCCTGGGTGCGTACCAGTTCCTGCAGGTGGCGCTGCAGCGAGGCCGAGGCCAGCGCACGGTTCCTGCCGGCGAGCAGGAAGGGGGCGAGAGGCTGTTCCCGGTTCACCCGTTGCAGCTGCTGGCGCAGCGCCGGCAGGTCGGCGGCGATGCGCCGGTAGCGTTGCAGTTGTTCGCGGTTGTCTTCGATCGACTCGCGCAGTCCGGCATAGCTGTTCCAGCCGGGAATGACCAGGTACTGCAGGATCACCAGTAGCGGTATCAGCAGCAGGCCTGCCGCCAGCAGGCGTCCGCGCGGACCTTGCGGCAGGTTCATGATGCGCCACCTGCTTTGGGTTCGACAAAGCGCGCGCTGATGTTGAAGCGGTCTTTGCTCGAGGCGCGGTCGCGGGTGACCGAAGAGGCGAAACTCACCTCGCGCAGGTAGGGCGAGGCCTCGAGTTGTTCGATCAGGCGCGGCGCATTGTCGGCAACGCCCTGCAGGTTGAGGGTGCCGTCACGCAGGTCCAGGCGTTGCAGCCAGGTCTGGTCGTCGAGACGTTCGCTCAGGTCGTCCCAGAAGGCGATGAAGCGCGGCTCATCGCTGCGCAGTCCGGCCAATTGGCTGGACTGCTGTTGCAGGCGCTGCAGGGTCTGGCGTGTCTCGGCCGCTTCGTTGGCCTGGATGCGCACCTGGTTCAGTTCCTCGGCCAGCAGGTCGCGGGTTTCGATGCGATTGAGCACGTGCAGGGTGAAGGCGCCGGCCAGCAGCAGTGCGAACACCAGCGCCAGCACCAGGGTGCCGCCGAAACCACGACTGTCGCTTTGTCCGTAAGGGCGGAACATGATCTGTAGCGGGCCATCGGGCTGCGGGGCCTGGCGTGGCATGCGCGCTGGTGCCGGCGGTGGGCCGCCGAGCAACTGCAGCGCCTTGTCGACCTGCTCGGTGGGGGTGACCGCCAGCCAGGCCTTGAGCTTTTTCTGCGCCGGCAGGCGTTCGCTCACGCCACAGAAATAAAGCACCTGTTCGGGGGTGAAGGGGGTCAACTGGTCGAGCTGGAAGCCGATGGTCTCGGTCAGGTTCTCCTCGGTGGCGAGCGGCAGTTCGACTTCGCGACTGAGGTAACGATCCTGCGCGACGCGCACCAGGATGCGGTCCGGGCGGCGCGGCAGCTCGGCCAGGAATCGCTGCAGCTCGGGCAGGCCCTCGGGGTCGGCATCGATGGCGACCTTGCCGAAGCGGTGGGGCTTGTTGTGGAAGCTGGCGTGGATGTCCACCTGCTGTGCGCCGATGTCCAGGTACAGCAGGCACAGTTCCTGGCGCATGCGCGATTTCAGGCCGCCGGGCAGCAGGTCCTTGAGTTGTCCGAACCACCAGTTGAAAAAGTCGCGCAGCATCAGGGATTGTTATCCGAATCGGTGTGGGCCAGCGTTTCCCAGGAAAGTATCTCGTAGTCTCCGGAGCCCGATTGTAGCCTGACTACCGCCTGCTCACGATGACGATAGCCCTCGAACGGGATGCTGACCTCGATGTTGAACACGCCGCTGCCGGTGCGGGCATCGAAATAGCGCTTTGCCGCGCTCAGCAGGGACAGGTCCGGCGTCTGTTCGGCCGACTGTGCGGCCGCTCGCGCGAGGACGAACTGCTCGGCGGTGGCACGGTCGATCCCGGGCAGGGCGGCGATCACCTGCAGCGGCGCGGAGTTGACGTCGATCTTGGGGCGACGTGCATAGACGGTGATGAACGGGCGCAGCGTCTGCACCAGTTCGCCGCTGAAACCCATCACCTGCGACAGTTCGGAAATGCTGGTCAGGGGGCCGTTGGACGGCACATGGCGCAGGCCGGCCGCTTGGTAGTCGGCAGCCTCGGCGCCATGCGGCGAGGTCTGGTTATCGCGATCGCGCCAGTCGATCAATGCATCGATCAGGGCGTCGCTGTCGGCATTTCCGCCGACCTGTTGCAGCAGGCCGAGCAGCACCAGGCGCGGCGCATAGTTGATATCCAGCTTGCCGCTCTCGCTGCGTATCACGATCTGCACGGCTTGTCCGTTCCAGTGGAAGGTGCGCGGCTTGGCGTCCGCCTGCCAGCGCAGTTCCTTGTCGTGCACGCTGATCCCGAGCATGGCGCGGTGTACCGCGGCACTGGCCACCGCCTGCAGCTGGGTCTGGTCCGATAGCCAGCTGCCCGCTTCGCTCTCCACCCGTACCAGCGCGCTGAAACCGGCGGCCAGCAGGCTCAGCAACACCAGCACCCAGATCACCAGGATCAGGGCAAAGCCGCGCGCCTTCACAGCGCTTCCTCCGCCGCGTCCTCGAGTATTTCTTCCCTATCTATTTCGTCTTCAGTGGCATCGAGCGTGTCGACCTGGGTGCGTTGGCCGAGCCGCGGATGCGCCACCAGGGTCGGCCAGCGGCTGCCGTCGGCATACTGCACATCGATGCGGATCAGGCTCGGCAGCGCACTGTTGCCCTCCCAGGCCGGGTGCCAGTCGAGCAGGTCGTCCGCTGCAGGGCGACCGAAATAGGCGATATCGACGTCCCGCAGCTCGTCCACCAGTACCGCCTGTTGCGGCCGGACCTCGAGATCGTGCTGGCGATACTCGGACAACAGGGTGCGGCGCAGCAGCAGTCGCTGCTGTTGCCCCTGTTGCTCGCGCAGCAGTTCGATCACGTACAGGCCGCCGAGGCCGAGATAGGACGGCATGTCGGCGGCGAACACCAGGCGATCTTTTTCGCCCTTGAACAGCGGTTCGCGGTCCTGCGACAGCGGGTCGCTGATCGGGCGTGCGCCCGACAGGGCCTGGTGCAGGAACTGCCAGCCGATACGCATGCTGTCGACCTGGTCGACGCGCTGCTGGCTGGCCTCCCAGCTGCGCATGCCGATGCGCAGCGCGCTGTATACCAGGCTGACCAGCAGTGCCGATACCGCCAGCGCGATCAGCATCTCGGCCAGGGTGAAGCCTCCCTGCTGACGTGGCCGTCTCAAAATTCCTCCTGCCCGGCCAGCAGCAGTGTGGTGACCCGGTAGTGGCCGTGCGGCTGCCAATGGATGTCCAGGGTGGCATGCAGGCCCAGCAGGCCGGCTTCCGGCAGCGGGGCCTCGTCTTCGCTGGTATACGGGGTCAGCTCCAGGGTCCAGCGGTACTGCTCGTCGAAATCGCCGGACAGCTGGCCGGCCTGCAGGCCGGCGATGGCGGACAGCTCGGTCAGCTTGGACTTGGCGAGCAGCGCGGCATGGCTGGTGTGGGCGCTGCTGTCGATGTTGCGCAGGCCTCCCTGGAACAGTTGCAGCAGCATGCCGCCGACCAGTGCCAGCACCACGAAGGCAACCAGGATCTCCAGCAGGGTGAAGCCGCGCGCTCCCCGCATCAGGGTTGCCCGTCCAGCAGCCGTACCTTGCCGGTCAGCCATTCCACGTCGACGTGCTGTACCAGGGAGCCGTTGCTCAGGGTGATGCGCCCGCCGGTGGAACTGCCGTCGGCGAAGAAGCGGATGCCGCCCTGCTCATCGTCG
>Ga0272444_10003862_pt1 | contig 13379 bp, 12 predicted proteins | sample SSMForm13_FD_201033 | JGI IMG/M metagenome (GOLD analysis project Ga0272444, IMG submission 201033) | Marine sediment archaeal communities from Little Sippewissett salt marsh, Falmouth, MA, United States - SSM-Form-13 | ecosystem: Environmental > Aquatic > Marine > Wetlands > Sediment ...
AGACCTATCGTCTCGAGGAGCCGTTTTTCGTTCTGGCCACCCAGAATCCGATCGAGCAGGAGGGGACCTATCCTCTTCCGGAAGCCCAGATCGACCGGTTTATGATGAAACTCAAGGTCAGTTATCCGTCCCCGGATGAAGAACGAGTCATCATGGACCGCATGACGGTCGGGGCGGCATTCAATGTCGAGCAGGTCATCACGCCCTCGGAAATAATGAGTGCCCGCCGGGTTATCACCGATATCTATGTCGACGACAAGGTCAAGGAATACATTTTAAATATCGTCTTCGCCACCCGGGAACCGGAAAGGTACGGTCTGGACAACCTCAAGGATCTGATCGCCTACGGCGGCTCGCCCCGGGCGACTATTTATCTTAATCTGGCCGCCAAGGCGCATGCGTTCCTGCGGGGACGGGGATATATCACGCCGGAGGATGTCAAGGCTGTCGGCCCCGATGTCCTGCGGCATCGGATAATCGTAACCTACGAGGCCGAGGCCGAGGAAAAAACCTCGGATGACATTGTGCAGGCGGTCTTTGATGCCATCGAGGTACCCTGAGGCGATCGGATGACCATGGATCAGAAAGAGCTGTTCAAAAAAATACGGCGGATCGAAATCCGCACCAAGCGAATCGTCAACGACCTCTTTTCGGGTGAATATCATTCGACTTTCAAGGGCCAGGGGATGGAATTCGAGGAGGTTCGACAGTACGAATACGGCGATGATATCCGTCTGATCGACTGGAACGTGACGGCCCGGATGGGCTATCCGCATGTCAAGAAGTTTCGCGAGGAGCGGGAGTTGTCGGTGATTTTTCTGGTCGATGCCTCGTCCTCGAGCGCTTTCGGAACCAGGGAGAGTTTCAAGGCGGACAAGGCGGCCGAGCTGTGTGCTCTTCTGGCCTTTTCGGCCATTAAAAACAACGACAAGGTCGGGATGATTATTTTCACCGATCGTATCGAGAAGTTCATTCCCCCCAAGAAAGGCCGGGCGCACGTCCTGCGGCTGATCAGGGAGGTGCTTTATTTCCGCCCCGAGGGCAATCAAACCGATATCGCCGGTGCTATCGAGTATTTCAGCCGGGTGATAAAGAAAAAATCGGTGGTCTTTCTTATCTCCGATTTTCTTTCCGAAGACTATCTGAAACCGTTGCAGATCGCCAACCGGAAGCACGATGTTATTGCCATCAAGATCTCCGATCCGAGAGAAATTCGTTTCGAGAATGTCGGTCTGATCGAGCTCGAGGACGCCGAAACGGGGGAGACGCTGGTCATCGATACGGCCTCGAAGGAATTCCGGGCCGATTTCGCCCGTCAGGCCGATCAGGACAGTCTCTTTCTCAAGAGAGCCCTGAAGGTCATCAACCTGGATTTTATTCAGATAATTACCAATGAATCGTATATCGTACCTCTTATCAGTTTCTTTAAGATGAGAGGCAAAAGGCATTAGGTGAGTTTTTTATGAATAGCGGCAAGTCGATTGTTATCATGATAATCTCTCTGGTCACGCTGGGCCTGGTATTGTTTATTCTGTTCCAACAGACGGGCGGGCGGGTCGAATCCGATTACACCACGGAAAAGAAGCTGGCCGGCGAGCTTCTGGACAACAACCTGTATCAGGCGGCCATCGAGGAATACGCCACGATACTGGGCGACGTCAATATCGACGCCGGGACCGAGGCCAATGTCAACTACCTGATGGGCAGGATTTATTTCGACAAATTGTTCGATTATGAAAAGGCCGCCGCCTGTTTTGTCCGGGCCCGGGCACTCAATCCGGAGGGCAGCTTCTATGACGAGGCCGGGCGGAATCTGGTCACCTGTTTCGAGAAAATGGGGCGTATGGTCGATGCCAAGCGGGAGCTGGACAAAGCGGTTAACCTTGATTCGGTTTATGCCGGGCATGAGGGTGAAAAACCGGTAGCCAAAATAGGTGACCGGCCCGTATTCATGTCGGAATTGAATGATGAAATTCAGACCTATCCGCCCGAATTACAGAAAAAATATCTGACCAGAGAGGGTAAAGCCGAATTTCTCAATCAATATGTCAGCCTGGAATTGATGTATCGGGCGGCTCTGCGCGAGGGATTCGACACCGATCCGGAAATCCTGGCCGACAGGGAACGGCTGGGAAAACAGCTCATTATCGAGAAGTATATGATCGAGAAGGTGATGCCGCAGACCGATATCGACAGCACCGATATTTACAATTATTATGTGGCCAACAAAGACGCCAGGTACTCCGGCAAGGCTTATGACGACATCAAAACGCAGGTTTTTGTCGACTACCAGCAGGAAAAAGCCCAGAAGGCCTTTTCCGAATATGTGGAAAAACTGAGTGCCATCGAAAACGTGAAGATTTTTGAAGAGAATCTGAAATAATGAAGAGTTACCCGAAAAAGTCAAAGGTCTCCCGGGCAAAATGCGCTCTTTTTCTGGGGCTTTTGCTTTTTTGCCATCCGGCGGCTTTCGGGCAGTCGGCACCGGTCGACACGGTCCGCTCGGCGCCGGGAATCACGATCGAGACGGCCGTTGACAGGGCCGAGATATATATCGGTGACCTGATCGAATATACCATGACCATCACTCATGATTCCGGGATTACTCTGACGCCGCCGCCGATCGGCGCCAACCTCGGGGCATTCGATGTTAAAGATTACAAGATCGCCGATGAGATACCCCTGGAGGATGGCCGTTTCAGGACAGAAAGCCATTTCGTTCTGACCACTTTCACCACCGGCGATTACGTCATTCCGCCCATACCGATAGAATTTGTTTCATCGGACAGCAGGCCCCGCCTGCTTTTATCCGAGCCGGTTCCGATCAGGGTGAAATCGCTTCTGGCCGAGGCGGCCGATACGGCCGATATCCGCGATATCAAGGGCCCCTACGAGCCGGATACCGAAAGGCCCACCGAATACCTGGTGGGTGGTGGAATCCTGCTTCTGGCTTTGGTTCTTCTCCTGCTGTGGTGGTTGCGGAGGCGCCGTCGCCGCGGTGAAATCGAGCCGGTCGATCTTCGCAAGCCCTGGGAAATAGCCTTCGAGGAATTGGCTGTTCTCAAGGAAAAGAACTATCCGGTTTCAGGCGAGATCAAGCAGTTTTATGTCGAGTTGACGGCGATATTACGGGGATTTTTGCAGCGTATCTATGATACGCCGGTGCTGGATATGACAACCGATGAGTTCAAAAGCGCTCTCGAGCTGGTTGACCTTAAAGAAGAGCTTAAGGAAAGAACCTTAAAGCTGCTTATATTCAGCGACTTGGTAAAGTTCGCAAAATTCCTTCCTGATATTGATAAGATCAACGCCGACTTTGAAGAAACAAACTCTCTGGTGACCGCTATCAGGCAGATTGAGGTGGATCGAGTTGGTGATATTTCGTCTGAGGAGTCCGATGACAGGGCGGAGGTGGCCAATGTTTAGGTTTGCCGGTTTTCATGTGACTTTATTTGATCAGGAAATCATGATTCCGGCGGCGGCTATTTTTCTGGTCGGGCTGGCCGTTTTGGCTTTGATTGTTTATTCCGGAATAAGGCGGGGGCGCACCCGTTCGGTTTCGATTAAATACAGCGATCTCAATATTGTCAGACGGGCGGCCAAATCGGGGCGTCAGCGTTTTCGATTCCTGCTGACTGTCTTTCGTGTTCTCGCGGTCGCCATGCTGGTAGTCGCTTTCGCCCGTCCTCAGGCCGGGACCGAGAACCGCGAGGTGACCACCGAGGGAGTTGATATCATGCTGGCCCTTGATGTTTCCGGGTCGATGCGGGCCGAGGATTTCAAACCGCATAATCGTCTTTATGTGGCCAAGGAGGAAATCAAGAAGTTCGTCCAGAAGCGAACCAGTGATCGTATCGGCCTGGTGGTGTTTTCGCAGTCATCTTTCACGCAATGCCCGCTGACTCTTGATTACGGTGTCCTCCTGAATTTCCTCGATCAGGTCAGGTTCGGAATGATCCAGGATGGGACGGCGATCGGGATGGCACTGGCCAACAGCGTCAATCGGCTTCGCGAGTCACCCTCGAAAACCAAAATCATAATTCTACTTACCGATGGTGTCAATAATGCCGGTTCGATCGATCCTCTGACCGCGGCCAGTATCGCCGAAGCCATGGGCGTCAAAATTTACACGATCGGCGTGGGCAAACCGGGCCGGGCCATGTATCCGATCGATGATCCGATTTTCGGCAAGAGGTATATCTATATCCCCAATGAAATCGACGAGGAGGGATTGCAGGAAATCGCCGAAAAAACCGGCGGGGAGTATTTCCGGGCCAGGTCCGAAAAGGAACTGGAGGCTATTTACAGCGCCATCGATGAGCTGGAAAAAACCGAGATCAAGGTAACCGAGTATGTTCAGTACCGCGAGCTTTTTTCGATTTTCGTGTATCTGGGGCTCGGTTTTCTGGTCCTGGAGGTTTTAATGGGACAGACGATTTTCAGGAAAATTCCTTAGGGAGATAGTGAGGAACCCATGAGACTGGCGTTACCGGAAAATATGATTCTTCTGCTGTTGATTTTGTTCCTGGGCATCTTTTATGCCTGGTCGCTGGCCCGGAAGAAAAAGACCCTGGCTCGTTTCGGTGACCTCTTTTTGCTTTTGAAGAATTCGCCTCATATATCGATTGCCCGCCAGGGCGGCAAGGCGGCGGTTCTGCTGGCCGGTGTTTTTTTCGTGGTGATCACCCTGTCCAGGCTGCAATGCGGAACGCATATGGAGATGATGAAACGCGAGGGAATAGATCTGGTTGTTGCCATTGATGTGTCCAAGTCGATGCTGGCCGAGGATATCAAGCCCGATCGGATAACCAAGGCGCGGCAGGAGGTGCGCGGCATTCTCGACCGGTTACGCGGCGATCGTATCGGCCTGGTGGCTTTCGCCGGGGAGGCTTTCGTTCAGTGTCCGCTGACGCTTGACTATTCGGCGGCCAAGATATTTCTTGACGTCATTGATGTCGATCTGATTCCTCTCCAGGGAACGGCTATCGGCGATGCCATTGGCAAAGCCGCCGAGGCTTTTGAACGGCATGAACGCAAGCATAAGGTATTGATTTTGCTGACCGATGGTGAGGATCACGATACCGATCCGGTCGCGGCGGCCGAAGAAGCTCGTAAGGAGGGCATTAAAATCTATACCATCGGTATCGGTTCGCCGGTCGGGGAGCCGATACCGGTTGTCAATCGCCAGGGAAAGAGGGTCGGTTACCAGAAAGATGAACAGGGGGAGGTTATTGTCACCAAACTCGATGAAATGACGCTTCAGAAAATCGCCCTGACCACCGGCGGAAAATATTACCACGCTACTCCCGGGGAAATGGAACTCGACAAGGTGTACGAGGAAATCAGCAAAATGGAAAAAAAGGAATTGGAGGGCAAGCTGATGATGCAGTACGAGGATCGTTTTCAGTATCCGCTGCTGTTTGCCTTGCTGCTGATTGTCCTGGAGGTATTTATTTCCGAAAAAAGACGGATTAAAATTGTAAAACAGGAATGATGATGCGTTTTTTGTTATATATCCCGGTGATAGTCGTCATGGCGGCCGCGACGGTTCAGGCCGATGGTTTCAAGGGACTGGTCGACAAGGGCAACGCCTTTTTCAGGGACGGCGAGTACGGCCGGGCGCTGGAGTATTATCACCAGGCCGAAGTCGAGAGACCGGAATCGCCGGCGATCGAATACAATATCGGCAGCGCCCTGTATAAAGAGGAAAAATACGAGGAGGCGCTGGAACGGCTCCAGCAGGCCGAGGTCGCCGAGGATATCGGCCTGGCCGGCAAGTCGCTCTATAATCTCGGCAATGTCTACTACCGTATGGAGGACTATCAGCAGGCGATCCTTTCATACCAGAAGTATCTCGAATTGAATCCCGATGACATGGATGCCAAGTATAATCTGGAACTGGCTCGAAAGATGCTCAAAGAGCAGATGAAACCTCAAGAGCAGGAAAATCAGCAGCAGCAGCAACAGCAGCAACAACAACAGCAGCAGGAGCAACAGGATCAGGAGGAACAACAGCAGGAGCAGCAGCAACCGCGCGATTCCGAACAGCAGGAGGAGCAGGAGCAAAAGCAGCAGCCGGAACCGTCAGGCCAACCGGATGAAAGTGAGATGACCAAAGAGGACGCCGAGCGGATTTTGAACGCCTTCAAGGACGATGAAAAGGAACTCCAGGAAGAGCAGCAGCGTTTCCGCGGCCAGGGGACCTACAGGGGGAAAGAATGGTAAGGCGGGTTCCGGTCTTTTTTCTGGTATGTGTTCTCCTGACGGGGGCGGCTTTTTCGGCGGCCGATGAAGTAACCGTCATGATGATGCTGGATCGGAACATCATCACCATGAATGATCAGGCCCGGCTGACGATCAGTGTCACGGGAGCAAAGCAGAATCTTCCCGATCCGGAACTGCCCAATTTGAGCATGTTCGACGTTATCCCGCAGGGGACCTCGACCAATATATCGATAATTAACGGTGAGGTACAAACGACCAAATCCCTTACCTACGTTCTTTCGCCGCGCAAAACGGGCGCTTTCGTAATCAGGCCGGCGGCCGTGATTATCGATCATGAACGCTACCAGTCGGAAGAATTGACGCTGAAAGTACTGGACTCCGATCCCACGGCTTCATCTTCTACCGAAAAAGAGGCCGAGTTGTCCCAAAACAGGCAGAGGGAGGTATTCCTGGTGGCCGAGGTCGATAAGGAGGAAGCTTACGTCAACGAGCAGATAACGCTCGCCATCAAATTCTATCATGCCGTCAATCTCTATTCGCAGCCGGATTATACGCCGCCCCAGACGACCGATTTCTGGACCGATATGCTGGAGCCGCAAAAATCCTATTATGAGATGGTCGGCGACCGACGGTACAAGGTGGTCGAAATAAATACTGCTCTTTTCCCGACCCGTCCCGGCGAGCTGTCCATCGGCCGGGCGATGATTCAGGTGCAGGTCCCGACGCGGCGGCGGGTTAGAGGGAATGATCCTTTTTCCCTTTTCGACAATTTCTTTCCCCGGGGGGAGACGGTAACCATTCGCTCGAAACCGCTCGAGGTTAAAGCTCGTCCGTTGCCGACGGAAAATAAACCGGAAAATTTCTCCGGCACGGTCGGCAGTTTCAAAATTACGGCCGTGGCCGACAAAAGAAATGTCGACGTCAACGAGCCGATCACGGTTACTTACCGCATAAGCGGGACGGGCAATATTAAGACCGTGGCCGAACCCGACATCGGCGATTTAAAGGACTTCCGGGTCTATCGGGCTTCTTCGTCCGAAAAGGTCTCCAAGATAAACGGAATGGTCGGCGGAACGAAGATTTTCGAGGAGGTTTTTATTCCCAACCGGGCGGGCAAGCTGATTATCCCGGGCGTGGCGTTCAATTTTTTCGATCCCGTGACGAAGAGGTACAAAACCATCACCACCGAGGATATTCAATTAACTGTCAGTCCGGTGGAGTCGGAGGATTACGCCGAGATGCCGTTCCGGCCGGTGGCCGGTCGCGTGGTCGATCCCAATGCCAAGGATATTCGTTACATAAAGACAAATGCCGATCTCAGGTTAAACCGGTCTCTGGTTGTATTTTCGCCTCTCTATCTGGCTTTAAACGGGGTACCGGTGGTGCTTTTGATCGCTCTCCTTTTTCTTCGCCGCCGTAATGATCGGCTCATGAACGATGTTCGGTATGCCCGGGCCCGGGGGGCCAAGAAAATGGCCCGGAAGCGCCTTTCCAGGGCGCGGCAGTTGGCCGGCTCCGGGAACGGGGGGGAATTTTTCGGTGAAATCAGGCTGGCCCTGTTTGCCTATGTGGCCGACAAGGCCGGTATTTCACCGCACGGCATGAGCAGTGAGCAACTGCTGGAAATCATCCGCAAGGCCGGGGCCGCCGAGACCCTGATCGATAAGACAGCCGATCTGTTGCGGCAGGCCGACTTCGCCCGTTATTCATCGCTCGAGGTTACCGGGGCGCAAATGGAGGATGCGCTGCGGGCGGCCGAGGAAGTTCTGATGAACATGGAGGCGCTGAAAATTGGCTAGACTTATTTTATGCTTCCTGTTGACGGTTCTTCTTTTCTCCGCCGGAGAAGTCGCCGCTTTTGAGCCCGAGCAGGAGTTTGCCCGAGCCAACGAGTTTTATGAGAACCAGGATTTTGAAGCGGCCCTTCAGATATATACCGATTTAACAGATCGCGGATATGAATCGGCCGCCCTTTTTTACAATACCGGCAATTGCTTTTTCAAGATGGGTGAGTTGGGTTATGCGGTCTTATATTATTTAAAAGCCCGGAGGCTCGCTCCCACCGATGATGATATCGAGGCCAATCTTGATTTTGTCAGGCAATTTATGCCCACCCGGCTGGAAGGAGTCGAGGTAAATCCCCTGGTGGAGTTTCTCAATTTGCTGGTTGATCCTTTTACGCTGAATCGACTGGCCTGGATAGCCTCACTGGCGTTCATAATTTTCATTTTGTTTCTGGCGGCGGTTGTTCATTTTCATATGGGCGGCCTCGGCGTCCGCCTGATCGGCTATCTCCTTTTTGTGGCCATGGTGATCACACTGGGCATGGCGACCTATAAATTCCGAAATGATGTGCTGACCGAAAAAGGTGTCATAATCGCCACTGAAAGCAGCATTTACAGCGCACCGGCGGCTGACAGCGACGTTGAATTCGTTGGCACGTATGGGCTTACTTTTGAAGTCCTGGGGGCCGCCGATGAATACCGTCTGGTCGTTTTCGAAAACAAAAGGCGCGGCTGGATAAAAAAGGATGATATTGAAATAATCTGATAAAGCTCTCACCGGCCCGATTGTTGTTTTTTGTTTGACACTTCGGGCGAAAATGCCTATTATTTCGCCTTGCCGGCAGAAGCCGGTATTAATTTTTGAGTTCGAAATGCCTAGTTTCTTTAAAAAGAAGGAATTGTGGGGGTCGATTATTGCGCTGCTGCTTCTGGCGTACTGCCTGAAAGACATCAGCGCCGATGAAATCAAGTTACTCATAGCGCGGGTCGATTTTTATTTTTTGATCCCCGCCTTGCTTATGGAATTCGTATTGATGGCGGTGAAGGGTATAAGGTGGCGGACAATTGTCGAAAAAACCAAAAAAATTCCCATTTTCAGAGCCATTACCCTTTTTTCGGCGGGCCAGGTGGTAAATATCGTCATGCCGGTCCTGACCGGACAGGTCGGCCGCATGCTCCTTTTTGCCAAAAAGGAAAATCTGTCGAAAACTTATGTCTTTTCCACGATCCTTCTTGAAGTGTTGTTCGATGCCATCAGTCTTCTCGGATTGATCCTCATTTTGTCGCTGGCCTTCGTTTTTCCGCCCGAATATCGATCCCTCAGCTATGCCATCGCCATTGTCACCGTATCGGTTTTTGTCTTTCTTTATGTCGTTTTGCTTCTCAAGAAAAAAATCGGAACTCTTGGCCGCAACCAACTGCGCGACCGCTGGCCGGGTGTTTACCTGACGCTGGCGCGGTTCTCGCGGTCGTTCACGCGCGGGATTGCGCTTCTGCGTTCGACGCAATATTTTTTCAGGACTTTGATCCTGTCGCTGGCGGCCTGGGCGGCGCATATTCTGGTCGTCTATTTTCTTTTTCGTTCGTTCGGTTTCCAGCTCCCCTTCGCCACGGCGATCGTTATTATGGTCGTCAATACGCTGGCGTTGATGATTCCCATCACACCGGGCAACGTCGGTACCTTCGAGCTGGCCGTCGTGGCCCCGCTTCTGGCTTTCAAGATCGCCAAATCGGACGCCGTTCTTTATGCCCTGGCCCTGCATTTGCTGGATGTGATACCCATTTTCGTCCTCGGCTTTATCTTCCTCAATACCGAGAAAATGACCATCAAGGAAATCAGGGAAGAGGGTGAAAAAGAGGAATTTCCTGATGAGACCGATGGTGAAGCCTCTCTTGTCAAGGAGGATCGGTTATGATCAGATCATTGCTCTGGAAGCCGGGGGAACCGGTTCAGAAAATCGATGGGATCGCCGATTTCGATGCTCTCTTCGCCGTTCCCGAGTGTGTTCTCTGGATTGATATGATCGATCCCGATGATGAAGAGTCCTATATTCTGACTCATGATTTTCATTTCCATCCCCTGGCTATCGAGGATGTCATCGAGGAAGAGGATACGATCGCCGAGCTGGCCCGTTCCAAGATCGATGATTATAAAAACTATATTTATGCCGAGTTTTCCATAGCCGATTATATCAATCCTCAGGAAGGTATCGGACTGCAGGAAGTCCATATATTTCTGACCAAAAATACGGTCGTTACCGTCCGTTACGAGAACCACCGGGTTTTCAACTATCTTTACAATCGGGCGGCGCGCGATGAGCGGTTGATGTCCCGGGGGGCCGAGTTCCTTTTTCATACTCTCCTGGATGTTATGGTGGACAATTACAGTTCGATTCTGGAATATTTCGAGCGGGAAGTGGATGCTATCGAGGAGGATGTCCTCGAGGAGCCCGATCAGGAGACGGTCCGCAAGATATTCACTCTGCGGCGGGATATTTACGATTTGAAAAGAACCGCCCTGCCCCAGAAAGAAATGCTGGGCCAGATAACGCGCGGCCAGTTTTCGCAGATTTCCGACCGGGCGGCGCTTTATTTTCGGGACATTTATGATCATCTGACGCGGATTATCGAGCTTTCCGAGTCACATCGGGACACGCTGATTACGGCCCTGGAGGTGTATTTTTCCAACGTTTCCACCAAGACCAACCAGATCATCAAGGTCCTGACGATTTTCACCGTAATTCTCATGCCGCCGACGTTTTTGGTCGGGCTGTGGGGGATGAATTTTGAACACATGCCGGAGCTGGGGTGGGATTACGGTTACGCTCTTTTCTGGGTTCTGCTGGTCGCCATCACCGTGACCATGATTGTCATCTTCAAAAAAAAGAAGTGGCTTTAATCGTATTTTTATTAATCTTTGATGAAAAATGGCCGCCGGTTTCAACAAATCCTTGACATCTTCGTATAAAGCTTTATAATAGGAACCTTCGGGGCTGATTAATATACCTACCGGTAGGTATTTAAATGAATATTAGGAGGAACCCGTGAAACAGAGCCCTAAGCTTCCACCGGAGAAGCGACGCGCTCAACTGATCAAGGCCGCCGGAAAGGTTTTTACCAAAAAGGGTTATGCGGGGGCGACCACCGAGGAAATCGCCCGGGCGGCCGGTCTCACCAAGGGAGCCCTTTATTTTCATTTCGGCAGCAAGGAAGATGTTTTCTACGCCGTCGTCAGGGACATCAGTCTGGTTCATGCCCGGGCCGTCGGGGAGATCCTGGCCGCGGAGAAGAATCCCGAGGCGGCCATAAAGAAAATTCTGCATACCAGTTTCGACCATTTCAAAAAGAGAAAGTATTTTACCGCCGAATTCTGGCAACAGGCCCACAAGATACCCCGGGTGAGGAATTTCCTGGCCCTTGAGCATCGCCATTTTCAGGCCGACGTGGTTGATTATCTGCAAACCCATACCTCACTGAGCCGGAAGAAAAGCGAATCGCTGATACTGATGCTGCGGGCGGTATTCGACGGACTGATAATCAGAAGAAGCTGCTATTCGAATAAGATGGATGCAAACCGAGTTATCGATCTGGCCGTGGAAATGGCCGGAGATTATATCAAGGATCATTAGTTTTTTGCGGATGGATGTATAAATGAGAGTGTTGATTTTGTTTGTTCTGGCATTGTTGTCGGGTGTCGGTGTTGCCGCCGAGACGGTCCTGACCATTGATGAGACCCGGCGATTGGCGCTGGAGTATAACCGCGACCTGCAGTCGGCCCGAAAAGAACTGGACCGATCGCGGGGTGAAATTATTTCGGCCCGTTCCGGGGCCCTGCCTTATATCAGTCTTGACGGCCGGTATACGCGCAATGTCAAGAAAAGGGAGATGTTCCTGCCGGCCATATTCTTCGATTCCACCGCCGGGGAGAACGATTTCGTTAAAATACCGGCGGCGCAAAACAACGATTTCGATCTCTCGTTGTCATTGACCCAGCCGCTTTATGTCGGCGGAAAAGTTTCGGCGGCTTTGAGTATCGCCAAAATTTACGAGGATTATTCCGCGGAAAAGGTCAAGGAGGTGGAGGCGGCCGTGGTCTTCGGCGCCGAGTCGGCTTTCTATGAGGCTCTTCTGGCCGAGGCCAACCTGGAGGTGCTTCGCAGCGCCTATGAACAGATCAGCTACAACCTGGAGGTAGTCGAAAAGTCGTATGACCAGGGGATGGTTTCCGAGTACGAACTTCTCCGGGCCCGGGTCGAAAAACTCAATCTCGAACCGCAGATCGTAGCCGTTGAATCCGAGGTAAGTCTTTCGTACAAAGAACTGAAGTCTTTTCTGGGGTTACCGCTGGATGAAGAAATAGAGCTCGTATCCGACCTGTCCGATACTGCTCTGGCCGAATTGCCCGAGCTGGAGGTTCTTATCGATTACGCCCTCGAGGAGCGGCCGGTCATAAAGCAGGCTGACCTCCAGACGAAGGGTTACGATAAGGCGGTTCAGGTGGCGCGGAGTGACTGGATTTATCCGACCCTGAGTTTCAATTCGACCTATCAGATTTCCGCCTCGGCCGAGGATTTCAGTCTCGGGGAACGTAATACGGCCAAATCGCTGACCGCCTCGCTTCTTTTGAGTATCCCTCTTTTCGATGGGGGACGGACGATCGGTGAGGTGCGCAAGGCCAAGGTGGATTATTACCAGGCTCTGCTGGCCGAAGAAAAGACGCGGGACAGGGTGCGCCTGGAGGTGGAAGGGGCCTACGATGCTCTCATCCGGGCCAAAAAATCTCTTGAACTTCAAAAAGAAACGATTAATCAGGCCGCCGAAGGCCTGCGAATCGCCAACTTAAGATATGAATCCGGTATCGGCACCCAGCTGGAGGTGCTTTCAGCCCAGACGGCGCTGACGGAAGCAAAATCGAATCTGGCCCGAGCTGTTTATTCATTTCGACTGGCCAAATCGGCATTGAAAAAGGCCGTTGGACGTGATCTATTTTGAGAGGATATGATGAAAGCGTATGTAAAGAAGATAGGTTTGCTGCTATCGCTGACAATACCGATGGTCCTGGGCGGCTGTGCCGAAGAGCAGGCCGACCAGCCGGAGGCAAGGGCTAATGTCATTTCGGTTCAGGCACGGGAATTGGCGTTGTCGAGCCGGGAATTGACGAAGAGTTTTACCGGAACCCTCGAGGGGGAGCGCCAGGCGGTTCTGACGCCCAAAATATCGGAGGCGGTTGTCGCCGTTAAGGTGAAAGAGGGCGATGCGGTCAGGGCCGATCAGGTTTTGATCGAACTCGACCGAACCGGCCCGACCTCCAATTATGCTCAGGCCAATTCCGTATTTCAGAATGCCCGCAAACATCATCAGAAGATGAAG
>Ga0272444_10003863_pt1 | contig 13375 bp, 8 predicted proteins | sample SSMForm13_FD_201033 | JGI IMG/M metagenome (GOLD analysis project Ga0272444, IMG submission 201033) | Marine sediment archaeal communities from Little Sippewissett salt marsh, Falmouth, MA, United States - SSM-Form-13 | ecosystem: Environmental > Aquatic > Marine > Wetlands > Sediment ...
AATTAAATCAAGCAGCTAGTGTTTCGAATTCGGCAGGATTCCGTCTTAGACAACGTTCCCCGAATATAAATAACAGGTCGGACTTTTTCTCAGCGGGTCGGCCGGGTGGCGCGCAGGCTGAACAGCAATGCGAACAAGCCGATCAACAGCATCGCCGCGGTCAGCGCGAAGCCGCTTCTGGTCGGCGAAACATGGCAGCCGCAGCCGTCGTTGTCGTCGTCGTCGTCTTCGCCGTCGTTGTTCTCGTCGTCGCTTTCGGTGTAGTTGACCATCACGTAATCGACGCTGTAGCCCTCGCCGTTCTGGCCGGTGTACAGCAACGCGACCCAAAACCGCGCGTGTTGCGGATTCTCAAACGAGTAATCGATTTCCGTCCAGGTCGGGTCCGCGCTGTCGCCGTAATCGAAGCTGACCATCATCACCACGCGGTCTTCGTCCGACTCGAAACCGATCTGGCCGTTGCGGAAAGGCAGGTATTCCACGTCGACCACATCGCAGTCGGCGCATTCGAGCGCGGGTGAAATCAGCAATTCATACGATTGCGCCTCCGAGCCCTGCACGACGGCGCATTTGCCGTCCGTGCCTTCTTCGCAATCGCCCTGCTGCCAGGTCTGGTTCGGGTTGCTCTGCTCCAGCGTCCAGCCCTCGGGTGGGAACTGATCGTCGAAGCCTTCGTACATCAACTGGATGTTGGCCGGACCGTCGGTGTCGGTCCAATCGGTATCCGACCAGTCGGCCACGGCGGGCACAGCCAACAACAACACAACAAACATTGCGAAAACAAAAGTCTTTTCCATTTTCTTCTCCGTCGGCAAAAAACGCAAAAGAACGCTCGTATTATTTTCCAATAACTATCGGCCGGAAAGGTAAAAGGCTTTACTTTTATTTCGCCAAGATATCAACCGCTTCGGCTAGATCAGCTCTTGCCTCATCATCGAGATGCGCGTGTCGCCGTTTTCCTTGCGCTGGCGGATGTCGACGATCTCTTCCTCGATGTCGAAAAACGCCTTGGCCACCTGCGGATCGAAGTGGCCGCCGTTGGCCATGTCTTTGATGATGTCGAAGGATTTTTCAAACGAGTAGGCGTCTTTGTACGGACGCTTGGTGGTCAGCGCGTCGAACACGTCGGCGATGGCGGCGATACGTCCGACAATAGGAATATTTTCGCCGTTCAAGCCGTTCGGGTAGCCGGAGCCGTCCCATTTTTCGTGGTGCGAAATGGCGATCACCTCGGCCATTTTGATCGTTTCGAAATCGCTGCCGCGCAGGATTTTCGCGCCGATGGTGGTGTGTGTTTTCATGATTTCCCACTCGTCCGGATCGAGCTTGCCGGGCTTGAGCAGAATTTTGTCGGGGATGCCGATCTTGCCGACGTCGTGCATCGGCGCGGCGTAGAGCAGCGCCTCGGTTTCCGCCTGGTCCAGCCCCAGCTTGCGGGCGATGGCGGCGGCGTAAAAGCCCATGCGGACAATGTGCGCGCCGGTGTCTTCGTCTTTGTATTCAGCGGCCTGCGACAGGCGGAAGATGGTGTCCAGCGACGCCAGCTTGACCTTCTCCAGCGCCTCGCGCAGTTGCATCGTGCGCTTGATCACTTCGCTTTCCAGCGATTTCTGATAATGCTTCATGTAGTCGTTGTAGGCTTTGACCTTGAGCAGCGAACGAATGCGCGCCTTGAGTTCGGTCGGATCGGCCGGTTTCGACATAAAATCGTCGGCGCCGGCTTCCAGCGCTTTGACCCGGTCTTCCACTTCCGACATCGATGAAACGACGACGACCGGAATCAGCTTGGTTTCCGAACTTTCCTTCAGGCGCTTGGTCGCCTCCAGACCATCCATCACCGGCATCTTGATATCCATCAAAATCACCGACGGCGGCGTTTCCTTGACTTTTTCCAACGCTTCTTTGCCGTTGAAGGCTTGAATCACCTCGTAATCCAGGCGGGTCAGCAAGGTTTCCAGCAGCAACTGATTGGCGTCTTCGTCATCGACAACCATAATTCGAATTTGATTTTCCATCTCGCCTACCTACTCTTTCCCTGCGCAGCATGCCCATGATCACTTTTCAGAAGATATTCCCCGGCATTCCATTGACGCAGTGTATCACCCACGAGGCCCGAACCTGTCGCAATATTACATAATTTTTTACGTAACGCTGGGCCCAGTCCTCCAGAATGTTCTTATCGGCATAAAACCACGATCATTTTAGCGATTTCTGCAAACTAAAAAATTTTTATTATTTCACATGACGGGATTAATGGGTTGCCGCCGTTGTCGCCGGCATGGGAAAGGTCATGACAAAGGCCGCGCCGCCTTTGTCGGATTTGGCCTGGACCGCGATTTCACCGCCGTGGGCGACCACGATGTTGCGCACGGTCGCCAGCCCCAGGCCGGTGCCGGATTTCTTTCCGGAAGTGGTGAACGTTTTGAACAGGGTTTCGACGATCTCCTCGGGAATGCCGGGGCCGTCGTCGGCGATGCGGATGACGGCTTTATCGCCGTCGGTGCGCGTGGTGATCCAGATGTGCTTTTTCTGTTCTTCGACGACGTTTTCGGTCAATGCTTCCTGGGCGTTTTTGGTCAGGTTTTCAAACACGCGCTGCATGCGATCGCGGTCGAAGTTGAGGGTGAGGTCGTCGTTGGCTTCGTGTTCGATGATCAACTCGATATTCAACTTGGTCAGTCGTTTTTGAATGGGCTCGGTGATGGTTTCGAAAAAGTCGCGCACGACGACGGGCGCCGGTTTCAAATCGGCCGCCTTGCCGCGGGCGAAATCGAGCACTTCGGTGATCATCCGTTCCAGGCGTTTGGCTTCGCTGACCACCGGGTCGATCAGCTTGGAGGTTTCCGCGCTGCCGGCCTGTTCGGCGTCGGCTTTGACCACCTGCGAGAACCCGAGAATCGACGCCAGCGGATTGCGCAGGTCGTGCACGATCGAACTGGTCATGCTGCCGATGGCGGCCAGGCGGCTGTCGCGTTCCTGCAATTGCTTTTCCAACCGGTGCGCGCGCAGGTGCGCTTCGATGCGCGCTTCCAGCTCGCGCAACTCGAAGGGTTTGGAGACGTAATCGTTGGCGCCGATGTCCAACCCTTCGATCACCGCTTCGGTGCCCGATTTGGCGGTGACCATGATCACCGGCACCTGCCGATACGCCGGATCTTCGCGCAGCTTGCGGCAGAATTCGTAGCCGTCCATCCGCGGCATCATTACGTCGGAGATGATCAGGTCGGGCATCCGCCGGCGTACTGCTTCCAGGCCCTCGACGCCGTCGTCGGCCGTTTGCACGCGGTACTTGCGCGAAAGCGCGTTGGCCACGAAGGTGCGCAGGTCGGGGTTGTCTTCGACGTACAGCAGACTTGGCGCGTCGTCCGGCGTAGTGTGCTCCTCGCTGCCGGGCAACGGCTTGAGCCGCTCCAGCTTCGAGCTGTCGATATCGGCCAGCAGAGTTTTGGCGCTGGCCCGTTTTTCGTAATGCATACCGAGCATCGCGGCAGTGCGTTCGGCTGCCATGTGGTCTTCGCGACGACGGCCGATCCGGCGACGGCGCTCGACCGGTTTGGTTTCCGGATTGCGCGGCAACTCCACCCGGAAGGTCGAGCCCTTGCCGACCGTGCTGTCGACGGTGACGCGGCCCAAATGCAGCTTGGTCAATTCCTTGACCATCGCCAAGCCGAGGCCGGTGCCTTCGGTCTGCCGCGAAAGCGCGTCGTCGACCTGCAGGAAACGTTCGAAAACTTTTTCCAGTTGGTCTGCGGGAATACCCGCGCCGGTGTCTTCGATTTCAAACCAGAGGCGGTCGTCGTCGTGTCCGAGCCGGATGGTGATCGCCCCGCCGATCGGCGTGAACTTCATCGCGTTGGACAGCAGGTTGGCGGCGATCGTCTCGACTTTTTCCGCGTCGATCATCGTGTCGGGGATCTTCTCGGCGTCGATCAACTTGAAGGTGATGTCGCGGCGGCGGGCGTGCGGCTGGGCGGCGACGTACAACTCTTTCAGAATGCGGCCGAGGTTGTTTTCGGCGTAGTTGCACTGCAGGCGGCCGGAATCCATCTTGGCGAAATCGAGCAAGGTGTTGACCTGCCGGAGCAGGCGGCGGGCGTTGGCTTCCATCGCTTCAAGCATGTCGGGCGGGATCGTTTCCTCGCGTCCTTCACGGATGCTTTCGATCGGGCCGAGAATCAACATCAGCGGACTGCGCAGCTCGTGGCTGACGTTGGAGAAAAACCGCATCTTGGCTTCGTCGAGGGCTTTGAGTTCCTCGGCGTTTTTTTCGATCTGCATCCGTTGCAGCAGATCCTTGCGGCGCGTGCGTCCTTTTTCCCAGTTGGCGAAAATGGTGAAGATGCTGGTGCCGGACAGGAAAAAGAAGGGCGCCAGCAGCGAAGAAAGCGTGTAGCGTTCCGGGTCGGTAAAGATAAAGTTGATGCCGAAGTAGCTGAACAGAATCAACAATACGCAGGCGAAGCTGGCTTTGACGTCCCAGGGCATGAACAACCCGGCGACGACCAGCGCCATCAACACGCCGATGTAGTAGCTGCTGTTGAAACCGCCGATGTAGGGAATCATCACGATGATGCCCAGCGCCGAGGTGTAAACCACGCCGACCGAAACCGCGGTGGCAATCTTCCGGCCGACCGGCCGCGACAACAACAAGTAGCCGATGCCGTAGGTGCCCAACACGCCCAGACGCACCAGTAAAAACGGCAGCATGCGGCCGGGTGCGACCGAATAGTCGAGAATGGCGAAGGCCGGGTAGACGAAGAAGGCGACCAGCAACGCATACTTGGTGCGCACGATCGTCAAGTCGAGCGCTTCGTTGCGCAGTCGTCTCTTGAAGACCGTCCCGTCCATCAACGATGTTTCTTGCGTTTGCGTCATTTAGGCTTTCGAGCTTGTACAACAAAAGCCGTTGCAGGTTGACCGAACGATTCGACCACCCGAATGTTTTGAAAACCGGCCTTGTCAACCATACTCGATATCTGCTCGGCGGAAAAGAACGTAAAGCGTCCTTCGTCCTCCAATTCCATAACGCATCCGACGAAACTGGCGAACTCGCGCAGGCTGTCGAGCAGTCGCGTGCGCTCCATGTCGTCCAGGTTGTGCTTCTTGGCGATGATCTGCGCTTCTTCCAGGTACGACTTGGAAGAATCGAAGTTCGGTTTCATTGTGGACAGCACGACCACGCCGCCGGGCTTCAACGCGCGAAGCAGTTCGTCGACCACGGTCTGCGGATCGTACAGGTACGGGACGACCAGCGAAGCGCCGATGCGATCGAAGGCGGCGTCGGGCAAGTCGAGGCGGCACTCGCGGTTGGCCGGGCCGAAGTGCAAATGGCGCAAGCGCAGATCGAGCGCCGAGGCGGCTTTGTCGGCGCCGTCGCGCAGGTCGGCCGGCTGCGTCTCGTCCTTCAAAAAGCGACTGGCCCGCGACAACTCGAGCACCGTTTCGGCTTCGTCCGGGTCGAGATCGGGGCAAAGGCGGCGGATTTCGTCGAGTTCGGCCGTCGCGCCGCAGACGATATCGTGCAGCCGCTGGTTGTAGACCGCGCACAAGCGGCGGATCGTGCCGCCGTGGAGTCCTTCGATACGCCCTTGCAGCGCGCCCAGGCCGTAGAGGCGTCCGTCGAGAAATTCGCGCAAGGGGTTGAGCCGCGCCGTTTCCAGGTTGAGTACGCGGCAATCGTAATTCAACGCGCCGCCGAGGCGGCCGAATTCGGCGTCGATGTTGGCCAGCTTGTTGCGCGTCATCTCGACCGCCGCCGGCACCAGGTCGGAGCAAATCATCGTCGTGTCGTTTTTGTGATTCAGGCTCTTGGCGATGCACGCGGCGAAGTTGCCCGTGCCGCAGCCGATGTCGGCCACGCGCAGGCCCGGTTCCAGTTCCATCAGCTTAGCCTGGTCTTCGAGAAACTCGACGTACTCGGGATTGTGCAGCAGCACGTCGTACCCTTCGCGCTCGCCCGCAGTACCAAACAGGTGGCGGTCCCAGAACGCCTCGGCTTCGATCAACTTGTCGCGCTTGACCCGCGCCCACTCGGCGTCGGCTTGCTTGGCGGCCTCGGCCAGATCGGGCTCGATCGCGCGCATCTCCTGCCCGAAAACATGGCGCGAGATCGACTCGCTGATCAGCTTGAACGATTCGATCGCCTCGTTGCCCGTTTTCAGCACATGGCCCGAAGCCAGTTCGAACACCTCGCGCACGCCCCCGCCCGGCGCGTTGAGCATCTGCCGCACACGCTCACGGGTGACCATGTAATCGTAGGTGCCGACGATCCAGGTAACCGGAATGTCGATCTTCTCCATGTCTTTGCGCGCCTGTTCCAGAAAGGCCATGTTGCGCTTCATTGAATCGGGGAAGACGAAATTGGGGTCGGCCAGCCGCCCGTAGATCAGAAACGGCTCGGCCTTTTCGCCGCGCAGATAATTCTGGAACAGGTCGATGCCGGCCAGGTAGTTCTGGAACATGTCTTGCGCGTCGGGACAGCCGAAAGGGCTGATCCACAGATCCACCGGCGGGTCGGAGCCGTCGGCGATCAACCGCCGCGCCGCCATCGCCGCCACCGAGAAGGTGAGCACCACGCGCTTTTTCGGAGCGAAACGTTTTTGCAGGTGCTTCATGCTGGCGCGGATGTCCGACTCCAGGTGCGAGAAGGTCCAGCGCAGGTAGGGCGTGCCCTGCTCTTCCAGCTTGGGGTCGACTTCGCTTTCGCCGACGGTGTGCGTGGCGTCGAAACGCAGCACGATGCCGTGTTTGCCCTGACGCTTTAAGTTGTCGACCAGCGTGCGCGCCAGCAGGCTGAACACTTCTTTGCGCTTGAGAAACGCCGGGGCGACGATTACGGCGACGTCGATGTCGGGCGGATCCTCGCTCAAGTCGAAGGTCGCGTTGAGTAAGGAAACGACCTGATCGCCGCGGTCGTTCTTGTAGCGGGCGACCTGCACGGCGTCGCGCGCCGGGGCGCGTTTGCCGCGGACCAGCCCGCCGATTTTCTGCTTGGCCATGCCCGACAACCGCACCAGGTTCGTCCAGATCGACGGTTTGATTTCGCGGTCTTTGATTTCGGCGAAGCTGTCGCGCTCGGCGGATTCGTCGGCGAAGTTGAGACCGATCAAAAATTCTTCGGGGCTGATCGGTGTGATGCGCTTGACCGTCGCGCCTTCGTGGTAGTCGCTGAGTTCGTCGGAGGACAGCCGGAAAGGCGGAAAGCGCATGCCCTCGGCGATCATGCTGCTGCGCGGAGCGCGCACGGCGACGCCGCCTTCGCTCAGGTCGATCACCGGAAAGCGCAGCGGCCCGTTGTCCAGGTGCGGCGCTTCGATTTCCATCCAAGTGTCGGCCACCAGCCGCCGCGGTCCGGAGCGGCGCTCGTTGTGGTACATGCGCTCGGGGCCGAGCACCAGTGGTTTGTCGCCGCTTTCGACGACCAGTCCTTCGAACATGAAATGAAGCGGCCCGTCGAAAACGATGAGATAAATCGCCTTGACCTTCGACGGCAGCGGTTTGGGCAGTTCCAGAATACGCAGGTCGCCCTTGTCGAGCGCGATCTTGACGTATGTCGGTTCCAGCAAGCCCTGCGGGTCTATCAACAACGCCTGCAGTTGCTTGTCCACCGCCAGTTGCAAACGCTGCTCGATCAACTCGCGGTCGCTCACCGGCAGCAGGTTGCCGGAAACGGCGTCGCCCGCTTTGCGCTGCACCGACACCACCGCATCGTCCATCTCGTGAAAACCGGCGTAGGCCTTCAACCGCGACAGGTCGCGCGTGTGCAATTGTTCGAACAACACGGCCACGCCTTCGTCGTCGACGCGCACCACCCGGCCGCCGACTTTGATCGGCCCTTTACCGCCGGTCGGCAGCTCGATTTTGAACTGCAGCCGCGTGCCCGTATCGTACTTGTTCTTCGTTTTGATGAACGCGCCTTCGCTGCTCAGGTTGGTGACCAGCGCGTGCTCGGTTTCGGGTTGCTTTTCGAGCGGAGTAATCGGCGCCAGGGTCTGCCGACGCGTCGAGCGGCGGGTCTCCGATTGCTTGCCGGCGCGGTACTGACTTTTCGATTTATCCTCTGGTTTCATTGCTTCCGATCTTGCCATACATCATCAGAGTATTAATTGTCTTGCATCCGATCCGATCGGCATGGACAGGCGAGGCTGCCTAGATCACCACGGTGACGTCCATTGCCCCCGGGTTAAAGGTTATGCATGGTTTATAAGATGTCAAATAAAAAGAAAAAAGTCAAGCAACTTCCGCCAGTTGCAACTGTTTTTTCCTGTAAAGCGTTGTTGTTGTTGTTAACTTTTATTTCGATATAACTAGAATCGGCGTTCTTAATCCAGCCGGCCTTTCATCTTAAAATGGCGTGAAATCTCGGAAAATATAGCGAATCGGCCGTTTCCACTGTTACTACCAAAGCGAATAAATTTTCGCAGACTCGTGGCGACATGGAAAATGTTACACGACGACGATTAACAAAAAAGGGCGGCGAACCGTGCCGCCGCCCTCGTCGTTTTGCCTGTTGATTTTACTTCGTGCAGCCCGCCGGCGTCGGGTTGGTGGAGTACTCGGTGTTCAAATAAAACACGTTCACGTAGACAACCGAGTCGGCGAAAATCTGCGGCACCTCGGCGGTTTCGATGTCGCCGTCCGTGTCGGCGGTGACGGTGTAGCTGCCGGGGGGCACGTTCAGCGTCATGTAATAGCCGTTATCCGGATGGGTGCTGGTGCGCTCGTCGGTCGGGTTGCCCATCGCGTCGATGTAATAGATGTCGGTGCCGGTGTCGGTGGACACTTCGGCGCAGCCGATTTCTTCCAGATCGGGGAAGTCGACCCACTGGATCACGCCGCCCAGAATACCCTTGGTGGTGTCGAGCGTTTCGCCGACGCCCACGTAGATGGTGGTGCGGGTGATCACGCTGACCAGCGGGAAAGCCCAGGAGATACCGGTGATGTTGTTGAACGAGTAGGTGTCGACGTAGGTGGACTTGCTGAATTTGATCGAGAACGGCTCGCGGCTGGCCGCCACGTTGAATTCGCAGATGCCGCCGGCGTCGGACGTGGTGGTGATCGCCGGGGCGAACGACTGGCCGTTGCTCTGCACCAACTCGCAGGTGACGCCTTCGAGGTTGGCGTAGGTGGCGAAGTCATAGACCTGCACGTGGATGTAATCTTCAGGCGGCGATTCGTCGTCGTCGCCGGTGTCGTCGTCGCCGGTGTCGTCGTCGCCGGTATCGTCGTCGTCGCCGGTGTCGTCGTCGCCGGTGTCGTCGTCGTCATCGCCGGTGTCGTTGTCGTCGTTGTCGTCGTTATCGTCGTTATCGTCGTTGTCGTCATCGTCGTCGTCATCGTCGTCATCGTCGTCGCCGCAGGCCACAACCTGCACCAACATGACCGCCAAGGCCATCACCAAAACGAGAAGCAGTAATTTCGGTACGTTCATCAGAATCCTCCGTTATCAAGTAATGATAAAATTTCAAATCAATCGACACACCGTCCTTAAAGAAGAAACGGCGAAATGTCAAAGGGGGAGGGTTAAATTACGGGCACCCGGCCGGCGCCTGCGCCAACTCCAATTCGACAAACACCAGCGATTCCGGCGCGATAGCGGCGAAGGCCTTGCCCGCGGCACGATGCACCGAACTGCCGTCGGGCGTCGGAACGACCCCGTCGTCGGCGATGAACTCGCCCTCGATCGTCGCTCGGCTGCCGTACAGACCGTCGGGCGAGGTGATCGTCCATTGCCGCGCCGCCGTGATCACGTTGCCCGTCACGTCGATTTGAGCGACCACCGTTTCCGTGCTCGGGTTCGACACCACCACCGTCAGCGCGCTCGGCGTCTCGCCGCTGCACCAGGCGTGCGTCTTGACCAGGCTGCGATCGGCCTCGGCCGACAAGCGCGCGTCGGCGACCAAACGCCGCAAGGCGGACATCGCCAGCAGGGTCGGCCGCGGCTCGTAGGTTTTCCCGCCGATGATGCCGTAGTCGAAATCGAGCAACGACTGCCGCACCAGCGCTCGCGTGCCTTCCTGCGCCATGATGCCCAGCCAGTCGACAATCCACAGCGCGTCCAGCAGCGTGTCGCTTACCCCCGCCTGCCCGCCGCACTGGGCCGAGGCGCTTTCGTCCATGATCACCGGCACGCCCTGCGCCGCGTTCAGCACGTACCGCGCGTAATAGCGGCTGGTGGCGATGATGTCCTCGTCGAACAGGTTCTCCAACGTGGCCGGGAACGGCTGGTGAAAGAAGGTGTCGCCGCAGGTTTCCGACTGCGTAGCGTACAGGTGCCAGGTGACCAGATCGACGTGCTGCCGGCCGAGGGCGAGCGCGCGCTCGGTGAAACGGAAGATGTCGCCGATAAAACGCAGCGGGAAAAAGTAGGTCGCCGGCGCGGCGGTCATCGCTTCCGGATCTTCCGCGTCGACCAGCTCGCGCAGCACGGCCAGGTCGCCGGCGTACATTTCCGGCCCGTAGTTGAGCGGCATGCGGAAATTGAACATATAGCTGTTGGCCTCGTTGCCCGCTTCCCAGACGATAAAGCGGTCGGCCTGGTCGAGCGTGTCGACGAAGCGGATCAACTCGCGCGCGTTGTCCGGATGCCAGGCGCCGGTGGCGGCGTCGCGCGGACCGGGTCCGAAGTTGAGGCAGAAGATGACTTCCGCGTCGATGGCTTCGGCGAATTCGGCGATGGCACGGACGTCGTCGTGGGTCAAATAGCTGGCCTGGAAGCCGCTGGACGGGCGGTAGACGTTTTGGTAGGCGGGCGGCAGTTCGCAGCTTTCGCCTTCTTCGGGGCAGAAGTAGGTGCCGTCGGCCGCGGTGCCGCCGATGCGCAGCAGCGAGGGCCCGAGCGCGGCGGCCAGGTTGCGCAGCTTCGGGTCGTACAGATCGGGCGGGTCGATTGCGGTGTAGTGCGTGTGCTCGCCCCATTCGACGCGGTCGGCGATGAACTGCGCGGTGTCGACGGTGACGCCGATAAAACGCTCGTCGAGTTCGCCGTCGCGCACGTCGGCGTCGACCACAATCGGCACATGTTGCCCGGACGGCATCGGCGGGTTGTCCTCGTCGTCATCGCCGGTGTCGTCGTCGGTGTCATCGTCATCGGGCGTGGCGTCGTCATTGTTGTCGTCGTTGTCATCATCGTCGTCGGTCTCTGAGTCGCAGGCCCACAGCACCGATAACGCCAGACACAAAACGAAAATCGAAAGCAGCCAAAAGTGACGCGCAGTCAAAACAGCCTCCCGGACGGTTTCTTTCGGGCGCTTAGTTTAGCAGGCGTTTGTGAGGAAACAATGTATGTCGCGCGATAGCGGGCCGAAAAATTTCATGCTACGTTTTTAACGTGATGTCAGCGACGATCAATCCATAACCATTACGGGGAGGGCCGCGCATGAAAACAATGCTGCCGCTTGTCATCGTGTTGATCGCCGGTTTCACTCTCGCTGCCGGTGTGGCGACCGCCGACGTGCCCGCCACCGATGCCGGTCTGGTCATCCTGGGCAAGACCGACGATTTTCTCGGTCCGATGGCTCGTGGCGATTTCAACGGCGACGGCGTCACCGACCTGGCCCTCGGCGCGCCCGGCACCTGAGGCGGCGACATCTCGCCCCAGGCCGGGGGCGAACGCGCCTACATTCTCTATGGCCCGATCGACACCGCCACCGACGTCATCGACCTGAGCGACAACACGGCCGACGTCACCATCTACGGCCCGCGCAATTGCGGCAGTTTCGCGGCGCGCATCGGCCTGGCCGACCTCAACGGCGACGGCTGCGACGACCTGATCATTGCCGATCCCCTCGCCGATACGGTGCACACCGACGGCCTGTTCTACGTGCAGTTCGGTGCAACCGACCTGCCCCCGCACGCGCTGCTCAATTGGCGTGCAAGCGACCAACCCGGCCTGACCGTGTACTACAACAAAAGCGGCTACTCGCTGACTCCCACCTTCGCCGCCGGCGATTTCGACGGCGACGGCGTCGACGACCTGGCGCTGATCGGCGACGACTTCTGGTACAGCGGCGGACGCGGCGCGGTCTACCTGTTGCAGGGCCCGCTGCCCAACACGCCGGGGCAGGTGCGCGACCTGGCGACGACGCCGGCTGATTTGACGATCAACGCCCCCGGCGGCACCGGCTACTATTTCGGCAGCGCCGCCACGATGGCCGATCTCAACGGCGACGGGGCGGACGACCTGGTCGTCGGTAGCCCGATGCTGGCAACCCCGAGCAGCCGCGGCTCGGTCGCCGTGCTTTACGGACGCGCCATTGCCGCGCCGCCCGCGGTGTGGGATCTGGCCGCCGATCCGGCCGACGTGGTCATCCAAACCGGCGCCGACAGCCGGTTCCAGTATCTCGGCGCCCCGCTGCACGTCGGCGACTACAACGACGACGAACTGGCCGACCTGCTTGTCGGCGACCGCCTGTTCAACCCGAACATGAGCGGCGCGCTGTTTATCCTCGATCACGCGGGCTTTGCCAAAGAGCAAACGATCGACCTGACCGCGACGCCCGCCGACCGCACCTTCGTCGGCTGCAACGATCCGATCTCCTACGGGCAGACCTTCTCCGATCTCGACCTCGCCGGCCCGACCGCAAGCGACGGCACATCGCTGTGGTTCAGCGACCGCGACGCCTCCTACAACGCTCAGAGTTCCGGCGAAGTCTGGCGCCTGTCCGACCTGCACCTGCTCGACGCCGGCGACGTCGTGCAACTGTCGGCAATCACGCCGGTCGAACTCTACTATGGACAAGCCGAAACCGGTTTCGGCTACAGCCTGCTGGTCGACGACTTCGACGACAACGACCTGCGCGATCTGGCCGTCTGCGCCAACTACCTGGCCCTGCCCGGCGACGGCGGCAAGGTGCGCGGCGCGGTGTACGTCTTCCTCGATCAGATGGAACCGCCGCCCGCCCCGCCCGTCGACGACGACACCATCGACGACGACACCGCCCCGACCGACGATGACACCGCGCCGACCGACGACGACGACACCGTCGATGATGACGACGATGATGACGACGATGATGACGACGATGACGATGGGTGTGGCTGCCAAGTCTAAGACTTGGATGTGACATCCGGGTTTCGAGTTCACTGTCGGAGGCTTGCCCTTCGGTCAAGGAGAAAAATTTTTCTCCGGGTCTCGCGGAACTGCAGACCTAGGAGGAACTAACAGTAGTGAGCACTACAAACTAATGACCAAGGACTAAGGACCAAGGACCAAGGACCAAGGACAGGTAGATGGTAGGTGGCAGGTGGTAGATGGGGAACAACTAAAGACCAAGGACTAAAGACTAAGAACTACCAACTACAAACCATAAACTACAAACTACATGAATTAATCATTAATCATTCACTGGCCGCACCCGCATCCTGAATCGTCGTC
>Ga0272444_10003865_pt1 | contig 13368 bp, 18 predicted proteins | sample SSMForm13_FD_201033 | JGI IMG/M metagenome (GOLD analysis project Ga0272444, IMG submission 201033) | Marine sediment archaeal communities from Little Sippewissett salt marsh, Falmouth, MA, United States - SSM-Form-13 | ecosystem: Environmental > Aquatic > Marine > Wetlands > Sediment ...
CCCTTTGCGCCATCTCGGAGTCGTCACTCCTGCTCGTGAAAGGAACCTCTACGCCATCGATCTGCATCTCTCACTCCTCCTCCGCCTTCCTCTGCTTTCTCTCCGGCTCTTCCACCGGGATCATCATCACGCCGCGCAGCGTCACGCCCTCCGCACTCAGCTCGCGCTGGATCTCAAGGAACTCGTCGACCGTTCGCGGGATCGACCGCTGCGCACACCACACGCCCTCGCGTATCCCGTTGTCGCCTGCGAGGTGCTTGTTCAGCGCGCATACAAGGGAGCCAGAAGCGTCGCGAGCCTTATAGGGCTTGCCGTTCATGTCGTCTCCTCGCTTGCTCGGCGGTTCCAGGCGGCAATGGCCGATGCCTCATCGAACGAGAATCCCCACTTGCCATCGCACCCTCGGCAGCGCACGACACACATCTCCTTGTCAATCTCGTCGGGTTCGACTGCTGCTTCTCCCCCACAGAACGGACACGGCTTCAGCTTCACCTCAGTCATCCCATCCTCCTTCGAGCGTGCGCGGCTGGCCGGGCGCTACTCCGGCTTGGCCTGTAGGCGCTTCGGTTAGCAGCCTCCACGCCCTCAGCCTTTGATGACGAACACGTCTCCGCGCAAACGGGGGCCGCGTACCGCACAGCGCAACCTGCGGCTTACGCACGCCGCCCCCGACCGTGCCGCCATGCGTGTCTGCTTTCCACGCCGCAGCCGCACATCTCATTTTCAAGGATCATGGATGCTCTTCGCACCCGAAGGAGAACATACACCATATCCGCAGGAATGTCAAGCGGGTTTGCTCCGGGTTGCCACGGTCGCCATCCCCATCACGCCTCTTCCCCCGTCCCCGCCAGCGTCTCCGCGTTTCCAGGTGTCGCAACCAAAGGACTCTTTTGTTGCGAGAACGGAGACGCGAGGTGACTTACGTTGCAGGGTCGGCAGAGGATCGCCGCGCCATCTCGGGAGCAATCATGTCCTCCATCCAGTTGCGCCGAAAGTCGAAACTCAGCTGGTGATGCTTCACCTGCATGTTGACGATGTTGCCGCCCCAATACCACTTGACGCGCACCCATGCCTTGAATATGGGATAGGCGAGCGTTTTCGGGTACTGCTTGTGGAAGTTCGTGTATCTCACCTTCGGGAATAGCCGTCTCTTAAGCCTCATCTCTCCTCCTTCTGCAACGAGAAGCAGTTAGTCCATCGTCAAATTCTCACACATCCCGCCGTGTTCCGAAGCATAAACAATGCCTGGCCCACGCTTCGGATCGTTGATGAGCATACAGTTCAGGCACACGCCCATTCGCCCAGCCAGCATTCGGATGAATCTCTTCCGTAGTCGAATCACGTTATTCACCTCCTCCGCTTTCGTCTTGTCCGCACTCTCTTACCGCAAGCGCGTCCTCCGCGTAACATAGACCTCTCTTTGGCTGATACCCATCGAGCACCTTCGCATCATCAAGGTCTGGACGCCGCCGACACGCAAGCTCAATCAAAACAGGCTCCCAGCCGACTGCCGAGGCCGCGAGAAAGGCTGAATACCGCGCTTCCCCAGCACTCTCATGGTAGACGATGGCCTTAAGTCCCGTGGCAGGATCGTAAACCTGAAAAGCCTTCACTCTTCCTCCTTCTGCACCGAAAGACCAATTACGTCTCCGATCCGCCCGCGATCCACGCACCGAGACAGAACAGCACGAACAACGGCCAGAACGCAGCTACGGCAAGCCCGTTGAATCCCGTCTGCCTCTCCGTTTCCATGCCGTATCCGAGGCCAATGGCAGCGTAGGCGATAAGCACAAACGCCCAAGGCCAGGTATTGGCGATCATCCTTCCTCCTTCACCCGTATCGCTCCGACAGCCTCAAACGCCTCCATCGCATCCTCGTCCGTCACACACGTATACACCTGAGTCACCTTCGGATCGCTGTGATTCAGCGCCCGCTGCACGCGAGTCAGGGGCACGCCGTGAAGCAGATGTGCCTGGTTGCCCATCGTCTTCCTGTACGAGTGGGTGCCGATGTTCTCGTCAATCCCCACCGCTTCAGCCCACCGCTTCAGAAGCCGCCACACCTGTTGCCGCGAGATGTGCTTGCCTGCCTGGATACTCGGGAAGAGCCAGTCCTCTTGATCGGCATCGACCGCCGCGAAGTACTCCTCTAAGGCTTGGTGAGTCTTCATCGGTCGCCGTTGCCGATCGAACATCGGAATGCGCTTCGTCTTCCTGGTCTTCGACTCCACTACTTCAACCTGCCCTCGGAGTCGTCCGTCTCCCGTCCGCACGTCCTTCACCTTCAGGTTGAGAAGGTCGGACACCCGCAGGGCTGCTACGAAGTTGAACGTAGCGAGCAGGCGATAGACGGGGTTCCCGACAACCTCGGGAAGGCTCTGTAGCGCCGCCAGCTTTTCAGGGTCGCGGATGGGGTAGACGGTTGGCATGGTTAGTCACTCCTCTCGCTTCGTAACGCAATCGTCATTGCGTCTCCGCTCGGCCAAAGCGTGGCGGGCTAGGCAAACAAGCAGGACAGTATTCAGGATTGTCTTCAGCAAAGAACTTCGTGGCGTCTGTCTGCCGCCAGCACCATACCTTCTCGCATTTTGGGCATTTCCAGATCCTCATGTCCTTTCGTCTCAGCACGGACTGATCCCCGCCTCCGCTGATTACGCCCATTATCACTCCTTTGTAACGGAAGAGGTGTTCCGTTGCAGAATCATTCAAACTTCTGCGATCCGTCGCCCTATCCACTCTGCGACAGGAACCGCAACCGCATTCCCCAACATCCTGTACCGCGCTGAGTCGCTACATCCCTCAGTCCAACCATCAGGGAAGCCCTGGAGGCGTTCGCATTCGGTTGGCGTGAGGCGGCGAACCACCATGCCAGAAGCCACGTGCGGGAACGTATCGCCTTGCTTTTCTGCCCCCAGCGTCGATACAACGTGTTCGTTTGGCTCTGCACCGCAACGGCGCCGAAGGTTTCCAGGCTCGAACGCCACACACGGATACCCCTCTCCAGGCTTCCCGCCACCGCACGTCAGTTGAGGATGGACATTGCTTGTCCGCAGTTCGCCACGTTGGTTCTGGGCGACGGCATGAACCTCGGTCGCGTTGAGCGTGTAACACGAGCCATCTTCTAGGATCTCGCCTCTCTGTGGGCCAGCCTCTGGCTTGCGCCCAATAGCAGCCCCCTTGATACAGACCATCTGATGGTCCGACTGGGGCTTCACCGGCTTCGCCACCTTCGCGTCTTCGTCGTAGCCGAGTGTCCCTCTGCCTGCCATGCTGTTCTGCTCGAAGGTGGCGACGATGTGAGACGGGCGACTGGGGCGGTTCTCTCCTTCGGCTCGGAGCGTTCCCGCCTTGTCGCTCTCATTCCACCATCCTTGTCCTGTCTCGTGAGCAACTAGATGATTCGCCTGCGCCTGGTTATCGTCGGCTCCGCAGGTCCCTGCCCCGCAGGCGGAGAGAGCGGCGGTGACAGTCAGCCCTGTTTCCGCGTCGATTCTGGTCCCAGTTCCCTCGCCCCTGCTTCTAAGGCTTGCTGCAACGTCTCGGGCAAGCTCCTTCCCCGCTTCTCTGCTCGGCGGAGGATCCCCGCACACGCTTTGGGACTCAAATAGAACTTGGGCGGCACTTCCCCCGTCTCCAAGACATCCGACAATGAACACACGGCGGCGTCGCTGGGCCACTCCGAAGTACTGAGCGTCAAGCACACGGTAGGCCCACCCATACCCGAGTTCTCCCAACGCCCCGATGACGGTTCCCATGTCCCGTCCTCCGTTGCTTGACAGAAGCCCAGGGACGTTCTCGATGAGAACCCAACGGGGAGTGAGTTCACCAACGATACGCATGAACTCGAAGAAGAGTCCACTCCGTTCTCCAGCCAATCCACTACGCTTTCCAGCCACTGAGAGGTCTTGGCATGGAAACCCTCCACAAATAAGGTCAACTCGTCCAAGCTCTCGTTCCCCAACTCTGCACACGTCATCGAATCTCTTCACCCCCGGCCAGTGCTTCTCAAGGATCGTGTTGCAGTGCTTGTCGATCTCGACCTGCCATGCACCCCTCATCCCCGCACGGTCAAGCCCGAGGTCGAAACCCCCTATCCCACTGAACAACGATCCGTATCTCATCTCACCTCAATCTGCAACGGACTTGTCGTTCTGTTGCCTCGGCGCGGCCCAGGCCGAGGCTCATTTTCGCTTGAGAGGTGGCTTCACCTGCCTTTCGTAGTGGTCGCAGCGTGGGCCGCGCTCCACTCTATCACCAATGTGCATCAAAGTCAAGAGGCCCCCACTCGGCGCGAGTGAGGGCCTCTGACACTATCTCTGTCTGGTGCTATTCAGGATACGGAATGAAGCCTGTCACAGCAGGGCCGTTCCGCATGATGCAGTAGATGTGGCGCGTATCGTCCGCGTCCGTTTCGAGTCCTTCCACGGACGGAGTAATCAGGATGCCGCCAAGAGCACGACGCTCTCTCCCGGTGATCAGAATGCCTTCGGGAGTCTGCCGAACTTCGAGGTAGTCCTCTAGTGGCGTCAACTCCTTCGCAAGATTCGTCCAGCTGCGGACATGGATGACCCAGTCGTCTGCATCTGGCAGCAACGCCATTACGATGTGCCCGCTACGGGAAGCAACCGATAACGGAACTTCAATGTCTTCCGAGCCCCGTATTGGTCTTCCGCCGTGACCTCCATCGTCCATCGTTGGTCTTCAACGCCGTCGCAGAACTCCAGCGGGTTCTCAAAACAGGGGATTGCATACCCCCCATTCCCAGGCCACGGCAACGCCATCGGCGGCTTCGGCCTCCCGTGTGCATCGAGTACGGCAGTATGGAATGGGAACACCAGGAAACCAGGCTCCCTCTTGACCCAGAACTCATCAGGATCATAGGGGTATGTGTAGACGCTATCAGGGTGATCGCGTCCCTTCGATTCAGCCCAGCAACGCACCCCGACGATCTTCCAAGAATCGCCGTCAGGGTCTATGATACCCCATTCCCGAGGGACAAACCCTGGATAGAGGACCAGCTCCTTCCGGTATGTGAAATCGAAGATGTACGGTTGCCCTGGATGCAGAAACGACGCTTCCGTAATCCATCCAGGGTTGATCCACGTCCCCGTCATCTGTGGCGGGAATCCGTTGGGGGCACTGTTCACTAAGCCCACCCGAACGGTCTCCGACCCCACAACATGCCCACCATCATCCCACAACACCTTGCACTTCCAGTCCCTTGGGTCAACGTGAATCATAACCTTGAGACTGTTCTCGATACCGCTGATTGTGTCGTACAGGATGTTGTCAGCATACAGCTCAAACGTATAGGCGATCGGGCTAGTTGATGTTGCTCCTTGGACCTCGATGACTACCTGGAAAGGCGGATGCCCCGAATTCGGCGTGATTGTTACCGTCACGATAGAAGCCTGACGGCATCCAGCCAGGAGCATCAAAAGCATCAAAAGCCCAGCACATAGCGCACACCCCAGCACTCGTCTCATGTCCCACCTCCGGGCGGACAGAGGCGAGCCAGCAGCCCGCCTCGTCCTGAATCCCCTAGCGCCCGACCGAAACGCCGACTACCGGGATGAATCCCCACGTCCCGACCAGCCCCGGAGGACCAGGCGGGTTGACAAGCGCAAACGGGAAGGCAGCTCCTGCCCATACACGCAATGGACCATAGAATCCCACGATCATAAGTTCCGTCAGGAACTCATCGATACCAAGGAAGTTCGGATAGTTCGCTGGATCGAAGACCAGAGTCTCAACGATCTCGAACTCCACGCCGTAATCGATAACTGACCCAGCAGCAAGGCTGAGCGCAGAACTCCAAACCAGATCGAGATCGAGCGCAATCTCCCATGGAGACCCCAGCGCCAAGAGGTTGTTATCGAAGTACGAAAGGTCCGCCGCAAACGACCACAAGGTGTCCCCGATCGTGTCTCCGAAGTTCGCGCCAACCAACAGTGTCGGTTCAAGCACTAGACCAACATTCTCTGCCTCGATGTACGGACCCGCCACTGCAGCCCAACCAAGGACCGCTAAACCCAAGAACAAGATTGCTAATCGCTTCTTCACAGTACCTCCGATTCCTTATTCGCTCTCTCCCCAGTCGTGTCCGATCAGGTTCAAGACCCCAACGATCAAGTCGATGACTCCGCTGACGATATTCAGAACTGTCGCTTTCACTTCGTCTGCAACAGTCCACGGCAACGCATCGATGATCTTGACAAGAGAGTCAAGTACAGCTTTCTTCTTCTCTGGCCCAAAGCCAGGCACCTCGAACGCCTTGACCAGAACCCTGATCACTGGCAGAAGCGCCAATAGGACCTTGATCACATTGAACGCAAGCTTGAATGCCTTCATCCTCTTTCACCCCCTCTTGTTGCTAGGCGCAACTCTTCTGTGCTCCGCTCACGGTAATCGTGGCGGCTGTAATCAATCTGTATTGCCCATCGACCATGACGAGCGCTTCATCCATGTCTGTTGCTGTACCACCGATGGTGACTTGGGGCAGGGCAGGCGAGCTGGGCAAGGAATACGTGACCTCCAGTTTCGGCGGGGCAGTTGTGTAATCAGCTGCGTAGAAGCGCAACGATGACGTGTTAGCCTGACACTCTGGCCCTATTCCAACACAGAACTTCGTTATCCCGCCTGCATTGATGTAGGCCGCAGGAATCGTGAAGCTGTTGTACTGGAGATTGGTGATGTTCGGGTTCGAGAGTCTGGCAATCTCCGAGTAGTTACTTGTATCGAAGTCCGTCTTCGCTAGCGGTTCTGACGGATAGGTTGGCTGGCCATCATAGATGAAGACCGTAAGGCTGCCTGGATCAGCTGGGTCGTGATTCACCACATACAGTGAGAGCGTTGCTGGCTGAACGGTAGCATCTGCCGGAATGCTGCTTGTATCTATGTAGATGTATCCACGCACAACGAAGCACTTGTCTTGCCCGCCATAGTCGCGATCATTGAAGATCGCGATCTGCTTGCCCCCAAAGAGGTTACTACCTGTGACGATAAGGTCTGCTCCAGTCGCAGCAGCGACCACATCACAGCAGTCGTCTGGAGCAGAATAAGCGCGGGCATTGATTGTCAGATATCCATCTTGCCCCGCCGATCCATAGTACGTCCCTGTCGCGTCTGAGCCCGTCCTCACTACATAGACGCCGCCGTAGTTCGTCCCACCCGTCGTCTGAGCGAAGGCGCGAACGAGATAGGCAGTCCCAGCAGAAAGGCCGGTCGCCCCATGAGTGAAGACGCCTTCACTGCCTGTTCCCAGAAGGATGTAGTGGTCCGCTCCAGTGGGGTTAGAGATCGGGCCTGCAGCAGGCTCATAGGGGTCAGAATTGGCCTTGTAGATGAATCCGTGCTGCGTGATGCCGTCGCCTGCATTGGAGATGATCGTGCCTCTGAGAGTCGCCGTACTAGACCCGATCGTGGTCATCATCAGGGTGTGAACCGACAAGGTCGCGGGGGAAGTCGTTGTCGTGAAGTTGCCCGTTGAGCCGTAGCCCGTGGCAACTGACGACGTAGCGTAGGCGCGATATTGGTACTTCGTCTGCGGGGTCAGCCCCGATAGAGAGGCTTGCCACGCTTCGGCAGCCAGGGTTCCCGTTACAGAGTTGTCGGCAGCAGAGAGATTCGTTGGGTCTGAGCCATCGTCATTCCAAATGACGCCGACTTCTGTAATCGAATCAGAGCCAGTTGTATCAAGGACTCCATGCCCAACCGCCGAACTGTGAGCGACACTCGTTGAACCCGAAGTCGTTACCGTAGGCTTGATCCCATAGGTCAAGTCTAGCTTAGGCCGATACCCGCCGCCCTTGAGTGCAGAGTAGAAGTTGCAGCGCTGATTGCCGGGATTGCTTGGCGACACGTCAAACTCCGACATAAGGCAGAACCGTGTCGCACCCGTCGGGCTAACCCACCCGCAGCCCGTCGAATTGAGCACCCACGACTTGTAGCCAGACTGGCCCGCCCAGACCTTGACGTTGGGAGCACCGCCGCTTTTGTACTTCGTGCGATCGAAATCAGAGAGGGCCAGCGTATCGGACGGATAAGAATCCGCGTGCATGAGGACAATCTCATGGCCAACTGGGGGCGAGTGCTGGGCATTGGCAAGATACAAATGCAGAGTCCCAGCAGAAATCTCAGATCCAGTCGGCAGAGAAGCAGTGAAGTACCAATAGCTTCTGTAGAGGCGCTTATACAGGTCATACCAGCCTACCGTGATCTCTTCATTGCCTGTTGCACCGGAATCGGCTGAAGCGGCATCACGCGCTTCTGAGTAATGCAATGAGTAGGTTGCATACAGCCTGCCATCGCCCGTAGTCCCGTAGATCGTTGTCGTCGCCATCTACGGCGTCCACTGGAAGTGTATCGTCCCCTCTACGCTTCCAGTCGGGGCAGAACCCGTGGAGTAAGTGGTGTTCACCACCTGGGGCACGGTCCCCGTTGAGTGCGCAGCTACTGTCAATGCCCCGGTGACATCAACGTCACCCTTGAAGGCAGAAGACCCAGAGACATAGAGCGCATCGGTCGTGCCGGGGGCAGTCGCCATCCCCGCTACAAGCTGCTCGTAGATCAACACCGAATTGTGCTTCAAATACGCATACGTTCCCGTAGTCGATGGGATGTATGCAATGCGATGTGCAGTACCGCCCTCTGCCCCACTCGTCGCATGATAGCATTCGAACCCATCTGCCCCAGCGAGAATGCGCGCCTTGTTGCTGGCATCGATGCCCTGAATCTCGTCTGCAAAAGACCCTACTTGGTCAATCTGGATGCGTTTTGCGGTAGTGCTCGTTCGAAAGAGAGCCTCAATGGTAAGCGTTGGGCTTGTAGGCGAAGAGTTGTCAAGGACAAGCAGTGTGGACCCGAGCCTGAAACTTCCTGTCCCGTCCGCATACACACCAGGAGTAGACGAACCCCCAATCCGTAGCTTGCTATTCATCAAGTCGAACTGAGAGCCGCCAGTGGTGTTGTAGTTGGGAGATTGGAGAATCGGAGCAATGACTGTCTCTGCATACAGCAGGCCGGAGATGTACGCATTCATCGCGCCGATCGTGTCGCTTAGAAGCGCCCCATTCCCTGTCGTGTTCGGCTGGTATCCAGATCCCGCATTGTCGTGAATCGTGCCAGTCGTTGTCGTGTAGTCCTTGCCGACAACCTTGACCTTGTACTTGTAGGAACTACCTGTGTTGAGATTGCCATGCAGGAAGGACGACACTGGGTATCCGGCGCTGCCGGTCAGCATGGCAGTCCACGAGCCGCCTGTCGAGCCCGTCGTGTAGTAGGGGTCGTATCCCAGGAATCGGCTCCAACTCGATTGCGGTCTGCGGAAGATCAGAAGATTTGCGCCGTGCCCCGAGATGATCCGAGAGACGTTGCCACTCGTCCCCCAGTCGTTGATGTCTGTCTCGCCTTCGCTTTGCGCGGTTGCCGTCTTGTTGATCTCGTTCGACTCGTCAGATTCTCCACCGTCCGTGTCAAGAGCAGTCACAGCGAAGTAGTAGGGACCACGGAAAGAGGATGGGCGAGGAGGATCGTAGTTGTACCCTTCACCGTCTACATACTTACGCGCATCGTAGGTATCGGAGTTGTCCTTGTCGATTCCCGAACCCGTAGCGTAGTAGACATAGTAGCCACGGATGGCTCCAGCCTTGAGGACATCGCCAACAGCATCAGTCGCCGGAGCCGTCCAAGAGAGCGCGATTCTCTCCGTGAGTTCTGTCCCAGTCAGCGTGACAGCAGCAGGAGCCTCAGGGCGAGTGGGGAGTTGCCCCGATACAGGAACAGAGAACGGGCCGAGGCCAGTCTTGACCCCGACAATGCCATCTCTAGTCGTCCCTACAACTGCCTTGGTCACAACACTCCTGGATCTTGATAGACGACGCCCGGATGTCTAGGAATGGCTCTCTGGACTGGCCCCCACGTCAAGAACTCATCGTCTTGGGCGTAGAAGCAGGCTTTGATCCAGTCGGCGGAGCGGCTAGTGCGCGAAATGCGCACCTCATCTATGATTGCGTGAGAGAAACGACTACCAGCAAAGTCAGCAACCCTCAACTGCTCTAAGTTACCAGATGGTGCGTTATTTAGCGGGGTGGTGGAATCTTGCAGTGCGCCTTGGGTGTAAAGTTCAATCGTGCCGCTTCCAGCAGATAGATGACGGCCAACGACATATCGCCACGCTCCGGTTGTATAGTCTGTCCCGTCACTAACGGAAGTGTAATGCCCAGCGGTTCCCGAAGAATCCGCTACGCCAAAGAAAAACTTACTGCTCCCTTGCGCTATTTTGTAATTGATGGCATCGTTGTCATACGTGGTGCCCTTCACAAGGAACTCGTCGCCTGTGTCAGTCCCTACGTTCACCCACAGTTCGACGGTGAAGTCTACATCACCAAAGTCTAACGAATTGGCATCGGCAATGTTGAGAGAATCATCTATGCCGTCGAAGCTGATTGCCCGACCAATCTCACCTGTCTGGGATTCTGTCGGATTCCCGCCCACTGAAACAACGTCATTACTATTAGACGTGGAATCCTTCTGACTCACCGCAGAAGCGTTCTCCATGTGCATCACTAGTTCAAACGAGCCGTCCCATACCGTCGCCCCAGGCGTGGTATTGACCGCCCCCACGTAATCCGTGTTGTCCGCATGATCTGGATCGAAGTAGAGAAAGAACTTCTCATCGAAGACAGGACTGGCCAAGATTGAAGCGCCCGTTGCCCCTACATGGAGAACGAAGTCCTCACTCACAGCATCCCAGTCTTCCTTCTCGACATAGAGCTGCGTCGTGCCATCGTTTGACGTAACGGCAATCTTCTCCCAGTTCGATCCAAGAACGTCGAAAATGCTGGAGATGTCCGTGCTGTTCTTCCCAGCCAGGCCACTAGCACAGATAAGCGGAGTCGGGAAGAAGGTTAGATTGGAGTCCACTACAGAGTTGTCGATGGTTGCAGGAAGACGGTAGGCCCATTCACCAGAGAGCCATTGGGGGATGATAGTGTGCGCCCAGCCAGTGGCATAGAGGCTGAACTCGCCACGACCATAACTGGCATACGTTTGCTGCCCCGCCGCGAACTGGTCGCCCGCCTTGTAGTAGGCGGTGCTGCCTGCCGTCGCCTCAAAGTTCCCCGCAGAGTGGTATGCTCCCGCGACATCCCCGCTAACAACATCACAGTCGAGGCCGCTGAAGGTCTGCTTCGACCCCGAAGTGACAGCCCCGATCGTTTCAAAGTCTCGCGGCGTGTACTTGTCCGAGCCGTCGTCTGAGAATGTTCCGGCCTTGCAGTTGGCGAGATTGACTTGTGCCCAGAACTCAAAGGTAGTGATTGTGCCGGTGCCGTCTGCAGGGTTGTTGGTTTCGACGTAGGTGTTGCCGAAGGTCAGATTAACCGGCCGTGCAATCGCCGCAGCACCTACGGTAATCGAGGGCATCAGACAGACACCTCGACATCGACTAGACGATCATTCACTGCCCGTAGTTTACTGGCGCTTGGCCGCTTCCCCGAACGCTGGCCACCGCCTCTCTTGCCCCGCATGATCTGCTCTACCCTGTGCCTGCTATCATCTCGGACCAAGGCATTGTCTAGCGCGACCAAAGTCTTCAAGTCGAAGATTTTGCGAATGAGCGCTTGAAGTTCAGCAGACGTGATCCCCTCATCAACCGCTACGAAGTGGCACAAACACGGATTCAGTTCCTTGTGCGTCGGAACCAGAGCGCGAAGGCCCTCGTCTTCCATCTCCTTCTCCGTATATGGTCGATCAGGCTGATCAACATGGTGCATCGCATACGTCTTGTCGCTAGGCCCTGGATACAGATCAAGCCGAATCTTCACTCGGCCATTGTGCTCATGCGTTCCCGTGGGATTGACCTTGACGAGCATATCTGTCCCCTCACATAGCAAGCGTCATTGGCGTGTACGGATAGATGCCTTCTGCATTGACAAAGAATTGCTTCTCCGTGGCTGCGCCTCCTGCAAGCACCACAGCAGTCACTACCACCCCGCCATCTACCTCAACAACTCGTCCAACACTCAACACGTCTGGCCGCTCACGCGCAGAGGCAATGGCAGCATCAATGGCCTCTTGGTCGCTTGTGCTTACAGGCAACCCGAACTCCTTGCGAAAGGCAAGATCGCTCGGAATATCTCCCCACTTGAAGTCTGGATAGATCAGGTCTGCCTCTCCGAAAACGCCACCAACGTCTCTGTAGAACCCAATCTTGCGCAGTAAGACGCCCCCGTACTCATCGATCTGATGCAGAACTTCCCGCACATGGGTAACGCCATTCCTTCTGTCTGGCGCAATCTCTTGCTCCCCCGTCAACACATACCCAAGGTTCGTAATCTTCTCTTCCCACTGCTCCCGCGTCATTCCTGGCATACTTCCCCCCTACGTCCTAGTAAATGAAACTACGAAGCTGATCAGATAGGCGCTGCCTGTTAGGTTGTCGGCACCGCTTGTCGCCAGTCGCCCTCCACGAAACTGAGCTAGCTCGCCAGCCGCTGGCGTCCCTGCTAGAGTGATGGCAGATGTTTCCGCGCTCTTGTTGGTCTTGTTCTTCCCGTTGTTGTTGTCGGCTATGGTTTGAGCAGTTCCCCATGCTTGATCAATGGATTCGTTATCGCCGTATGCCCGCCCCTGCAAACTCCAATAGGCAGCTCCAGTTGCGCCAGTAGCAGCAGTCCACCAAACATGAGCGGTAACTGTCCCTGCATTGTAGTCAGATGGAAGAGGAAGAGTCCATTGAGCATAGGAATCTGCCCCCGTAACGAACTCCATCTGATACATGGCGATGTCGTTGGTGCCATACTCAACTTTGGCAGGCCATGCGCTTCCGCCAGTGGTGTGTTGGCAGGCACCAGCAGCAGTCAGAATAATGACGCCAGCAGGAGCGGCTCCTGTTGGTCCGGTCGGGCCCTGCGCTCCGGTCGGACCTTGTGCGCCGGTCGGCCCGGTCGGTCCCTGTGCGCCCGCTGGCCCAGTCGGTCCGGTCGGACCTTGTGCGCCGGTCGGCCCGGTCGGTCCCTGTGCGCCCGCTGGCCCAGTCGGTCCGGTCGGGCCTTGGGGTCCAGTCGGCCCGGTCGGTCCCTGTGCGCCCGCTGGCCCAGTCGGTCCGGTCGGGCCTTGCGGCCCAGTCGGCCCGGTCGGTCCCTGTGCGCCCGCTGGCCCAGTCGGTCCGGTCGGGCCTTGCGGCCCAGTCGGCCCGGTCGGTCCCTGTGCGCCCGCTGGCCCAGTCGGCCCGGTCGGGCCTTGGGGCCCAGTCGGCCCGGTCGGTCCCTGTGCGCCCGCTGGCCCAGTCGGTCCGGTCGGGCCTTGCGGCCCAGTCGGCCCGGTCGGTCCCTGTGCGCCCGCTGGTCCAGTCGGTCCGGTCGGGCC
>Ga0272444_10003866_pt1 | contig 13367 bp, 12 predicted proteins | sample SSMForm13_FD_201033 | JGI IMG/M metagenome (GOLD analysis project Ga0272444, IMG submission 201033) | Marine sediment archaeal communities from Little Sippewissett salt marsh, Falmouth, MA, United States - SSM-Form-13 | ecosystem: Environmental > Aquatic > Marine > Wetlands > Sediment ...
GCTTTCACTGACAGGTCCAAATCACGGGTAAAAAAAATGAGTCAAAAAACTCGTTTTTAGACACCCCAGGTTTGAAGTGTTTTGTAGCCGGCCGGATCAGTGGCATAGAGCACCGCACGCTCCAGGGCGTGGACGCGGTATTCGTGGGCCTTGAGATAGTCCGGATCAGTGGCCATTTTTAAAAAAGCTTTCCGTGAAGGGTATTTGACCAACAGCACCGCATCCCATGTCTCACTGCCGTAGAGCAGTTCGTTGGCCATGCCGAAGTATAGAACTTCAGCGCCCACCTGTTTCACAAAAGGGCCTGTTTTTTCGATGTAGCGCAGATAGGTTTCGTGCCCCTTATTCTTTTTGAACTTGAGTAAGTTGAGCATGACAACAGGATCATCGTTGTCATCGGCTGCCGCTGTAAGCACCTGAAGCTGGTCCGCATTGGACGCGATGCCATCCATATCCATTCAACTCCTATTAAAAAAGTCGTTCAAAAGATCCGCGACCTCCCGGGGTTTTTCTTCCTGAACGAAGTGGCCGGCATCAAGCGAGGCCACTTGAATGTCATCGAAACCGTCCTCGATATGGTTCAGAAACGCCGATATGATCACGGGATCTTTTTTTCCGTGAACATAGAGACTGGGCATGGAAAATTTCTTTTTCCCGATTCCGGTCCAGTGGTCGGCATCCAGGGCCATGGAGCGATAATAGGCCGCTCCCGTGGCGGGCGTGTTCTCGATTCGGTAACAACGGACATATTCGGCGATGGCGTCAGCCGATATCGTGCCGTCCTGCCCGGCCTTGCCGAAGAAATAGCGGATCCACACCGTTTCATTGCCTTTGATCATCGCTTCCGGCAACGTCGCCTGCTGCTGGAAGTACTGATACCAGAAGGCCACGCCGCCGTTGTCAAAAATGATCCTGCGCGCCTCAACGGTGCCTATGGGGTTGGTGAGCACAGCGATATTCATGATCACCAGCCGCTTGACCCGCCGCGGCGCAAGAATGGCCAGTTCCTGGGCCACAATCCCGCCCCAGTCGTGCCCGATTAGAAAGAAGGTATCGATACGCAGCGCATCCAGAACCGCGATGATGTCCTTGGCCAGCTCCACTTTTTGGTAAGCCGTGGCATCCAATGTCCGCTCGCTGTCGCCCAGTCCTCGCAAGTCGGGCGCGATGATCCGAAAGCCTGGAGCAAGAAATTTTGCCATCGCTTCCCAGCAGTAGGAACTCTCCGGCCATCCGTGCAGCATGACCACCGCCTGTCCTTCTTTTTCCTCGTTTTCTCGGATATTAAAGGTTCCCCGAGAAACCGTAATTTTATACGTTTTCATTTTTTCTCTTCTTTTCCCGGGCTCATACCGGCAAGCTTTCTGACCATATCCTTCCGTTTTTCAATATCGTACTGGGTCGTGATCGCGATCTGCTCCATCACCGGAGATCCGCCTCCATGGAAACCGCCGATGCTTTTGATGCCGCCGGTGGCCGAGCACATGATATCACCCAGGTGCCGCCATAACTGCGCTTGATCATCAACGGATATATGCGGATTGCGTTTTGTGTATTTCTCCAGGTAGGGTCGGGTCTCCGGATTGGCGAAGTCCTTTTCATGTGGGAACGTGGCGACCACGCCGCCTGCGATATCACAAAGAATTTCCTGCTCGCGGTAAACGCTTTCACCGGTCAGGCAACGTCCAACGTTGCTGTAAATCGAGTGAGGAATGTAGCTGCCGGGACCAAACGGCGTAAATCCTTTTCCCGGGATCAGAACTTCAGGCTTGGCCAGGGCCGATGCGGTATACCCGGCGGCGTATCCCAATTCGGAGATCATGATCAGTTCAGCCAGCTTTTCCCGCACATGCGAGGCTTTGTGGATGTTGTTGACTTCTGCGGCCAAGGCGGCGGTTCCCAGGTACATATCTCCAATGGCAGGCTTGCAGCCGGAGTAACTGTGACGGTGGAAAAGGGAAAACAATAAGGCCAGCATACCGCCCAACTGGTATTCTCCGCACAGAAATACTCTCTCCCATGGTATGAAACAATTGTCGAAAATGACATAGGAATCGGTAGACTGCGACAGAAGGCCACGTTTATAATGCTCACGGTTCCTCAGATTGTGCATGGTTGCGACCTGTATCATCCCATCCCAGTCACCGGGAACGGCGAACGCCACGGCATAGTCTTTATCCGCTTTGCGCAGAGCCCTGGTGGGAATGACAAGGATTTCGTCCGAGATCGATGCCTGGGATATGTGCAGCTTGCATCCGCTGACTACGATCCCGTCTTTTCGTTTTTCCTTGACGTGGACATAAACGTCTGGATCATGCTGCTCCGCCGGCCGCAACAAGCGGTCCCCTTTGACATCGGTCTGCGCGCAGGCGGCGACCAGATCTTCGGACTGGAACCGCATCAGCCATTTCTTGAAATTTTCATGGTATTGGGTAGCCCCGTCGTTCTGTTTATCTGCTTCATAGGATACGTTGTAAATGGCGTTGGTGGCATCCACCCCCATGCATCGCTGAATGCACCCTCCCACTTTGCAGCAAAGCATGCGGGTCATATCCTGTTTTTTATGCAGATCTTCCGGGCATTGATGGATATGTGTAAACCTGTTGATGGTTTCGCCGGTCAAATGGGATTGGGCCAGCATCAGGTCGGCATGTTCGGGATCCTGAGCAAGATCGTAGGTCATCGAAATCGTATCGATGCAATTTTTCTGAACTTCATCGGTACGATCGATGCGCTCACCGTTAAAGAAAACATTGCGTTTCATTTTACCCAAGGCTTCGATGAATTGTTCTTTGGTACGCATTGGTGATTCTCCTTGTGCCTTACCGTTGATTGTTTTTCAATAAAGTACTCATGAGTATATCTGCAGGGCCCCTAATGATGCATATTCAGGGCAACGCCGGATTCACATAATTGCGGAATCGACGAATTGAATGACGAAGTCGGCATAGTTTTCGACCGTTATCTTCTGGCGTCTGAATTTCCATCGTTTCAGGTACCAGTCCTGCAGCATGGCCTTGGTCACTGATGCCGTCAGCATCGGTTGATCGATGTTGAAGACCTGCTGCGCCCGGCCTGCTTCAAGAATGTCGATGATCCGTTGTTCCGTTTTCAATTCGCCGGCAATCGATTTCTCATATTCCCTTTTTTTGAAATAGCGTGTTTCCATGAAGGAGAAAAAGAACCATGGTTGCATCACCTCGCTTAAATACAGATGGGTGCGGATGACGGCTTCCAGCTTATCTTTGGGGTGCATTGCGCTGTCAACACTTTGATCGAGCAACCTTGCAACGATACGCCGCCCCTGGTCCTGAATGATCGTGAGCAATTCTTCTTTGCTGGCAAAATAATTGTAGAGACAGCCCAAACTGAGTCCTGATTCACGTCCCAGGTCGCGCAGACTCATGGCGTGGAATCCCTTGGCATTGCTCAATTTGATGGTTGCGTTGAAAATAGTCATCAGGTTTTTGACGACTAGGTGCTCCTTTTTAATTCTTATTGAATCCGGATTTTCATTGAAAATTTCACGGCAGATATCTTCCATGGAAATCATGGCCAGTTTTTTGAATTTTGCAAAGGTCATGTCTGGGCTCTCATTTTTATTTTTTTAGCATTCATGTCTAACCTGATCTCAACCTAACAAGGCTGCACCAAAAACACAATAATAAAAATGAACGTTCGTTATTTTTTCTTGACGGCGGAATGCGGGTCAGCTATGAACGTCGGCAGACTGCTCGACTCGGAAAGGATAATCAAATGATTCAAGACCCATTTTCACTGGAGCATAAAATCGCCTTGATCACCGGTGCCAGCCGGGGTATCGGTGAGGCCATTGCCCTTGTTCTGGCGCAGCGTGGCGCAGCGTGCCTTCTCGTCAGTCGCAAGAAGGAAGGACTTGCCGCTGTTCAAGCCAAAATCATCGCCGCCGGCGGTAAAGCCGATGTCATCGCCTGTAATATGGGCGATCTCTCCGGCATCGAAAGGCTGGTCGATGAAGTGAAGAAGAACTACGGCCGGCTCGATATTCTGGTCAGCAACGCGGCGACCAATCCCTACTTCGGCCCCATGACCGACGCACCCGAAAAGGCATGGGACAAAACCGTCGATGTCAATCTCAAGGGACCTTTTTTCCTGATCGGACAGGCATCCGAATTGATGGCTGCCGGCGGCGGCGGAAGCATTGTCAACGTTGCCTCCATCAATGGCGTGACACCGGCACTCTATCAGGGAATCTACTCCATTACCAAGGCCGGTGTGATTGCCATGACCAAAGCCTACGCCAAGGAACTGGCCGAGAAAAACATCCGCGTAAACGCCTTGTTGCCCGGACTAACTGCAACAAAATTATCTCAGGCACTGATTGACAGTGACGAAATTTACCAGCGCGCCATGTCCCGGATCCCCTTGAAACGGCACGCGCAGCCCATGGAAATGACCGGGGCGGTGCTTTATCTGGTTTCCGATGCGGCGAGTTTTACGACCGGAACGGTAATAGTCTGTGATGGCGGTGCATTAGCTTAGTGGCCACCCAGAAACGGCACCTCCCACCCGATTTCGGCGTTGGGCCACAAATTCAAATCCTCAAAATATTACCAAATATTCCTCCGGTTTGAATTAGTTGCCCGCCTTGAACTCGGGCGGGATGCACCATTTCTGGATGGCCACGACTATAAGGAGAAATCATGAATCTGAAAAAAAAAGTTGTCGTCGTCACCGGCGGCGCCAGCGGTATCGGTGCAGCCCTGTGCCGCCGTTTTGCCGGAGAAGCAGCAAGGGTGGTGGTGGTGGATATCGATGCATCCGGCGCAGCGGCTCTGGCTGAGGAAATCGGTGGTCTGGGACTGGGCTGTGATGTGACCCGGGAAGCGGATGTCGTGGATGTCGCAAAAAAAACCCAGGCACATTGGGGCCCCATCGATCTATTCTGCTCCAATGCGGGAATCTTTATCCGGGGCGATATCGATGTGGACAATGCCCGGTGGCAGAAAATCTGGGAAGTCAACGTGATGGCCCACATCTATGCGGCCCGGGCAGTCATCCCGCAAATGCTCAAACAGGGCAGCGGGACATTGATCATCACCGCATCGGCGGCAGGTCTGCTCAGCCAGATCGGATCGATGCCATATTCGGCGACCAAACACGCAGCCGTGGGGCTCGCGGAAAATCTGGCGATCACCTATGGTGACCGCGGCATTCAGGTGGCCGTGATCTGTCCCCAGGCCGTTCACAGCGCCATGACATGCCGGGGGGCCGGTGTCGCCGGGGTCAACGGGATCATCGCGCCGGAAGTGGTGGCCGAGCATGTCATCGATGCGTTGGAAAGCAAGCGGTTCCTGATCCTGCCCCACCCCGAGGTGCGCACCTACATTCAGCGCAAGACATCGGACTATGACGGCTGGATTGGCGGCATGCAGCGTCTGCAGCGGCGGTACAGGGAAAAAGCGCTGGAAACGCAAGGTTGAAGAGGATTCTATACGTGTAGAGGATAATCATCAAATGCAAAGACGCCATGTGGCCCAGCGCTTGAGCAGCATAATCACCCAAAATGTATAGAATATTCTACACAATCCGACACTCTCAACGCTTTCTGGAAACCGATCCGGCATATATACAACTTTCTGTAATCAATAGTATAATCTTATTATGCACCCTGCTTTGGCCATCTGGCAGCAAAATTGCTATTAAGTATCCAACATGCATCGCCAGATACACGACCCAACGATGGGCCCATGCGGTGCGTTCATGAACATGATCAGCGCAGAAAAAACGGAAAAAGCGCTTACGCATTCACCAACGATAGATAATGCTGACGAAACTCAGGAGGAGCAATGAACAACGTGCTTGTGGAGAAAAAAGGCCATACTGCTATTCTTACGATCAACCATCCGCCGGCCAACGCATGGGATTGGGAGACCATGGAATCCTTTGAGCAGGCGGTGGACGCCGTTGAAAACGATGCTGACGTCAGAGTGGTGGTGATTACAGGCAGCGGTGACAAATGCTTTTCCGCCGGTTTCGACGTCAAAGATGCGGCCAACGGCTACAAGACCAGTCCCAAAGGGCGTGAACTGTGGACCCGTATCGACCGCTTTCCCAAGCCGGTCATCGCCGCCATCAACGGATTCGCCATGGGAGGCGGGCTTGAACTGGCCCTGGCCTGCCAGTTTCGCATCATGGCCGATGGTCCCAATGTCTTCGCCGGTCTGACCGAACTCAACTTGGGAATCATTCCCGGATGGGGCGGCACCCAGCGATTGACCCAGGTGGTGGGCAAAGCCCGGGCACTGGATATGATGCTGTTCAGCAAAACCGTCAATGCCCAGGAAGCACTGGAGATCGGCCTGGTCAACCAGCTCTGTACCCCAGAATCGTTGATGGAAAAGGCCTTCGCCTTTGCCGACCGTCTTGCCCAACGCCCCCCCATCGCCGTCAGTTGCGTGCTCAAGGCAGTCGCGGCAGGCACGTACGAGGGCCAGCAACGGGGTCTCGAAGTGGAAACCCAGGGAACCGAAATCGTCCGCGCATCCGAGGATCGCAAGGAAGGCTTTGCGGCCTTCGTGGAAAAACGCAAACCGGCATTTCAAGGGAAATAAGCGCTGCAGACAAGGAGACCAGGCATGAGGAATGAGAATTCGTACGAGCCCGGAGAGTGCTACAATTATCCGTTAATCATCAAGAAGCTGCTCACCACCCCCATGGTGGTGGCACCTGACCAGGAAATCGTCTATCGCGATCAGTTTCGTTACACTTACCGGCAAATGATCGAGCGAGTTCACCGACTGGCCGGTGGTCTGACGGACATCGGTGTTAATGCCGGCGATACGGTGGCGTTCATGGATTGGGACAGCCATCGCTATCTGGAAGCCTATTTCGCCATCCCCATGATGGGTGCCGTGCTGCAGATGGTCAACTGGCGCCTTTCCGCCGACCAGATTCTCTATACCCTCAATCATGCCGAACCCAAGGTGCTGTTTATCCATACGGACTTTCTGCCGATCTGGCAGGCGATCAAAGACAAGGCCCCCTCCGTTGGCACCGTTATCGCCCTGGTCGATCAAAACGGCCCAGCGGCAGCCGGTCTTGCGGTGGACAATGAATACGAGAACATGCTGGCAGGCGCCAAGGACCATTTCGACTTTCCCGACCTTGACGAGAATACCAAAGCCACGACCTTTTACACCACGGGCACGACAGGCAATCCCAAAGGGGTGCATTTCAGCCACCGTCAGTTGGTGCTGCATACCCTTGGCATTGCAGTCGGCAGTGGTTGCTACGAAAATGTCGGCGGCTTTCGTTCCCGCGATGTGTATATGCCCCTGACCCCCATGTTTCATGTGCATGCCTGGGGCTATCCCTATATCTCCACCTTGCTGGGCACCAAACAGGTTTATCCGGGGAAATATGAACCCGAGATGCTGCTGCGGCTGATCATTACCGAAAAGGTCACGTTTTCCCATTGCGTGCCGACCATCCTGCAGATGCTGCTTGCCAGCCCACCCGTCCAAAAGCTGGATCTTTCCCACTGGAAGGTCAGCATCGGGGGCGCGCCCCTGTCCAAAGGCCTGGCCAGAATGGCGGTCGATGCCGGAATCGATATCGTGGCCGGCTATGGCATGTCGGAGACCTGTCCGGTGGTATCCGTGGCCCGTCCCAAAGATCACATGATGGAATGGGACATGGATCGGCGCATCGATATTCTCACTAAAACCGGTCTTCCCATGCCGTTGGTGGAGATCGAGGTGGCGGACCCGGACGGCACGCCCCTGCCCCACGACGGAGCGTCCGCCGGCGAGGTGGTGCTGCGCGCCCCCTGGTTGACCATGTCCTACCATAAAGCGCCGGAGAAAACAGCTGAACTGTGGAACGACGGCTGGCTGCACACCGGAGACATCGGGATCATCGATGAAGAAGGCTATCTTAAAATCACCGACCGGATCAAGGATGTGATCAAAAGCGGGGGGGAATGGATTTCGTCTCTGGATCTCGAGGACGTCATCAGCCGGCATCCGGCAGTTCTCGAGTCGGCAGCCATCGGCGTGCCCGATGCCAAATGGGGCGAACGCCCGCTGATGCTCGTGGTCCCGAAAAAAGATGTGCATGAGCCCATCGGTATCGATCATCTGAAGGAGCATATGGCCGAGGCCGCGTCCCACGGATTAATACCCAGATATGCCGTTCCGGACAAATACGTCATCCTCGAGGAAATCCCCAAAACCAGCGTCGGTAAAATCGACAAAAAAACCATTCGACAAAAATACGCCGACGGGGAGTACTACCTTCCGGGCAGATAAAGGGAGCAACCATGGGATACTGGTTTACTCACCCGATGATCAAGCTGCTGCTCCCCATGGGCAATTCAGCCGCGATCCGGGGATTGACGACAACGTTCAGCATGCCCCGACTGATCATGGGGGCCAACGTGTTCCCCCAGGGAAAATCGAAAAGCATATCCGCCGTCGCCCATTTTGCCCCGCTGTGCAGGAATAAACGCGCATTTGTGGTCACCGACGATTTCGGACGCACGGTGGCCCGCAAGGTCACCGCCACCCTTGAGGCAGCCGGTTTCGAGAGTACGATCTGGTCCGAGACCCAACCGGAAGTGCCCATGCCCAACGTCGCTGCCGGCGCTGGCGCCATGACGGAATTCGGTCCGGATGTGATCATTGCCATCGGCGGTGGATCCGTCATTGATTGTGCCAAGGCGGCCTGGATCCAGTATGCCCGGCCGGACATCACCGATCTGGGCAGCGTCAATCCGCTCACCCCGTTGGGATTGAGAAGAAAGGCCATTCTCGTGGCCGTCCCCACCACCAGTGGCACCGGCTCCGAATGCACGGCCGTCAGCGTAGTTCACGACACGGCGGCGCACCGCAAGATTCCGGTCTCCAACCCCGAATTGATGCCTGATTTTGCCGTTCTCTGCCCCGCGTTCACCGCCTCTATGCCGCCCCGGTTAACGACCGGCACAGGGTTGGATGCCCTCTCCCATGCCATGGATGCGGTGGCCACACCGGCAGCCAATGAGATCACCGATTCTCTGGCCCTTCGCGCCATCAGGATGATTTTTACCTATCTGCCACGAGCCTATCAGAATGGCAACGACCGCGAAGCCCGTCACCGTATGCTGCTGGCGTCCACGCTGGCCGGCACGGCTTTCGGGCAAAGCGGCGCCGCGTTGACCCACAGTTTCGGCCATACGTTAGGATCAATCTTTAACATCCATCATGGATTGGCCGTGGGCGTTTTCATTCCCTACGTATTCCAATACTACCAGAAGACGACCGACAAGCACCTGGAAATCTGCCGGACTCTGGGTATCGACGGCCCCGACCCGGAGACCCGTCTGGTGGGTTTAGTTGACAAAGTGAGAGCGCTGTTCAGGCAGATGGAGGCACCCTGTAATCTGGCCGATATGGGCGTCGCCCGCGAAGCGATGGAAGCGCGGATGGACACGCTGGTCAAGTATACCATGGAAGATATCGACACCCTTTTTAGCCCTCGCCCGATGACGGAAAAAGAGTGCGCGCAGATCTTCCGCTTTGCGTATACCGGCAAGGATATTGACTTTTAAGGGAGTTGACGACGATGTACGGTTACCACGGACGGTTTTTAAAGGTCGATCTTGACAATGGCCGCATGACGGATTTACCCATCAGCGAGGCGCTGGCCCGGAAGTTTATCGGCGGCGCGACATTGGCGGCTGCACTGATCTATGATCACGTGAACCCCGGCCTGGACCCGCTGGCCCCCGAAAACCCGCTGGTATTTGCCACCGGCCCGCTGACGGGAACGCAGGTGCCGATGGTCAGCCGCTATGCCGTATGCGCCGTCTCACCGTTGACCGGATTCTGGGGAGAAGCCACCAGCGGTGGCAAATTCCCCTTTCGCCTCAAGGGCGCCGGCTATGATGGCATCTTTATCACCGGCAGGGCCAGCAAACCCGTGGTGCTGGTGATCAACAAGAATCATACGGAGCTGCGCGATGCGTCCGCCTTGTGGGGCATGGACACCTACCAGACCCAGGCGGCACTCAAGGAAAACCTGGATGCCGACGGGTTCTCCGCGGCATGCATTGGACCGGCTGGTGAACGTCGACTTCGCTTCGCCGCCATCATGAATGATCATGGCCGGGCCGCCGGCCGCTGCGGCCTGGGAGCCGTTATGGGGGCCAAAAACCTCAAAGCCGTTGCCGTGTCGGGCAGCCGCAAGCCGGCGGTTTTCGACCGATCCGGCCTGAACCGCATGGCCAAAAGCGCCATGGCCACCATTAAAGGGGATCTGGCATCTGTGGCCCTGAAGGAGTACGGCACCCTCTTTTACGCCGATATGGCCATGGCCCTGGGAGACCTGCCGGCCAAATACTTTTCCAAAAGCGTATTTCCCGCCGAGAAGATCAGCGGTCAGGCCCTGCGCCAGCAGTACACGGTTGAGAATTACGCCTGCCAGGGGTGCCCGGTGGGGTGCGGCCGTGAGGTTAAAGACGTGAGCGAATCAATCGATCGCGTCGATGGACCGGAATACGAGACCACCGCCGCATTCGGTCCCCTGTGTATGAATTTCGATCTCAAAACGATTATCGAGGCCAATCACCTGTGTAACGTGTACGGCATGGATACGATCTCCACGGGCGTTACCATCGCCTATCTCATGTACCTTTTCGAGAAAGGCGCCGTTGACGAAAAAGAGATTGGATTCAACGTGCCCTGGGGAGACAAACAGGCCATCGTCCGTCTGGTGGAGATGATCGCCACCGGCCAGGGCATCGGCAAGCTGATGGCAGACGGCACGCTGGCCATGGCCCGGTCGCTGGGTCGTGATCCCGATGAAGCGGCGCAGGTCAAGGGGCTCGAAATCCCCATGCACGATGCCCGGGCATTCCACGGCCAGGCCGTTACTTACGCCACCAACCCACGCGGCGCCTGTCACCTTAAAGGAGAGTACTTCAATATCGAGCTCGGCAACAAGATCAAGGCGTACGACCTGTATCCCAAAAACCGTCTCTCCTCGACCGGTAAAGGCGCACCGGCCGCCAGGCTTCAAAGCCTGGCGGATCTTTTTGACGCCCTGACCTTGTGCAAATTCGCCCATCTGGACGTCTTGCAGTTGTGCGGCATTCTGAACGCCATCACCGGATGGACCATGACACCGGAGACATTGCTGGAAGCCGGGGACCGGTCGGTAAATCTGAAACGGGCCATCAGCAACCGGCTGGGCCTGACCCGCGAGCACGATCACCTTCCGAAAATCGCCGTCGCCGCCCTTGGTGAAGGCACCAGTGCCGGTAAAGCGCCCGACATGGAATTGATGCTAAAGGACTACTACGCTCATCGCGAATGGGATTGGCAAACCGGCCGGCCGACCCGGGCCAAGCTACAGTCGTTGGGCCTGGGCCAGGTGGAATCCGACTTGTATTCCTGAGCCGCCTGCGCACCCGCTGCCGTTTCATCAACGCAACTGATGACTGTCGTCAAACCGGCCCGAATCAGCGAATCGGCGCCTACCCGACACCTGCGCCTGGAGGAACACCAATCATGGCTTCCAAATTCGTCAGTAAACGCAACCTGCAATTTCTGCTTTACGAGGCATTCGATATTGTCGAACTGACCCGTCATCCCTATTTTGCTCAACACAACAGGAAATCCTTCGACCTGATTCTGGATGCCGGGATCAAAGACGCACCCGTCGGCGTCAGGGGCATTTCCCTTTTTATCGTTCCCCGTGAAAGGCCCGACGGCAACGGCGGGCTTGCCCCCAACGACATCACGGTCACTCAGATCTACCATAAGATGGGCTATCGGGGGACACCGATCACCGAACTCAGCATGGGAGAGAAAAACGATTGCCGGGGCTACCTCGTCGGAACGCCCAACAATGGTCTGGCCTACATGTTCCAGATGATGAACGGCAGCCGCATCGGGGTCGGTGCCGGCGCCACGGCCATTTCCACGGCGGCCTACTATGCGGCATTGGGATACGCCAGCCAGCGGCCCCAGGGTCGCTTCACCGGTGAAAAAGACCTGTCCAGCCCCCAGGTCCCCATCATCAACCATGCCGATGTGAAGCGCATGCTATTGTTTCAGCTCGCTTTCGTGGAAGGCGCCCACTGTCTGCTCATGCAGTGCTGCCAATATGCGGATCTCGAAAAAGTGCTGACCGGAGAGGCGCAGCAGCGGGTATCCCTCCTGCTGGATCTACTCACACCGGTGGCCAAGTCCTACCCGTCGGAAACCAGCGTCATCTCCACCAGCATGGCGATCCAATGTCTGGGCGGCTATGGATATTGTGATGACTTTCCGGTGGAGCAGTACTTTCGGGACACCCGCATCCACCCCATCCATGAGGGCACCACCGGCATTCAAGGCATGGACATACTGGGCCGTAAAGTGCGGATGAAAAACGGTCTGGCCTTCGATTTGTTTGCCCAGACGGTAAAAGACGCGATTGCAGATGCGCAAAAAGACGCACGCACGGCTCCATTTGCCGACACCTTGAAACGCAGCATCGAGGAGTTGAAACAGGTCACCGACCGCCTCAGATCTCGGGCCGAGTCCGATGGAACCGCCGCGTTTCTGGCCGACGCCACCCTTTACCTCGAATACTTCTCGCTGGTGGCCATTGCATGGCAATGGCTGCGCCAGATGACGGCCGCGAGTCGTGGCCTCTTGAGTGCACCATCCAAAGCCGATGCCCGTTTTTATGAAGGCAAACAGGTCACGGGACGGTACTTCTTCCACTATGAGCTGCCCAAAACAAAGGCCCTGGTGACCCGCCTGCTCGATGCAGACCATCTGACCATGGAAATGGATCCGTCCCTTTTCAACGATTAATACATATCTGGCAAAAAATCAGAGCAAGCGCCTGACCATGCAAGCCCTCCTGGCGACGTTCATCAAAAAGGCCTTCGATGTCCCGGCAACGGACCGGGAAGACAAGCGCTGTACGCCACAGGAGGCCATCGCCCGCCACATTAACCCCCGGATGAAATTGTATGTGCCCTGCGGGGCCGCCCTGTTCAATCCATTGATCAGGCACTTCTGGGGTCAGCAATCAGTACCGAGAAAATTGTTTCCAGCGATGATGTGCGCCGGAACGCCCACATGGTGCGCATCCCCGCACCGATGTCGGCGTGTTTGAAAAAACGGACGGGAAGCAAACATTCACACTGACGCATTACCTGCCCGCCTCCGACCATGCCGGGGAATCCGATTGTCTGGCGGCCATCCGGGAAAAAATCGGTTGGGACCTTGACGTCGCTCCGGACTTAACGCGTTTGGGCCTCCCCAGCCAGGACGAATTGACCCGGTTGCGATTGTGCGATCCGCATCGTTTTTTTTTATCGGCGGTTAGCCAATTGTTCAGTGCATATG
>Ga0272444_10003867_pt1 | contig 13367 bp, 11 predicted proteins | sample SSMForm13_FD_201033 | JGI IMG/M metagenome (GOLD analysis project Ga0272444, IMG submission 201033) | Marine sediment archaeal communities from Little Sippewissett salt marsh, Falmouth, MA, United States - SSM-Form-13 | ecosystem: Environmental > Aquatic > Marine > Wetlands > Sediment ...
TGACGCAGGTGTTCAGGCGGATCCGGGCGCCGGCCTCGACCACCCGGCGGCCCAGGTCCTCCTCGAAACCCACCCGATCCAGAACCAGACCGTCCATGTGGCTGGCCAGCTCGACGGAATCCCCGCTGGGAGCCACCAGACGAACCGATCGGATGACCGCCGAGACCCACCCCGGGTCGAGGGTGACATAGTTCTGCAGAGCCGCCCGGCCGACCCCCTCGGCGCAGCGGACCGGCGCCCCCAGGTGTTCCTTTCTATCGACCACGATGACATCATGCCCCTCTCCCGCCAGGGCCAGAGCGGTCATCAGACCAGCGGGGCCGGCACCGGCCACCACCACCTGGACGTTTTCATCGACCCTCACGGCGAATCCTCCACCGCATGGACGGGACAGACGATCAGGCAGCGCCGACAGCGATCGCAACAATCCGGCAACACCCGGATACACCGGAGCCGGAAATCGATGGCGTCCCGGGGGCACACGCTGACGCAGGTTCCGCAATGGTCACAGAGTTCTTCTCGGATTATAATCATAGCATCGTCACTCTTGGCTTGAATCGAAAAATGTACGATGATACCATCGGGTTGTCAAGGGAAACCTGGCGACGACAGGGTCCCCGGATCCGTCGGGCCTTCCACCCGCCGCGAGGAGAACGATCCGACAACGATCGGCCCCTCGGCGGACCATGGTCCGGAAAATCTCTTGACAAGAGGTTCAGAATCTCGTATTCATTAGACGTGAGGCATCTCAGCCGGGTCTGGAGAAACCGGCAGGCAAGACGCGATTCAGGAGGAAAGCGATGAGCTTTCTCAATCCTCATCAGGTCAATCCCAGAACAGCGCGGCGATACCGGTCGCTGAGCATAACGATTTTGCTCCTCTCGGCGATCTTTCTCCCGTTGTCGCCGGCCCGGAGCGAACAGCTGGATGTCACCGTGGAGCTGTATACCGAGCTGCTCTCGTCCGAAAAACAGGAACGATTGGAAAGCCTCCAGACAGAGCTGGAGGAGTATTTCATCGATGGGGAATGGATCGAGGAGTATGAAGGAGCCCTGCTCCCCTTTACCTTCCGCATGTATCTGGTGGATGAAAGCGTCGGATTCGAGGATCGATACGGGGCCCGCATCCACGCTTCCAACGATTACGACCTGCAATACCTGGACAAAGACTGTCATTTCGCCTACCAGTTCGATGAGCGTCTGGAGCACGATGCAGTGGTCTACCATTCCCTGACAGGGCTTCTGGACTACTATGCGTACCTGATCATCGGCGGCGAGCTGGATAAGCGATCAACCTTGGGTGGGGATCCATATTTTAAGCAGGCTCAGGAGGTCGTCCAGGAGGCTCTGTTCAGCGAATTCTACCGGGGATGGAACCGCCGCTCCGACGAGCTGGAAAGGATCATGGCCGAGGAAAATCTGTCCTATCGGCAGATGCTGGCCGTCTATTTTCACGCCCTGCGCCTGTGGAATGCCGAACGCGCAGAGGAGGCCCGTGATTACGGTCTATCGGCGTTGCAGATGATCGCCGGGATCCTCCAGGATGAGAACCAGGTGGAAGAGGAATGGGTCCGTTACCGGCGGGAGCAGGTCGCCAGATTCTTCACCCACCATTATCGTGAGATTGGCGAGATGTTCACCGGCAGCTCTGAGGGCGAGAATATCCTGCTCCTGCTTGTGGAACTCGATCCCGATCACGAGGAGTTCTACAGAGAATTCCTGGAAAGCTCCTGATTGTTACCCACCGACGCACACCACCCCCCCTTGCCATAGAATATCACCTGTCCCGCGCTTCCGGAAAGACCATCCGCGGAGTGATCCAGATGCCATGCCCGGCGGACAAAACCCATTCCCCCGGAAACGGCCTCATCGAACCGATGAGCGGCGATGAGGGAATCTATCTGCGGCTGCCCCTAGCCATCTTCCTGCTGGTCGGCTGCATGCTTCTGCAGGTGCCCATTCACCTGGTCGCCAGATCCATCCTAGGGAAGAATCTGGCCGTGGCCGCGGCCATGCTGATGGGGATGTTTCTCCCCGCCGTGGTGATCGTTCTCTTGATCAGCCCCAGGCCCCGGGAAACGCTTCGCTGGCGCACCATCTCATCGGGTGGAATCATCTCCGTGGTCGGCGTCTCTCTGTCGTTCGCCTTTCTGGCCGGGGGGCTGTTCGAATGGCTTCTGCGCTCGGAGCGAATACCCTTGCCGCTGGTTGAATTGCTGGAACGGGAAGAGATGATCTTCCGGGAGATCTTCCAATTGCAAAACGGCTATGATCTGATCATCGTCGGCGTGGTGCTGATCGGCATCGCCCCGCTGGCTGAGGAACTTCTCTTTCGAGGACTCCTCCAGGGCAGCCTCGAAAGGGCCGTCGGCCATTGGCCGGGACTCCTCATCGCCGCAATCAGCTTCGGCCTTCTGCACGGCCGCGCGCGCTTCATCCCGGTCTCCCTCCTGGGCCTGTTGATGGGCTACATGGTCATGCGAACCAATTCTCTGCCGGTTGGAATAATGGCTCATGCCGTCAATAATCTCTCCGTGCTGTTCCTCAGCCAGCTGTTCGCCTGGCACCCTTCCCCCTCCCCCCTGCCCCTTTTTTCGGCCATCGGCGGCGGGATCGCCCTGATCGTCTTCCTGGGCCGTTTTCGCTCCCTGACCGCAGAGCATGCCCGGATCGCCAGAAGAGGTCCGAAGGAGGGACCCTTTCCCTTCCCGGCGGCTTGAACCGGACGGTGTAGCATGTATACTCTGCACTTTCCTCTTGACTTTTTCAAGAGATATTTTTTTCTTGACAAAAATTCAGAGCTGTGATATAGTGTCTGTAGGAAATGAGTCACCTGGCGGACCAGGATGACGACACACAGCGGCCAGCGGCCGCATCCGCACCGCCAAAAGGAAAGCGAGCTTCGTCCATGACCGAGAAGACGCCGGACGTAAAATCATGGCCGGGAGAGGAGCGGCGTAAGCACGATCGACGCCGCGAGCCCAGAAGAGCGGCCGATCGTATCCGCGGGCTACACTGCTGGGAATACCACAGCTGTCCGCAGCAGGACTGCATCGTGCGGCGCAGTTTGGCACAGAAATGCTGGCTTCTACGCGACCACGCCGAATTCTGCGGCAAAGACGAATGCGATAAGTGCAATTTTAAAATGGCCTGGGATATCGGTATCTTTACAGCCTGATAGCTCTCTGGACAGTCGTCAACTCCCCTCATTTCCATTCCCATCGGATCGACGGGCCAGCTGGTTGGATAGGCCAGCTGGCCTTCTCTTTCGCCTCTGGATCGTCTGCCGGGCGATCCGACAGCCCGGGTGGCCGGCGGCCGAACCCGGCGTCACGGAGCTGAAATGACTTGACCTGGGGCTTCGGATCATATATTTTTACGTCTCATACTACAACTTGGACCCGAACCGCGAGAAGCCACAGCATTTTGTTGAGGAGAGGCAAGGGATGTTCCTCAATCATCTGGAGATGTACGGATTCAAATCCTTCCCGTCGAAACTGCACCTCAAGTTCGGCGAGGGCATCACAGGCATCGTAGGACCCAACGGATGCGGCAAGACCAATATCGTCGATGCCATCCGCTGGGTTCTCGGAGAGCAGAAGCCCACCCTGCTTCGCAGCGAGCAGATGGAAGACGTCATCTTTAACGGAACGGCACAGCGAAAACCGCTCAACATGGCCGAGGTTTCTCTGACCATCGACAACACCCGAGGCGTCCTGCCCAACGAATACTCCGAGGTGATGATCACCCGCCGGTTGTTTCGCTCCGGGGAGAGCGAATACCTGCTGAATAAGACCGTCTGCCGCCGAAAGGATATCGTCGATCTCTTTCTGGACACGGGAATGGCGCCGCATGCTTACTCGGTCATCGAGCTGCCCATGGTCGAATCCATCCTGGGGGGTCAGGCCGACGCCCTGCGGGTTCTTTTCGAGGAGGCCTCCGGGATCGCCAAGTATAAGGCCCGCCGACGCGAAGCCCTCCGAAAGCTGGCCAGAACACAGGAGAACCTTCAGCGGCTGGGCGATATCATCACCGAGGTGGAAACAGGTGTCCGCTCGCTCAAGCGGCAGTCGTCCGAAGCGGAACGGTATCAGCGATATTCCGGGGAGCTCAAGGAGTTTGAGCTGATGCTGGCCTCTTCCCGCTATCAGCACCTGAGGGAAGAACGGAAACGGCTGGCGGCAAAGCTATCAGAGGCCGGAACCAGGATGGGCAACACACAGGAGCAGCTGAAAACCCAGCAGGAACGGGAGGAGGCGATCCGGCAGCAGCTTTCCAGCCAGGAAGAGCAACTGGCTTCCCTGCAGCTTCTTCTCGAACAGCAGGATCAATCCCTTCACCAGCTCAACGAGCAGATGCTGGTCGCTGGAGAACGGCGGGATGGGCTCTCCGCGCAGCGGACCCGTCTGCAGACCGAGACGAGCAGCCTGGAGGAGCGGGAACTCAAGCTGATCCAGGAAGGAGAGCAGCGCACGGCGAATAAAGAGGAGCTGTCGAAACGTCTCACCGACGCCCGGAAGACTCTCCAGGAACGAGAGGCCCAGCTCTCCGATGCGGATGGTCGGCTGATCGAACACCGCACCGCCCGGGAACGCCTTGGTGAGCAGGTGTCCCGTCTCTCTGAGCGCAAGACAGACCTGCGGCAGCAGCTCATCTCCCTGGGCGGGGGCCGCGAAACATCACAGCAGCGAGTCCAGAATATCGCCCAGGAGATACAGCGGATCGATCTTCGCCACCAGGAGATCACAGCCTCGGTGAAAAGCCTGGAAAAGAAGCTCCGGGCCAGAAAACAGCAAGCCGAACGGCTGGAAGAACGGAAACAGCAGCTCCGCCAGGACGTATCCGGTACGGCCTCCGAGCTCCAGGAGTCAGCCGGCCGTCTCCAGGAACAGCGCGGCCAGAGAGAGATGCACCACAGCCGGCGGGAGGCTCTGCGCAGCGTCATGGAATCCTATGAGGGATACCAGACGGGGGTGAAGTCGGTTCTCACCGAGCTGTCCCACCTGCCGGGCATCATCGGCACGGTGGCCGATATCATGGAGACGAAGGGGCGTTACATTAAGGCCATCGAGGCGGCTCTGGGGGAGGCGGCTCAATCGATCGTCGTTCAGCAGCGGGAGACGGCCCTCAAGGCCATCGAGTACCTGCGATCACGTCGATCCGGACGGGCCACCTTTCTGATCCTGGAAGAAGCCAAACGCCTGGCGGCCTCATCGAGATCTCCGCAGCGGCTCTCCCAGGAGGGCGTGCTCTCCTGGGCTCCTGATGTGGTCAGCTGTATCCCGCAGCATCGGCCGGTCGTGGAATTCCTGCTCGGGCAGGTGTTGATCATCGAACGGCTCAAGCCCGGCCTGCTCGAGCCGCCGGGAGATGACAATCAGCAGCCGATTCTGGTCTCCCTGGAGGGAGACGTTCATCGTCCTCCGGCCTATCTGCAGGGCGGACAGATTCCTGAAGAAGCCGGGTTTCTGGACCGTCAGAAGCGGCTCAGGGAAGAGGAAGAAGCGCTGGAAAAACTCGATCGCGAGGTCCACCGGCTGGAAGCGGAACACTCCCGGATCGAGGCCCGGGCGCAGGAGCTGGCCGATCAGGCCGCTCTGCTGGACGATGAGATCCGGGCGCATGGTGCGGAGACGGCACCCCTGGAGACCTCACTTCAGGAAGAACGTTTCCAGGCCGGGCTCCTCGCCGAGCGCCGGACCGCCCTGGAGGCCGAGCGGAAAGAACTCACCCGGCAGATCGATGCGCCGGAGGGTTCGGTGGAACAGCTGACTCAGAAACTGTCCCACATCGATGCCCAGCTGGAGGAGAAGAAGACACAGCTTCGGGAAAAAGAGGAAGAGATTCGTGCTCTGGAACAATCCTCCCGAACGGCCATGAAAACGGTCAGCGAGGCGCGTGTGGAACTGGTCTCACTGGAGGGACAGCAGGCCCGGATCGAGGCGGAAGAGAACCGCTGGCAGCAGATCAGAGAGGAACTGAAAGCCACACTGGTCAGCCATGCAGCGGACATCGAAGGAATCGGCGCCCAGATGGAACAGCTGAACGGGCAGATCGAGGAGCATCGCCAAAAGATCCGTGAAGAGAAGTCTCAAAGAGAGCAACTGATCGGAACACAGCGGGATCTGCAGGGGAAGATTGCCGCCCTTCGCCAAGAGCTTCAGAAACTGGAAACGAACATGAAGAGCGATCAACAGGCTCGCGAACAGACCCAGGGCGAGATGCATCAACTCGAGCTTCAGCTGGCCGAGCTTCAAGTCCGGGAGCAATCGCTGACCGAGCGGATCGAGTCGGAGTATGAGACGGATCTGAGGACCCTGACAGTATCCAGCAAGGAAGAGCAGGAGGCTTTGGACCCGGCGGAGAGTGAGAAGCGCATCGAGTTCTTACGCCGTCGGCTGCACAGCATGGGTCCGGTCAACATGGCCGCCCTGGAAGAGTATCAGACGCAGAAGAAACGCTTCGATTTTCTTGTCGCCGAAAGGGATGATCTTCTCAGCGCGGAGAAAAACCTCGACGAGGTCATTGCCGATCTCAATCGCCGGGCCCGGAGCCTGTTCTCCGGGACCTTCCAGCAGGTCAGTGACCATTTCAAGGAGATCTTCAAGAAGATGTTCAACGGTGGCCAGGCCGACTTGATCCTCAACGGAAACCGGGATCCTTTGGAAGCGGATATCCAGATCTTCGCTTGCCCGGGAGGTAAGAAACTCCGTCACATCGCTCAGCTCTCCGGGGGCGAGAAAGCTCTCACGGCCATCTCTCTGCTGTTTGCCCTCTATCAGGTCAAACCCAGTCCCTTCTGTGTATTGGATGAGGTCGATGCGCCCCTGGATGATGCCAATATCGGCCGATTCGTCTCCATGCTGAAGATGCTCAGCGAACGATCGCAGTTCATCATCATCACCCACAACAAGAACACCATGGCGGCCGCTCACGTTCTCTATGGCGTCACCATGCAGCAATCCGGCATCTCCAAGGTTGTTTCCGTGAATCTCCATCAGGAGGGAGAGCCGGTTCAGGAAACGACCGATCACGCCGGCGCCTGATCGATCCGAAGAGCCGCCGACACGCGGACCTCCGATGGCCCTTATAGAAAAACTCAAAGGCCGCCTCGGCCGAACCAGAGAAAATCTGGTGGGGAGCCTGCTTCAGACTCTGCGGGGTCATAAGAGCCTGGATGATGACCTCTGGGAGGAGATGGAGGAGATCCTCATTCGCGGCGATGTGGGAGTGGAGACCTCGATCAAGCTTCTGGATGAGGTCAGAGGGCGGATCCACCGCCTCCCCCATCCGCAACCTGAGAATATTGTGGAGCTCCTCCAGAACAGCATTCTGCAGGTTTTTCGGGATGGGGCCGGCGGACTGGGCCACGGGATCGCCCCGGCACCCCCCTACGTCATCCTGGTGGTGGGAGTCAACGGAACGGGGAAGACGACCAGCATCGCCAAACTGGCCAGACTCCATCAGGAGGAAGGGAAAAAGGTGCTCCTGGCCGGCTGCGATACGTTTCGGGCAGCAGCGGCCGAACAGCTGGAGGTCTGGGCCGATCGGCTGAGTCTGGAACTGGTCAGGAATCAGCCGGGCGCCGATCCGGCCGCCGTGGCCTATGATGCTCTTCAGGCAGCCCGGGCCCGCCATGTGGACATCCTGATCATCGACACAGCCGGCCGGCTGCATACCAAAAAGAACCTTATGGAGGAGCTCTGCAAGATCAAGCGGGTGATCGCCAAACAGAACCAGGATGGTCCCCATGAGACCATCCTGGTTCTGGATGCTACCGTTGGTCAAAATGCCGTCTCCCAGGCGGAACTTTTTCATCGCCGCCTGGGCATTACCAGCATCTTCTTAGCCAAACTGGATGGAACGGCCAGAGGCGGCATCGTCATCGCCATCGCCGATCGCCTCCATATTCCGGTCTCCTATATCGGGATCGGAGAAAGCCTGGACGATGTGGAGCGATTCGATGCCCAACGATTCGTCAGGGTCCTGTTCTCTACAGAATGAAGATCTGCAGGGATGCGGCGCTGGCATCCTCTGGCAGCCGTCAACGGTTAAAAAACGAAATTGGCCGTGATGGCAGCGTAGGTCATGCCGATATTGGTCGAGACCTTCATGTCGATTTCATCGAATTCCGTACTGGACATGAGGTAGCGAAGCCCATACTCCCCGCCGACGCTGAACCGGTCGCTGAAGTGATACTCGGCCCCGAAGCCCAGATTGAGACCGAATGGGCTGAGCATCTCCTCCACACTGGTGATCAGATCCTCGGTCTCGTCGTCGACATCGCCCGGATCGACGGAGGTGAAGGCCTTGAACAGATCGGCCAGGAAATAGGGCGATGTGGTCCCAGCGGTGCGAGGTTTCAGGTACAATTTGACGCCGCCATGAGGCATCAGCATGCTGGCCGAGATCTCCTGATCGATCTCACCTAAATCGAAGCTGCCCTCCGCATCACCTTCAACCTTCACACCCGCGCGAGCATAATCCACACCAAACTCTATCACCATGCTGGTCCCGGCGACAAAACCGAAATAGCTGGATTGCACGACTGTGGATGGTTTGACGCCGAACATCATCTCCGCTTGAGCCCCACTGGCCATTATCAGCAGTATGGCCATCAGCGAGATGGCTGTCAATATCCTGCCTGTTTTCACCTCTCTGCCCTCCGTTCAATATCAATGTTCAACTGAAGAGACCGATGGCACCCCTGGTCCCACGATACGCGCCGTGTCATCTTCAACTTCGTAAATTGGCATCACCTCCTATGTACGGCAAGTGATTTTCAGCGCTTTCCTTGCACGCTCGAGACCGCACACGGTTGAATGTAGAACGTGACCTGCTAAATGTCAAGACTTTTTTGCAGCCTGCGGGCATGTTCCGCAAGGGACTTCCATCTTTCAGCAGCCTCCTCCGGTGCGGTCGGGAAGAGAACTTTTCGGTTGACAGTTCTGATATTCTAGGCTATTATTAAATACTTTACATGTTCTCCATTCCTCCAGCAATCTTCTCAGGGCAGCGTCGGGATGAAAAACACAGAAACGAATATGAAGACCTATTATAAGTGGAAAGAACGACTTACAAGGATTCTTCACACCATGAGAGTGGACGCCACCGGCCTGCAGAACATCCCTCCGACCGGCGGCGGACTGCTCACCGCCAATCATCTCAACTGGAAGGATGTGCTGTTCATCGCCACCCGGGCTCCTCGGCCGATTCACTACGTAGCCACCCATCAGCTCTTCGACGCTGAGAGGTGCACCGACATGATTTACGAATATCTCTCCCCGAAGCTGGATCCCTGGCTCAGCCCCTTCACCTGGAAGATCTGCCATTTTCTGGCCCGGCACATCGTTCCCGGCGTTCAGAGGGTGGGGAGTATCCCGACCACACGGGGCAATCATGACCGCCGCATGTTCACCGAACTCAAGCAGGCCCTCCGGGAAGGCCATCTGGCCTGTATCTTCGCCGAGGGCGGGACCAGCATTCCGGGGAAGATACGAAAATTCAAAAAGGGAGCCGCCAAGGTTATCTACGACCTCTACACCGAGGGGTTTCAGGACATTCCCATCATCCCCACGCTGGTCACCGGAACCGACAAGGCCTATTTCCCCGGCCGAAAATTGGGTCTGCACTTCGGCCAGCCGCTGTTCATCCGGAATCACCTGCTGAACGAAAGTAAAGAGACCATCATCCAGTTCACCAAACAGCTGGAGAATTCGGTCCGTTCTCTTCTGCAGGGCACTCAACCTTCGGAACCGGGAGGCTTCCATGGAGCTTGAAGTTGTCCAGATGGATATTCCTCAGGATGCCAATATCATCATCGGCCAGACGCATTTCATCAAGACGGCCGAGGATCTCTATGAGGCGATCATCTGTTCCGTGCCGCAGGCCTCCTTCGGACTGTCCTTCTGCGAAGCCTCCGGTCCCTGTCTCATCCGGACGGAAGGAAATGACGAGGGGTTACGCCGAGCGGCGGCACATAATGCCCAGGCCCTGGGCGCCGGGCACACCTTCGTCATCCTGCTGCAGGGAGCCTTCCCGATCAATGTTCTCGGCGCGGTCAAGAGCTGCCCCGAGGTCTGTTCCATCTTCTGCGCCACGGCCAATCCCGTTCAGGCTATCGTGGCTGTCTCAGAACAGGGACGGGGGATTTTAGGCGTCATCGACGGTGCCGCGCCAAAAGGGATCGAGGGGCCCGATGACGTCAAGGCCAGAAAAACGTTCCTCAGAAAAATCGGTTATAAACTTTAAAAACGACCATTGATCGTTCACCTCATCGTCATCGGGAAAACGAAGAACGGCCATCTTGGTGCCCTGGAGAAGGATTTCACGGCCCGTTTGAGAAATTACACCCGGGTCGATCTGAGCATCATTCGAGAAGCCAGGCCGCCGGACAGGCCGGATGCTTTGCGGGACGAAGGGATCCGCATTCTGAAAAAGATCCAGGCGGGCGACTTCGTGGTCGCACTGGACAGCCGAGGAGAAGAACTCACTTCCCGTGCGCTATCCGATTTTTTACAGAAACGTCTTCTGGCGGGAACAAAAAGGACGGTCTTCATCATCGGCGGTCCAAAAGGCTTGGATGATTCCGTGAAGGGACGCGCCGACCTGGTGCTGTCGTTCTCCCGTTTCACATTGACGCATGAGATGATCCGCACGCTGCTGCTGGAACAGCTTTACCGGGCCTGGACCCTGCTGCGAGGAGAAAAATATCATCGATAATCCCGACGATACCGATCCAGCAGGACGATATCGCCATCGGCCATCTTTCGGCTGAGATCATCAAACAGGAGGTGTCTATGACCATCGTCCCCTGCCCGGGGACTCTTCATCGATCAATCCTATCGCCATCACCGACATTCTCATGGAGGAATCGTTCATGAGTGAGAAGATGACCAAAGAGGAACTCATCGCTAAGGCAAAAAAGCCCGGCGAAGATGCCATGAAGCTGCATCCCTTCTACCGGGGAAAGATCGAGACCACGGCCAAGTGCTGCGTTCGTGATTTCAACGATTTCGCCATCTGGTACACACCAGGGGTGGCCAAGCCCTGTATGGATATTCACGAGCATCCCGAAAAGGTCCTCGAGCACACCAACAAGTGGAACACCATCGCGGTCGTCTCCGACGGCACCCGCGTGCTGGGACTGGGCGACATCGGGCCCGAGGCCGGTCTGCCGGTGATGGAAGGCAAGGGACTGCTGTTCAAGTATCTCGGCGGCGTGGACGCCATCCCTATCTGCCTGGACACCAAGGACGCCGATGAGATCATCCAGGTGGTCAAGTGGCTGCAGCCCTCCTTCGGGGGGATCAACCTGGAGGACATCTCCCAGCCGAAGTGCTTCAAGGTCCTGGACACCCTCCGGGCGGAGATGGACATCCCCGTGTGGCACGACGACCAGCAGGGCACCGCGGCGGTCACCGTGGCCGGCCTGATCAACGCCCTCAAGCTGACCGGGCGCAAGATGGATGCGGTCAAGGTGGCCATGGTCGGCGCCGGAGCGGCCAATATCTGCATCGCCCGTGTGATGATCGCCGCCGGATTCGATCCCCAGAACTTCGTCATGGTCGACACCAAGGGCACCCTGCACAAAGGCCGCACCGAGCTGCAGGAGAAGTACAAAGAGAAGTGGGAGATGTGCCAGAAGACCAATAAGGAGAACATCGTCGGCGATATTCCCGAGGCCATGAAAGGCGCCGATATCCTCATCGCCCTATCCAAGCCCGGCCCGGACACCATCAAGAAAGAATGGATCACCGGAATGGCCAAGGATCCCATCGTCTTCGTCTGCGCCAATCCCATTCCGGAGATCTGGCCCTGGGAAGCTCAGGAGGCAGGGGCCGCCGTGGTGGCCACCGGAAGGTCCGACTTCCCCAATCAGGTCAACAACTCCCTGGGATTCCCCGGCATCTTCCGCGGCACCCTGGATGTCATGGCCCGGACCATCACCGACGAGATGTGCATCGCGGCCGCCGAGGAGTTGGCCAGGTGCGCCGAGGATACCGGCCTGCGAGAGGATTACCTGATTCCCACGATGGATGAGTGGGAGGTCTTCCCCCGCGAGGCCGTGGCCGTCGGCATGAAGGCCATCGAGCAGGGCGTGGCCCGGATAGAGATGAGCCGGGAGGAGCTGTTCAAGACAGCCGAGAAAATCATCAAGCGCGCCCGGGAACAGACCATCACCATGATGAAGGAGGGCTTTATTCCGCCGGCGCCGGAGGATTAACGTCTCCGTTGGCCTGCTCGTATCTCATCTCCGAGGCCCTTTCTCGATCCATTCCCGGGGGAAGGGCCTCTTTTTTTCGAAAAAAGTTGACAGCCGAAGCATCGATGACTATACTTCTTGATGAAAGAGGCGGCGTTCACCCGACCGTTGAGGCAAGATGATGACTTTTCTCTCCCGCAGGACCGTTCTCCTGGCCATCGTGGTGGCCGGCCTGCTTGTGGCGTCCTCTCACCGGCAGCCGGCGGCCCAAGGGTATCCTCAGCCGAAGGGATATGTCAGCGACTTCGCCGAGATCATCCCGGCCCAGGAGGAATCCCGGATCTCGTCGCTCTGCGCCCAGGTGGAGGAAAAGACAACGGCCGAGATCGCCGTGGTGACGATGCCTGACATCGGCGGGATGAGCGAGGAGCTTTATGCTACCGAGCTGTTCCAGCGCTGGGGCATCGGGAAGAAAGGGAAGGATAACGGCATTCTGCTGTTCCTGGCCCTGGCCGAGCGGCGTTTTCGTATCGAGACCGGCTACGGGCTGGAGGGCCTTCTGCCGGACGGCCGCCTGGGCCAGATCGCCGACCAAAAGATCGTTCCTTTCCTGCGGCAAGGGCGGTACGGCGAGGGATTCTATTCCGGCGCCCTGGCCATTGCCGAGATCATCGCCGCCGATGCCGGAGTCCAGCTCTCCCTGGAGGGTCCGGCTCCGGCGCCTCCGCCGGCGGACGGGGATTCGCCAGCCTTGCGGATTCCCATCTTCCTGATCATCCTGATCATCTTCATGATCTTCGGCGGCCGCCTGGGGCTGCTTCCGCTTCTGCTCCTCGGCGGTACGCCCAGGGGCCGGGGCGGTTTTGGAGGGGGCTTCGGAGGCGGCGGTTTCGGCGGCGGTTTCGGAGGATTCGGCGGCGGAATGAGCGGCGGCGGCGGCGTCAGCCGCGGATTCTAAAAGGTTTTTACAGGAGGGAGGCGGTGTCATCATGGGCAAGGCACCTGCACATCCGGAGGAGATTTTCGCCGACTTCACAGACGATTTCAAGAAGGCGTTCGGGGACGACCTCATCTCCATCATCCTGTTCGGCAGCGGCGCCACCGGGGAATACGTGCCCGGAAAATCGGACCTGAACTTTCTGGTGGTGCTGGCGGTCGTTTCG
>Ga0272444_10003868_pt1 | contig 13365 bp, 8 predicted proteins | sample SSMForm13_FD_201033 | JGI IMG/M metagenome (GOLD analysis project Ga0272444, IMG submission 201033) | Marine sediment archaeal communities from Little Sippewissett salt marsh, Falmouth, MA, United States - SSM-Form-13 | ecosystem: Environmental > Aquatic > Marine > Wetlands > Sediment ...
TTATAATGACACTCTGTTTCGTTGATAACACTATTGACGATTGAACGGGAACACCCCTATAATTATGATACATCCAGCATTCTGTTTAGTGCCTTATTTGCAGCAATTCGTATGTCATCGGGTACCTTGACGACATATTTCACCTCCGTCAGTGAATCGAATATATCTTTCAGCATAATATATTTCATATCATGGCAGATGAGTTTGTCCGAAACAGGAATAAAGGTCTTGTCGGGATTCTCTTTCTGCAATTGATGCATTATTCCTGATTCGGTACCGACAATAATCTGTCTCGCACGTGTTTCTTTTGCAAATCGAATAATGCCGCTCGTGCTTCCCACATAATCTGCTATTTTCAATACCTCTGGAGCGCATTCCGGATGAGCCGCGAAGAGGGCTTCGGGATAACGGCCTTTCACCGCCGACACTTCTGCAGTGGTGACAAAATGGTGCACAGGACAATACCCGCTCCAGGGAATGATCTCTTTATCAGTATGCAAGGAGGTGTAGCGGGCAAGATTTCCATCCGGAATCATGAGCACCTTTTCTGCATCGGTGAGAGAATTCACCACGGTCACCGCGTTGGCAGAAGTACAGCATATATCACTATGAGCCTTGATTTCAGCCGAGGAATTGACATAGGTCACCACCGCTGCACCGGGATATTGTTTTTTGATGGCCTCCAGCTCAGCCACGGTAATCATATCCGCAAGAGGACATCCCGCCTCTTCTCTCGGAAGCAGAACGATTTTATCGGGAGACAGAATCGAGGCACTCTCGGCCATAAAACGTACACCGGCAAATACAATCATGTCTGCATCCGTTTTGGCCGCCGCTATACTTAATGCAAGAGAATCCCCCAGGAAGTCGGCAATATCCTGAATTTCCGGTCGCTGATAATAATGAACGAGGAGAATAGCGTCTTTCTCTCGTAACAACGTTTTAATTTTGTCTTGAAGCTCTTTCATTCTCATATACTTTCTTATGTAAGATTAAAATCGATTTTATATAAAATCCCTTCATTCAAGATGATTACGTGCTCCCAATTAGTGTCTACTCGCAATGGCGATTATGTTTATACCATCGACGGCATTAATTCAAGTGTAAAATGTTGACAAGATTACACGTTTAAGTTATTAAACCGGAAAATACGAGTATTGGAAATGATCAAGTATGATAACAGTTTCAGAAGCATTACACACAATTCTCAGTGCCGTATCTTCCGTGGGAATTGAAAGAGTCAATATACTGAGTGCCCTCGGACGGGTCCTTGCAGAAGACATCTATGCCCGTCGAACTATCCCTCCGACTGACAATTCAGCCATGGACGGTTATGCCCTGATCGCAGAAGATACCATGGGTGCTACGGCAGAGCATCCCCTCCTTTTCGACATTATTGAGGATGTTCCCGCCGGAAATATGCCCCAGAAGATCGTCGGTTTCGCAGAAGCGACGAGGATCATGACCGGCGCACCCACTCCCGAGGGGGTGGATGCTGTTGTTCCCGTGGAAGACACCGAACTCGATGGCGACCGGGTAAAGATATTCGCAGAAGCAAGCATGGGGCAAAACATCAGATCTATGGGAGAAGATGTCAAGGAAGGGGAACTAGTTATACACCGGGGGGCAATCATTCGGCCGGCAGAAACAGGAATGTTGGCCGCACTCGGCCGCTCCTTTGTAACAGTATATCAGAAACCTCTTGTTGCCATTCTGGCCACGGGAGACGAACTCGTTGACATTGACGGGGAATTGTCACAGGAAAAAATCATCAGCAGTAACAGTTATTCAGGCGCAGCCCAGGTTATTGAGTGCGGCGGAATTCCCCTACAGATCGGGATTGCAAAAGATACGAAAGAAGATCTCACCGAAAAATTCAAGGCCGCCATGCGTGCCGATATCATAATGTCCTCTGCCGGTGTTTCCGTTGGAGATTATGATTTCGTCAAAGATGTTATGAAAGAAATCGGCGTTATGATTGACTTTCACCAGGTAGCTCAGCGACCGGGTAAGCCTTTTACATTTGGGACGGCAGGAAAGAAATTAGTCTTCGGTCTCCCGGGCAATCCTGTTTCATCCATGATTACCTTTGAACAATATGTAAGACCGACACTCCTCAAGATGACGGGCCATAAAAGAATATTCCGCACGACGATAAAAGCCATCCTTCAGGAAGACGTTCAGAAAAAGAAAGGGTTGCGATATTTCCTCAGGGTACGGGTACGTTATGAAGACGGACGGTTTACCGCGATAACAACAGGTGAGCAGGGCTCCGGCATCCTGAAATCGATGGTTCTGGCAAACGGGATTATGGTTCTCCCGGAAGACATAACATCGATCAAAAAGGGTAGTGAGGTCATGGTACAGGTGATCGACACGTCATTTGATTTGACAGAAGAACCCGGTTACCTGTAATATACACTTTCTCTTAACGAACGAGCGATATGCGCGGAAGTGCCAAGGTCACTGGTGGGCCTCCTGGACTTCAAATCCAGTGTGGGGGGCTAACTACCTCCCAGGTGGGTTCGATTCCCATGCACTTCCGCCAATTTTTTATTCCAGAATTGAACCCGTCTTTAATTTCCCTAACTATACATAATCAGGAGTAAAGTATGGCATGGTTACTTGAACCGCAGGCATGGATTGCCCTGGTGACACTGACGGCACTCGAAATTGTTCTGGGTATCGACAATATCATTTTCATTTCCGTCCTCGTTGCCCGCCTTCCATCGGCGAGGCGTCAAAAAGCACGCATTATCGGCCTGGCCCTGGCGATGATCAGCCGGATAATCCTTCTTCTATCAATCGTATGGGTCATGGGACTGACAAAACCTCTGTTCACTCTACTGTCCCATGAATTTTCAGGGCGTGCTATCATCCTCATCGCGGGGGGAATGTTTCTCTTCGTAAAAAGTACATTCGAAATCCACGACAGTTTTGAAAGTGTCGAGGTCCATGAAACGGGTCGCATGGCGGCGAGTTTTGCCGGTGTTCTGGTCCAGATCATGGTGCTCGATATCATCTTTTCTCTTGATTCGGTCATCACCGCCGTCGGTCTGGCACAACATGTTCAGATCATGATCATTGCCATTGTCATTGCCGTGGGTGTAATGATGTTCTCGGCCCGGTCGATTGGCGATTTTGTCGACACCCACCCGACGATCAAGATGCTCGCCCTCAGTTTTCTCATCCTGATCGGCGTGACCCTGGTGGCCGAAGGTCTCGATTTTCATATTCCGAAGGGCTACGTCTACTTCGCCATGGGATTCTCGGTGTGTGTGGAAATGCTCAATCTCAAGATTCGAAAACGGCAGCTCGAACCGGTCAAACTGAGAAAACCGCGCAGAGGCTAATAGGCGGGATCGTTGGCGAATACAACATCGATTACGGATTGGGTCTACCGAAAGAGCTTGCGGATTCGCGCTTTCTGATCGAGCACTTTCTTCAGCCAGTCCTTGTCGTCGCTCAGATACAGTTCCGCCAGGCGGTTCCACTCTTTTGCCTGGAGAACTTCGTTTTTCAAGAGCCACGCTTCTGAAAGATAATAATAATTGCGCCCATTGGTAGGATAAAGGTTGAGAGCACGTTCGAGAACGGTAATCGCCTCATCCGCTTTGCCCTGTTCCAGAAGTATCCGACCCTGATCCGTTAATTGTAAGGATGCAATCTCCCGTGGATTCCCCTGTTTTCCCGGCGATACAGGTTTTTTGACCACCGGTGTAGTCGTAGTCCCCGGCGATTTTTCTACCGGGGGAGGCATGAACGCGGCACATCCTGATACGGAAATCCAGAGCATCAGCACCAACAACCTCGGCATTTTTGCATAGTTCTTACCTATCATGGTCACATCCTCTCATAGGTCCCCGGGTTCCTTTTACCGGTGGAGCGGGCAATATTCCGTCGGTACATTCTTCTCTAAAAATATTTCTTCCATCGGTTCCGGGCACCTGTTTGTGACGGCACGTTTGCCGCTTTGTGAGCAGACAACCCGTGTGACCACCCCGGGCGGCTTCCTGAACCAGCTGCCTGACGTATACTGGGGGAGTGTCTTCATGAGTTCTGCCCATATGGGCAACGCCGCGACAGACCCTTCGGCACACACCGAATCGGCATTGTCAAATCCCACCCACACGAGGGCGAGAATATCGGGAGTATAGCCGACAAACCATGCATCCCGGTAATCATTCGTCGTACCCGTTTTTCCGGCAACGGGAAAAGTAATCCCTCTCCACGCGAGAGACCGAGCGGTTCCATCCGTAACGACACTGCGGAGAAGGGAATTCATGATATAAGCCTTCCCGGGAGAAATGAGACTTTCAATTTTGAGATGTCGCTGTTCCAGAATCTTTCCTTTCTCATCGACCACCGCCTTCATCGACAGGGGATTCGGCTGCACACCGTCAGCGGCAAAGGTGCAGTATGCCCGTGCCAGTTCGAGAGGGATCACCTCGAATGCTCCCAGTGCAAGCGACGGCTGCGGAGCCATCGGTGTTGAAAACCGAAAGGTCAGTGCCGTATTCACGATACGTTTCAGTCCCACCTTCATGGCCAGGTCAACGGTAGCCAGATTGTCAGACTTCGCGAGAGCCGTTCGGAACCGCAGGCCATTCTCGACCACGGGATTCGTATTCTGCGGTTGCCATTCCTTACCATCCACTTCGTACGTTTTTGGTTCATTGGATAAAAGCGACGATGGTGTGTAATCACTCAAGCCGGTGAGATACACGAACGGTTTGAAAGCGCTTCCCGGCTGCCGCCGTGCCTGAACGATCCTGTTAAACTGGCTTATGCTGTAATCACGCCCGCCCGCCATAGCCAGGATATAGCCGGTTTTCGGCTGCATGACGATGATTGCACCCTGCAAGTTCTTTTCAGGTTCCGAGCGTCTCAGGGCGGGGTTCGCTTTTTCCAGGCGGGCCAGTCCCCTTTCTAGAGCTCTCTCCGCTGCCTTCTGGACCTGGGTGTCAAGTGTCGTGTATATGGACAGTCCCAGTGATGCAAGGTCTTCAGGTGAGTAGAAAATCGGAAGTTGCCCCGCAAGATAGTCGATAAAATACGGGGCTTTCTTACCGTATGCCGTATAGCCGATCGGTTTTACCGGCGACCGTATGGTAACATCACGCTCCTCTTTCGTTATCCATCCTTTTTTATAGATTTCCTGAAGAACGGCATTCCTTCGCAGTTTGCACCGTTCAGGATTGATATAGGGAGAATAATGATTAGGTCCTTTGATCAAACCTGCTATGCTTGCAGCCTCGGCCAGAGAAAGCCTCTGCACCGGCTTTCCGAAATAGAAATATGACGCCTCGCCGATTCCGTGGATAGCAATCGATCCTTTCTGCCCGAAATAGATTTCATTGAGGTAGATCTCAAATATTTCATTCTTCTCGTACATAAGCTCCATACTTATGGCGATGAGAAATTCTTTAAATTTTCGCCGCAACGTCCGTTCCGGCGTGAGGAAGTAATTTTTAGCAAGCTGCTGCGTCAGAGTTGAACCACCCTGGCGGACCTCCCCATGACGTATGTTCGTATACAGGGCCCGCAATATCCCCCGCGGATCGACGCCATGATGAAGATAAAAACGGCTGTCCTCCGCCGCAAGCACGGCGTATGTCAGATAGATGGGAACTTGCCTGATTGAAACAAGCCGCCGCCGCTCTCGCTCACGTCCGAAAAAGAGCATAATCTCCTCGGGTTCAATCTCCAGGATCGGCACAAGCTGATGGGTATCGAGTCGTTCGATTGACGCTATCCGGTTATCCAGAAAGGCAATTCGAACGAGAAACCCCTCCCGCTTTTTCGACGGCGTTGTAAGATCGTGAAGATACATATCGAGGACAGATTCTTTTCTGTACATTTCACCCTTCAGTTCGGGCTTTCTCGATACATCACGGTATTCGAGGTGGTGTAACGTTTCATAGAACAATGTGAGGTTGACGGTTTGTCCCGGGTACAGGAGCATACTGTCCGAGTAGACCCGTGAAGGCATGCTCCAGCGCCGGGCGGAAAATCGCTTGTCGATTATGGTCGCAAGGTACCACATATAAAGCGCGAGACCGACCGAGGAGATCACCAGTCCCACTGTTGTAACCACCATCAGGCGTTTCAGAAAAATCTTTTTCGAACGTCGTTTCCGCTCCATGGAATACCTTTGACACAAATTTCGGAACTGCCTTTTACTATATCTAAATTTGTTTTACTTCCTGTAACGATATATTGCAAGCGGCATGATTGTTTTCAGCGATCAGAGTATGTGAAATACCTCACAGAATACTGAAATCAGAGTAAAATTGGAGATAGAGCGCGACCTGGTTAACATCTGAAAACTAATCATTCCAGATGTGCTGAAGAAAAAAGAATTGCAGGATATCCCTTGATTATTTGCCGTTGCTGTTATACTTTCAACAAAAAAGGAAACATAATTCTCTACGTCTCTTTGCCAAGACAACTTTGCTGAATTCAAACACACACTATCTGCAACCGACCCCGCATGACCCTCTCCCTGAATGATCGACCCCATTATCGGAAAAACGAAGATGAACTACACAGAACCGGACCTTATAATGTCGGCACTCGTTACCATTGACACGCAACGCGATTTTTCACTGCCCGGTGCGCCTGCGGAAATTCCGGGAACGCTTGATGTCATTCCCAACATGGTGCGTCTGCTGACAGCATACCGGCACTACGGGCTCCCAATTATCCATATCGTCCGGCTCTACCGGACGGATGGATCGAATGTTGATCTGTCCCGTCGGGGAATGATCGAGCAGGGGACCCGGATTGTCGAACCGGGGACCGACGGTGCCGAACTGGCGCCCGATTTGAAACCATCATCCGACGCGAAGCTGGATGCCGATCTTCTCTTGAGCGGTGCGGTCCAGCAGTGGGGACAGAAGGAATACGTGATCTACAAATCCCGCTGGGGTGCCTTTTACGATACCCCGCTCCACGACCACCTGGGAAGACTCGGCGTCAACACACTCGTCGTCTGCGGATGCAACTTCCCCAATTGCCCGCGCACCACGATTTATGAAGCCAGTGAGAGAGACTACAGGATTGTCCTGGTTGATGACGCCGTTTCGGGAATTTATGAGAGAGGCAAGGATGAATTGCGGAATATTGGTGTCCATCTGTTATCAACCGATACGCTCATACAGCGTTTGGGTACCATCAATGAATCTGAACGTTGATTTTTACGAGAGAACTATGTCTCCCTGATGCGTGGATAATATCTTTTATCAAGTATGCAAGGAGGCTTTGATTCTGTACGATGTGTTTTATCCGTTCCTGGCCTGATAATCAAACAGTCGGGATCGGATCTCAACATTCAACAGATGCACCATTTTATTTGCAAATTGTTGAGGCCTGATCGTTAACCGGCACAAACCCCCGATTTCAAATGCCGTGACCCCGGCCCCTTCTTATCTTGCAAAGCCGGAGATAACAGGCTATTATTTCCCGTAAATCTTTAACCGTTAGCACAGAAGGGAATGATCGCCATGAAAAGAGTACGGAAATTATCCCGGGCGGATCTCGAATACCTTGAATCAGTCTTGGGCAAGGAATGGATCTCCCGGGGGACGTCTACCCGTGAACTTCATTCCCATGACGAATCGTTCCACACGCCATGCCTTCCCGATGTGGTCGTCTGGCCCCACAGCACGGATGAGGTAAGCTCCATTGTACGGTTTGCTGCCGAGAAAGATCTACCCGTTACAGCCTGGGGTGCGGGGAGCAGCCTCGAAGGGAATCCCATACCCGTCGAAGGCGGTATCGTCCTCGACCTAGAGGAAATGAACAAGGTTCTTGCCATTCGTCACGAAGATTTTCAGGTCGATGTGCAGGCGGGCGTCATCTATAAGGAACTGAACGAGAAATTACGGCACTACGGTCTCTTTTTCCCTCCTGATCCCGGCGCCGCCGCGACCGTCGGAGGAATGATCGCCAATAACGCCAGCGGCATTCGAACCGTCAAGTACGGGGCGACGAAAGACAATATCCTGCGGCTGGTCGTTGTCCTGCCCGACGGCGACGTCATCGAGGTGGGAACCCGCGCGCGAAAGAGTTCCTCCGGGTATGACTTGGTCCACCTTTTCATCGGCTCCGAAGGGACCCTGGGAGTCGTCACGGAGGCCACCCTCAAACTTTCCGGCCTTCCCGTGAACTTCATGGCGGTCCGGGCTACCTTCCCCACGGTGAAAGACGCGACAAACACCGTGTTTCAGATTATGTCGTCCGGGCTCATACCGGGTGCCATGGAGTTCCTCGATGCGGAAACGGTCAAGGCCATTAACCGAGACCGCCAACTCTCGCTGGAAGAACTGCCGACACTCCTCATGGAATTCAACGGATTCAGTGAGCGGGGGCTCGAAGAGGAATTGGCATTCGTCGAAGACATCTGCCGCGAAAACGACTACACCTTCCTTGACAAGGGTCTCGGTGCAGAGGAGAGAAATCGTCTCTGGGAGATACGGCATCACACCTTCGAATCCATCAAGAGAAATCACCCCGACCTGTTGCCGATGATCATCGATGTGGCGGTGCCCCTGTCCCGCTACAGTGAAGCCGTGACGTTTACGAAGGACGTCATCGGCGATCTGACCGCATATGTCTTCGGCCATGCCGGAGACGGCAATATCCATGTCACGATTATGGACCGTCCCGACGATGCCGAACGGTGGAAGATCGTCGAAGAGGCCAATAACAGGATTGTCATGAAAGCCATCGAGTACGAGGGGACCTGTTCGGGAGAACACGGCGTGGGAATCGGCAAGCGGAAATTCATGGAGGCTGAGCACGGCAGGAGCCTTTCGATGATGCGCCGAATCAAGACGGAACTTCTCGATCCCCGGGGAATCATGAATCCCGGGAAGAAACTGCCCTGAAGAAGTTTGTCACTGCAACGCCGGCCCTTTGCTCATTCGCAACAGGTTTACGGAACATGTTCCATTGCCTTTTTTATCACTGTCCACTCATAACTAAAACGTCTGTCCCCAACACCCTGCCTCCTACCCCCTGCTTTTCATCCCTATCCCCGAATCACGATGCACGAACGACGGTACACGCCTCACTTCGTGCTGAAAGTGCTTGACAAAACTGAATTTAAGTGTATTTTTTTCAATCAGTTGAAAGCGGTTTTACGACTCTTTTAAAATATAACATTTCATCCGTAGCCGATATAGGAGGGAGCCGTGGCGTGACGGAAGACAAGACCCCGTTCCTCGGACAAGAGAGCGGGGTTTCTTTGTTTGGGGGATTGGTGAGCAAGCAGATGGCAAAAAGCACGATCCGATCCCGACTATGTATCGTAATCCGGGAGAACGTTCCATGAGCACACAGATTTATTATTATACGGGCACAGGAAACTCACTTTGGGTGACACGAAAAGTCGCCGAAGCGCTTGGCGGCACCAAGCTGTGTTCAATTACAGCGTGTAAGGGTAGAAACCAGGAAATCACGGCGGACACGGCAGGAGTGGTCTTTCCCGTGCATATCTGGGGAGTGCCGGCCCCGGTCCTGCAATTTGTTACTTCGGTAACGGACGTACGGTCGGCGTACATTTTTGCGATAGCGGTAAATGCCGGACAGGTATCCAATACCCTTGTCCAGCTTCAGAAAGCCATGGCCGAACACCGTCTCACTCTTTCGGCGGGATTTGAAATACCGATGCCGTCCAATTACATTCCCTGGGGAGGTCCGGGACCGAAGGAAAAGCAGAACCGGCGGTTTGAACGGGCTCGGGAAAAGATTGCCCGCATCGCCGGTACGATCCGGGAAAAGGTTCCTCTGCCCGTTGAAAAGGGGCCGCTTTGGCAGAGAATTCTGTTTACCGCCATTTATCGCGCTAGTTTTTCCCGTGTGCCCGCAATGGATCAGAAATTCTGGGCAGATGACACATGCAATGCCTGCGGAATCTGCTGCACCGTATGTCCCGCCGACAATATTACCCTGCATGAGGAAAAACCGGTCTGGCATCATCGATGCGAGCAGTGTTTTGCCTGTTTACAGTGGTGCCCGCAGGAAGCGATACAGTACGGGAAGAAGACCCCCCACTATGAGCGATACCATCACCCGGAGATTCATCTGAAGGATGTTCTGAGGAGCACGGATACAGGAAAGAAGGAGGGGGTCGTGGAGTGAAGGAATAGTTGCCATTTGATTCAGAGCTGTGTTAGTATGATTGTGACTCGAAACACTTTGGTATTCTTCCGTTTTTGTCAATACTTTGTATAGCATAAAGGGAGTTCCCGAACCTCTTTTTTTTATAATTATGAGACAGCCGTATGCCGGAATGAATTTTCATACACGGGGAATTTCCAAAAATTCATTTTGAACTAAAAACGTAAAAGGCATAAAACCTGAGGGGGGGCATGGTATGTCCGGCAAGAAGAAAACAGATCCACCCAACCCAAAAGAAAAGACTGCCGGTTCCCGAAAAAAGAAGGAACCGAAGGAAAAGCAATCCGGTAAAAATTCTTTTCCCATCGTGTGTCTCGGGGCTTCAGCGGGTGGGTTAAAGTCTCTGGAGGCTTTTTTATCCAAGGTGACGCAAAAAAGCGGCATAGCTTTCGTGATTATCTCGCATTCAGATCCGAGTCATCGCAGCCTCCTGCCTGAAATTTTAGAAAGAAAGTCCAGCATACCGGTCACGATCATCGAAGAGGGCATGAGCCCTGAACAGAACAAGATTTTTATGCCCCCATCGAACAAGCATCTTTTCATAGAACAGGAAAAGTTTCATTTAAAAGAAAGACATCGCTGGGACATGCTGCACATGCCCATCGACGCCTTTTTGGAGTCGCTTGCCCAAGAATACGGTGAACGGGCCGGCTGTGTCATTTTATCAGGAACCGGCACCGACGGAACCCATGGACTTCGGATAATCAAGGAAAAAGGTGGGGTGGCCATGGCCGAGAATAAGACATCGGCGGGATATTACGGAATGCCCCAAAGCGCGATCGAAACCGGCCTGGCCGATTTTATCCTGGAACCACAACAAATGCCCGGAGAGTTGATCGGCTATTTTCAACACACACCCACCATCGTGGAGACCGCGGATAGGGAGGCTGAAGAGGCCGACCAGATCCCGCAAGCATTGAACAGAATCCTTGCGTTAATTTCAAACAAAACCGGGCACGATTTTTCCCTGTATAAAAAAAGCACGCTGATCCGGCGCATCGAGCGGCGCATGAGCGTCACCCACAGTCGAAACGCCACCGAATACATCCAATTCTGCCACCAGAACCCCAAGGAACCAGAGGCCCTTTTTCAGGACTTTCTGATCGGGGTTACCGAGTTTTTCCGGGACCAGGAAGCCTTTTCCATCCTCAAAGAAAAAATACTGCCGGGTATATTTTCCCGCATGAACAGTGATGGAAGCCTGCGGATCTGGGTGTCGGGATGTGCCACCGGAGAAGAAGTCTATTCCCTTTCGATGATCATCAACGAATACATGAGTGAGCACAAGATAAAATGCGGGGTGCAACTGTTCGGCACCGATATCGATAAGAATGCCATTGAAAAGGCCCGGGAGGGGGCTTATCTTCCAAACATCGCAGCAAAAGTGAGCCCCGAGCGGCTCGAGCGGTTTTTCCACATTGATCATCATTATTGCCGGGTTAAAAAAGAGATCAGGGAACCGGTAGTGTTTGCTGTTCAAAACGTCCTGCGGGACCCTCCGTTTACAAAGCTGGACCTTCTGATGTGCCGCAACCTTTTAATCTATCTCGAGGGCGAGGGCCAAAAGAGATTGATCCCCCTTTTCCACTACAGCCTGAAGCCTGAAGGGGTTCTGATTCTTGGTCCCTCCGAGGGTATAGGATATTACGGCGAGCTTTTCAAAGTGGCAAATAAAAAATACAGCATCTACAGGAAACAAGAGATCCACCAGGGCATGCGTCTGGAGTTTGAGTTTCCTACAGGAGAAAAAAAAGTGGAAGTGTCTCATAAAGATTTTCAACCCGAGGATTACACCACACAGGGAAAATCGTCAAGTATCGCCCAAGCCACGGAGCGGTTGCTCCTGCGAAAACACACCCCGTGTTGTGTGATCGTCAGCCAAAGCGGCCATATCCTCCATGTCCACGGGAAGACCGGAAAGTATCTGGAGATTCCCGTGGGAAAGCCAAACCTGGAAGTTACGAACCTGGCCCGGGAAGGCCTTCGGTTTGCGCTCTCATCGGCTCTGCGCCAGGCCATTTCTTCAAACCGGGAGATCCGGCAGGAACGGATCCGGGTCAAGACCAACAGCGACTTTCAAGAAATCAATCTTACGATAACACCGTTGAGCGAACATTTTCAGCTGAAGGATACGCTCATGGTTGTTTTCGAGGAGGCACAGGTCCTCCCCGAAACAGGAGGCAAAGAAGGAGTGTCGGATGATGCAAACGACGATGTCAACCGGCGGATTATTGCACTTGAACGCGAATTGACTTCGCTCCGTGAAGATTACAACAGTGCTCTGGAAGAACTTGAAGCCTCGAATGAAGAGCTCAAATCAGTCAACGAAGAGATGTATTCTCAAAACGAGGAACTTCAGAGTTCTAACGAAGAGCTTGAATCTTCGAGAGAAGAGCTGCAGTCGCTGAACGAGGAGCTCAACACGATAAACAACCAACTCCAGAACAAAATGGAAGAACTCGACCAGTCTTACACCGCCATGAACGACGTGCTCAACAGCACCAACGTCGCCATCCTTTTTTTGGACAACGAGCTTTGCGTCACGCGGTTCACCAACAGGATCACCGCTCTGATTAACCTGATCGATACGGATATCGGCCGCCCAATAGATCATATTTCCCACAATCTGCACTTAGATGATTTACCTGAAAAGGTGCGGAAGGTATCAAAAACACTCACCGCGTTCGAAGACGATGTCCAAACCCGGGACGGGCATTGGTACTCGATGAATATCTTAGTAAACCTGACCAGAGACAACGTCATCGAGGGAACGGTGGTCACCTTTATCAACATCGATTCCCAGAAAGACGCCCAGGCAAAGGTGATGCACATGATGGAGCAAGAAATTCAAGCGGCAAAAAGCTTTTGCGACAGCATTGTCGATACGGTTCGGGAGTCTATCCTGGTGCTCGACAGGAATTTTAAAGTACTGACGGCAAACCGCCGCTTTTATACAACCTTTCACACGGCTTCCGGACAAACGGAGGGCAAAAACTTGTTTGAACTGGGAGACACTCAGTGGGATATTCCCGAACTGCGGACGTTATTTAACAAAATAACCAGCGAAGGCACGGCCTTTGAGGACTGCAACGTCGATCAACAGTTCGTGAAAATCGGGGTCAGGCATATGCTCTTAAACGCTCGCCTTCTGATTGAAGATGGAAAAGAAAGCGATAAGAT
>Ga0272444_10003869_pt1 | contig 13363 bp, 12 predicted proteins | sample SSMForm13_FD_201033 | JGI IMG/M metagenome (GOLD analysis project Ga0272444, IMG submission 201033) | Marine sediment archaeal communities from Little Sippewissett salt marsh, Falmouth, MA, United States - SSM-Form-13 | ecosystem: Environmental > Aquatic > Marine > Wetlands > Sediment ...
CAGCGTCGACGGTGGCCGGGTCATGGGCCAATGTCTGTCCGGTCATTTCCCAAACCAGCGCAAAGCGTGACCTGTTTTGGAATCGAACCCTGTCAATGGTTGTGCAAAGGTCTCAAGGTGTCCCTTTGAGCATGCCTTGACAAGAGAAAAGACCTCCTGTATGGTTGTTCCCATGGATTTGGCGGAATTAGGCATGAAGGAATTGGCAACAATAAAACGGCTTTTCTGGCGCTGGTGGTGGAGCACTGTTTCCCGGAGGTGGGCCAAGGGCGTCTGACGATTTTACGGAAAGCATCAAAAGGCCGGGCCCCTTCAGGGCTCGGCCTTTTTTATTTGGTGCAAGGTCCCATAAAGGACGTCGGCGCCCCCTTCCCAGGTGGGCCGGCAAAAAAGCCGATAAGACAAGGAGAAGAGACCTATGCTCGTAGTGATGAATCAACAAGCAACGCAGGAGGAGATTGATGCGGTCATTGCCGCCATTGAAGCAAAAGGCTGCATGGCCCGTCCTATTCCTGGTGGAGAGCGGACTGCTATAGGGATTCTGCGCAATAAGGGGGCCATGGATCCTTCCTTTTTTCTGGCCATGCCCGGCGTTAAGGACGCCATCCCCGTCACGCGGCCGTACAAATTGGTGAGTCGTGAATTCCAACCCGAAGGCACTGTCATACAGGTTGGCGACGTTTCCATCGGAAACGGACACCTGACCCTTATCGCAGGACCCTGCGCGGTGGAGAGTGAGGAGCAGGCCTTGACCATCGGGCGGCTGGTCAAAAAGGCCGGCGCTCAGATTTTTAGAGGCGGGGCCTTCAAGCCGAGGACATCGCCCTATTCCTTTCAGGGTCTTGGGGAAAAGGGGCTTCAGATCCTTGCAAGGGTCAGGGAGGAGACCGGTCTCCCCGTGGTTACCGAGGCCCTGGATCATGAGGTTTTCGATCTGGTGGAAGCATACGCAGACATCGTTCAAATTGGAACGAGGAATATGCAAAACTACAGTCTCCTGCGCAGGGCTGGGCGGTCCCGAAAGCCCGTTGTCTTGAAGCGGGGTATGGCGGCCACCATTGAAGAATGGCTCATGGCAGCCGAATACGTCCTGGAGGCGGGAAACACCCAGGTGATTCTTTGTGAACGAGGCGTGCGCACCTTTGCCCATCACAGTCGGAACACTCTGGACCTCTCTGCGGTTTCTGTGATCCTAAAGGAAAGCCATCTTCCTGTCATCGTGGACCCCAGCCATGCCGCTGGACGCCGCGATCAGGTGATCCCCTTAAGTCGCGCATCTGTGGCCGTGGGCGCCCATGGACTCATGGTAGAAGTCCATCACGCCCCTGAAGAGGCCTTGAGTGACGGCCCTCAGTCCCTTTATCCTGAACAGTTTGAGCTGCTGTGCCGTCAGATTCGATCCATCTCCGACGTTTTTCAGTCCTAGGAGCCTGTCGGAGAACCGTATTTTGCGCCTGACGGCTTTGAAAGAGGCGGAGGCTGATGGAAAATGCACAGATGCAAGGCATCCGTCTCTTTTCAAGCCCGCTGGCGCAAATACTGGGGAATGAGGTCCGCCTAGGCGGGTCGCAGTGACGAAGGATGAGGATAACGCCGCAGATGGGCGTTTCCCGACAGCCTCCTAGGGGGCTGTCAAGGTGTCCTTCGAAGACGCCCCATTGCATTCAAAAATACTCTACTTGACGTCAAGTTGTCACGAATCACTTGGCCGTCAGGAAAAACGATCATGGAAGACAGCCTGGGAAAACCTAGAACACACCAGTAAAATCAACCCGTTCGTTTCAGAAGTACTATCAAGCCAAGGGCCTCTACTATACTATCTTTACTACTCTGTTCTTTGATCTATGGATATAAGGGGGGCGAAACTTGAGATGCCTCGAAGGGAATGGGGGAAAGCTTGGGAGGTTCATCGAGTTGTGGGCCCTGGGGTATAGGAAACAGGACCCTTTTGGAGGAGTAATTGATGAATCTTTGCACTATGACGATCATAGATTTCTTTGAGAAAGCTGTGAAGCCTTGTCTTGATCTCACGGACCGGTGGTAGCACCGGCATTTGAACCAAACCGGTACATGAAAAAGGGATGCCCTTGAATGAAAGCTTCTGGTCCAGGTCGCAGCCATCGGGTTCCCATGCGCAAGCCTTCATGAGTTTCTCTTTCTCGCACAAATCAACGTTCAAAGACTTGGCAAGCTGCAACGAGTAGCTGGGTAGATTTCTGTTTTGTTCGTCTATTCGACCAGTTAACTCCTTGTGCCATTCCAGCAAGTCCTCGTAATGGGCCGTTCTTTTCATCAGGTGTGTCTTGGGGTCTCTGTACGGCTCCCCATGGTTGTACTTCTCGGTCTCTGCTGCGAGTTCACTATACAGCGCCTTTGCAAGGGCCACATACCTGCCCTTGAGGGTAAAGCGAAAGCGGACTTTCGGCAGATCCACCGGCTTGTTCGGTGTCTCTGCCCTCAGGAGGTCCTTTGGGTCAAGGCCCAATGCAGTATACAGCTTCTCGGGTTCGATAACGACCCGGTGCATGGTCTCTGCCACCTGGAGTGTCTTATGCATTTGCTTTCGAACCTTGGCCGCTGCTTGGGAAAAGGCCTCGATCTCTCTTTCAAGTCGAACCCGTCGTGAAAAAAGGCTATGGGCTGCCTCTGTGAGAATCTCCTCCCCTAGATCGACTGCAAAATCTTCCTTTGTTGACACGTGAATCTCCCTTTGCATGTATCTTCTCTGTCAGGCTCTTCGACGACAAAGCATATACAGTCATACCCATACCTGGAGATGGCACGGGGCGTCAAGTCCAGGATTTCCGGAGTCCTTGTGGACTAAGTCGAGGCGGCAAAAGCGCTCACCTCTGGCTTTGAGCTATGAGATGAAAGGGTGAAAGTGCAAGGCATCGCCGCAGGGAGGTCGCAGATTGTCTGACTTTGTTTTGGCACACAAGCGCTCACGGCGCCTTTCTATGTGGATCAAGAAGAGACGGTGCAGTTGGATCCCCTAAGACGCTTCTTGCGTAGATCTGACTCTAAATGGCATTTTTTGTACTTCTTTCCACTTCCACACCAACACAGGTCATTTCGCCCTAGTTTGGGCATATCCTTTGGGGGATTGGTCCCTCCAAGCAGTTTACTGAAAAACCCCACAACAACTCCTTCCTTGGCCCGAATCCTTTTTTGGGGAAATCGTGCCGATTCACCATTTACAGTATCCCAATGGCTGCCTAAGAGGCCACAAAATGGCCCCTGTGTCAACAAATTCCAATTGACTGCCATGTGACGGGGGCCTGCGATGAAAAGAGCTGATACGAACATGTTAATCACCCTGCCTCTGGAGGCTAAATCGGCCGCCGCAAGGCCCAAACCCTTTGTGAATATCCTAGACTATAAGATCCTGCTGTGATACGCCCGATTGCGACCTTATTCTAGTGTTGTGTCTCTGTGATTTCTTGACAATAATATGACCTGGCAAGAAAAAGCCGAAAGTCGTCATTCCCCGGCTTGACCATTACAGCCAGTGTGGAAGAGATCTCTCAGAAAGAGGGTTGCCAGCAGCCCTCAAGAGATCAGAGCGAGAACCCCATCATGAAATGGCGAAGAAGACTCGCCAGGCTGCATTTTCATTACGGAGGGATTTATGGGTCAGACAAAAATAACCGTTCTTTGCGAGAACACTGCAGGCAAGGCAATGGGAGTCACAGGAGAGCATGGATTCTCCGCCCTTATAGAAAGAGGCCAAGAGAAGATTCTCTTTGACACGGGCCAAGGGATGTCCCTGGCTAACAATGCAAAGGTCTTGGGGGCCAACCTGGCAGAGGTAAAGACGGTGGTCCTCAGTCACGGCCATTTCGATCACACAGGAGGGCTTCCTGCCGTGCTATATCCTCGCCGGGGCGTGACCGTCATCGCCCATCCAGACGTTTTCGCTAAGAAGTATGCTGAAGTGAAGACGTCTGATGGCAAAGGGCACGTTTTCATCGGCATCAGGTATTCTCGGGATTATCTGGAAGGCACACTGGGGGCCCGATTCAATTTTATACAGGGGTTTTCCGAGATTGCACCGGGCATCTTTTTTTCCGGAGAGGTCCCCAGGAAGACCGTTTTTGAATATCCAGACAACCGACTCAAGGTGGCGCACGGTGAAAAGATGAGCAATGATCCCCTACTGGACGACGTGAGCCTCTTGATCGAAACAGATCAAGGGCCCGTCATCCTGCTCGGATGCGCCCATGCAGGGGTCGTGAACGTGATGAACCATTTTTCGTCACTCAGCGGCCACAAGGTGTTTCATGCTGTCATAGGGGGTACCCATCTGGGTTATGTGAACAGTGCCGAGCAACTGGAAAAGTCTATGGATGCCTTTGACGACTATCAAGTGGGCCTCGTTGCCGTTTCTCACTGCACCGGACAGCATGCGGCGGCTGCCTGCTACAACAGGTTTCAGGACCGGTTCGCATTTGCCTGTGCTGGCTGGAGCACTATATTCTAGGTGGTGGCGATTGATCATTGGCGCCTTTTTTTGAGCGCTGTGCTCCAAGGGGCAGCTGCGACATGCTTATGTACTGCCCACCCCAAAACCTTTTGCCGCCTTGCTCATCAAATCCGCCTGTGGCCGGGAGAATTGCGCGCTGGCGCCAGTGCCTTCGTTTGTTTTCATTGAAAAGTCCTGCTTGTTAATGTGAGCCTCATGGACATCGCTTCTCACCAAAAGAAGGCATTAGAAACCACCAGGAAGACAGGCCAAACCTATGGCAAGGTCAAGGACACAAAAGGCCTTTTCTGAGGCCATCAAATACGTTTTCGGTGGAGCTACCTGAGCCCAGGCCGTTCTTAAGGCAACCCAGTGGCTTCTGGGTTTGGAAGATAGGAAGATACTAAGGGCAGCTACTGGCCTGGGTGGTGGCATTGGCCACGAGGGAGATACCTGCGGTACCCTCACCGGTGGGATCTTGTCTTTGGGCCTGTATCACCGGGATCATGCCTGCGACCGCCTGTACCCCGACTGTATGGAGTATTACCACAGATTCAAGAGACGTTTTGGCAGCAGTAAATGCAGGGATATCACCGGCGTGAGCTTTAAGGCAGGCTATGACATCAGGCGTTTCTTCCTGAAGGGAATGAAATGCTTGACAGTGGTTTACACTTCTATAGAATCTGTATTTGATATTATTCAAAAGGGTGCTCGAAGATCTCCTTCAGAAGGCATATATCAAATAAGACCTCCCTTTGATAGGCACAGCTTCCCCTGTGCCGATGTTGTGCTGAAACGGATGGAGTCTCAGCTCAACGCCGACTGGGGTTCCATTAAAGAGATGAGTCGCGGATTTTCTGGGGGTATCGCATTCCAGGGCGACATATGCGGTGCTTTCATGGGGGCAGTTTTGGCCTTGGGCGCCCTATATGGAACGGATCTGCGAGAAAGACACCACAGCCAACTCTTTAGAGCCGGACTGGTGGCCATGAAAGAAGGGAGCAGGGTCTTTCAAAAAGAAGATCTTCACCCATCTTTTAGGACCAGCTTGCGTGTGGGTAAGCTCTACGAGAGATTCGTATCGCAATTTGGCAGCGCCGATTGTGTCGATATCTTGGGCAAGGTTTCCCCATGGAAACAGAGGGACTTTTGTGAAGACATGGCCCAGCGCACCGCTCAATTAGCATTGGAGTTCACAGATGCCTAGAACATGGCTTCTGTCGGGGAAGGCTGACAGATCGGGCCAGGATAGGAACCTTATATCCCTCACAAGGACCATGGCCCTATTGATGACCTTGATTTTTCCATCAGTCAGGGGACTCTTTGGGAAAAAAGGGATTAAGGCTATCCAATTGGTCATATATCAAATAGGCATTGACCGGGCCCTCATCCTGAAGAAGGCTTTAGGAACTGACGTAGACGATGCCCGCAGTCTGGGCCGTATCCTGGATTTTGATGATGGCCTTGCTGGTGTGACGGGCGTCTGGACCCTGGAGACCATGGGAAAAGCCATGAAGATCGTAAGGAGATGTCCCATGGCCCCGATATTGGCCCGGTGTCCTGAAATATGCAGGACCATTATTGCTGCCATGGAGGCGGGCACGTTCTATCGTCTGAATCCAAATATCAAGGTCCCAGAAATTCCGAGACTGATTTCTGAAGGTAGTGATTGCTGCGTGGGAACCATTGAACTGCCTTACCTTGGTGAACTGAGGGCGTCTGAGATATCCCCTGAGGCGACTGGGACCAAAAACGACTGCCCGATTCCCTGTGTCCCGGGATTAAACAAGGAGCTGGCTTTGCAGGCATGCAAGAGTTTTGGCACGGCATTCGTTAAGTTACTCAGATACGGAACAGAACAAAAAATGGCCTGGTATGATTTTTTTAGATATGGAGAAGATGAGGAACATGCGTTGGATTTGGATGGTTACACATATCAATGTTAGAGGAGCTAAGTGAAATGCCGCAAACGTTACTGAGCGTGTTCACGAACGGCTCAGTACCGTCAGAATAATTGTACAGTAGTTTTCAACCTGACTCGCCGTCTTCAATTGAACTCCTGCAAAAAAAGTTGAAGTCTTGAGTATTTTTTGGACCCGGTGATAGGCTGGATCTTAAAGTCAATCGGCCTTTAGGATGACAGGATAACTGTCTCATTCACCAGAGGGGAAAACGCGCGCCCGCAGGTGATGAGCCCATTTGTAACTCATGCGTATTCAGGGCCGTTCCTGGATGATCAATCACACGAAAGGTTTCCTTGAAAAATGAAAATAGCATATACAGGGCTGAATCTCGCCGAAGGCAAGATGAAATACGATGACAGGATCTTCGTGGATCTTGCCATGAAATTTCAGCCTGAAAAGTCATCTCCCTACTACTTCGAGTTCTTGTCGGAAGACTACGAGGGGGCTGACGCCATTGCCATAGCCGATGACCGTGTCCTGGACCTTCTCATCCTTGATATGGAGAAGATCGAAGGCCGACTTTCCAGGGCAAAGGACCCCGTTGAGAAGGGGGTGCTTGAGAAGTGCCTGGCCCATCTCGAAGATGAAAAGCCGATTTGTGATTTGCCCATGGACGCCAGCCAGCGGGCCATCGTCAACGCACTGGGCCTGCTGAGCTTCAAGCCCACTGTGGTCTTTGAGGACATCTCACCGGATGCTAATGCTGTGTGTTGTGCCATTATGGAGAAAGCGGAGATGATGTTCTTCTACACGGTGGGCCGGCAGGAAGTTCACGCATGGTTCGTGGAGAAAGGCGCCGATGCCGTCACATGTGCCGGTAAAATCCATTCTGATCTGGCCCAGGGATTTATCAAGGCGGAGCTTGTAGACTACAACGATATGATGACAGCCCACAACATGAATGACGCTCGGTCCAAGGGGTTGGCCAAGCTCGTCGGTCGCGACTATGCCATACCGGAAAACACTATTGTCGAAATACGCTTCAACGTTTGACCTCCCATCATTGTTTTCGCCACAAGAAAAGACTTACTGCTCCTTTCATCCATAGGCCATAGAAGTCGGATTCAGAAAAGCGCGAAAGGTTCTTGAAGATCCCTCAGTACATTGTCCTACGGGGAGGACCGTAAGGGAGATTTTTCGGAGACACGCTTATCTTGGGGTGACCGGGGGCACCAGATGTGAATGCAGTAGGAGAATAAACTACAGACGCTTTTTTCGATCCATGAGGAAATCCTTGTAAATCCTGTAGTGCTCAGTCTCTTCGTAAGCTACAGGACAGACGGGCACATGGTCGAAGCTGTAGATCTTGGCTCCGGTGCAGGCCAGCAGAATCGGGGAGTGCGTAGCGATAAGGAACTGGGCGTGGCCAGCCTGGCTATTGGTGCCCAGAATCTCGAGTAACTCAAGCTGACTGCGTGGAGAAAGGGCCGTCTCCGGTTCATCGAGCAGGTAGATGCCCTTGATCTGGTATCGGCTGCGGAAGTAGGACATCAGAGCTTGACCGTGGGATAGAGTCACCAAGGATTTTCCACCGAAGTATTTCAGTTGACCAGGGTCCGATGCCGCCCACTCGTCCACAAAATAGGTAAAATCTCTGAAAATTTCCGATCCGAAGAAGGCCCCTGGAACCCGTCCATTAGACCATTCGATGCCAAGATAATGGTGCAGTTGGCCTTCGAAAGGGTTCACTTGGTATCGGATGCCCCCGGGGGCACGCCAGATGTGGATACCACATGCCTGGGCCATTGCCTCCAATAGAGTAGACTTGCCAGTGCCGTTCTCGCCCACGAAGAGAGTCACTGGCGTATCAAAGGCCAGATGTCGGGTTTGATAAAAGGTGGGCAAGGTAAAAGGATAGTGATCACGGGTAGGGTATTTCTCAGGCACGAGTGTGATGCTTTTTAGATGAATGGACATGGGTTTTTCTCTGTGTCTATGGGTATGCAAGGCCTATCACCCTAATTGAGCTCAATTACGGTATCACACAATCATTGGCATTAACAGTACGCCCCACCCGTTTGTGCAGTGCCAGGCCAGGTGAGCTCATTGTTTTTGAAAGACAAAGGCATCGAAAAATTCCCCCTCCATTTTCTTTGATGCCAAATGAATTCCTTGGATATATTCTTCCGGATTGGCAGCATTAGGATGTGAAGCATCGTTGTCCTTAATGATCTTCATCGCTTTTTGATTTGGTTCGAAAAAGCAAATGATGGCTTGGGGTTTAGATACACGGACGCATTCCTCTAATACACCGCGCCGATGATCGTTGTCGATATGGTGAAAGGAACCCAAGAAGAAAATTGCATCGAAAGTATGACGCTCAAATGGCATCTCTTTAGCGTCAAAAGCCTTAAACTGAATCAAATGATCAACCCTCACTTTTTTGGCACTGTTGAGCCAATTTTCTTTGGCATATATGGAATGATCGTCTTCAGGCTCGCCCGTCAATACTTCATAGCCATTTAATGCAAGCGCTATTGCCATACTACCTGGTCCAGTTCCGACATCCAAAATCTTCGCCTCTTCTGGCAACTTCAGCTCTTGAATGACCTTATTGGTGAAATCCGCTGTAAAACCGAATTTCTCACCCAAAATTTCTTTCGCTTCCCTTATGTTCATTCCGATTTCCCTTTTTGTTTTCTTAAATTGCAAGCGCTATGACATCTTCAACCCTTGATTCCCCAAAGGGCCATGGTTGCCCATTTGGAACCTCTTTGAGCGGTCATTAGAACGGGTGTTGCCAATCAGTCTTGATGGTTTGGTAAGTAGTGTTCACCCTGGTGAAAACTGCGGGCCAGGAGAAATTTAGCGGTTTGGCATTGCGCAACATGCTGCGTCAATTGGCGCTGGCAAAAAAACTACCCTCAAGAGGTGCTAAAAGTAAAGGAGCCAACCGATTCTTGGGCGCCCCGGGTCATTGTACCTATAATGGAGGGACATCCAATGGTCAAGCGAATAGGACATTGGGGGTGGCGGGCAGGCCCAGCAACGGAGTTGCCCAATCGGAGAAGCTGTCATGGGAAGATCCTTACATAAAAGGTCACAAAGGCCCTGATGGTTTGTTGGTTCTCGCAAGGCAGCGCCCTTGGCAAGAGGGGGCTCCAGTATGGGCCAGCGGGAATTCCTCGATTTCCCTGCAGGTAGCCGCCCCATGGCAGGGTATGGGAGACGGCCTAGACTGGTGATAGATATTGTGGTACAGGTGAACCTGTTTTGTCGCAGTCAGAAGCATGTAGGAGGGCATGGTGAGCTTTGGCCTGCAGGGAGAGAGCTCGGTGGCGTTGCGTGGGCCTACTGGTGTCATTGAAGGCCGTATTGCCAATGAGACCTCCCACAAAGAGGGGGCCCTGGTCGTGCTTCATCCCCATCCTCTCTATGGGGGAAGCATGGATAATAATGTCGTAGAGACCGTGGTTTTGGCAGGGCAAGCGGTAGATCTCACCACATTGCGCTTCAATTTCCGCGGTGTGGGTGGAAGTCAGGGACGTTACGACCATGGCGTGGGTGAGCAAGATGATGTGGGCGCTGCTCTGAGTTTTCTAGAAGAACGTTATCGTTTCAAAACCAAGGTCCTTGTGGGTTACTCCTTTGGTGCATGCGTCGCTTTGGCCTACTGCCACCGGGAGGGACAGGGTGTGGACCACCTTTTCCTGATCTCTCCGCCCCCTTTTATGTTGCCTGACGATCTGTCTCTGGAACTTCCGGTGGTGAGGAAGATTGTGTTGGGCGAACATGACGACGTAGCACCCCCTGAACAGGTGACCGCCAGGGTCTCTGGCAGCGGAGCTGGGAGACTCATAGAAGTAATCCCAGGAGCAGACCACTTCTATCTTGGAAAGGAAGGGGACGTAAAAAAGCTCCTGTCAGGTTTCTTCGATACAGCCATTGGCGCGGGCAAGTGAATGAAACCTCGATAGGGGTCAAAAGGAGATTTCCAACCTCGACTGGCATGATGACGCCACTGAGGAGTGCGACTTGCTGGACGGAAAAAAGTAGAATCTAGGCAGGGAGATTTCATGACCTTTCCAGAAGGATTACCCTGTATCAGGGACGCAAAGGAACCGGTGAAGAAGCATGACCATTTCAGGCAAGTGGCGCAGAATCCTGGAACATGGGGCGGTTGAACACCATGGATGTGGAGAGAAGCAAGAAAGCGCCCTGGAAGATGGAAAGGAGACGTTGGAGTAAGTGGCCGCCAAGTTGACAGCTAAGTCAAGCAATCTCTAATGCTCTGGGGCTCCAAGGCGAAGGGGCCGTGTCCTTAGGGATACTGGTCTGATTACGCCCATTAACAGGAGGTGAAAGGACCATGAAGATTCTTGCTGTGGACGACAACGACGTGAACCTCCGTCTACTGGAGACCCTGTTAAGAAACGACGGGCATGAAGTGGTATCGGCCCGTAATGGATCCGAAGCCCTTCAAAGACTCCGGACCGAAGCCGTTGATATGGTCATTTCAGACATCCTCATGCCTGTGATGGATGGATTCCAGCTGTGCAAGGAGTTCAAAAGAGACGAGAACATGCGTAAGGTCCCTTTTCTCTTCTACAGCGGCACGTACACGGACAGCAAGGACAAAGAATTTGCCCTAAGCCTAGGGGCCGAGCGGTTCATTCCAAAGCCCATGGAATCTAAACGCTTTCTGGGCATCATCAATGAAGTATTGGGAGATTACAAAAAGGGGGTCCTGGCTCCACCTCAAATTCAAGCTCAAAGAGACGACGCCGTTTACATGAAGGAGTACAATGAGCGCCTGGTCAACAAACTGGAGAAGAAGATGCTCGACCTGGAACAGGAGATCATCAAGCGCAAGGAGGCAGAAGACGCCCTGCGCAAAGCACACGACGAGCTGTGCGGGTTTAGTCAAGGACTGGAAAAAAAGGTTGAAGAACGGACCCGAGAGCTAAAAGAAAAGAGTCGTCAACTCATCGAGGCTGAGAGACTTGCGGCACTGGGAAAGATGGCCAACAAGGTGGCCCATGAGCTCAGGAATCCCCTTACGGTGATCGGGGGGTTTGCCCGCAGGATGGTCGACAAGGCGTCGGAGCAAGATCCCAATCGGAAGTATCTTCAAATCATTGTGAACGAGGTCGATGTATTAGAAAAGACGGTGTCGGAAGTCATAAAGATTGAAGACAAAGACTAGGGCCCCCTCTTGGAGATTGCATCTCTCAGGGGCCATAAACTCAAACTTGCTGCTGGATCAGCCGCGGCATGATTATGATATCCCTTAGCTTGTGTCCATCCATAAATGGCCCTTTTCTCCGCCCCCTTCTTGGGCCTTCGTGGATGGGCACTGGCTTGTTGCTGGGTAGTTCATTTTCAAAGGGATCAAGGAGGCGTGACATGTCCTGCTACTTTAGGCACATGAAGGAGATCCTTGAGGAGGTCGGGGTTGAGGTCACCAAGGAGAACAAAAAGGAGGTGGACGGCATCATCCACCGAGTGGTTGGCGTAGGATACAAGAATTGTCCCCCCCTGGACTGCCGTAAAAGAGCATATCAAGGGAGACGACAGGGCTAGAAGCCGATTCGTTGAAAGGCTTAAAAAGGAGCTGAAAGGCCTGTGATGGGCTCTATTTCCCAGGGGGTATCGTTTGGTTTCACTGCTGGGTCACAATCTCTTTCGCCTTTGTGCGACAAAGGTAAGCGAAGTCCTCTGGATAATGACCGGTGATCCAACGCTGTTGACATTCGCTGAAGCCGCCGGGAGACTGAGGATGCTTTGGGAGAAAACAATACAGGAGGCGCTGATAAGAGTCGACATTGTCAAACCTCTTGGACAGTTCCAGGGCAGTAATCATGTCTGCTCCGAGATCCGCTAATACCTTCAGGGCAAGCCATATGGCCCGATCCAGAGACTGCCGGACCTTGCTGTCCGTTTCAACGATATTCCCACACGTCACTTTCGTCATTATCTGGACTTCTCCTTGGGAACGCTGGGCCTTGGGGACGAAGGCGATGATGTTGTCATCTTCGAAGAAGATCAAGTCCCTGTTTTTATCTTTCTTGCCATCAAGTCTCCTATTGCCTTGGATGGCCTTGAGGTAGGCATCAAAAAAATCTCGATCCGTTCTTTCCTTGTAGTCCCTGACAAACTGGGCCACCAGGTCTCCTTGCGCGTAGGTGCTGATGGTCGCCTCACGGGATTTTTTGCTTCCCTTGGCAAACACGGGCACACTGGGGGCGACAAGGGCGAACTGCTGGTGCACCTGTTGGTGTGAGGCATTGAGTCGGTAGCCTGCCGGGGAGAGGTCAAAACCGAAGTTCTGGCCCCAAATGGTGGCATTAAAGGGCAGGGGAGCACCCCGCTTGTTCCGCCGTTCTATCTCACGAACCAGTGCCAGTCGCAGGTCCTCCAATTCATGTTTCCTCAGTGACCGTTTTTCAGCAGGCAGGGCAATGCCCAGCTTTGAAGCAAGCTGGACGTAGATCCTCTGGTAATAGAGGTGCCTAAGGCCCAGGACATCTTCCTGTGTAAGAGACGCTATTTCATATCGAATGGCGTCTTGGGCCATGTTGGCTGCAAAATGGCCCCAGGGAATGTAGCTGTTTTCCCGCAAGTATTCCCAAATGTGTGTGTCTCCTTGAGTATATTCGCCAACAATGGCACTGTCTCCCTGGGCTCCTGGAACGAGAACCATTTGCTCCTTGTACGGATCGGGCAAAGAGGGGTTGTTGGAGACGAGCTCAAAGAGGTGTCTATCCATAACGACCGGGGCCCATTGGCCGTCCTTAGTCTTTTCGTAAACCATGCCACTGGGCACTTCAGCTTTTTCGTCAAAGGCGAAACGACACGACCTTTTGGCAAGTGTTGTCAGGACTTGAGCGTCTTTCGATGTTCCGGCCAGCGCCAGGAGCAATGTCCGAGGCAGACGCTCCAAAACCGCTTCATCTATATTGTCAAGGTGTTCACCTGTTGACACAGGCTTGGCGAC
>Ga0272444_10003870_pt1 | contig 13360 bp, 13 predicted proteins | sample SSMForm13_FD_201033 | JGI IMG/M metagenome (GOLD analysis project Ga0272444, IMG submission 201033) | Marine sediment archaeal communities from Little Sippewissett salt marsh, Falmouth, MA, United States - SSM-Form-13 | ecosystem: Environmental > Aquatic > Marine > Wetlands > Sediment ...
AAATTGGGGTTTATATATATTGTTAGCACCATCAAACTTCATGCCAGAATCTTAGTTCCCGGCTTATCAAGTCGCATCGTGCTGATTTATAATGAGAACGGAATAGAAGATACTCGCAGGGCCGCTCAAATTAAACATGGATTCCATGGTCACATTTGGCCAATGGTTATACATGACCCTTTATGGAAAATTTTAAGGGGGGATCTGATTACCTTCTTTGGATCTTTAGCTTGCGCATGCGGGCGCGCAGGGTGCTTCGTTCAATGCCCAGGATTTCAGCCGCACTACCGTTACCGCTGGCTTTCCGGTGGGGCTGCGAAAGCACCTGAAGAATATGCTCCCGTTCCACATCCGTTTACCCATCCCGCGCGATCCGTTTGCCTGATTGCCACATTGTCATTATCAGGTATTATTTCTTGAAATGATCAATTCCCGTGATCCTATTCCATTTCCTCCAAGGGGATATCGGACGCGGAGGTTTTCCTTTTTTTGGGTTTTTCCGCAATCATCGCTTCCGTGGTCATGAAAAGGCCGGCCGCAGACGCGGCATATTGGAGCGCCAGCCTGGACACCTTGGTCGGATCCACAATACCGGCCTGCATAAGGTCTTCATAAATCCCGGTTTCGGCGTTGAATCCAAAACTTTCTGCGCCTTCCCTGACGTGCTGGATGACCACGGCACCCTCAAATCCTGCATTGTTGGCAATCCGCCGCACCGGTTCTTCGAGAGCACGTTGAATGAGGTTGGCGCCAAGCTGCTCTTCATCAGGGAATCGAGCGGTTTCAAGTACCTTCATGGCACGTATGTAGGCGACGCCGCCTCCGGGAACAATGCCCTCCTCCACGGCGGCACGCGTGGCATTGAGGGCATCCTCGACGCGGCCTTTCTTCTCTTTCATTTCCGTCTCCGTGGCCGCGCCCACATTAATGACGGCCACACCCCCGCTCAGTTTCGCCAGGCGGCCCTGCAGCCGCTCCTTGTCGTAATTGCTGGTAGATGCCTCGATTTGCGAACGGAGCTGTTTTGTCCGTCCCTTCAGGGCATGGCGATCTCCGCCTCCGTCGATGATCGTGGTATTATCCTTGTCCACCGTGATCCGTTTGGCCGTGCCCAGGTCTTCCAGGGATATCGTATCTAGCTTGACGCCCAGATCCTCACTGATCATCCGGCCGCCTGTCAGGATGGCGATATCTTCGAGTGTGGCCTTGCGGTTGTCACCAAAGCCGGGGCTTTTGACCGCCGCGCAATGCAAGCTTCCCCTCAGCTTGTTGACCACCAGGGTGGTCAACGCCTCGCTGGTCACATTTTCCGCCAGGATCAGAATCGGTTTGCCGGTTTTCGCAACCTGCTCCAAAATGGGAAGCAGATCCCGCATGGTATTGATCGTTCCTTCATACATGAGAATATAGGGCTCATCCATGTGGATCGTCATTTTCTCCGGGTCGGTGACAAAGTAAGGGCTCAGATAGCCACGGTCAAACTGCAATCCTTCAACAACCGTCAATGTCGTCTCCATGCCCTTGGCTTCTTCCACCGTAATCACCCCTTCCTTGCCCACCTTTTCCATGGCCTCGGCGATCAGGTCACCGATCGTGGAGTCGTTGTTTGCCGATATGGTACCGACCTGGGCGATATCTTTCTTGTCCGTGGTGGGTTTGGACATCTTTTTCAATTCTTCCACCACCAATTCAACGGCCTTGTCCATGCCCCGCTTGATGGGCATGGGGTTCAACCCGGCGGCTGTGAGCTTGGCGCCCTCGCGATAGATGGCCCGGGCCAGAATGGTTGCCGTGGTTGTGCCGTCGCCGGCTGCATCGGATGTGGCTGAAGCCGCTTCCTTGACCATCTGTGCGCCCATGTTTTTGAACCGGTCTTCCAGTTCGATCTCCTTGGCCACTGTGACGCCGTCCTTAGTTAGTTTGGGAGTCCCCCAGGATTGATTGATGAGGACGTTTCGACCCTTCGGCCCAAAGGTCACCATCACCACGTCGGCCATGGCGTCGACCCCTTTCATCATTTTCTCCCTTGCCTTTGCACCGTATTTTATCTCTTTTGCGGCCATTGCTGATTTCCTTTTCAATTATTTGGTTTTGTGGCGATTTCGCTAACGCCATCCTATCTCACAATGAGACAACCCGAATCATATTCGTCATGCCGGCGATCCAAATCGGATTGCCAGCCGTGATGACGGCCAGGTCCCCTTCAATCAAATCGCCTGTTTCAACCGCCTTTTTGGATACCTTCTCAATCAGGTCATCCGCACTCCGATGGTTCAAAATCATGCGGGGATATATCCCACGGAAAAGAGAGAGTTGCCTCAGGGTGGGTTGGCTGGGCGTAAAGGCAATAATCGGTTGCTTGGGCCTGAACCTGGAGATGTGTATGGCTGTCCGGCCGGACCGTGTCGGCGCTAAAATCGCAGCTGCATCCAGGTGGTCCGCCAAAACGCAGGCCGCATAGGTCACCGCGTCCGAAATCTCCTTTTCCGGCACCATTTTCAGGTACCGATCATGGGGATAGGTTTTTTCCGCTTCGGCAACGATGCGAATCATATAGTGAAGCGCTTGAACCGGATAATTCCCTGTCGCCGTTTCTTCCGAAAGCATAACGGCATCCGTTCCGTCCAAAACGGCGTTGGCGACATCCGAGGCCTCGGCTCGGGTTGGTCGTGGCGCGTCTACCATGGATCGCAGCATCTGGGTAGCCGTAATAACCGGTTTTCCCAAAGCATTGGCTTTTTGAATCAGTCGTTTTTGGATGCCGGGCACTTCTTCCAAAGGTATCTCCACCCCCAAGTCACCTCGGGCCACCATGATTGCGTCCGCAGCATCCAGGATGTCGTCGTAATGATCGATGGCCTCATGCTTTTCAATTTTGGCGATGACCGGTGTATGCTTGTTTTCCCGGCGGATGATTTCTTTTATGTCCTGAATGTCTGCTGCCGTCCTGACAAATGAAAGCGCGACATAATCCACATCAAGACCCAGGCCAAAATGCAGATCGTCACGGTCTTTGTCCGTCATGGAAGGCATGAGAATACTTCCGGTCGGCAGATTTATCCCTTTGTGAGACGTAAGCACCCCGCCCGTAATGATCTCACAGTGGATTTCAGCTCTGCTTACCGATGTAACCCGAAGTTCCAAAAAACCATCTGCGAGCATTATCCGATCCCCGTCCTTTACTTGTTCGTTTAAAAGCGGATAAGAAACCGATATGCGCTGTTGCGAACCCGCAACGGTCTGCGAGGTAAGAATAATATGACGTCCCGGTTCCAATCGAATCCCTGGATCAGGGATAACCCCCACCCGGATTTTTGGTCCTCCGAGATCCTGTAATATCGCAACCGGTTTGCCCAGCTCTTCGGCGATTTTCCTGATGACATGGATTTTTTTCTCATGGTCAACGTGTGTACCGTGAGAAAAATTCAAGCGGGCAATACGCATGCCGCCTGCAATCAATTCTCTAATGATCTCAGGCGTGTCACTGGCGGGTCCGATGGTACAGACAATCTTCGTTTTTGGCAGGGTGATGGCCACAATAACGCTCCTGTTATCTCAGTTCTTTACAGGCGTTGACATCCAGTAATCATTCAGGAATGAACAGCAACGTCTATACCTTTGATAGGTCAACCCTCGGCAAAATTGCTTCGACATCCGCACGATGACAAAGCCCGGTACCAGGCGTTTGCGCGGTTGCCGTTCCCGCGGCACAGGCCAGCCGCATGCAGTCCGCAAGGTCTTTTCCCCGGGAATGCCCCAGCACGAAACCTCCCACCACCGAATCCCCGGCGCCCACGGTGCTGTCTACCTCGACCGGTGGTGCAACAGCCTTGATTCTTTGTTCGACTGAAGATAACAGCAAACCCGCCTTTCCCCTCGAAACAAGGACATATGAAATTCCTCTGCTGTGGATTTGTTCACAAAAGCCAAGAATTTCCGATTCGGTTTGCAGCTGTGATTCCTTCAATAATTTCCGGGCAATTAATCAATGCTTTTTCAGAATGGAATCTCTCATTTGATTAATTTTGTCCTTGGTCTTGTTGGCCCTGAGATTCATTCGACTAAATGTTTCCATGCCCTTCCCATAAACGATTTCCTGAAATCGACGACGCTGATCACCTATTCGTTTCATGCTTTTCATAGCCGTACCTTTAATCTTGTCCATTAATGTTTCTATCATAGCGTCCTCCATTCATGTTTTATCGATATTTCCTCGGTTTTTTTTCAAGTAAATATTTAAATGGGCTTTCGGTATATCGGTGGTTCGCGGAAACAGGTTTTGGTTTTTGATCAAATTGTCTTTCTTCATTTTTTTCCTTTTTCCAATTTCCATATCTCTAATTTGTCAATCATTGGTTTTCATGCGAATGCTCAACAACGGAATGGGGCGCCGGCAGAACATTTTCTCGGCGGTGGAGCTGAAAAGAACGTCTGCCAAAAATGTCAGGCCGCATACCAAAGCACGAGGAAGTAATGACATGTGGTACCGGTGATGACAAATAGATGCCAGATCAGGTGGCCATAGGGTATTCGCGAATCCGCTGCAAAAAATGCCACGCCGACGGTGTAGGACAAGCCGCCCGCAATCAATAAGAACAGGCCCGCAGTCGGCATGTTGGAAAGCAGCGGTTCTACCGTTATCACGGCTAACCACCCCATCACCAGATAAAGGGCCGTCGATAAAATGGGGTGTGAGGCCTTATAGATAATTTTCAGCGTTATTCCGGCGACAGCCAACCCCCAAACCAATCCGAAGAGCGTCCAGCCGGATGCGCCTCGGAGGATGCCAAGGGTCAACGGGGTATAGGTGCCGGCAATAAGAATAAAGATCGCGGAATGCTCGACGATTCGAAAACAGCGCTTGACCTTGCCAACGGGCCATGAATGGTAGAGCGTGGAGGCGAGGTAAAGAAGGACCATGGAGGCGGCGAAGACAATCGTGCCGACAATGAATCCGGTATCCCCATGGCGCAATGTATGAATGATGAGAAATGGCGTTCCGATGAGCGCGCCGAACAGCCCTATGCCGTGACTGATACTGTTGGCGATCTCTTCGCCCTGGGACTGCATCTGCTTAAGATTTGAAAGAGTCGATTCCACGTCACTTCACGCTCCCTTCATCGCACACTGCGCCGGCTCGGCTTCGAGAGACGGCGTTATCCGGTAATGTTTCCGAATCGGGCCCCCCTCCGAAATGAATGACCAGCCGATTGTCCCCTGCATCCATGTCTCTTTTTGCCTCAAAACCCAGCTTTTTTCCCAGCGTGAGCATGTTCTTGTTTTCCTTTAAAACGATGCCATGAACCGTTTTAAAGCCTTGTCTTTCGGCAATTAAGAGGCATTTTTCCAGCAGTTTTCCCCCAATGCCCCGGCCTTGCCAGACATCACCAACCAGAACGGCAAATTCTCCCGTCTTGCCATCCGCATCGCCGATGATCCTTGCGACTCCCAGGATGTTGTCGGTTTGCGCCTCTTCATCGATGGCCACAAGGGCAATCTCACGATCGTAATCGATCTGGGTGAACCGCGCCAGCATCTCGGGATTCAGTTCTTTCAACGCGCCGAAGAAACGATAGTAAATTGACGTGGGCGAAAGCGTCTTGAACAAGGCCGTGAAAAGGGGGGAGTCCTCGGGTTTAACGGGCCGGACAAAAATGCGGTGCCCATCGACGCTGACCATGTGGGATTCATCCTCCTCCGGGTAGGGGCCGATCACCAGATGCAGGGAGGAGGGCATCGCGAGCGGTGAAACGAGAATACGGGCATCGACTGCCACGGGTTTGCCGTCCTTGACCAGAACGGGATTCATGTCCAGTTCGGCGATGTCGGGGAAATCGATGAGCAGTTGCGAGAGCCGGATGATCATTTCTTCCAGTCGCTGCATGTCTGCGGCAGGACGGTTGCGGTATCCTTGCAAGAGTGAATAGGCCTTGGTTTCCTGCATCAGCCGCCGGGCCAGCAAACGGTTCATGGGGGGAAGCCCCAGGGATCGGTCTTTCAACACTTCCGTGTAAATACCGCCCATGCCGAACAGAATTACCGGGCCGAAATTGGGATCGCGCTTGGCGCCCAGCAGGATTTCATAATCCGGGTTTGAAAAATAGGGCTGAAGGGTCACGCCCTCGATGCGGGCATCGGGTTTGTATTGGCCGGCCGACGATACGATTTGACGGAAAGCCTCATCAATCTCCCCATCGCCGCGCAGGTCCAGCCGAACGCCGCCGGCATCGGTTTTATGGGCAATATCCGGTGAGTGCAGTTTCATGACCACCGGGTATCCGAGTTCCCTGGCGATCCGCGCGGCTTGCGCCTCGGTCGTGGCGATTTGCGTCCTGATCATGGGCAGGCCGTAGGCCGTGAGGATGTCGTTGGAATCCGATTCCGACATAAATCCCTGGTCCGGCGCACCGGCGATCAGCCGGCGGGCCTTCTCCTGATCAAACGCCATGTCTCCGGCTATTTTCGGAGGGACTTCCAACAACATTTCGAGATTCCTGGCATATTCGACCATATAAAGAAACGCCCGGACCGCCCGTTCCGGCGTGTCATAGGTCGGGATTCCCGCGGCATTCAACACGTCGACGGCAGGGGCGATGCGTTTGCCGCCCATCCAGCAGGCAAATACCGGAAACCGGCGTTCCTGGACCGCGGCGGCCAGTGTCTCGGCTACGGAAAGGGGGTCGGTCAGGGCCTGGGGCGCAAGGATGACCAGCGCGCCGTCGAGCTTTTTCGAGTTGAAGCAGATCGCCAGGGCGCGGCCGAACCGCTGCGGCGAGGCGTCACCGAGGATGTCGATGGGGTTGCCGCGGCTCCAGAAGTCCGGCAGGAAGGCATCAAAGGCCTGCATCGTTTCGGGGTCAAGGGGGGCGGGCTCCTGACCATGGCGGGCGAGCGTGTCCGTCGCCATCACACCCGGGCCGCCGCCGTTGGAGAGGATAGCCAGCCGGGGGCCGCGCGGCCGCGGTTGCTTGGCCATCAGTTCCGCGCAGTCGAAGAGTTCTTCGATGGTATCCACGCGCACAATGCCGGCGCGCTTGAAAGCGGCGTCATAGACCGCATCTTCTCCGGCCATGGCGCCCGTGTGGGAGGCTGCGGCCCTCGCACCGGCGGGACTCCTGCCGGACTTGAGAACGATGATGGGTTTGATCCGGGACACGGAACGCGCGGCACTCATGAATTTACGGAAATTGGTCAGGTTTTCGATATACAATAGAATGCTTTTGGCCGAGTAATCATTGCCGAGAAAGTCGATCATGTCTCCGAAATCGACATCCAGCATGGAGCCGATGCTGACAAAATGGCTGAAGCCGATGCGTTCCTTCAACGCCAGATCGAGAATCGCCGTACAGATGGCGCCGCTCTGGGATACAAAGGCCAGGTTTCCACCCACGGGCATCTCGGCGGCAAAGCTGGCGTTGAGGTTCACTGCGGGACGAATAATGCCCATGCAGTTCGGTCCCACGATACGTAGCCCGCCTTCATTGGCGATATGCCGTATCCTTTCCTCAATCTTCCGGCCCGCTTCACCGATCTCCTTGCCCCCGGCCGAAATGATGACGGCGCCGCCGACTCTTTTTTCGACGCATTCAGCGACGATATCGGGCACGCTATGCATCGGCGTGGCGATAATCGCCAGGTCCACGCCCGTCTCCAGGACGGAAACCGATTCGAAGCACGCCTGCCCGTGCATGGTTTGGTATTTGGGGTTGACCGGCAGCACGGTTCCGGAAAACCGGCCGCCAACCAGATTTTTCATCAACGCGTTGCCGATGGTGCCCGCTTTTTCGCTGGCACCCACTACCGCGACGTGGTGCGGGTTAAAGATGCGGTTCAGATTGGTTTGGCTCATTTTTTTTCCTTGGCTATCCCATCCAGCGCATCGGCTGCTCGCTTTTCAGCATCGTCGAGCAGGGCCTGTTGCTGGACCGCTAGTTTATCTGCTTCCGCTACGACTGCCGTTGTAATCGGTGTCATCATTAGGCCAACTCGTATCTTATATGGAACGGGATAGAATGAATTACCCGATTCGCCATGCGTCCGCATTTTCCGGATTCAACCATGAATAAGCATAACTGATACAGCCATCGGTAATAACATACCGGCAAGACATACACCGCCTTCAGCAGAAACAACCGCCTTTCAGACCAGTAATACAGCCGTATCAATCTCATGCGATAGGATATCTTATTGACCGGTAGCAGCGCGAATTTCTTTAGGCGATTCATGGACCTTTCCCATCCATTTGCCTTCGTGATCAGGAAGACTATAAAGCCACACTTGTGTTTAAATGTCTAAATTCATGATTTAAAAAAAGAAGCTGATTGGTTACGGTAATGACATTGTTTACAAGATTAGATACTCAATTCTCATGCCAGTGCCACAATGCCTCACGAATATTATATAACCTTTCGGTTTATATGAAAATTCGGTTTTCCAGACCCTGGATATGGGGTTGGAAATCGGTGCAGCCTGATGGTCATATTTAACCGTTGGTTATATTCAACCCTATTCCATCTGACTCAATCGCAGTTCGCGGCAACGGGCTGCGATTCGGTCGTTTTTTCCTCTTCATCCGATTCCAGCCGCAACCGACGTGCGTCGATGTCCGCCAGCAGCTTCTCGTAAACCGCCTGGTCGAGAAGGCCTTGCCGGAAGGCATAGATCACATGGTTCTTTTCCGTGAGCAACAGATGTCGGCGGGCCCACCGGGATTCCTGGGCCACAATCGCCGTGCGATCGAGTTCCAAGATGCCCATCCGGCCTTGCTCCGCAGCAATCCGCCGGGTATATTCAGGATCAAAATGGTCTCGGTTTGCATGGTCTACTACTCCGGTATCCGGCGAAGGTCTTTCTCCTCCCTTGCGTACAAAGCAAGCTCGGCTTCAAGCGCTTCGTACACGCGCTCCAATCGCGTGTCGATCCGTGCACGGTCATGGGCGGACGCGAGGGTGCGGTCGGCCAGTTCGGCGATCCAACGCACGTGAGCGCCAAGCGCCCGCCGCCGGTGAGGGCTGGCCGTCAGGCCAGCGATGGTTTGAAGCGCCCCGAGCATCCGCAACATGATGGCGACATCGCCTTTGGCGTTGCTTCGAATCTGATCGAACGCTACGGCCAGCAAGCTTTCAAAACCCGGCCCCTTGGCGATCACGCGCAGTTCTCCATCCTCGTATCGCCGCGATGAGGGGATTTGCAGAGGTGCTATCCGCGATAGAATCGTCGTCAGATAATCCACGCACATCACGGCCGTCGTTGTGTCGTTGATACCGGGAGAGAGTGCTTTCAAGGCCACATCCACGATCTGCCGAACGCCGAAGGCCGCGTCCTGATCCACCGTGCGGTGGCGGCTGATGCTGAAAGCCGCCTGCACGGCAGCAATCGTCTCTTGATCCGGTGGGTCTTCCAATGCCAGTGAGGCCAGCATGGTGTTCTGAACAACGAACTCGCCGATGCCGTGCTCCATCCTCACGATGGTTTTCCTGTCACGCGCCAGGCGCAGAAGCGCTGCGTTGTTGACGCTCTGAATATAACCGCTCTGCATGGCCGGGACGATGCGCCAATACCGCTTGGATAGAGGGTACAGCGTTTGGTCATCATCGTCTTCGCCCGGCCCTTGTCCAAGTCTTTCCGGAAAAAGCCGGTCAATGGACGCCATGGTTTCCTCGGCGACCGAGGCGATGATGCTGGAAGCCTGGATCGAGGAGGCGATGTGATGAATGAAGAACATGAGGGTACCGACACCTCCGAGCGCCAGCATGAAGCCGAAGAAGACCGCCAGGCTTGGAACAAATGCGCCCTCGTCTCCGCCGCGGATGCTGCGCAACACGATCAGGCAATAGGTGAAAATGCCGGCGAAGATCCCGAGCACGACCTGCGTGACACGACTGCGCATGAAGTTGCGCAGAATGCGCGAGGTGTATTGGCTCGAGGCCAGCGTCAGCACCACCAATATCATGGAGAACGTAACGCCCACCACGGACATCATCGAACCGGCAATCGTTGACATCATCACGCGCGCGCCTTCCGGACCGGCTCCAAACAGGCGTGGCCACTGGGCCAGCCATCGGTCGCTCCCGGCGGAGTCCGCCTCGATCAACACGGTTGCGAGAGCAATGCCGGCCAGGACAATCAGCGAGGGCATAAACCAAAAGCTTGATCGTAAATTGCTCCAAAGCTGGTTGAATTTATTCATGGGGCAACTCCTGTCTCCTGGGTGAAGAGCGCATCATCATCCATGTCGGAGAACCAGTGGGGGGTGCTCGGTTTGCGGTTGCAGCTTCATTCGGTTTCTCAACACGTTATGCCGGGCGATCGGTATTGTTCCAGCACCGGCAAAGCGCCTTCGCGTCGGGGCCAAAACAATGAACCGGCCGCACGTGGCAGGCGCCCGATCCCAGAGCTTATACCTGCCGACCGCAGTTGCGGCGCACGGTGTCCACCGCCTTCAGTGTCAACGCCAGCCAGGCCAAACCCGCCGCGGCGGCTCCCAGCACATCACTCAGGAAATGAGCAGCCAAGTAGACGCGGCTGAAGCCGACCAGCAAAATCATGACAAACCCAACCGGGACCTTGATTTTGCCGCATATCGGACCCGACCTCTAATGCGCCGAGCTGTCCTGACAGGAAATTGACTGCTTACTTTCACATTCAGACAGAAAGATGCGCTTGGTGCCCCATCTTCAGACCGCGATATAGAGACGATATTGGTTTCGCCCTGCCTGCTTGGCTTGATACATGGCACTGTCGGCGTTCTTCAAAACGGTGTCGATATCCTGGCCATGATCGGGATAGATGGAGATACCGATGCTGCTGGTGATGATCAATGCGTGCCCCTCAAGAACAACGGTGTCCCGGAAAGCATCGATAATCTTTCGGGCAACATTAAGGGCCGTCTGGACGTCTTTTTGGTCTGGGAGCACGAGGACGAATTCGTCGCCGCCGAAGCGGGCAACGGTGTCTTCTTTCCGGAGGATCCCCGTTAATTTTTCCGCAACCACCTGCAGCAGCAGATCTCCGATATGGTGGCCGAGGGTATCATTGATCTCTTTGAACTTGTCTATGTCGAGCATCATGAGCGCCAGCTTTTTCCGATTTCTATCGGATAGGATCTTGGCCATGTTCAAACGATCGCTGAGAAGCATTCGGTTCGGCAGACCTGTCAGGGAGTCATGATAGGCAAGCCGCTTGATCTTTTCTTCCATTTCCTTCCGTGTCGTGATGTCCTCGATAGCCAGCAGAATGATCTGCGCCTTTCCAATTCCCCGTTCAATCTGCCGGGCATTCAGAAGCATGATGCGTCTGCCGATGGTGGCGAAATCGTGAACAACCTCATAGTTGTCAAAGAATGCCTTTTGGGGAAGGATGGTTTCCAGCAATTCCCGCAGCTTGGGGATATCCCACTGCTTATTGCCCAGGTCGTAAATAAGCTGGCCCAAGGTCTCCTCAGGCTTCACCTTGAAGACGCCATAGAATGAACGGCTGACAGAAACCACCCTTAACTCTTGATCCAGGACCATTAATGGTTCACGCACGGTATCGATGATGCTTTCGGCGTATTCCAGGGATTTTGTCTCAATTTTTCCCCCTCCCATTCCATGTCTCCTGGTTATTGGTTCGACTTATCATTGCCAATGATTTCAGAGGACTGAATCACGATTTTTGTTTCGGCAATACCAGTTCCGGTGGCCCTTTGTGTTGTTTTTCGAGCTTGTCTTTTGCTTTCTTCCGCTGTTTGTTTCTGTTTTGTTTTTGGCTTTTATGTTTGTCTTTTTTACCGCCCTTGTCTCCCATGACCGTGCTCCTTTTTGGAGTTTGTTTTTCTGGTTGTATTGATATTATTTGATTTAATTGAGAAGCCGAGCAATTCATATGGAGATTGGTCGGCTTTTTTTATGGGCATATAGTCGGCAATATTTCTTATTTGTGGATCGGCCTACGGTGCTTGGGTTGGTGAAATCAAGACATCGATCCGCCGGTTAATGGCACGGCCCTCAGGTGTTGTATTCGGAGCCAACGGTCGATCCGGACCAAATCCCGCCGCCTGAATATGATTTTCCGGGAGTGTCTTGTTGGCGACCAGATAAGTTTTAACGGCCCCGGCACGTTTTAGGGACAGTTCATGGTTTATTTGGGTAGAGCCGGAGCTGTCGGTATGACCCTCGATTGTCACTTTCGGCTGGTCGAAGGTCTGAATGGCCCGCTGAACTTTGCTGAGCAACGTATAGTTTTCCGGGGTAAGGGTGGCTTGGCCCACGGGAAACTTTATACCCCTCAGCCGAATGACCAAATTGCCACCCTGTTTGTACACCTCTGCCTCGTCAGCATCAAAATAGCGTTGAACGGTATTGAATTGTTCATTGAACGCGCTTTTTGCAGAAAGTCTGTTTTTGGCATCCGCCTGCTCTTGGGAGACACCTTGAACACCCGTAAGTTGCTGTTCCAAAACTGCTATTTCGTGCTGGAAGTTCGTCTTTTCCTTTTCAAGGGATAGATTATTCCGTTCCATGGTTCCGGCCGCAGCGGCCAACGTACCCAGTTGGGCGTCAACCGTTTTGTCCCGCATATCACCGGTGTTGAGGGCCTGTCCAAGTTGTGCGAACAGGTTCTCCACATAAATGGCGGATGATTCCGGAGTCATCGATTGAAACGTTTTGCTGCTCTCGCTGATCGCCATCAACCGTCGGGCCATGAACTCCGCGTGAAGATTCTTCTGGCTGATCATTTCCGCCTCATAGGGATTTTGCCCGGCATAGATTTCCGCCTCGTTCAAGGCTGTCTCCGCAACACCATAAGCCGACGGAGCGATCTTCTGGAGCTTTGCCTTGTCGGCATCGGCCATCATCTTTCGCGCATTGCCCAAGGCGCTTTTTTTAATGGCCATGATTTCCAATTTTCGAAATGCGCCTTGAACTTCCAGGGCATTCTTCTGTGCATAACTCAGGTTGTCGTTCTCAATAGACTTGGTGAGTTTCAGGTATTGTCTTTCAACCGCCATGTACGGCTCACCCAACCGATCGGCCCCCACCTTGAGAGCCTTGGTTCTGGCGTTGTTGGTTTCTCCAAGAATCGTCCGGGAGACCTGAGCAATCTCTTCAGCTTTTTTAAGGCTATCGTTTCCTTCAGCGACATCTTTTTCTATTGCAGACAGCTTGCCCCCTCTCTCCAAAGCTTGTTTCGCTGTTAATAAAGAAGACTGTGCTTGATCATACAATCCTGGTGAAAGCACATTGACATCCTGGGACCGGGCGTCGGCCAGATCTGCTTCCAGTTGGCTCACCCATTGTTCTGGATTATTTGTTGGGTTACTCGCCATTTGTGCCGAAGCACATGCGCTAACGATAAAAAAAACAGAAAATAATAGGAA
>Ga0272444_10003871_pt1 | contig 13358 bp, 13 predicted proteins | sample SSMForm13_FD_201033 | JGI IMG/M metagenome (GOLD analysis project Ga0272444, IMG submission 201033) | Marine sediment archaeal communities from Little Sippewissett salt marsh, Falmouth, MA, United States - SSM-Form-13 | ecosystem: Environmental > Aquatic > Marine > Wetlands > Sediment ...
CTGCTGGCGCACCACCCCCCACAGGCGGCAACCCTCCGGCAGCCGGTCTTCAAAACGGCGGGCCAGCTTACCGGTGCCGCGGTCCGCATCGATGGTGTCGGTGTCGTCGAAGCCCACATAAACCCGCATGGCGTCTCTCCCGTTTCGCTGCCACAAATGGTCATTTAAGGTCGGAAACAGAAGACCCAATTAACCAATCGCCTCCAAAAGATCAAGAACAACCTATCCGCCCGACGGGCCGTCGATGGCGAAATCAACCGCCGCCTCGGCATGAATCCGGGCGGTATCGAAGAGCGGCGCGGCGGTTTCCGCCTGGGCGACCAGAAGCCCGATCTCGGTGCAGCCCAGGATGATGCCCTGGGCGCCGGCCTGCAGCAAATCGTCGATGATGCGCAGGTAGGCGGCCTTGGAGGCCGGCAGGATGCGCCCCCGGCAGAGTTCGTCAAAAATGACGGCGTCCACCACCCGGCGGTCCGCCGCCGGCGGCACCAGCACTTCCAGACCGTACTTTTGCGCCAGCCGGCCGCGGTAGAAATCCTTTTCCATGGTAAAGCGCGTCCCCAGCAGTCCGATGCGCGTGAACCCCCGCGCCAGCACCCGCCCGGCGGTGGCATCGGCGATGTGCAGCAGCGGAATGTCCACCGCTGCCTGGACGGCGTCGGCCATCAGGTGCATGGTGTTGGTGCAGATCAGCAGCAGGTCGGCCCCGGCGCGCGCCAGCGCCTGTGCGGCGGCGACCATCACGCGTGTGGCCGCCGTCCAGTCCCCCCGGCGCTGGAGGGCCTCGATTGCGGCGAAATCCACCGAAAAGAGGATGCAGGCTGCGGAGTGCAGCCCGCCCAAGCGCTCGCGGGTGCGGGTGTTGAGCACCCGGTAGTACTCAGCCGAAGACTCCCAGCTCATACCGCCGATCATGCCGATGGTTTTCATCCCGCCTCCTTTGGCCGGCTTCCCGGCTTCGTGTGGGGTCTGGACATTTGACGCCGGGGCCCCTGATCGGTTACCGTGGCCGCCAAACGCCATTCAAACGCGCGCCGAATCCTGCGGCGCATGACATCGGAGGCGCCCATGCCCCCTGTCGCCAAGACCGGCCTGGTGCTCGTGCTGCTCTACGCAAGCTATTGCGCTTTGCTGTTTTTGATGCAGCGCCAGATGATCTTTCCGCGCCACCTCAGCGGCGGGCCGGCGGCCGCGGCGGGGCCGGACGTGGCGGTGGTCTGGCTGGACACCCCCGAGGGCCGGGTGGAAGCCTGGTTTCTGCCGGTCCAGGCCCAAGGCCTCCCGCACAGCGGTCCCTGGCCGGCGATCATCTTCGCCCACGGCAACGCCGAGCGCATCGACCTGTGGGCCGATGCCTTCCGGTCGATCACCCGCCGGGGCGTCGCGGTCCTGCTGGTGGAGTACCCCGGCTACGGCCGCTCCCAGGGCGCGCCCTCCCAGGCCGCCATCACCCGGACGATGATCGCCGCCCACGACCACCTCCGCGGCCGCCGGGACGTTGACCCCGAGCGCATCGTTTTCCTGGGGCGCTCCATCGGCGCCGGTGCGGTTTGCAGCCTGGCCGCAGAGCGCCCGCCGGCCGCACTGGTGCTCCTGTCGGCCTTTAAAAGCACGCGCGCCATGGCCTACCGCTTCCTGGCGCCCGGCTTCCTGATCCGGGACCCATTCGACAACCTGGCCGTGGTCAGCAGCTACCCCGGCCCGGTGTTGGTGGTCCACGGCCGCCGCGACGACATCATCCCTTACGCCCACGGGGTGGCCCTCAGCCGGGCGGCCCCCCGGGGGCGGTTGATCACCTACGAGGCCGCCCACAACGACTGTCCGCCGGACTGGGAAAAATTTTGCTCCGACCTGCTGGATTTTCTGGGAGAGGCCGGCATCCTGGAACCGGCGGGAGTCTGAAGGGGCAAGCAGCGGGACGGCCCCCGGCCTCAGGACCGGCCGCCGGCAAGAAAGCGCTTGATCTTCTGGAGCAGCGGCAGGCGGATCCGGACCCGCAGGAAGAGGTCGCCCGGCCGGCCGCCGGCCTTGCCGTCTCTGCCCATCCCGGCCAATCGGATCCGCTGCCCGTGGCGCACCCCCGGGGGGATCTGCACCACTAGGCGTTTGTTTTTGGGGCGATGAAAATAGGCGAAAGGGCCGCCCTGGCGGGCAAATTCCGGGGTCAGTTCGATATCCGCCTGAAGGTCGCCACCCGCCTGGGGCAGACGGGCGCCGACGATCTTTTCCAGCAGCAAGCCGGGCAGCCGCCCCAGCCCGCCGCCGGATTGCAGCCGGCGCGGGCCGTGAGCGGTGCGCCCCAACGGGCCGAAAAAAACGAAGCCGCGGGCCTTCATCCCCGGCTTCTGAAACTCGAAGGAGCGGAAGCCCTTGCCGTAAAACTCCCGGAAGATCTCCTCGTAGCCGCGAAAACCGAACCCCTTGGAGATCTCGTCAAAGAAATGGAAAAGGTCCGAGCCCCTGAAGATATCCTGCTCGGAATAGGCCTGCCGGAACTGGGTGTAGGCCGAGGCGCCGAATTGGCTTCGCAGGGCATCGTAGGCGCGCCGCTTCTCGGGGTTGGAGAGCACCGCGTAGGCCTCGTTGAGGGCTTTCATCTTCTCGGTCACCTGGGGGTTGCCCTGGTTGCGGTCCGGGTGGTATTTCAGGGCCAGTTCGCGGTAGGCGTCCTTGACCTGCTTGACATCGGCCTGGGGTGATACACCCAGTATGCGGTAGTAGTCCTTCTGCGCCATGACGGCTCCATCCTGGGGATTTTGTCCGGTTGTGATTCTGCGGCCCGGTTGCGGCATCCACCGCCGCCGGCCGTGGGGGATCCTTATCACGCTATCCGGCGGGGCGCCAACAGTTTTGACGGTTCCGCAAAAGTCCAATTTCTGCGTTGGGCTGCATCTCGAAGTCGCTGCGGTGTACAATAGTACGCCGCACGCCGCTGAGATTTGCGCGCCGGTAATTGAACTTTGTCGAAACCGTCTGTTTTTAGGCTTTTACCGCTTCATCAACAGTTTTCCCGGCGGCCTGCGGCCCCACCGGCGCGGTTTACAATCTGGCGGCCACATGATAGAAGAGGCCGTTTTCCAAGGCGCCGCAGACCCTGCCAATAATTTCAAGATTCCCCCGCCGCCGCCCAATCGACCCGCGCCGGGCGCTGCCCCCAGCGGCGGGCGCCGGCGGGCGCACGCCGGCAGAGGGCGGTTTGACCCGATGACGATCACGAGGGGCCAAGATGACGATTGCGCGTGAAAGAATCGATTTCGACGTGGTGTTCGTGGGCGGCGGACCGGCCTGCCTGGCCGGCGCCATCCGCCTGATGCAGCTGGCGGGGGAGCAGGGGCTGACCCCCGAGGTCGCCCTGGTGGAAAAAGGGGCCGAGGTCGGGGCCCACGCCCTGAGCGGCGCCGTGCTGAACCCCATCGCCCTTGAAGAGCTGATCCCCGATTACATCGCCCGCGGCTGCCCCATCGAGGCCACCGTGCGGGGGGACGAATTCTACTTTCTCACCCGCGACAAGACCTACCGCCTGCCGCTGGTGCCCCGCTACATGCACAACACCGGGTTTTTGATCGTCAGCCTGGCGCGTTTCGCCCGCTGGCTGGCCACCATCGCCGAGGAGCTCGGGGTCAACATCTTCCCCGGCTTCAGCGCCAGCGAAGTGCTCTACGCCGAGGGCGGCCGCCGCGTAGCCGGGGTGCGAACCGGCGACCAGGGCCTGGACAAGCACGGCGCCCCCAAGGGCAATTTCGAGCCCGGCATCGACCTGCACGCCCCGGTGACCGTTTTTGGCGAAGGCGCCCGCGGCAGCCTGATGAAATCGCTCACCGCAAAGCTGGGGCTGGCCGCCGGGAAGATGCCCCAGGTCTACGAAACCGGCATCAAGGAAGTGATCCAACTGCCCGAGGGGCACTATTTCACCACCAGCGAAGGCAACGACCTCCACACCTTCGGCTATCCTCTGGGGATGGAAACCCCCGGCGGCGGGTTCATCTACGAGATGAGCGACAACCGCGTGGCCCTGGGCTTTCTGGTGGGGCTGGGCTACGCAAACCCCTGGCTGGACCCCTATGCGGAGTTCATAAAGTTCAAGCGCCACCCGCTGGTTGCCGGCATCATCCGCGACGGCAAGGTGGTCGAACAGGGGGCGCGCACCGTCTCCACCGGCGGCTACTACACCATGCCGCGTCTTGCCGCCGACGGGGCCCTCTTCGTGGGCGCTGCGGCAGCCTTCCAGAACACGCCGGGGCTCAAGGGGATCCACGTCTCGATGAAATCCGGCATGCTTGCGGCCGAGGCCGCCCTGGCGGCGCTGGCCAGCGGCGATGCCGGCGAACAGACCCTCGCGCGCTACCCCCGGCGCGTGGAGGAGAGCTGGCTCAAGGCCGAAATTTACGAGGGCCGCAATTTCGCCCAGGCCCTGGCCAAAAAAATGCCCGCCAAACTGATCCACCTGGGCGCCCAGTACATCAGCGCCGGCCGCGGCCTGATCGACCCCCTGCACCACCGGGAGGACTGCCGCACCCTCAAGCCCGTCGGCAAAGCCCCGGCGGCCCAGCCCCAGACCGATGTCAAGCCCCCCTATGACGGGGTCCTCTACGTGGACAAGCTCACCGGCGTTTACCTCTCAAAGACCCTGCACCGCGAGGACGAGCCCTGCCACCTGATCGTCCACGACACCGGGCTGTGCGTCACCACCTGCTATGAAACCTACGCCAGCCCCTGCACGCGCTTCTGCCCGGCGCAGGTCTACGAAATGGAGACGGACGAAAAGACCGGCCGCCGCCACCTCAAGCTCAACCCCTCCAACTGCCTGCACTGCAAAACCTGCGACATCAAGGACCCCTACCGCAACATCACCTGGGCATGCCCGGAAGGCGGCGAGGGGCCGAACTACAGCACGGTGTAATAGGCAAAACCGGGAAAGAGCGGCCCGCCCGGCGGGCCGCTCAGAAGCGGTCGCCTAGTTCACCGGCTCGCCCGACGAAGGGGGCGTTTCGGGGACGTTTTCCGGTGCGGCAACCGCTTCTGTGGCCTCACCGGCATCGGGCGGCGGGGGCGCCAGCTGGTCGATCCTGCGACGCAGGGCGGCCACCTCCTCGGTCAGGCTGTTGACCTGTTCGCGGGTGGGCAGCTTCATCAGCTGCAGCAGCTCGGCGACCCGCTGATCCACCTTCTCGCCGATCCAACCCTTGAGATTGTCGGCATACCCGAGGATTTCTTTTTTCAAGGTGCGGCCTTCCTTCTCGCTGATCTCCCGGTCCCTCACCAGCAGGCCGATCAGCTTTTCGACCTCATCCTCGGCCAGGGTGATGGTGTGGTGCCAGAAGGCGGCGGACCTACGCGCATACCCGCTCAGGGTCCCCCCGCCCTTGCGGATCAGCTGGGCGAGAAAGCCGGAGGACATCTCCTCGACGCTCTCCCGCCGGTCACGGGCCAGAAGCTGGGCGAGGATGACGGAGGTCAGGTCTTCACCGGTGGCGTTGTCCACGATGCACACCTCTTCTCCACCTTTGACCAGCCCCCCGATTTCGGTCAGCGAGACGTAGCGCTTTTCGGTGGTGTCGTAGAGCTTGCGATTGGCGTATTTCTTGATTTGGTGCATGGGTCTCCTCCTGTGGCCGGGCGGCGGTCCGCCGGGCGGCCGCCGCTGAGCGTGATTATGGCATCAAAAATGACGCATTGCGTCATAATTGTCAACCCCCGCTTCTCCCCCCCGGCGAAACCGTTGAGCTTTGGCGCGATTCGGGCTATAAGCCGAAAGGCCGTGCGCCACACCCCGCAGCCCCAATCGAAGGACACCCGTGAACCCCAGCAAAGGAGACGCCCATATGAACTTTGTCGATCATGGAATAGAGGCCTTGACGCGGTTTGCAACCGAGACCATCCGCCGGACCGGAGCGGAAGCGATGACATTTTACGGGAAGGGCAAACACGGCATCAAGTTCGACGAGGAGTTGGTGACATCCGCGGAGCTGCACCTGCGGCAACACTTCGAAAAAGAGGTGCGGGCGGCCTTCCCCGCCCACCAGGTTTTCGACACCCAGCATCTCGGCACGGCCTATGCCCATGACGAAACGCGTTATCTGTGGGTCTTCGACCCCCTGGACGGGGTCTCCAACTTTCTGGCGGGTATTCCCATTTGGGGCATATCCCTGGCATTGCTGGACAATTTCTGGCCCACGCTGGGGGTTTTTTTCATGCCGGCCACCGGCGATATTTTCCACGCCCAGGTGGGCAAGCGCGCCTATTGGGGCAAGAAAGCGATCTCCATCTCAGCCCAGCAGAGCATCAACGACGAGAGCCTGCTGCTGCTCTACTCCCGCTTCCACCACCATTACCACACGAGCTTCCCGGGCAAGATCCGCAACCTGGGGTGCACCGCCGCGCATATCTGCTACGTGGCCATGGGCCGCGCCGAGGCGGCCTTCGTCGCCAACGAATCCTATCAGGACCTGGCGGCCGCTCAGGTCATTCTGGAAGCCGCCGGCGGCAAGATATACAAAATGGACGGTCAGCCGCTGTCGGCCAATGAGTACATCGACGGCGAGCAGCGCGGCGAGCACCTGCTGGCGGCCGCTCCCGAGACGTGCCAGCAGGTCCTGCGCTGTCTGCAAAAAGCGGTCTGACGAACGCCGCAAGGCAGGGGCGGCGGTGTGGAAAGGAACGCCTCGAATGCGAGACCGGGAGGCTCAGTCCCCCAGAAAGAGCCGAACGCGCTCGGCCGCGGCCTCCTGCCCGGCAGCCTTCAGCAGCCGGCCGACTGAGCCCAGGCATTCGCGCACGATGGCGGTCTTGGGGCGCGGCGAGGTCAACTGGACATCGATGGTTTTGAGATCGGTCAGCAGTTCGCTGAGCCCGTCGGCCGCAAGGCCGAACCCCCCCAGCCCGACTTTCAGCTCCCCTGCCACCCCCTCCACGGCCTGGCGGGCGGCCGCATCCACCACCGGCCCGTCCCCCAGCCGGGGGCCGGTGTCGGCCTCACCCGGCAGTTGGGCCCCGGATCTGCGCCCCTCGGCGACCCCCTCTGCGGTCAGGCCGACCCCGCCGGAGAGGGTCCGGACCTCCACCAGGTCCCAGCCGATCAGGGTTTCGGCCAGGCGGCCGGCGGCGGTGCGGTCAAACCCCAGCGTCTCGCCAATCCCGTACATGGAGACCTGGGCGGCGGTCTCTCCGCCGGTCGCCTCGCACAGCGCAATCAGGTAGCGGCGGGTGTCCTCATCGAGTTCATAGGCGGCAGTCATACATCAGTGTCCTTTCGATTGGTCTATCCGTTGATTGAAATCTTGTTTTTGTAGCCCATTTCAAACCCGATGTCATCGCCTTTTAAGCCTGCAAGTTTCGAAACGGCCGCGGCGTCGGCCGGCTTTCCTTTTTGGGGCGGGAATGTGCTATGAAAGATGGTCGGCGCTGCCACCGCTCTCCGCCGCCCGTATTTCGATGAAGACGCCCCGGCCTGTTGTGGATGGTGGACTACCGTATTCCGTTCCTCGCCGGGGCCGGCATGAGCCTGATATCCCTGGCGGCCGTCCAGCTGATCCGCACCCCGCCGGTTATCGCAGCCCCCCATGAGACCAGCGCGGTTGCAAAGAAGTTGGAATCGGCGTATAAAGCCTAAATATCATTTGATTATGGGGATTCATCGCGCGGCCGTGGGGTTGTTTTCGGCCCGCGGGTCCCCCCCCCCGCCCGGCGCCTGCGGACCCGGACGGCCGGCAAAACGCAGCCGCTTGCCCGGCGGTGCCTGCGCCGCGGGCAGCCCAAGCGATGCTTGATGAACACTCTCAAAGGGAGGTGCCCATGAAACGTTTGCGGGGTGCGCTTTGCGCAGCCGTTCTGGTTATCCTGGCGATCAGCCTGCCGGCTTCCGCCGCTGCGGCGACCGCGCCGATCAAGCTCGGTTTCGTCTACATCATGTCGGGGCCCTTTGCCACCTATGGTCAATTCGCCAAACAGGGGGCGGAGATGGCCGTCGATGAGATCAACCGCGAGGGCGGCATCCTGGGGCGCCAGCTGGAGGCAAACTTCGAGGATTCCACCGGCAAGCCCGATGTGGGCATCCGGGTCTTTCGCAAACTGGTCTTCCAGGAGGCGGTGGACTGCCTGATCGGGCTGGATTCCAGCGGGGTGGCCAATGCGGTCGTACCGGCCCTTTTGCAGATGAAAACGCCGCTGATCATCACCCACGCCGCCACCCCCGATGTGACCGGCAGCCTCTGCAACCGCTACGCCTTCCGCATCTCGCTCAATCTCGACCAGAACGTCAAGGCCGCTGCCCTGATTGCCGCCGAGACCAAGGCCGACACCTGGACCACCATCGGCCCGGACTACGCCTTCGGGCATCAGTCCTGGGAGTACTTTCAAAAATACCTCAAGCAGATCAAGCCCGCGGTGCGTTTTCTGCCCGAGGCCCAGACGGCCTTTCCGCCCGCCAAAACCACCGATTTTAGCGCCTACATCACCAAGCTCATGCAGGCAAAGCCCCAAGGCGTGCTGATCTCGCTGTGGGGCGGCAACCTGATCGATTTTGTGCGCCAGGCCGACCAGATGGGGTTTTTCAGCGGGGAGTTCGAAGTGCTCATGACCCTGGGCGGGGCCGTGGAAGTCCTGGACGCCCTGCGCGACAAGATGCCCAAGGGGATCTGGGTGGGCACCCGCTACTGGTTCCTGGCCAACGATACGGACCGCAACCAGCGCTTTCTAAACGACTACTACAGCCGCTACGGCCAGTACCCGTCCTACAACGCCCACGGGGCCTACGGGGCGGTTTACACATACAAGGCCGCGGTTGAAAAGGCCGCGACGGTGGACAAGGAGACCGTGATCACGGCTCTCGAGGGGCTCAGCCTGGAGCTGCCGGTGGGGCCCATAACCATCCGGGCCGAAGACCACCAGGCGCTCACCGACGCCTGCTGGGGCAAGACCTCCGCGGACCCGGCCTATCCGATCCCCATCCTGAAACCCATGCGGGTTTTCCCGGGGGCGGAGATCACCCCGCCGGTAACCGAAACCGGCTGCCAGATGACGCCCTGACGGGTGTCTACCCGGATTCCGGGCGCCCCTGACATAAAGAGGTGAGTGTGGAAACACTGGCCATTAACATGCTGAACGGGCTGAGCTGGGGGATGCTGCTGTTTCTGATCTCCATGGGGCTCACGACGGTCTTCGGGGTGCTGGGGGTTCTCAACTTCGCCCACGGGGCGCTCTTCATGCTGGGGGCCTATCTCTGCATGCAGATCATGCGGATCGTGCCCAGCTTCTGGCTCGGCCTGGCGCTGGGGCCGCTTCTGGTGGCGGCCCTGGGGGTCGTGGTGGAGCGTTTTCTGCTGCGGCGGGTCTACGCCCGGGACGTGAGCTTCCAGCTCCTGTTGACCTTCGCGATCCTGCTGGTGCTGGACGACGCGGTTCGGCTGCTCTGGGGGCCGGCCTATCACGTGGTCGAGGCGCCGCCGCTGTTGGCCGGGGTTTTTCCGCTCTTCGGCCACACCTACCCGGTCTACCGCCTCTTTCTGATCGTCGTCGGCCCGCTGGTGGGCCTCGGCCTGTGGTTCTTCTTCCAGTTCACCCGCTGGGGCCGGATCGTGCGGGCGGCGGCGCTGGACCGTGAAATGGCCGAGGGCATTGGCGTGCGCGTTCCGCTGCTGTTCACCGCCGTCTTCGCCCTGGGGGCCTGGCTGGCGGCCCTTGGCGGGGCGCTCGCAGCACCCCAGCAAAGCCTGGCGCCTTCCATGGGCGACCGGATCATCATCGAAAGCTTCATCGTGGTGGTCATCGGCGGGCTGGGAAGCTTCCCCGGCGCCTTCGTGGGGGCCCTCTTCCTGGGCCTGCTGGAATCCTTCGGCACCGTTTTCGCCGGCCAGGCCCAAATGGCCCTGCCCTACCTCCTCCTGGCGGTGGTGCTGCTGGTGCGGCCGCGCGGTTTTTTCGGGCGCGAGGCGTAGCCATGCCGGCCACCTTCCCAAGACGCGGCGGCCCCCTTCTGTGGGCCTGCCTCGGCCTCGCGGCCCTGATCCTCTGCCCCTTCCTGCTACCGACCTACTGGACCATGGTGCTGACCGAGATTCTGATCATGAGCCTCTTTGCGCTGAGCTTCAACCTGCTCTTCGGCGCCGCAGGGCTGCTCTCATTCGGTCAGGGGGGGTTTTTTGGCCTGGGGGCCTTTGCCGCCGCCCTTTACCTTCAGGCCGGCGGCGGCTCCGTCTGGCTGGCGCTCTTTCTGGGAAGCGCCGCCGCGGCTCTGGCGGCGCTGGCGGTGGGGTATCTCTGCGTCCGGCGCGACGAGATTTTCTTCGCCATGCTGACCCTGGGTTTCGGCATGATGCTCTATACCATCGCCCACAACTGGCGCGCTGTGACCGGCGGCAGCGACGGCCTGCCGCTGTTTTCGCTGCCGCCCCTGCGGCTGCCGGGGGCAGCCTTCAGCCTCTATTCGCCCGTCAGCCTGTACCTCTTCACCCTGGCGGCAAGCCTCCTGGGCGCCCTGCTCCTCTGGCAGGTGGGGCGCTCGCCCTTCGGGCTGATCCTGACGGCCGTGCGGGAAAACAAGGAACGTTTCGCCTTCGTCGGCGGGCGCGTCCAGCGGGTGCGCCTTTTGGCCTTCGTCATTGCCGGCGGGCTGGCTGGGCTGGCCGGCACCCTGTTCTGTTTTTTCAACAGTCTGGCGACCCCCGACTACCTGCACTGGACCTTTTCGGCCAAACCGGCGCTGATGACGATCCTCGGCGGCAGCGGCGTTTTCCTGGGACCGGCGGTGGGCGCCGCCGTCTTTTTCCTGCTGGAGCAGCTCATCACCCAGGTCACTGAAAGCTGGATGATCGTCCTGGGGGCCATCCTGATCGTGGTGGTCCTTTTTTTCCCCAAGGGCATCACCGGGCTTCTGGCAGCGCGCCGGCCCCGCACCCGGAGCCCCCGGCCATGAGCGCGCAACCACTGCTCCAGGTGCAGGACCTCTCCCACCACTTCGGCAAATTCCAGGTGCTCAGCCGCATCTCGCTGGAAATTCCGGCGGGCGCCCTCACCGCCCTGATCGGTCCCAATGGGGCGGGCAAGACCACCTTCTACAACCTGGTTTCCGGCCGTTTCGCCCCCAGCGAGGGGCGCGTGGTGTTCGACGGCCGGGACATCACCGGGCTGCCGGCCCATCGGGTGGCCCCCCTGGGGCTGGTGCGCTCCTTTCAGATCACCAATATTTTCCCGGCCCTCAGCGTGCTGGACAACGTGGCCGTGCCACTGCTGCTGCAGCACCGCCAGGGGTGGAATTTCTGGCGTCCGCTGGCCCGTGAAAAGGCGATCTATCGCCTGGCCGAAGCGCAGTTGGAGCGCGTCGGCCTGGCGGCCGCGGCCCACCGCCCGGCGCGTGAGCTGGCCTACGGCGACAAGCGCTTGGTGGAGATGGCGATCGTCCTGGCGCGCGAGCCCAAACTGGTGCTGCTGGACGAGCCCACCGCCGGCATGAACCCCGAGGAGACCGACCGCATGATCCGCCTCATCAAGACCCTGGCGGACACCTCGGGCACCACTTTCTGCCTGACCGAGCACGACATGAAGGTTGTCTTTGCGGTGGCCTCCCAGATCGTCGTCCTCCATCAGGGCCAGCTGCTGGCATGGGGCCCGCCGGAGCGGATCCGCAACGACACCGCTGTCAAACGGGCCTATCTGGGGGGCAGCCTCGATGCTTGAAGTCGATGACATCCACGTTTACCGGGACGACAGCTACATCATCCAGGGCTTGAGCCTGACGGTCGACCGCGGCGAGATCGTCTGCCTCCTGGGCCGCAACGGCGCCGGCAAGACCACCACCATCCGCAGCATCGCCGGCTTCAACCCCCCCGCCCGCGGCACGGTGCGCCTGGACGGAGCGCGCATCAGCGGGGAGCCGGTCTACGCCAATATCCGCCGCGGCATCGGCTACGTACCCGAGGAGCGCCGCATTTTCTCGGACCTGACCGTATCGGAAAACCTGGAGGTGGCCCTCCTGCCCCCCCGCAGCGGGCAGGCCCCGTGGCCCCTGGAGCGGCTCTTCGAGGTCTTTCCCCTGCTGGTCAAGCTGCGCGGCCGCAAGGGCGGTGAGCTCAGTGGCGGCGAGCAGCAGATGCTGGCCGTGGCCCGGGCCCTGGCCGGCAACCCGCGACTGCTGCTGCTGGACGAACCCTGCGAAGGCCTGGCCCCGGTGATCATCGAAATTTTAAGCGACATCATCCTCGGCCTGAAAGAAGACCTCGCCATTTTGCTGGCCGAGCAAAACACCCATTTCGCCCTCAATATCGCCGACCGCGGCTACGTCATCGATAACGGCCGCATCCAGCACCACGGCAAGGCCGCCGAGCTCAAGCGCGACCGCTCGATCCAGGAGCGCTACCTGGCGGTCTGATGCGGTCTGCGGCCAATTGGTGGAGATTCTCTGGAACCGCTCGGGCGGGTTTGTCGTCGCGCTTGGGCGCAAGCAGAGGGGGGCGGGCGCTTCAGCCGCTGGCCTTGGCGGCGGCGGTCTGGTTGAAATAATCCCCGAAAAAGCGTTCGATCACCAGGCGCGCATACTGGCCGGCGCGGACGCCGATATATTTTTCGTGGGCCACGACCACCGAGATGGCGATTTTCTCGGAGCCGTTTTTCTCCTCGGCGAAGCCCACAAACCAGTCGAAGCGCAACTCGTTGTTGCGGTTGCTGATGCTGCCGGTTTTGCCGCCGATATTGAGCTGGGAGAGTACCCGGTGGCGCTGGTGGCCTTTGAACGCCTTGCGCGAGGTGCCGCCGAGGACGGTGGCCTCCATGAGGGTGTTGACAATCTTGGAGGCCGCGGGGGAGATCGCCCGGTTGAGCGGCTGGCGGTGCTGGCGGTAGAGGGGGCGGCCGCTCGCGTCGCTGATCTGGTCCACCACCGTGGGGACCACCATCTGCCCGCCGTTTAAAATCGTGGCCGCCAGCATGGCGCCGTGCAGCGGCGAGATGACCGTCTGGCGGTTGAACCCGCTGGCAATCTCGGCCCACTGGTAGGGTTCGTCCGAGAAGGAGACCGTGCTGGGGGCCAGCGGGATTTCGAAATCGATCGGACGGTTGAAGCCGAAGGCCTCGGCATACTGCTGGAGGGCGTCTTTGCCCAGGGAGCGCGCGCCGAGCTTGCCGAAGACCGGGTTGACCGACTGGGCGAAGGCGTCCCGGAACGTGATGTAGCGGGTGTAGCGGTTCTGCTGGTCCTTGAGCTGGGACTTGTAGAGGGTATACTTGCCACCGTTGAAGCTCAGGGAGGAGCCGGGGCGGAAGCCGAGCTTTTCGACGGCGGCCGCAGCCGTCACGATCTTGAAGATGCTGGCGGCCGGAAAGCGGGTTTCGATGCAGGGGTTGGCGCTGGCGGGGTTGTCCTTGTCAAA
>Ga0272444_10003872_pt1 | contig 13357 bp, 13 predicted proteins | sample SSMForm13_FD_201033 | JGI IMG/M metagenome (GOLD analysis project Ga0272444, IMG submission 201033) | Marine sediment archaeal communities from Little Sippewissett salt marsh, Falmouth, MA, United States - SSM-Form-13 | ecosystem: Environmental > Aquatic > Marine > Wetlands > Sediment ...
GGCTTCACCTTTCACCATGACAAGCTGCACAAACCGAGCAAGTGTCCGCGCTGCAGGGGCACCCGGATCAGCGAACCGCTGATCGCCCTGGAGGAGAAACGATGAGCGGAGAAACGATGAGCGACGAGCAAGCGACCGAAAGCCTGGCGGTGCGCGTGGAGTGCTACGCCGGGCATCGTGCCGATACCGAGCCGCTGGCCTTCCACCTGGGCCAGCGCCGCGTGGCGGTGAGCGAGATCCTCGACCGCTGGCTGGACCCGGCGCACCGTTACTTCAAGCTGCGCGGCGACGACGGCGGCATCTACCTGCTGCGCCACGACACAGGCTCCGACCGCTGGCAGCTGACCCTGTTCGACGCCGGCCGGCGCGACGACACCCGGCTGTCGTCCACCTGAGCCGCCATGGCAGAAGCATCTACCGCCCAGCGCCTGCAGGCACACGTGCGTGAGCTGGCCGAGGTGATCGGCGAGCGCAACCTCCACAGGCCCGAGGCGCTGGCCGCGGCCCAGGCCTACATCACCCGCACCTGGCAGGCGCAGGGCCATCAGGTGAGCGAACTGCCCTACCAGGTGGGAGGCGTGGACGGAGTCAACCTGCAGGTCGACCTGCCGGGCCGGGACCTGCCGACCCAGCTGATCCTGGTGGGCGCGCACTACGACTCGGTGCTGGGCAGCCCCGGCGCCAACGACAACGGCAGCGGGGTGGCCGCGCTGCTGGAGCTGTCACGCCTGCTGCGCGATCGGCCGCTGGCGCGCAGCGTGCGCCTGGTGGCCTTCACCCACGAGGAGCCGCCGCACTTCTTCACCGAGCGCCAGGGCAGCCTGGTGTACGCGCGTGCCGCCCGGGCACGGGGTGACGACGTTCGCCTGATGATCGCCCTGGAGACCATGGGCTGCTTCGACGACACGCCGGGCAGCCAGCACTACCCGCCGCTGTTGCGCCACTTCTATCCGGACCGCGGCAACTTCATCGCCCTGGTGTCCAACCTGCGTTCGCGCCGCGCCATGCGCCGCCTGGCCAGGGCCTTTGCCCAGGTCAGCGACTTCCCCATGCAGCACCTGGCCACCTTCGCCGCGGTACCTGGGGTGGCCTGGAGCGATCACCTGTCGTTCTGGCGCCAGGGCTACAGGGCGCTGATGGTCACCGACACCGCCTTCTACCGCTACGCCCATTACCACAGCGCGAGCGACACGCCGGACAAGCTGGACTACCGCCGCCTGGCACAGGTCACCGAGGGCCTGGCCGAGGCGATCGCCCTGCTGGCCGATCAGGGGGTATGAGGCGGCGCTGGCCTCAGCGCCGGGAAGCCAGCCGGGCCCAACAGCAGTCCGCTGCGCAGCGGCGCGCTCAGCCTGCAGGCTGCCAGTGCAGTTGCAGACGCCCATCCGCATCGCGGCTGACACGGGTGCCATAGCCACGCCCCTCGGCGTTGAGCACCCCGGCCAGCCAGGCGGTCTCGTCCGCCGAGGCACGGTTGATGCGCAGGCGCCGCAGCCGCGTCGGGCTCATGCTCATGTCCAGCAGGCGGCCGTTGGCCGGGTCGATGCGCGGGAAGTACATCAGCCCCAGGTCGTCGCGGTAGGCCTCGTTGCCGGCGATGCCCTCGTAGTCGGTGAGCAGGTCGCCGCAGCCGTAGATGATCAGGTGATCGCGGTACACCTCGATGCCCTTCACGTGATGCGAGGAATGGCCGTGCAACAGGTCCACGCCGGCACGGTCGATCAGCGCATGGGCGAACTCGCGATGGGCGGCCGGCACCGGGTATCCCCAGTTGCCGCCCCAGTGGATGGACGCCACCACCACATCACCGGGCCGCTTGTGCGCCCGCACCCGGGTGGCGATGGCGTCGACCGTGGCCAGCGACAGGTCGGGCAGCCGGTTGATGCCGGGGCGCGCCGGGCCCGCCGCATAGTTCGCCGTCACCCCACTGCTGTCGTGGCCGAAGGCGAACACCAGCACCCTGCCCTTGCCCGCCACCGGCAGCACCCGTGGTGCCGCGGCCTCGGTGGCGTTGCGCCCGGCACCGGCATGGCCGAGCCCGGCGCGGTCCAGGGTTGCGAGGGTGTCGAGCAGGCCGGGCGTGCCCCAGTCGAGCACATGGTTGTTGGCCAGCACGCAGCAGCCGGGCGCGGCCGCCTGCAGGCAATCGATATTGTGCGGGTGCATGCGGTAGTTGATGCCCTTGGGGTCGGGGCGGCCGGCGGCGGTCACCGCGGTCTCCAGGTTGATGATGCGCACATCCGGCGCCAGGCGCGCCAGTTCGTCGAGCGCATCGCCCCAGATGTCGCCGAAGGCCAGTGGCAGGCTGAGCGGGCCGTTGGCCTGCTCGGCCAGGTGCAGGTAGTCGCGCGCGTCCTGCACATAGCCCTCGTACAGGCGCGGCTCGCCCGGGTGCGGCAGGGCCTGGTCGATACCACGCCCGGTCATCACATCGCCGCACAGGAACAGCTTGATGGCTGAGGAAGACAAGTGTCGTGCTCCGGGGTTCGCCTGGGACGCGGCGCCGGCCAAACGGGCGGCCGCGGCCAGAGAGGCTGCGGCGAGCAGCGTGAGGAATTGCCGCCGGTTGCTCATGGGTTCATCTTGCGCAACGCCGGGTGTGGGCGCAAGTTGCTATAGCCGCAAGCCCATCCCCCTTGCCGCGACGCCGCACGAATGATCGCGCACAGACCTGCTAGTGTCCTATTCGTGGGGAGGTTTTGGCCACACCAGGCAGAAGGGACTGCGCATCCCGGACGAGTATCTCGCGTAGTTTAGGTGCTGTTGCAGCGACAGTCCCGGCTGCCGGACCCTGTGTCTTCTGGGATCGCAACCACGACACAGTCGGTGAAAACAGGGCTATCCCCAATGACCTCGTGGTTCCGGTCAAACCGAATTCGTCGACAAAGACGCAAAAGGATTTCGCCAATGGCCGATTACTTTGCGCCAATAGTTCTTACAGTGACCTAAGAACAATGGCGTCATTGATTTGCTCTGTGGCTAGGCATCCAGCCGGATGGCAAGCAGCATCAAAGACTACTACCCCGATTCCTGTCCCCAAGCCTCTCTAGGTCAAGCGCACCAATTCGGCAACAGCTTCTTCAAGTGATGTGAACAACTTGTCAGAGACTTGGCGAACCATCTCGAAGTAACGTGCTCGCTGCTCGCTCGGGTGCTCCTCGACAAAAAACACTCGTTTCCCGAGGGCGTGCGCATAACCCACTTCAAGCGCTAGGCTGTAACCCCCAGGATTGTCCCGCTCCATATAGGCCAGCACAATGTCCGCACGCCGAATTGCCGCAAGGTCCCAGTTCGTGTATTCGGCAGGATCCTCGAGTGAATGCTCACTTGGATCCAGCATCTCAATGCCAGTGGCTTGAGCTTTAACCACCTCCTGCCAACCACTACGGAAACCGCCAGCCAGATAAACCGCCAGCTTATTCTTCTGACTCATCTCGTTTTTTATCCGTGAGTAATACTGCCAGTGCCACGGAAAAAGGCACATTAAGCGCACGACGTTCGAAAGCCAAACCACGACTATAAAACACGAAAAAACTGATCACCGAGACCACCGCGACGGTCGCTGAGGAAAGATCTAACAGTGGGGCGCGGAACACCAAGGCGTAGAGCGCCACGACCAAGACTGCCATCGCAGTCCCGTAGCAGAGAAGCGAAATAAACATAAAACGACGGGCTAATTCACCAGCTTCTTCAGACAATGTCATAGCGACACTTCGAACATCATGGAAACCCATAGCAGAAAACGTTTCGACTCCGGCTCCTGCGACAAGCTCTCTATGACGTACCTTTATATCTTCCTTAAACAGTTTGTAGGCTTCCCCTTTTGAGAGTTGATCTACGAATCCCAACGTAATCCACTTACCCTTCGTCAGGAGACTATTCAGCCCACGGAGCGGCCCGCCGATTAGCCGCTCCAACAGTCTGTTAAGTCCGAGCAGCCAATGCCCTGCGACATATGCAAAAGCCAACGGCAGCAGCCAATCGAAGGGCGCTTGCCGTAGCAGCTCCGATTTCTGCACTGAATCGGGCGTCGCTCCGAGCCAATGCAACCCAACCAACAAGATCAAGCCTGGAACCACGGCACCAATCAGATCATTGAAGAAAACAACAATCGCACTAACAATATCAGACGGTTTCACAAACTCCCCCTGCAGCGAATCAAGGCCAGATTAACCATTCGTTTCCGCGAGTCTGCGCATTATTACACTTACCCCATAGAACCCTCACTTTATCGTCGGAAATACTTCTTCAATAGCGGAAAGTATGCTCTTCGCTATGGCGCGAACGTCGGGCTCTGAACAACGGTCGGAGTAACAAATATTCGAAATAACTCTAAAGGGGGGTACATAAGAACCCCTGACCTCATTCAAGCCGGTCTGAACCAAATATTCCACAGCATTTCGATACGACGATTCAGGGCCCGTATACTTTTTCTTCTTGGGCAACGGGAATGTCAAAATGTACCAATCCTCCGCACACTCGATCTGCTCTCCATACGCTTCATAAAACCTCTCTCGAAGCGTCCCGTTGCTCTTCACATGAGCACCTGCCCTGCCCACTACACCACCGTCACCTGACGTCTGCCCCACATACACTGACTTTCGTTCCTTGGTGATCCATACATATACATATGCAGATTCATAGTCGAACGAATTCGCAACGCGCGTCACAATCACTCACTTATCCCAGCGGCGGAAGCTGTATATCTGACCTCCTCACCATCTGAACGAGCAGATTCGACACCGACTCCCGGTAACTGCGGATAACCTCTTCGACATCCGCACTATCAAGTGAAATGGAACGCCTCAAGGCTATTTCCGCTTGAGCGCACTGCAGAAGGAACAACTCGACCATCACCTGCATGTCGGTATTTTCAGAGTTATCCTCGAAAAGACATCTTGCATATCGATGACCTCGGTTAATCCTGACAGACCAACCATGATCATCGTCAAAATAGGGCTCCCATAACAGGTTATCCTCTATTGCTGACACTCTAAATATCTTCTTGTACTTACCCTCGGCCCCACCGGTACCAAGACTAGCAACCTCATCCTCAGTCGGCTCACCACTATCGCCAGCTGCTGCGCGCGCCTCCTGTGCCTCCCTTCTTATTTTTTCTTTAATTTTGCTCTTGATCTCATCCTCTCTCCTCTCTTGCTCCTTTTCTTCGTCGGGATCCAGCAAAGGAGCCCCCGGCATATGATCGGGAAGGTCTAAAATAGCTGCGATGTCATTTGAAATCGTATTAGGCTCCTCCCCTAGCATTTGCTTTTTTACCGCTGCCGCATGTTGCCATGCTTTCTTACTCTTCCTCTTATACTCATCCGAAAGGTCACTGAGCGCGTTCCATGCTTCTTCCGACAGGACAAGATGAGACTTCTTTACATCGATATTAAACGGATTGTCTGCCGAGCTATCTAGGAGTATTCGACCCCTAAATGCGTAAAAATCCTGATCTTGAGGAATCAAGCCATCGAATCTTTCAGCCCAGGAAATAAGACGTTTATTTCGGTATACATAGAACCCATAATTCCCTGCGCCAATTTTATATTTCTTCCTTATTCTCTCCTGCTCACCCTCACCATCTAACGAGAAGGTTGGCGGATGCGGCAGCTGTGTAACCTCCACTACAGCTTGGACAGCTGGAGAACTATCAATATCGAGCGTTTGACTAGTAGGCTTCTTTATCCAGGCAACCGATCGGCCATCCCAGTCGTGCTCATTCAGATTCCCCGCCTCTTCCGCCTCACCGGTGAACAAAACGTCATACGGTTCGATGCCTTCACCATTCAACTCAATTCTTACTCCATCCCTTATGAAGTAATAGTAAATAGTCCCCAACCTATATAGCAGTTCATCAATGGTATTCTTCGGACTCGGGTGGTTGTTTGTATGAATCTTGGAAATTCTTACTATGGTTCCACGCCCTTCGCTAAGATAGTCATCTATAATTTTTTTATCGTCATCTGTCAGATCTTTTTTCTCACAAAAGTACTGACTGTCAATCGAATCCAGATCAACAACATATTTCAGGAACCCTTCGCCACTAGAAGAAATCACCTCTAGCATACTACCCTGAGAAAATGCTGCAGACTTCAAACCCAGACCGAATTTTGAGAGAGACTCATCGCCATATTGAAGCTGATCACTACCAAGTTCTAAGGCGGCTAGAATCCCTTCATCATCCATGCCAACCCCATCATCAATTATCAAATAATCTTTTATATTATTTTTTCTCGAGTCCGACAAATCTTCGCGAACCTTCTGTATCTTAATAAATACATTTTTGGCGCCATTTGTTACGGAATTATCGACAATATCCGCAATAGCGCTATGTGGCGTATAACCTATCCTACTCAGACCAAACAACACTCGTTTTGGGTTCCAACCAAGATTCACAGTACTCATGGATTTAACCTAATTTTTAATTTAAAGACTGCAGATCACGCAGGCCTGATCTTCTGGATCATCATCATCGCAACTGCGCAAGGCATCCTGCCAGCGAATATTTTCTTTCTTCTGAAAAAGGTCGCCGCAACGCTCTCGCTCTTCCGCACGAGCGACCACTTCATCCAAGGTTCTTCCTTGCGCCCAGGTATACCCAGCACCAGCAACACTCTCTAGCCTCTTGGCCTCTTCATAGAGATCTGGATGATTCCTTTTCAACCCCAGCCATTCTTCCTGGCGCTGGAAGAAGCAAAAGAAGCAACCTGAACGGCTGCGCCATTGATAGTAATCTGGCACCCCTACCGAATCTTCGAGAATCCGGAATACATCGTCCCGAACCAAGCCATCATCGATAAACGGAAAAACCGCCCGAATCGTTTCTTTATGGCTAATGTATCCCTCTCGGTCCTCGTCCGCACGAATACCCACATAACTAATTACGGGATCATCAGCAACAAAAGCCTCAAATGGCTTCAGCTTCATAACGCGCGTACACCATCTCTGGCGAGGAGATGGCAAATAGTCGCTGTGCATTTTCAGCCAGTGCTCGAAGTCACGACCACTGCTAAGCCGCTTGATCTCCTTGCCTAGGTACGCCTCCATCTTGTCGAGAAATGTGTAGATCTCTTGCAGCTCGACGCCCGTATCCGTGAAGAAATACTCCATCTTTTCATGGAGGTCCGGATAGTGGTCTCTGATATAAACCGCCAGCGCGGCACTGTCCTTTCCACCTGATATCCCTAGGACATGGCGAACGCCATCAGCAGCGCGCGCCTCTTCAAGAGTACATTTCTTAGCCATTTTTCACCTTCCGAGGTCGTGCAGCCCGTTTCTTCTGCTCGCGCGAGTCGACCTGACGTCGCTCTTGCAGGAAATCATCGACGAACTCAGCGACTGCAGCCAATTGCAGTTCCGAGTCCTTGTAGCCCGCGAGTAATTGAGCAAGTTCCTGCTTGATTCCCAGGATTGCTTTGCGACGTTCTTTGTCGATCGCCACAACCTCGTCAACTGGCTCTGAGCCTTTTTTCAAGCTTTTCAGGAGAATGACATCAAAGTCCCCATCCGTCTTGGCCTCACAGCGTTCGTAGTGCAGGCGCAGGGTCTCAAGATCGAGGATACGCTTGGAGTAGTCGCTCAGTCTGACTTCAGCCTCCGCGTGATCAGCATCCGTCCATTTCTTGGACGGACGTTGACCAAGGAACATCAGGATGTTCTCAAACCAGTGGTCGTCATCGCCGTCGGTCTTGGTCAGCCTCTTGATAAAGGCCTTAAGCCCATCGACGTCTACCGTGTACCCATCAAGACCGGCATAACGCCCTATTACGGTCTGCCGCATCTCATCGAGCGGCGTCTCGGCACTCATATGGAAGGCTTGCGCCAGCAAACGCCGCTGCTCATTGAGCATGTTGCTGTATGCATGCTTAAGTTCGCGCAAGGTATCGGTCAACGCTTGCGAAAACCCTTCTACTACCGTGCCTTCGGCACCCTCGTGCTCACCAATCCGATAACCCAAGGCAGCCGGCAAGCTGTCGAACAACAAACGCTGAGGTGATTTAGCCAAATCAAAAGCAGTCCGTACTGCTTTTGCACGCTCGCTCAAGATCGAGCTTTTTGTCCGCTTAGTGTAATCCTCAAGCTGCCCCATAAACTTGGCGAGAGGTCTTGCTAACTCAATGATCGACTTTTTGGTCCCTTGCCCGTAGAGCGCCTTTGAGTACTGATCGAAGATGGAAGCCCGTAGACCTTCGATCCGGAAACGCTGAACAGAAAAGGTATCCGGGTGGCGACCGAATCGCTCCACCTGCTCTTCAGTGAGATATGGGGTGTAGACCCCCTCCTCATACAGAGCGAGTTCGTGATCGTTTACGAGATAGGCGGCAATACATAGAATCGGCAACACCCCTTTCTTAACGCCATAGGGTGGTTCCACTAGGACCGCATAGAGCTCGGAAAACGGCAGCGGCTTTTCTTCAGAGTCAGCAAAGAATTGCTGGATACGCTCCCACGCCGGCGAAAAATTGCATGAATCCTCCGACTCCAAGGGCGAAGCCAGCTCCCAATGCTCTTCGGCTTTTCGGTGCAAACCTGCCGCTCTTAGCAAGGAGCGGTAGATACCTTTTTCAGCGGGGAATTTGTCTATGCCCAGGTCTTCTTTGTCTGCATCATTTAGCAGCGCGAAGAGCAGCTTGTTTCGACCCGCCACCGCTTGAGACGAGGGATTGTCCCGATTGATGAGCTCATTTCGCACAATGGGGCTCGCGTGATAGACCGCCTCGAGCACTTTCGACAGCCCATTTTGCAGCGCGCGCTTGTTGTGTATCTGCAATCGTTCGCCACGCCAAAACCAGCGGCTAGACGCAGGTCGCTCGATAAGTGCGTCAAGCAGGCCTTGTTCTGCCTCGGTGGCGGCATGGTAACGGTCCTTGAACTCGCGCTTTGCCACAGGGTCGCTGTGCAACTCTTGCGATGACCGTTGTACCGCTACGAGCGCTAGGACCTCAGCCACGCTCTGGCGCAACTGCGCACTGTTGAGATACTCAACGACAATGTCTAGGTCAGAGTAGTGATTGACCACCTGTTCGGCGAAGATCGTTTGGTCATCCTGCCCTTCTGAAAGGAAAAAAATGATCCGTGGCTCATCTGCCCTGACTGGTTCCTTCTCATAGGTCTGCGCATCGACAAAACGGGGCGAAAAGTACCGCAGTGCGCCATTCTGGATGCTGTACTTTCGCGCGACGATGGGTAACAAAGCCTTACGACTCGTCAGGTGTGCCGCGAGACCAAACTGGCCAAGCTTCGCGAGCTCTTCCTCGACGGCAGCATCGATGTCGAAATCGCTACCCTGCCATACGCGATACTCGCCGCTAAACTTCCGAAACTGGACCACCGACTTCCCAGCAAGCGCACGCGCTGCTTCTTTAGCCAAGCGTTTGGTTGGCAAGCAAAGCTCAATGACGTCCTTAGCTGCCTTGAAGCCTCCCTGCGCACCGACGATATTTAGCAGACCGATGGTCTTTAGCAGATGAATCTCTGCCTCAGGCGCATCACCGAGGCGTTCAACTGCAGTCACCACCTCGGCCCACCGCCGATGGGTCAAGTGATCGGCGAGCGCAGCTGGCTGGTTACGGATGAAGTATTCGTAGATCTCCCAGGGGTAGATCCAGTCTCCCATGCTACCGCAGCGCAAAAGGCTGTCCCGGAAACCGTGGGGTTCCTGGCTACCGAGATAACTGAAAAGCGTTCGCTCATTCTGCGCGATCTTCTGACACAGAATAGGCAGCAGCAGTGCTGTGATCGGATGGAGCGGGTAACAGTGTTCAAACAGCACCGTTGCACCATCCACATCGAGCGCTCCAGGCAACGCCTTGGCCTTGGAAAGCACCTGTGCGGCCTGTTGGGCCACCTTGCCGATTTTTAGGCGACTATCCGTCGACAGGTCCTGTTCGAATGCTGCAGCGACGATACGTAGAACCTGCTCCGTTGATTCCAGGAAAGGGATATTTTCGTAACGCCCTTGGACCTTCGCCCACTCGTTCTTGAGCGACTCACCCAGACCTTTTGCATACTGCTCGAACGATTGGTGCAAGAGCACCGCCACCGTCAGAGGTGCGCTGTGTGCCGCGTAGGCCTGTTCGGCGACTGTTTGCAGCAAGAAGATATCGTTCGCGCCGTAGTGACGGGCCTCGTATTCGAGGAACTTGCCAAGCTCATCGATAATGATCGTGACGCCATTACCACCCGCCTTTGCCACCGCTGCTTGCAGGGTCGAGATAGCCTGTGCGACCTCACTCGCTGTGACTTCGTCATTGCCTGCAAGCTGCTTCAGCTTGCTCACGATGGCCGGCGCGCGGCCCGGCCGCTTCGACCAATACTCCCGCGCGGCCTCCGCGGCACTACGAACAAGCGCCCGAGCCAGTGGCTCGGGACTGCCGGTCAACAGGATCACGCACTGTCCCTGCTTGCCTCTGCCTAAACGCGAAAACTTATCTGCAAGCTTCCGGTCTGCACGACGCAACACCTTGAGTGCGGCCTGCGCAGCCGCACTGCCAGGTGCTTCAAGCAAATGCGAAAGGAAGATCGCGAACGAGGATTTTCCCGAGCCATAAGGGCCCACTAGAGACCAAGCCCGTGGAGCCGCTTCTGCAATCAGGCTTTCGTGAATCCGTTCGAGAGTCTTTAAAGCCCTCGAGGTTGGGATATAAGCCTCAACAACGGCGGTCGAGTCTGCGTCACGCTCAAGATTGATCGAGCGCGTGTAGTGCGTGTTAACGCGGATATGGTCTTGCAGGCTCATGCTGCCGCCTCGGAAGCATCATCGTACTGATAGGCCAGCATTTCGAGCGGCTCCATCTCATCAAGTAGGTACAACTGGTGGATACCTGCCGTTTCCCGAATTGCGAACGCCCCCGATTGCTCTCGCACCAGCAGCTCGAGCTTTGCGAGCAGTGCATCTTCGGTCAGCCTGAAAACCGCACCTAATGCAGCCGAGCCCCGATCTCCATACATCAAGTGCTCAATCGGAATCTGGGAAACATTCAGCGCGTTGCACAAATCGACAACTGCAAAGCCAATGATGCCCACGGATACGTCACGTCGCTGCGGGAGTGAGCGGAAATGCTTCCCCGAACCATCAGGTTGCACTAGGCCAAGCAGCGCGAGCGGAGAGTCCAACACGTCTTCCAATGGCGTCCGCGCGCTTGTCTTGGAACGGCTGTACATGCGCAGCAGGATCGAGGCATCTTGCTTTACCGTCTTCGGCGAGGTTCTTCCGTTGATCTTGGCCTTGGCGAAATCAGCCAAAGCCGTCGCAAGCTCCTGGGCGGTGAACTCCGGCTTATGGAATCGATTGAAGAACCAAAACCAGGCCGTCGCCAACTGCGCGTTTGTAGCGATCAGCCAATGGATGAGCCAGATGGTCGCCTCGTCCTCTAGGTACGGATCGTAGCCATCAGCATCAAACAGGTGCATACCTAGCATCGTCGGCTCGTAACGCCCTTCTTTTCTCTCGACAAGCCTCGCTGCCTGCAACCAGTAACGGATTGCATTGACCATGTTTTTGCCGACACCCAAACGCACCGTGACGTCTTCCGACTCAAAAAGGCGGGAATCCCCACGAAGCTCATGAAAACCTTTCGTCAGCCAGCTGTAACGCAGAGGAAAAGTTTCATGGCGTCCGAACGCACACCAATCAGGGTTGAATGGTTTTACATAGGTTTTTTCAAGCTCTTCCACTATCACCCCCGCTGCCCAGCTTGAGAGCGATCAAACTCGAATCCCAATTGAACATCCTCGTATAGGTACTGCCTTGCGCGCTGCAAAAACCAATCTTTGAGCGTGAGATTGTCCTCCTTCAGCGCAGCGTAAAGCTCTTCTTTAAATTCGGGATCCACTTCAAGGACGATTCGCCCGCTCGCGCCACGAGGCATGACTGACTCCTATGTCACATAATTTATGTCACATAACATAGCTTGACTAACGACATAGGTCAATAAATTCGAAAATCCTTAGTTATTGTTTTTACGGTATTTTTTGAAACACCCAAAAGCTAGTCACGCGCAAAAAGAAAACATAAGGAGAACGCCCTAAAAAGTGTAGCCTAAGCATCTTTTTGTGCCTAGCGTGTTCAGTGCATTTGGGGTCGGCGCAGAAATCGGGCCCCGTCCTCCAAGTCACGCCCTAGCCATATTCTGGTGGCTTCAAAGCGAACCGGCAAAGTCGAGCCTTCCAAAGGGATGCTGGCTGCCCGTCTCCCATGTCGAATAAACACGCCATGAGCGGAATCCACGTACCCAAGGTGCCGGAGTAGACTCAGTCGACTTCGCGCCCTGAGGAATAATTGATCACATAGCGAGTACTGCGCCCGCCGCTGGGTAACTTCTTCAGGCAGCCTTTGGCCAGCAGGTCGGTCAATTCGCGCGTGGCGGCGGCCTTGCTGACCTTGGCCAGTGCCATGTATTTGCTGGCGTTGATGCCCTGGGCGAATTCCTCAGCCAAATAATCGCATCCTTTGGTTCAATTCCTGAGCCGAATAAAAACCCCTATTCGGCTCAGGAACCAAGCCCGCTGCGCATACCTGCACCTACCCGCGTCGGCTCAATGCAGACAGCACTTCTTGTACTTCTTGCCGCTGCCACAGGGGCAGGGATCGTTGCGCCCCACCTTCGCCCCCTCGTGCCTGACCGGGGCATTGCGCACCTGCTGGCCACGCCTGTCCAACCAGTAGGCATGCAGTTGCCGGACGCTCGGCGCTACCTGTTGCTGAAGCTCCTCCATGGCTTGCGGTTCGAGATGGTGACCGGCCCATTCGGTGCCTTGGGTGAACGCCGCTATCGGCTTGAGCAAGCGGATGATTTCGTCGTTGTCGAGCGTCCACTCAGGCTCGGCCAGACCGACCCCGCGCATGTAACCCTCGCACCACTCATCGACGATCATGTAGGTCTTTCCCTCGACCAGCCGCGCATCGAACAAGGGTTCGAAATCCTGCGGCTGATCCATCAACAACTGGGCGATGCCGTTCATGTGCCGCAGCAACAGGCTCATGACCTGCTGCACTTGTTGCTCGCTCTGCCATTGCGGCTCGACATCTCCCCAGACTGCAGCAAACCACTGCGACGGAGGCACCGGCACGGGCCCGCTGACAACCGCCGTGAACAGGCCATCCAGATCCGAGATGCACAGGATTCCCTCGTCCATGTCTTGGTAGTCGGCATCCTCGTCGAACCGATCCAGCAGAAACCCCTCGAGCCAGTCGATCTCTTCGTCACTCAGGGGCTGGTTCAGATCATCCATGGTGTCTGCCTGGTACCGGGCCGTATCTCGAGTTTGCCCACTGCCTGCATGCGTGCGCAGATCGGCATCTCCTAGTCACTCCACGTTGGTAAGGGATAAACAATTTAAAGCCTCTACGGAA
>Ga0272444_10003873_pt1 | contig 13350 bp, 5 predicted proteins | sample SSMForm13_FD_201033 | JGI IMG/M metagenome (GOLD analysis project Ga0272444, IMG submission 201033) | Marine sediment archaeal communities from Little Sippewissett salt marsh, Falmouth, MA, United States - SSM-Form-13 | ecosystem: Environmental > Aquatic > Marine > Wetlands > Sediment ...
GACGTCGTGATCATCGACACCGCCGGGCGGCTGCATATCGACGAAGAGATGATGGTCCAGGCCCAGCAGATCGCCAAGGCGACCAAACCTCACCAGATATACCTCGTTTGCGATTCCATGACCGGACAGGACGCCGTCAACTCCGCAAAGGAGTTCAACGAGCGACTCGAACTGGACGGAGTGATACTCACCAAGTTCGATTCCGACGCGCGCGGCGGGGCGGCGCTTTCGGTAAAGGCTGTGACGGGCAAGCCGATCAAATTCCTCGGGGTCAGCGAGAAGCTGGACGGACTCGAGGAATTTCACGCCGATCGCATGGCCGGGCGCATACTCGGCATGGGCGACGTGGTGACGCTTGTTGAGAAGGCCCAGGAGCAGTTCGACGCCGACCAGGCGGCCAAGATGCAAGCCAAGATGGCTGCCGGGAAGTTCACTCTTGACGACTTCCTCGCCCAGATGAAGCAGATGCAGAAGATCGGACCCATGAAGGACATCCTCAAGATGATGCCCGGAATGGGCAAGCAGATGGAAGCCATGCAGATGCCTGACAACGAGTTCACCCGCATGGAGGCCATCATCCATTCGATGACTGCCGACGAGCGAACGGACCCGTCAATTGTCGAGGCGTCTCGGCGGCGGCGAATTGCACGCGGTAGCGGAACGGACGTGCAGGATGTTTCGGGGATGCTTAAGAGCTTCGACCAGGCTTCAGGCATGATGAAGCAGATGGCCGGGATGAACGCCCGCGATCGGATGAAATTCGCCCAGCAGATGGGGCAGGTGGGAATGATGGGGGGCACGCCTCGCTTCAAGGTCAAGCAGCGGTCAAAGCGACTGTCCGCGAAGGAACGCGCCAAACGTAGAAAGAAGCGGAAGCGATAGCGGAGCGGCAGGAGGGGAGGCAGGAGAACTGGCTGTGGCGCCTATCCCGATCATTCTGGACACGGACATCGGCAGCGATATTGACGACGCGGTCGCGCTGGCTTACCTGCTCAGCCACGACGACTGTGAACTGCTTGGTATAACTACCGTTTCAGGTCAGGCTGACCTGAGAGCGGAGATGGCCTCGGCAATGTGCATTCATGTCGGGCGGGATGACATCCCCGTGCATTCCGGGGCGGACCGCCCGTTGTTGATCGACAGCCTGCAGGGGCAGGCGCCGCAGGCAGAAGCGCTTGGCGACCGCCCGCGGCGACGCGACTTTCTGCCTGCTACGGCAGTCGAGTTCCTTCGGCGGACCATCCGGGCGCGTCCCGACGAGGTCACGCTGTTGGCCATCGGCCCGCTGACGAACGTAGCCGTCCTGTTCGCATGCGACCCTGAGATCCCCACACTGCTCAAGCAGCTTGTTCTGATGGGAGGATGCTTCTTCGGCCCGCGCGCCGAGTGGAACCTTCGTTGCGATCCACATGCGGCGGCGATCGTTTATGGTCAAGGCTCGCAGGCGTGTCCACAGCGGCACGTGAGCTTCGGTCTGGACGTGACGACGCAGTGCACGCTGCAGGCCGACGCTTATCGCAGCCGCTTCGTGGCCAAGGTGCTGGAACCGGTGCGCGACTTCGCCGAGGTGTTCTTCGCACGTCGCCCTGCGATAACCTTCCACGACCCGCTGGCGGCAGCGTGCGTCTTCCAGCCTGATATCTGCGGGTACAAGTCCGGTGGTGTGCAAGTCTCGGTTACTGCTCCGACGGCGGGCGTGAGCGTCTTCCACGAATCCGCGGATGCGCCGCGGCACACCGTTGCCTGCGAGGTGGACTCGAAGCGATTCTTTGGGCACTACTTCGACATCGTGAAGTGATCCGTTCGGGCCCGTCCCCCGCTTCGAGCAAAGGCAAGGATTCGCATTGCCGTAGGTCTGGAATCGGTCTGCTCTGGCGAGCCTCAGAAAGAATCCGGGCTCAAGAAATAGGCGCGGAGTGACGAGAAACTATTGACTGAATGCAGCCGTGCGGTAGGATTAAATGTCCCGCAAGATGCGGCGCGGCGAGCTCCGATAGGGTCCCCGCCGATGTTATTTGTAAACCTCGCCGAGTTGCGAGCATCCGCCATCGGGTGTCGCCGATAGTAGTTGACTCGGGCCTGTAGCTCAGTTGGTTAGAGCGCGCCCCTGATAAGGGCGAGGTCGTTGGTTCGACTCCAACCAGGCCCATTTGTGGAGAGAGGGTCACGGCGCCTTCCGGAGTATCGGAATCCGTGCATGGCGGTTTCGACAGCGGGGACGTAGCTCAGTTGGGAGAGCGCCTGGTTTGCAACCAGGAGGTCGGCGGTTCGAGTCCGCTCGTCTCCATTCTGCGTCGCTCGGCTTGACCGAGCTATGCAGAATGCCCAGCACAGGGGGCCTGCAAGGTTAGGTCGATGCGGGTCCTTCAGCACGCAACTGCCCGGGAAAGTTTTGTTAAGAAATTCCGGCGGAATTCGCGTAAAATACTTGATGCTGGAAAAGCAGCTTAGTATAAGAAGCGACCCTTCGCGGAGGGCTGGGAGGTGTTCAGCTTCGGCGAAGGCGATTTGCCGCCGTCGATAGGGCGGCGGAAAGTTCGGCTTTTTGACAAGTGCATATGGACAGCCGCATAGAGAAGGAAGGCATCATCCTTCTCTTGCAAGGTTCACCGAATCGATGTGCCTGACGGTTTGGCCATGTTGCGGTCCGATCAGGGCCAACGGCAAATGTGGTCAAGCTACAAAGGGTGCATGGTGGATGTCTAGGCGTGATGAGGCGATGAAGGACGTGGCAGGCTGCGATAAGCCCAGGGGAGCTGTCAAACGAGCTTTGATCCTGGGATTTCCGAATGGGGCAACCCGTCGTCACTGTGCAAGCAGATGGCGTCATCGGCAGATGAATGCATAGTCTGTCGAGGCGAACGCAGGGAACTGAAACATCTCAGTACCTGCAGGAAAGGAAATCAACCGAGACTCCGTTAGTAGCGGCGAGCGAAAGCGGACTAGCCCAAACCGTCCCTTCGGGGACGGGGTTGCGGGCGCCAATCAGGAGTTACAAAGGCAGCGATAGCTGAAGAGTCTGGAAAGTCTCACGATACAGGGTGATAGTCCCGTAAGCGTATTCGCAAGCCCTCCGTTACGATTGGCGTACCAGAGTAGCACGGAGCTCGTGGAACTCTGTGTGAAGCTGGGGGGCCCACCCTCCAAGGCTAAGTACTACATCACGACCGATAGTGGACAAGTAGGGCGATTGAATGATGAAAAGCACCCCTATTAGGGGAGTTAAAAGTACCTGAAACCATGCACCTACAAGTTGTCGGAGCCCTATGGCTGCGATTAGTCGCAGCAACGGGTGACGGCGTGCCTTTTGCATAATGAACCGGCGAGTTATCGTCTGTGGCAAGGCTAAGTCTCTAAGGGACGGAGCCGTAGCGAAAGCGAGTCTTAATAGGGCGACCACAGTCGCAGGCGGCAGACCCGAAACTGAGTGATCTACCCATGGCCAGGTTGAAGCGTCCGTAAAAGGTCGCGGAGGACCGAACCCACTAGCGTTGAAAAGCTAGGGGATGAGCTGTGGGGAGGAGTGAAAGTCTAATCAAACTCAGAGATATCTGGTTCTCTCCGAAATAGTTATAGGACTAGCCTCAAGATGCTGTGCGACGGGGGTAGAGCACTGGATGAAACGAGGGGCCCACCAGGCTACCTCCTTCAACCAAACTCCGAATACCGTCGCATGTACCTTGGGAGTCAGACTGCGGGGGATAACCTCCGTGGTCGAAAGGGAAACAACCCAGACCGCCGGCTAAGGTCCCCAATCCACGCTAAGTGACTAAGGAAGTCGAATTGCTGTGACAGCTAGGATGTTGGCTTAGAAGCAGCCACCATTTAAACAGTGCGTAATAGCTGACTAGTCGAGCAACTCTGCGCCGATAATGATCGGGACTAAGCGTGGTACCGAAGCCGCGGATCCCTTCACCGGCTTGCCGAGTGTTGGGATGGTAGGAGAGCGTAGCTGTCGGCGTCGAAGGCGTACCGCAAGGAGCGCTGGAGCGGCAGCTAGTGAGAATGCCGGTATGAGTAACGATAAAGCAGGTGAAAATCCTGCTCGCCGCAAGCCTAAGGTTTCCTGGGGAAGGTAAATCCGCCCAGGGTTAGTCGGACCCTAAGTCGAGGCCGAAAGGCGTAGACGATGGACAGCAGGTTAATATTCCTGCACTGTGCGTGGCGGTTGAACCGTGGATGACGCATCTACACACCGGATCCCACGAATAGTCGTGTGGGTTGGGGTCCCGGAAACGGGACAGCTCGAGGCCGACTTGTTGCCGAAGTCCGGAACGCAGGTGCCGAGAAAAGCTCCACGGGGACAAAGCGCGCATCCGTACTAAAACTGACACAGGTAGGCGAGGCGAGTAGCCTCAGGCGCTCGAGAGAACCGTCCTTAAGGAACTAGGCAAATTGACCCCGTAACTTCGGGATAAGGGGTCCCTCCCGACGACGCGGTTTACCAACTCGTCGGAGGGCGCAGAGAATCGGCTCTGGCGACTGTTTACCAAAAACACAGGTCTCTGCCAACTCGTAAGAGGATGTATAGAGACTGACGCCTGCCCGGTGCCGGAAGGTCAAGGAAGTAGGTTATCCTTCGGGAGAAGCTTACGACCTAAGCCCCGGTAAACGGCGGCTCTAACTATGAGAGTCCTATGGTAGCGAAGTTCCTTGTCGGGTAAGTTCCGACCTGCATGAATGGCGTAACGACTGGAGCACTGTCTCAAGGACGGACTCGGTGAAATTACAAACGCGGTGAAGATGCCGCGTCCCCGCGGCAAGACGGAAAGACCCCGTGAACCTTTACTGTAGCCTGGTATTGGCGTTTTGTGTCAGATGCGTAGGATAGGTGGGAGGCGTTGAAATTCCGGTTCCGGCCGGGATGGAGCCATCCTTGAAATACCACCCTTCTGCCATGGACCTCCTAACGGCGTCCCGTGAATCCGGGCGCCGGACCGTGCTAGGTGGGCAGTTTGACTGGGGCGGTCTCCTCCCAAAGAGTAACGGAGGAGTCCAAAGGCTTCCTCAGTACGGTTGGCAATCGTACGTCGAGTGCAAGGGCATAAGGAAGCTTGACTGCGAGACCTATAAGTCGAGCAGGTGCGAAAGCAGGGCTTAGTGACCCGGTGGTCCCGGGTGGAAGGGCCATCGCTTACCAGATAAAAGGTACTCCGGGGATAACAGGCTGATCGCTCCCGAGCGTACATAGCGGCGGAGCGGTTTGGCACCTCGATGTCGGCTCATCACATCCTGGGGCTGTAGGCGGTCCCAAGGGTTCGGCTGTTCGCCGATTAAAGTGGTACGCGAGCTGGGTTCAGACCGGCGTGAGCCAGGTCGGTCCCTATCTGCCGTGGGCGCAGGAATCTTGAAGGGATTCTTCCCCAGTACGAGAGGACCTGGAAGGACCAACCTCTGGTGTACCAGTTGTCCCGCTAGGGGCATTGCTGGGTAGCTAAGTTGGGAAAGGATAACCGCTGAAAGCATCTAAGCGGGAAGCCCACCCTGAGATTAGGATTCCATTTTCCATTGGAAAGAGAGCCCCCATCCAGACCAGGTGGTTGATAGGCCGGACGTGTAAGGGCAGAAATGTCCTTAGCTAACCGGTACTAACGGGCGATTGCTTGACCACATTTGCCATTTGCCTTGAAGCAGATCGGCAAATGATTCAAACCGTCAGAAGGTTTGGTGTACCTGACGTAGGCTGTCTCTATGCAATATACCTGTCGGCTCGGGCCTGAACGCCCGCGCCGGCTTTGGCGGTGTCCATACGTTGCGGGCTACACCTGTTCCCATCTCGAACACAGAAGTTAAGCCGTAACGGCCGATGGTACTGCATACGCGGGAGAGTAGGTGAACGCCGCCTTATATCAAGGGCCTTCGGACATGACCGAAGGTCCTTGTTTATGCGCACCTTGTACCCGAGCCCTGCAAAGAAGCGACGCCGCCCGCTTGAAGGAGCAGACAACATGTCCATCTCTATTTCGGTGGTGACAGTAATCTTTGCGCTAGGCGCCGTTGTCTGCGCCGCAGCCGAGAGTCAACCGTCATCCAAACCTGCCAACCAGGATAGGTCCACCGTGTTATGGGAGGGCTTGGCTTGCGGCTCGACAAGCCCTTGGCAGGTGACACGAGGAAGGGTCGTTGCGAGCGATCAGGACAGGAACGTCTGTTGCCTCCTGAGCGACAAGTCTGGTGCGCGGACTGACCTCTCGCTTCCGGGCAGACATCTGGCAAGACAGCGCGTGCGAGTTGAGTTTCGCTACCGTTTGGGGCGAGCGGAGGCGTCGGCCAAGGCGCCCTCGGCCTACCTGCAGGCCGACTGGAAGGTCGCTAAGGGCAAGTTGGCAGGCTTGGCTGGTTACCATCGCACGGAAATCGAGCCTACCGGCCGGCCTGACCAATGGGGCGACTTCCATACCACGATTGATTTCTCATCAAGCGTTCGCGACGCGGTAATTCAACTGTCTCTCAAGACGCCCTCTGCCAGGATGGAAATAGCGAACATGAAGCTGATCGCGACGCCGCAGTTCTTCTCGCCCATCGGTAACGCGCCGCGGGCCAGGCGGGGCAAACTGCTGTTCGAGGACAACTTCGACGGAGATCTTGCCAACTGGGTTCACGAAGGCGCTGGGACGGCTGAGATCAAGGGCGGACGTCTGCATGTCCACGTCACCGAGGACATGTCCGAGAGGCGCGGGCAGATACTGTGGCTGACAAGGAAGCTTCCGTCCGACGTTATCGTCGAGATGCGGGTAAATCCCACCGCCCCCACAAACGAGAAGCCTCGACCAGCGAATTTGCTCTATTTCCTCAGCGCCACGTCTGTCGGTGGCGACCTTCTGGGGACCACCGACAAGCGAAAAGGCATCTACCGCAAGTACACTGCCGCCAATGCCGACGTGCCCTGTTACACCGTGACGTGGTACCGCGTAAACGATCCCTATTTCCTGATCGCCAGGCGCAATCCGGGTTGGAAGGACCTCGGCAGAAGCTTCACGCCCATCCCGACTGCCGGAAAGGACCATGAACTGGTGATCGAAAAAGTCGGTGGGCGGATACTGGTTGTCGAAGACGGCATCTGCTCCCTATCGGTGAAAGACACCGGCCAAAAGCCCTTGGAAGGGGGCTACTTCGGGTTGCGGGCCTGGCATGCCGAGGCGAATTACGATTATGTTAAAATCTACGAGGCCCTTGATGGATGATTCGCCGGTCGGGAGATGCCCGCAGTCCTGCGCAGAAGGATGTGTCCGGGAGAAACCTATGACAAAGTCCATGCTTGTGATGTTGAGCATTGCGCTCTGTTCGCCTGCCCTCGGCGGAGATCCCCTCAAGACGCTCAAGCCTTCGCATCCGCGCCTACTGCTGACCGATGCCCGCGTGGCAGAGGTCAAGCGCCAAGCGAAGACCGACCCGACGATGGCCAAGATCGTTAAGGATGTGATCGCCTCGGCGGAGTCGATGATGAGCAGGCAAGGACTTCTCCTTGCGCGCGACGCTCGCGCGTCCGGTAGGAGGCTGCCCGTTCTCGCGGCCGCATATCGCCTTACGGGAAAGAAGTCATACGCCGACAAGGCCATTGACGTGATGCTGGCCATGAGCGAACTGGAAGACTGGCGGCCAGGCCATTTCCTGGACGTGGGCGAGGCAGCAGCGGGAATGGCCCTGGCATACGACTGGATGTACGGCGTCATGGACGACAGTGCGCGGGAGAAGGTCCGCGGGGCGATTATCGAAAAAGGCCTGCGCCCCGGAGTCAGGGCCTATCGCCAGGAGGAAGGGACCGGTTGGTGGGTCAGGCGTGTGAACAACTGGAACAATGTCTGCAACGGTGGAATGGTCCTGGCCGCCCTTGCTGTGGGCGATACCGATGCGGACCTGGCAAGGGAGATCATCTCCGCCGCGATGGTCAGCATGCAGTTCGGGCTCGGGTCGTACGATCCGGGCGGAGCTTTGCAGGAAGGTCCCGGCTACTGGCGCTTTGCGACGAGTTACACTTCCCTCGCACTGGCTGGGATGCAGACGGCGCTAGGAACGGATTTCGGAATTGGAGATCGGGACGGGCTTGCCCGGACGGGGTGGTACCCGATCTACTCGGCCGGTCCTAGCGGGTATTACTTCAATTACTCGGATTCCAGCACGACGGCGAGACCAGGAAGGACGCCCTTCATGTTCTATCTTTCTCGGCGGTATGGCCAGCCCGCATTCGCCGCATGGGAGCAGCAGAATCTCTCCGACGGGCGCGGAGAGCTGGGCGATCTCTACTGGTATCGACCCGAACTGGCCAAGGCGTCCTCCGCGACCAGGCCCCTCGACAGGCTCTTCCAGGGCAGAGTGGACATCATGTTCATGCGCAGCGCCTGGAACGATCCGATGGCCCTGTATCTCGGTATAAAGGGCGGATACAACCAGTCGGGGCACTGCAACCTGGATATCGGCACATTCGTTCTTGACGCGCTTGGCGAGCGATGGGCCTGCGACCTTGGTAGCGAGAGCTACGGTCTGGACGGCTACTGGGACAAGACCCAGGGTGGGAAGCGATGGGACTACTACCGCTGCAACTCGCGCAGCCACAACGTCCCGCTTTTCGACGACACCAACCAACACGCGATGGCGGTCGCAGGACTGACCGAGTATAAGATCTCGCTGGGCGACAGCTTTGTAGTCCTGAATCTGACGGGGGCCTATAGCCGCTTCACCGACAGCGCGCTGCGCGGTGCAAGGATAGTGGACGGACGCAGAGCCATCCTGATCCAGGATGAGTTTGTCGTCCACAAGCCTTGCCGGATCACATGGGGGATGACTACCAAGGCTAGGATTGCAGTTGACGGAGGCCAGGCGACGCTGACTCAGGCGAACAAGAAGCTGCGAGTCATCGCGCTTTCACCCGAGGGGGCGGTCTTCCAAGCGGCATCGGCGGAGCAGAAGCCACCTCAGAAAACCAACTCAGGTTTCCGGAGGCTCATACTTCCGACTGATGTAGAACCAGGTCTGGTAAGGGTCGCCATGCTTTTCAGGCCGATCTGGAAAGGGAGCGAGGTCACCGCCAAGCATGAGCTTGTGCCCCTTTCCACGTGGCGGTGAGAACCGCTTGGTCCCTGGCAGGCCATCGCAAGATTACTGGTGAGGGGCAGACTGTGGCGTCGCCGTCGGGCTCAGCAGGCGGATTTCTTCGGCCAGCGCGGTGAGTAACTGTAAGGCCTCGTCTGCGCTGAGGCGCCCGTCGGCATCGGCATCATGGCGTCTGGCTTGTCTTTCCGTCTCGATAGCGATTGTTCTAATCAGCATGCGCAGGCCTATTTCGCTGAATTGTCCGTCGCTGTCCTCGTCCGCCGAAAGGCAGAACGATTCGGCCCAGAGAAGAAAGCTCTCAACGGCGTTATCGGCAAAGCAATCTGCCTCGGCTTGGCTTATTTGCCCGTCGAAATTCAGATCAGCAGCGCGGGCAAGCCTCGAGGTCAGAGGGGAACTCGCGTGCTTGACGGCGGCAACGTAGGAGGCGGCTTCCCTGATGTTGACTCGCCCGTTCCCGTCGGAATCGATCGACTTGGATAGCTGCCTGAGAACCGCAAAGCTCAGTTGTCCGAAGAATGAATCAGCTCTCGGACGCTCCCACTCGCCTAAACGACCATCGCCATTGTGGTCGAACAGCATGGTCAGAAGCGCTTCGCGCATCCTTGGGAAGGGAATCAGGCCATACGTCCTCGCACGCTGCGCCTGATCTCGGGCAACGTCCGGACGGATTTCCGGTTGGGGCATCTTCCGGCCTGGAAGGGCATCTATCTTATCCGGAGGGAATTCGTGGAAAAACTCCTGCGGAATCTCGTCGAGGAGGCTTTCGATCCCTTCGGCGAACTCCAGTAGCGATTCGTAGGTGTCCGGATTTGTCTTTCCGGTCGCGATTGCCCGGTTGGCTTCGTTGCGCTCGTTGCGAGTCAGACGACCGTCGCGGTCGGCATCGTAGAGGGCAAGCACCTTCTTGCGAAAGGCAAGGCGGTATCTCTTGGCCTCGGACCAGTCGATTGTTCCACTGGCATCGGTGTCGTGGACCTGAAGGGCTTCCCAAAGGTCAAAGGCCATGGTGAACCCGCGCGTTCTGCCGGCATCGGCGGCGAATTCATCGGGTGTCAACTCGTTGTCTGCCCCAGCCGCCGTGAAGAACCGTTCACGCTGCCGACCTGGGTCAAACGGATCGACCGTTCCTTCGCAAAGGTCGGGGAGGAAGACCGTTATGACCGGTGCGGGAATCCGGTCTGGAGGGAGCGGACCCTCCGACGCCGGCTGCGGGCGGGCCTGGACGGAAACTGCCAGGAGCATGCCTATTGCCGTGGTTTTGGCCTTCATCGTGGTCATCTCTGTTCGGTACCGGATCCAACTGCCTGTCTGTTCCAGATCGGCCAGAAAGGCAGATATTCTACCGTCATAGGGGCTCGCAAGCCCGCCTTATGAGGTTAACATCCTTTATAACATGGACTTGATTGTGACAAGGCCAAATGGCATCTGCGGGACTTGCGGTCCAAAATACTTACAATATTGTGCCCGTCCTGACGTTAAGCATAGTGGGCAGAATGTCGTTAACTATATAGAGGCCTCAGGGACCCACCGCGGGCAGCGGCGTTTTTTGGACTCTGGGCCTGAAGCTGCCTGCACGGTGAGTTATGAGTATCGTCGAAATCCTGCTTGAAAAAGGAATGATTACCTCGGATCACCTTTCCGAGGCGGTGGCCCTTCGCAAAGCCGAAGGCGTTCGACTTGATCGCGCGCTCGTCAAGCTCGGTTTCCTCAACGAGGAAGAACTGCTCAAGGTTATGTCAGAACAACTGGCGATGCCTCTGTTTGATCTGTCGAATGTCGAGATCGACGACGAAACGCTCCGCATGCTGCCGGCTAAACTGGTCTATCGCAAGAACATCGTGCCGGTCTCGCGAGAAGACGGCATGCTGACGGTCGCGACCTCGGATCCCTTCGACCTCTACGCCCTTGACGAGATACGCCTTCTGACCGGTATGGAAGTCCGCCCGGTGTTGGCGCCCGAGGACGAGATCAACAAGGTGATCAAGGCCAACTACGGCGTAGGCGGAGACACCATCGACCAGATGATCGGCACCGAGGACCTCGAAATACTCAGTGAAACCGGTGGAGAGAACGGTGATCTGCTTGAGATGGCCGAAGAAGCCAGCGTCATCAAGCTGGTCAACGAGATATTCCTCGAGGCACTCAATGACCGCGCGAGTGATATACACATAGAACCATTCGAGAACGACCTCATAGTCCGCTACCGCGTGGACGGCGTGCTTAGGGAGACGTCTGTTCCCCCGGAGATCCGACGCTTCCAGTCGGCCATAATCAGCAGAATCAAGATCATGGCCAACCTGAACATCGCTGAGAAACGTCTTCCCCAGGACGGTCGGATAAAAATGCAGGCGGGGGATCGCCAGATCGACATCCGCGTCAGTGTAATCCCCATGCTCTTCGGGGAAGGCGTGGTAATGAGGATTCTCGACCGATCGACGGTTATGTTCACTTTGCCGGAGTTGGGAATGGGGGAGGATACGTTCGCGCTATTCCAGGATATCATCAAACGCCCTCACGGGATCCTCCTGGTCACCGGACCGACCGGAAGCGGGAAGACGACAACGCTCTATGCGGCGCTTCAGGCGATCATCTCCCCGGAGATTAAGGCATTGACGGTTGAGGACCCCGTCGAGTACCACCTGGACGGCGTTAACCAGATACAGGTCCAGCCGAAGATAGGAATGACCTTCGCTCGCGGGCTCAGGGCGATACTCAGGCACGATCCGGACGTCGTGATGATCGGAGAGATTCGCGACTTGGAGACCGCCGAGGCCGCCATCCAGGCATCCCTGACTGGGCACTTGGTGTTTTCCACGCTTCATACCAACGACGCTTGTTCAGCCGCGACAAGGCTACTGGACATGGGCATCGAACCGTTCCTGGTCAACAGCACCGTCGCTGCCGCAATGGCACAGAGGCTTGTCAGGACTATCTGCCCGAACTGTCGCGAGGAATACGAACCCGATCTCGACGCGCTTCCTCCCGATATTGGTCTGGAGCCGGGCCAGCCCCTTTACAGAGGCGCCGGATGCCGCAAGTGCCGCCAAACAGGGTATCTCGGGCGCACCGGGCTGTTCGAACTGATGGTCCTCGACGACGCGGTCGGAGAGAAGATTATGGCCAGGGCGCCGGTGTCGCAGATCGCCGAGGTGGCAAAAAAGGGGGGGCTTAGACTACTTCGCGAGGACGGATGGCTGAAGTGCAGGAAAGGAATCACGACCCCCGAAGAAGTGATACGCAGCACAAAGAGTTAAGCACTACCGTAGTGGGACCGACGCAACATGGTCACATTCCAGTACATAGCAAGAACCAACGCCGGAGAGGAAGTCGCCGGTGTCATGCAGGCCGACAGCGAGACTGCCGTTGTCCGGACGCTGGGGGAACGAGATCTCTTTCCGGTTAGTGTCATTGAGCAGACCGCCTCTGAGCGTGTCGGTGGAGGGCGTGGCAGAATACGCATCCGCGACGTGGGCGTGATGTACGGACAACTGGGCGATCTACTTCGGGCAGGAGTTCCGATGCTACGGGCTTTGGAGACACTGAGCCGATCGGTGACCAGCAGGTCCCTCGCTGCGAAGGTGCTTGAGCTGCGAGATTCCGTTTCCGGTGGAAAGGCGCTTGCTGACGCCATGCACGAGCATCAGGAGACCTTCACCGGTCTGCACGCAGCCATGGTCCGCGCGGGCGAGCGAGCGGGTTTCCTTGAGGATGTCTTGGCCAACCTGTCCGACTTCATGGAGCGGCAGGATGAGATGCGCAGCAAAATACGCGGGGCGATGATTTACCCGGTCGTGTTGACTTCGATCGGCGCCATCGCCGTCACGGCAATGCTCACGTTCGTGGTTCCCAAGTTCAGACCTTACTTTGCCGGAATACCGCTTCCCCTGCCGACTCGAATCCTGTTCGGCGCCAGCGATATATTGGTCAACCATTTCTGGCTGGTGCTTGCCATGATAGCGCTCTGTGCGATGGGCATTCGGGCGGGGCTTCGTTCGGAGTGGGGCAAGAGGGTCTGGGACCGATGGCGTATCAAAACGCCGGGAATCGGACGAGTGATAAGCACTGTCAGCATCACACGCTTCTGTAGAATCCTCGGCACGATGTTGGCCAACGGCGTGCCGATTCTGCAGGCGCTTGAGATAAGCAAAGACGCCACGGGATCGGTTGTCCTCTCCGATAGCGTCGAAACAGCCGCCGAGAATGTCCGCGCCGGGGAGGCCCTTGCCGAGCCCTTGAAGACCAGCGGGCTGTTCCCGGCCGAGATCATCGAGATGATCGCGATTGGCGAGGAGTCGA
>Ga0272444_10003874_pt1 | contig 13350 bp, 5 predicted proteins | sample SSMForm13_FD_201033 | JGI IMG/M metagenome (GOLD analysis project Ga0272444, IMG submission 201033) | Marine sediment archaeal communities from Little Sippewissett salt marsh, Falmouth, MA, United States - SSM-Form-13 | ecosystem: Environmental > Aquatic > Marine > Wetlands > Sediment ...
GAAGAAATGGATGTGGTGGGGCCGAGCGGAGTCGGGGGGGAAACAAGAAACATCCGATCCGGACAGGCGGGGCTTTGGGGTTATCGTGTTGTTGGTGGAATCACACCGCACCTTGGCGGCGACGCAAGCGTAACAGGCCAGGCAGGCCAAGAACAAGCAGTGCGATGGATGCAGGTTCGGGAACTTCGTACACAAGAAGCTCTTCGAATCTCAAGGGCGCATTGGGGCCATCGTCCGTAACCAACAACCGTATGCCTGCTGTCGTGACGGGCTCAAACGTATACGACGGATTGACGTTCGTATTGCCTGTTACGTTTACCACGGTCGTCCAATCGCCATCCACCGTCGGGTTGCCGTCGGCATGTAACGCCTGGATCAGGTAGTCAGCAGCGATATACTGGGCTCCTGCCTCGCAGTGCCACAATTCCACCTCGTCGATGAGGTAGTCCTCTGTCCACGTAACCCAGAGTCGCGTCGTGTCGTTGGATCCGTCGGAATGGAAGCCATTCGAGGAATTCCAGGCCCACACGCCATCATTGATGTAGCTGGTCGGGTCCCCCCAGACGTTCCAGTAGCCATCATTCCCCGCCGTACCGAGAGGCGCGATATTCGTCGACTCCGCGTAGGCCCCTCCCGCCATTGCCAGCGCCGCAAGAATCGTCACAGAAAACAAAATCGACTTGTGGACCATCGCAAATACCTCCAGACATGGGCACAAGGCTACCCAGGCCGCTTCGTGCCAATCGCCAGGCTCAATGGCGACAGGCAACCATTATTCTCCATTTGCTCTATGTCCCGAAGTGCAAACTTGTGTCTTGATATGACCGGGTTACTACCCCGACGACATATACTCTTTATTGTACCCCATCCCCCATTCTGTCAAGCGCAAAGCCCGAGAACGGAAGAACAGGAAATGGGCCACAGCTAATATATATCATTTATGATAATGATGTTACGTTCTACTTTGTGGCGTAGCAGTCCGTTTTGGTCTTCGGCGGCAGCTTTTGCTCGACTACTCGTTCGGCTGCGTGGTTGGCGGGTCCTTCGTGCCAGCAGGCACAATCTCGAAAGCGGCAGTGTTGGAAACCAGGTTGAATTTATCGCCACTGCGGCAGGTGACGGTGACTTGATACTTGCCCGTCGGCAAGTCAGCGTACCAATGACTCAGCTCCCTTCCCCACGCCACCAACTCCGCTTTGCCAGATGCAAGGGTTTGCGCCACATCTTTTTCATTGGGGTTGCTGGCCTTGCGTCGTTCAAACCGGCGCTTGACGTACTGCGGATCCTGCTGCACCAGCGTACCGTCAGCGCGAAGGACTTCGACCATGAACTCGGGTCTTTCCTTGCCAATGGTGACAATCTTGCGATCTTGTTTGCCTGTGTTCCTGGCAGTTATCCAGAGCCCCAGTCCAGCAAATGACCCGCGAGCCCGGCTCGCGAGCACCGCGCAGGCCACACCATCAACTGGCTTGCCCCACGCGGGCAAGTCGTGATCCGGCGGCATCGTACTTGAACGTCTTGACGCCGGCCTGCACCAGATCGGATTCTTTGTACGGCGGGCGGGCAATGGGATCTGCCAGGCGATAGTAGATGATCTTGACGACCCGCCCGTTCTCTTTAATCGTCCGATTGGCAATCACGCCAATCTGGCTCACGTGGTCGGCAATGCTCAGTTTTCCTTCGACAGCAGGTGCCGATCCCGCCGATGGCGTGGCCGACGCGCCGGCTTGCTGGAGCGTACGGATCTTTTTCAGCCTCTTGTCGAAGAACTCGCTGTGATTGTTTGCGGCGGCCGGAAGTCTCTCGCCCAAAGTCAGCAGCGTTCAGGCGGCATCGTCGCGCTCGAACTCCGAAGAGGAAAGCGCCTGCCTGCCGCTGGCGATGTCACGAAGGAAGTCCACGTTCTCTCGTCGCCCGGCCAGCGCCAGCACCTGCGTTGCATGAAGCTTGACGAAAGGATCTTCATCCCGTTTCAGTTCCGCCAGACGAGATAGGACCTTCTTTTGATCGGCCCACTCCAGAAGCCTGGTTGCGGCCAGACGGCGCATTCCCACCGGCGAACCACCCGCCGTCGCGGCCAGCACCTTGTCCACGTTGTTCGGGTCAGGCAGCCATTCGCGCGGCCTCTTCAGCCGCGCCAGATTGGCGAATTGGCTCTTGAGCCGTTGGCGGAGCACCTGTCGGCTCCGGCGGGTCAGTTGCCCCGCGGGCTGGGTTTGGTTGCCGGCCGCACGGTCCCATTGCAGACACAGGGAACGATCGTAGGCGAGGGTCATGGGGGCGGACCGGGAGGTAACGCGGTTCGCCTCGGTCCGATCGTCAGTTCGGGTCGCTCGCTTGAGAGCAGAAAGCCCTCGGGCGTCCTCTTTGGGTCCGGCCTTGGCAGAGATGACGTGCTTTCTGCCGAGTTGTATATACTTCTTCCCGGCTCCCTTTTCGTCCGCGTAGCGATTCAGGTTCACGAGATAAGCGTAGCTTCTCCCCACTTTCAGCGGGTAATCCGTCCCCGCCCATTCCCGACTATTGGCGAACAAATCCCGGCCATCCACGTTCAACGTCGCATAGGCCACCTCCGATGCCCGTGGCGCCGGGTCCCGCTGATTGTGACGATAGGCCCGAATGATCAGGAACGGTATTTCACCTGGCGGCGAGGCAATCTCCTTCAGGCTGAGCAGAGGTTCCTCGCGCGGTTCGTAATCCTTCTTGATTCGGAATCGCATCACATTGGACAGACGCTTGCCGCCCATCTTCCAGGCCAGGCGATACTCACCGTCCGGAAGCTGACCGATTCGCTTCAGTTCTTCCTTGTCCAGACCGCGAGCGCCGGACCAAATGTTCCTGACACCTTCGGTCGGTTCTGTCGTAATGGTCAACCTGACGGGAACAGTGGCGATCGTCCTCTGGTCGGCCGTGCGTATCTCCCACGTTCCGGACCTGCCGACGGCTATGGGAAGATTCAGACCGTAATACAGTATCCGCAAATCCTCGATGCTCGCGATGGTCTCCTGTCGCGGCGCAATGGTGATCCACGGGCCCACAGCCTTGGGCCTGGCAGAACTCTTGGCTGCCGGCTGGGTGCTTGCCCTATGGGCCTCAGCCATCAGATCCATCAGCAACTTTTTGAGAGATGTTTTCGAATCGGCAAAGCCCGCGTTCTTGACGCGCCATCCGTCAGACCAGCGTGAAAGTTCCAACCATAGATACTTGTCCCGCAAACCCGCCGGACCCGCAATTCGCACAACTACGGCCCCGGGTCGAGGGCTGTTCTCTGGAAGGCAGCATGTCTCGCTAAGTCGGCTCGGCAGGTATTTCGGGCCTGCATAAATGGCTCGGAGCTGCCGGGCCATATCCTGCCACCATTGCTGAGACTGCTTCATTCGCTCGGCGTAATCGGCAGCACTGGCCACGCCGCTGCCTGGGTTCCTGGGGCCGAAGTTCGGGTGTAACTGGATCATGCGATTCATGCTTTCCGCATCCCCTTTGCGGACCGCCGCCAGGAACTTCAGTGCGAACTTCTCGGCGACCTCCCTGCCGGAAGGGTACTTGGTTGTGAGTTGGCGAATTCGCTCAGGGTCCCCCGGCAACACATCGATGGCCACCAAGGGTTCGCTTTCCAGTTTTTCCGTGCGGGTCTGGCCGGTGTAACGTGGAAACAGTCGGTAGGACACGCTGTACTTCTGAGGCTTGAGGCCAATCACGCCAGGCCGGCCTTTCGTGTTGCCACGCCAATCCGGCGGCATGAGGATGTATTCTTCCCTATTCAAGAGCTCCGAGCGCCCGGGTTGGATTACGAAATTCTTTTCAGGTATTTCTCCTCCGCAGTAAACGAAAAACTCGTGCAACCGGATCCGCCCGCCTTCGACCGTATTGCGATAGCTTGTCGGAGGGTATTTGTTCAGGGAGAACTTCACGGCCTGCTTGCCGGTGTTTTCAGCGAACACATCGAACTTGATGGTCTCCCCGATGCGGTATTGTTTCCGCTTGTCCGCCGGGACCAACCGCAACTTCAGCCCAGCAAAGGGAGATGCCTTGGCCGGCTGAGAGGCGGGAAGAACCCGGCGCTTGTCGGATACCTTTCCCCGAACCAGGAGAATCAACCGGTGTCTGCCCTTGGGCGGCAGGGCCCGCCAAACCTCCTTGATCGTGACAAATTCTGCGTCGGAAAGCAGAATGCCCCAGTGCGGGTCCGACTTCTGTTCCTGTGCCATCTCCCTGATCCAGTCGGCCAGATCGCCTTTGATCCGCCATGCAACGGGAACGGCCTTTCCCTCCTTGGACATGATCATCCCCAGCGGTCGACCTGACGCGTCACGATTTGACTGATCGACTCGTAGCGAGAAACTGTCGAACTCAACCCGGCCGTCGTGAGGTCCGGTCCAACCCGTCTTAGGATTACCGCTGGCAGCTTCGTGGATGACGGTGATTCCTTCATTATCGACCCAGAAAGTTGAACCCAGGCGATAACGCAACTCAACAGGCTTCGTCACGGCAATCGGCTGCGTAGCCGGGGCAACCGGCGTTGCCCTGAATGGCGAATCGTCCGGCAGGGCGTCGTTCAACTGGAAATCGCACTCCAGAGTCTGGCCCGCCTTGAGCTGGACAGCCTTGGACCCCTCCTTCCAGTTGCCGGGCAGGTCCGGGTTTCGGCCGCTCACGTAGAGGTACACCTCGCCGGGCGGGAATCGAAAGGCCCAGGTTCCGTCGTCGGCAGAATAGACCGATTGGCAGCCGGTGCCGGCGCGCGGGCGTGCGGCGGAGTAGAACGCGACGTTGGCTCCCTTGAGCGGCCGGCCCAGGCCGTCGGTGATCCTGCCCCGGATGACGCCGCCCTTGGTCAGCGTAACCTTGAGGTCGTCGACTTTCTGGCCGGGCTTGAGCTGATCGAACACCAGGGTCTTGGCGGTCCATTCGGGCATCGCAGTTCGCTCGTGCCTGAGCAGGACCTTCAGGTTGCCCGGCTCGGGGCGGACGTCGTCGAGTTCGAATCGCCCGGCGGAATCACTGATCGCCTGCGACCAACTGGAAGTCTCTCGGCCCTGGACGGCGACCATGACACCCGCAGCGGGCTTGCCGGAGCCCTCGTAGGTTATCGTTCCGCGAAGAACGGCGGCTCGGGCCAGCGCGATAGTCAGCCGCTTGCCCGCCGGGTGGAAGATCCTTGGCCGAAGTCCAGGCTGCAGTTCCGTCGTGCCGCTGGTCATGTCGATGCCCCAGTTCATCTTACACTCATAGCCCGGGCGCGTCACGTAGACGCCGATCACGCCCCCGGAAGGCAGTCCGTTCAAGACAAAAGAACCGGCCTTGTCCGTCATCGTCCGGGGTGTCAAAGGCAGGTCTCGGACGTGCCACTGGAACGGCGATTCTCCCGAACCCCACGCGAAACCAGTCAATCGGACGCTCGCGCCGGCGAGGGGCTTGCCCTGCTCGTCGGTGACCACGCCTGCAAGCCGGGCGGGCTTGGCCAGCCGGGCGGTGATGTTCGTCTGTCCACCCGTCGAGTCGAGTTCCTTTGCCCAGAGAGCCCAACCAGGCTTGCGGACAATCAGCGTCCGCGATCGCGGTTGCTCAGGGCCCAGCGGATCGAAGGATTGCTCGAACTGGAACCGCCCGTCGGGTCCGGTTCGCACACTCACAATCACAGGCTCCCGGCCTGGGATTCTATGTTCGCGATCGGCAAGGGCGACCTCCGCTTCCGACACGGGCCGGCCCTGAGGATCCAACACCTTGCCGGAGAGCTTGTACGAGGCAGGCACACCGAGGCGAATGACCAGATCACGAGTTCCGACTGGAACGCTCTTCCGAAAGTCGCTCCGATAGTTCCTTTGGGTCGCCGCCAAATCTGCTGTTTCCCATTCGAGCGATTCCAGCTTGAATGCTCCGCGGCTGTCCGTCTGGCAGGATATGGCTTTGGCTCGCTCTGGAATCGCCTGCGGATTGGTGAGGCGAATCTCCACGCCGGCCAGCGGCTTGCCGGCGGCATCGACCGCCCTGCCGCTGATCATGTTTATCTTCCTCAGGATGCTCTTGGCGCGGGCGCCCGGCTCCCGGTCCGCGCCGAGGGCCTCGACGAGAGCGGCAGCCTCCTGCTCGGTGAACTGGCCGGCGATCATGCCCCGCTTGCCGAAGGCGCTCATGAGTTTCGGCGCCGAGACCACCTTGCCGTCGACCACGATCGCCAGGTGGTTGCCCACGTTGGCCTTGGTCAGGGCAGCGAAACGCTTCGCCCCGCGGTCGTCCAGCTCGAAGCCAATCGCGGGCCTGCCTGAACCGCCTTTCGTGGCGTAGACCTTTTCCAATCCCCAGGCGTCCTTGGCTGCACCGGATACCATCGTCTGCTCAGACTTGTCGGAGACCAACACGTACTTTTCGCCCTGGTACTCGCCAGTCACCAACTGCGTTGCGTTCGTCAGTTCGGCCGCTACGGGCAACCAGGCGCGGTCTGGCATTCGGCCGGTGATGTCGATCGTCCTGTACCAGAAGCCCACCTTGCCGGTCTTGAGCCAGCGCATGTAGTCCGCCAGCTCCCTCTTGTCGATGTCCGACGGCTTCGGCGCGACGCGGAACTCCAGCTTGCTGCCGGCGGGCTGAGTGGCGGGGTGGGCCCGCTCGCCGGGTTCGGACAGGATTTCCTGGCTTACGTCCTGGCCGGCCTGTTGGAGGGCGCGAATCTTCTCCAGCGTCTTGTCGAAGAACGTGCTGTGGTTGTTGGCCGCGGCAGGGAGCTTCTCGCCCAGGGCCAGCAGCGCCCAAGCGGCGTCGTCCCGCTCGAACTCCGAGGAGGAAAGCACCAGCTTGCCGCTGGCGATGTTACGCAGGAAGTCCACGTTTACCTGTTGTCCGGACAGCGCCAGCACCTGCGTCGCATGGAGTTTGACTGAAGCATCTTCATCGCGCGCCAGCTCCGTCAGATGCGATAGGACCTTCTTTTGATCGGCCCACTTCAGCAGCCGGGTTGTGGCCAGACGGCGCATTCGCACCGGCGCATCGTCCGCCGTCGCGGCCAATACCTTGCCCAAGTCGTTCGGGTCAGGCAGCCATTCGCGCGGTCTCTTCAGCCGAGCCAGGTTGGCGAATCGGTCCTTGAGACGCTGGCGGAGCACTTGTCGGCTCCGGCGGGTCAGTTGATCTGACGGTTGGGCAGCGGCCGGTTGGGTGGCGGTCCCAACTTGGCGCAGCAGCTTCAGCGCCTGCAAGGCTTGTTTCAGACGGGCATCGTTTCGTGGGTCGGGCGAGCCGGTGAGTGGCGGACGGTGGATACGGATGGCCATTTTCGGCTGAAACTGCTCAGCCGACGGGCCCACGTGAATCACAGGCACCGTGGGGACGACCGACGAGAGCATGGACAGGAATGAACCCCTGTAAAGCCGCCGGCCATTGGCGACGACGACAAACGCACCCATGCCACGACGGTATCCGCGTTTCAGGATGCGGTCGGCCACGGCCTGCTTCTTGAGGCGAATGGTGTGCGACTCCCAGTCGTACTCGAAGATGTCATCCTTGCCGATCAGCGGCTTGTCGGCCAGCGTGAAATCCGCCAACGACAATTCCTTGGACGCCGCGCCCTTGCGCCGGCCCGTAATAAGATAGATGCCGACGCTCGGCTTGCCCGCCGGCTGGGTGCTGGCTCGTTGTTGCCGCTGGTATTGCTCCCGCAACCGCGCCACGCATTGCTTGTGTAGTCCTGGGCAGCGAAAGCTCTCTTTGATATCCTGTCCCAGCAAACGACAGGCATCCGTTGCGTTGACCAGTAGTATTGCCTTCGGTTTGGCAGCATCCGCTACCGTGTAGAACTCCACTCTGCGATAGCCGCTGGCGGCAATGCGGGTGAAGGGTTTGGCGATGGCGATGGCCTTCCAGACAGCCTTCTTATCCGCCATCGCAGCCTCGACACGGGTCTTGAACCCAAAGCCCCCTTCGTCGTCAGCAAATACCATTTTCTTCGTACTCGCCGGCGTAATCCCTGACCGGGCCAATTGGGCAAGCAGTGTTGTAGGCTGGGCGGCGGCTGGACTATCGTTCTGTGTCGCGCGGAGGCACGCCAGGGGCATGGCGATGGCCGCGACAACAACCGTAGCGACGATGATGCCAATGCGGGTCAGACTGCGGCGGTTGCGGTTGCCGTCCAGGATCGCCAGCAGCCGGCCTTCGAGTTTGCTTTTACGGGCCATCGCGATCGAGCTGTACGCGACCAACATGCCGGACTTCAAACCGCTGGCGATCTCCAGCAGGTGCTGGGCGTAGTCGCTCGGCCGCACGGAAGGCATCTCGGCCGCGCGGCTCGCGCATGCCCGGCTGGACAGCACCAGGTCGTCGCAGGCGGTCTCGGCTTCGCGCTGCATTTGCCTGAAGGCGATCCAGCACAGGGGGTTGAACCAGTACAGCGAGCAGGCGACGTGGGCGACGAACTTGGCCAGGCAGTCGCGGCGCTTCACGTGGGCCAGCTCGTGGAGCAGCACGACCCAGCGGCGCTGGGCCGACCAGTCGTCGGCGTCGGCGGGCAGCAGCAGCTTCGCCCGCAGCGTGCCCCAGACCATGGGCATGGGTTCGTCGGAGCTCTGCAGCATGGCCACCGGCCGGCGAAGGCCGATTGCACTGGCCGCGCGACGAGCCAGCATGGCCCAGGAACCGTCGGTGATTCGCCGCGAGCGCCGCGCCAGTCGCCACAGGCTCAGGCGGCCCAGCACGATCGGCAGCAGGCACACCAGCGTACCGGCCAGCCATAAAAACACGACCGAGGGAGCAGCCCAGGTCTGCCAGGATCGTGTGGCGTCGGGCTGGGCCGCGGTCGCCGCATCGGGTTCGCGGGGAAGGGCCGGCGCGACGGCCGCTGCCGGCGTCAGCGACGCAGCCGGCTGTGGCACGTCGTCAGGCGCCGCGGCCGGGACGTTCGCAATGGTCCGATCCGCCCCCCCGAACGAATCGGTTCGGGCGAACTCGTCTGGTGCGGGGCTTATGGGGGCAGACGGCGCCGATTCCACAAGCTCCGTCGGCATCTCGAATGTCGCCCAGCCGGGCAGGATGGCCCAACTCGGCAGGGCCGCCGACGCCAGGGGCAGCACGATCAGCCCTGCCAGCGCCAGCACCCACACCATCTGCCGGGCCGATGCCGACACCTTGCGCAGCGCCAGGGCCGCCACCGCAGCCGCCAGCAGCAGCACCGTCGCCTTGACGGTGGCATCCAGCAGAACGGGTACGGTACTGAACGCCAGTCGAGTCAATGTTTCCAGATCGATAGTCATGATTACCTCCCTTTGCTGCGAGCCTGGCGGATCAACTTGGCCAGGCGTTTGAGTTCCTCGTCGGATATGTCGGTATCCCGCTGGGCCAGGTGGGCGGCGACGGCTTGGCCCAGCGAGCCGCAGAAGAATGTGTCCACCACGCGACGCATCGCCGAGGGGCCCGCCTTCTTGCGAGACACCGTCGGCTGGTAGATGTACTCTCGACCTTTCTTGTAATGCTTGAGGTGCCCTTTGCTTTCGAGGATGGCCATCAACCGGCCCATCGCCCCGCGAGCGGGGGGTTCCGGAATCTCGGCCAGGATGTCAGAGATCGCCGCCTCTCCGTGGGCGTAAACGATATCCATGATCTGGCGTTCCCGCCGGCTTAGCTGCGATTGAAAGTCCATGATCTTCCTTTCTTCCTGCTGAAGAGCCCTTGACTCCTGTCGCCGTCAGATGAATTGGACGCATGCCTGGGCATCAAGTTCCCGATACGAATAAAATATTATTCGACACGACCGTCGAAGTCAACAGGCGAATAATAATAAGTTATTCGAAGGCCCCGGTTGGGAGTTGGTCGCCTGAACAGGCCGTGTTGCCCTATCCGTGGGTACAGTCCCCGGATCTTCTACCAGGAAACTTGTCCCACGGGCTTGGTGGTGGGCGGGATGGCATCCGCGATGCGCCAGATGCGTGACTCGCCCATGACGGACTCGAAGTAACCGATGAGCAGCCGTCCGTCGCGGGAGAACCGCAGCGATTGCAGGGTCATATTGACCCCAGCCAGTCGTCCGACGAGCTTGTCCGTTTTGATGTCGTACAGATCAATCCATTGAACCGAATTGGCGGCCCCTTCGCTGTACACGGCCAGCAGGTCGCCGGAGGGGGATATCGCCGTGATCAAAATGGCCTTTTCCGGGCTCGCGAACTTCCGCCGCCAGATGGTCCTGCCGGACCGCACATCCACGACCTCCACCTGATTGCCATCGGCGCAGGCCAGCCGTCCGCCGTCGTGGCTGAGCGAGTCGCATCTCGGTCTGGTCAGGAGCCGTTTGCCCGTGGCAACATTCCACACTCCCGCGGATTCCTTGTCGGCGGACCGGCCGAGGTCCAGCATGACAGACCAACCATTGCCGCTCAGCGCCGAGCGGCAGAACCCATCCCCGGCGGCTGCGGGGCTCGTCAATACCCGCAGGGGCTTCCATGTTGCGGTGTCGAAGAGGTAGTAGTTCCTGCCGGTGTTACACCCCAGCACCTTGCCGTCGGCGGAGAACTCCGGACAGTGGAACACCGACCCCTCCAGCGCCAGCCTGATTATTTCCTTCCCCGTGGCGACGTCGATGATGTAGCCCCGGTTGGTCACAAGGAGCTTGCCGTCCGGCGAGAGCCTCACGGATCCGCCGCGACGGCCGAGATCCAGCCTCTTGTTCTCCCGCCCGGTAGCCAAATCCAGGATGTACGCGCTGTTTCCTTTGGCGACAGCTACGCGCCGGCTTTTGCCCGAAACCGACACGCCCCGGGAGGTGTCCCATAACTTCAGGACCGGCCCCGGCCCCTTTCCGGGCCGGACCGAGAGCGGATCATCTCGCTGCGCGCGGTAGCGATCCCCTTTGGCCACGAAGTCCACGTGGTTCACGCCCGGCTGAACCACGGGCATCTTGCCGAGGATTCTACCGCCGTCGACGCCGACGTACCCGATCGTCCCCAGCGGGCTGGCGTGCCGGTAGCGGCCTTTGGCATCCGTCTGCGTCGTGTTCATGAAGCTCGGGCCGGTCTGGTCGCTGCTGCCCAGGTCGACAGTCATGTTGACGATGGGCTTGCCGTCGGCGTCGAGGACCCGTCCGGTCAGCACGAACCGGCCCTCCAGGCTGATGTCCCTCTCGATCCGTTTGTCGGCCCGGATGACGATGCCGGGGATGGCCAACTCGGGCTGTCCCCTCCCCGGAGGACTGCAGTGGAGCTTGTACGTGCCGGGCGGAATCCGGAAGAACTTGTAGTTCCCGTTCTTGTCCGCTGCCGTCCGGTACACGGTCCTGTTTTCACCGATCAAGAAGACCCAGTAGCCGCCTCCCACCTTGCCCGCCAGGTCGACCACCGAGCCGGACAGCGAGATCGCCTTGGCCAGCTCGGCAATCGCGGGCAGCTTCGCCGTCGCCGCATCCCAGGCCTTGCCCGGCAGGCGGTTGTTGGTGGTGAGAATCGCCTCGGACTGGATCGGGCCGACCTTGGCAACAACCACATGCGACTTGCTGGGGTCCAGGGGAGGCAGTGTCTTCTTCTGCTCCGGGTCCCAGTCCCGCGTGGCCGGGTCGATCAGGTAGACATACGTCTTGCCGACCGGCAGCGGGCCATCCGGGCCGCACCACTTCATCACGCTCACCGCTCTGTCCATTCCGTCGACGTTGAGCGTCGCGAACGCCACGTGCGAACTCAGCGGGGATGGGTCGGTCTTGGCGTGTCTTCGGGCCCGCAGCACGAGCATTGGCAGCACCCGCCCCGAGCCCGGCGGAATCTGCGAGAGCTCCAGAAGGGGCAGGGCGAGTTGCCTGGCCCGGTCGTACTTCGAATCCACCGTAAGCCGCATCACGTTGGAGCGCCGCTGACCGCGAACCAGCCAGGCCAGCAGGTACTCGCCGTCGGGCAACTTGCCGATCCGCTGTCGCTGCTCGGCGTTCAGCTCGAAGCGTCCGGTACGTTCCTTTCCGCCCTTGATTCCCTTGCCGTCGGGCAGGAATTGCTCCTTGCGGATGGGCCAGTTGTAAGGCAGGCGTGCGATCCGCCTGGCGTTGTCGGCCGAGCGAATCTCCCACTCGCCGACCTTCGCCGCATCCTGGTTGAGATTCCGCACGCCCGCCAGAACGGACAACTGCGCAAGGGATTTCACCGTCCGCTCACATGGCGCCATGCTGATCCACAGCGAGTTGGCGGTGTCGGGGTCCCCCGACGGTGCGGTGGTCGATCTGCCTTTCTGGACGGGCAGGATCTCGATCTCCACTTTCTTCGTCACGAGCGTGGCGCTCTGGCCATGTTGGTCCGGCTTGTCGTCGGGAACCGGCAGCGACGAAGGCGCCCCCATCGACACCCGAATCATGTGCTTGCCGGGCGAGAAGACCAATTCCTGCCCGTTGCGGGTCTTCCAGGCACATGGGGCTTTGATGGGAACGGGTGAGAAGGAGATGTCTTCGTAGTATGCGCCCGGCCCGAAGTCCAGGGCCTTTGTCATCCAAGGCGTGCTCCACGCAGTGTAGTACCATTGTCCATCCACCTCGATGCTAAAGCTCTCCGTCAAGGATGGATAGAGCGACAGGGGGAGCTTTCCCCGGTTGCGAACGTCCAGAAGAAACTGCGGCGTCTCGCCCTCGCGACAGACACGTTTGACCGCCCGGAGTCTCGCTTGAACTCCGTTGTCCGATGGCCCCCAATCGCCCGCCGGCCGGGTGGCGGCGCATTGGTACGTCGGCCTGTCGAGTGTGTACTCGATAGCGACGGTCTTGTCGCCCCCGGCCTTTGCGTCCAGTCGGACTGTCTTGACCGACTTCGGCTGGTGCAGGGACCACCAGTCGCGCGCGCCGATCTCGGCGGTAACCGGGCCCGGCGGCAGATGCTCCAGCTTCAGCAGCCCTTTTTCATCCGCCCGCAAGGCAAGGGGCAGCCCGTTGGCAAGCCGCAGGAGCACCGGCACGGCCGCTCCAGGCCGGCCGGTGTTGGGGTCGTAGAGGCGAATCGTCAACGAGGCGCCCTTGAACCATTCGAGCTTGCCGGCGGCGCGGGCCTTCTCACCCGTCAGGCGCATCGTGCCAGTCGCGCCCGCAAGGAAGCCGTCCACCTGCCGACCGGCCATCGTCAAGCGATAGACGCCGCCGGGCATGTCCGGTAGGTTGAACTTGCGCCCGGGAGGTGCTGACCCGCCGTAGGAATTCGTGGTCGCGAAGGTCTTGCCCTCCGCCTCCCAGTACACCGGGCGGGCGTGCGGCGCGAACAGCATGGCCAGCTCAATCCTGGGCTTCTTGGTGATTTCCCGCCACAGTCTCGTCATGGCGGGCAGCTTCGGTGCCATCGGGGGGACCTTCACAGAGATCGTGCCCGATCCCGGAAGCTCGCGGAATTGCCGTCCGAACGGGATCTTATAGTC
>Ga0272444_10003875_pt1 | contig 13348 bp, 12 predicted proteins | sample SSMForm13_FD_201033 | JGI IMG/M metagenome (GOLD analysis project Ga0272444, IMG submission 201033) | Marine sediment archaeal communities from Little Sippewissett salt marsh, Falmouth, MA, United States - SSM-Form-13 | ecosystem: Environmental > Aquatic > Marine > Wetlands > Sediment ...
ATAATACCCAGCGTCGGCGAGAAACCGCCCATTTTTTGAAAAAAGAGTATGCCCTTTTTATGTCTGTCTTCGATATATGCGATTTCGGTTTCGAGAATTTCTTTCAGCGCCGATCCCTCGGTGCCGTCGATAAGAAGCTGTATCGCTTTTCTGAAAAAAGGATTTTTGATTTTATGCATATCGCTCTCCAGTCCGAGAATACCTTCCTTGCGCGCCTTTTCCGAGAGCCGGACGACCTGATCGATGGTGTACAGCGGGTTGGGGGTTTTCCCGGTAAAGGCAACCTTGAGATAGGTCGGAACACTGGAAAGTGTCTTCATGGAGGTGGTTATAACCGAGGCGCCGATGGTGCCGCCGATTACGATCAGCATGGCCGGAGGCTGGACGATGGAACTGAGATGCCCGCCCTCCATGATAAACGAAACCACGACCGCGCCGATACCGATTATTAATCCGCCAATTGTCGTAATATCCATAAACAGCCCATATCTATATCAATGCGGGCAAATCGTTTTTGCCCAAAAAATTAGTAATCAATAGGAATATCGGCATTTAGGCCGCAATTTTGAAGCGATCAGACGGGTATTTGTGTAAAAATTGGCCCGTTTCGGGGTGTTTTAGTCGTCGCTATCGATATTATACTCGGTCAGCTTGTTCCTGATCGTCCGGGTGGTGATATTGAGCACCTCGGCCGCCCGGGTTTTATTGCCGCTGAATTTCTGCAGCGTTTTCAAAATCAGGAATTTTTCGCCCTCGGCCAGGGTCATCCCGACCGACACGCCGCCGGTTTCGTCGGCCAGTTTACCCAATGCCAGTTCGCCGGGAAAATCCTTGGCGCCGAGAATATTCGTAGCGGAAGTGACCACCGCCCGCTCGATATAATTTTCCAATTCGCGAACATTTCCGGGCCAGTGATATTTCATGAGCAGGCGCATGACCGATTCGTCGATGTCCTCGATATTTTTGTTATTCTCGTTGTTGTACTTATCAATAAAGTGCCGCACCAGAAGCGGAATATCTTCGAGACGCTCGCGCAGGGGCACGATATGAATGGGAATAACATTGAGACGGTAATAGAGATCCTCGCGGAATTTTTTCTGCTGTATGAACTCTTTCAGGTTGCGGTTGGAGGTGGCGATAATACGCACATCGACCTCGAGCGAGCTGTCGCCGCCGATCCGTTCGATCACCCTTTCCTGCAGGACGCGGAGAAGTTTGGCCTGTAAACCGAGCGGCATCTCGGAGATTTCGTCGAGAAGCAGGGTGCCTCCGTCGGCCATTTCGAAACGCCCCTTGTGCTGTTTGACAGCCCCGGTGAAGGCGCCTTTTTCATACCCGAACAGCTCCGCCTCGACCAGGTTATCCGGCAGGGCGGCGCAGTTGAGCGATACGAACTGCCGGTCGCGGCGGTCGGAGGCATAATGAACGGCGCGCGCCACCAGTTCCTTGCCGGTGCCCGATTCGCCGGTAACAAGGACCGTCGAGCGGGCGTTGGCGGTGGTGGCGATGAGATCGAATATCTCTTTCATGCGATTCGATTTCCCGACAATATTCTGATAACGTGTGGCGAGGTCGGAGCGAAGAACCTTGTTTTCCTTCCGCAATGATATTAACTCAACCGCCTTATCGACAATCACCTCGAGGGCGTCGGGCGAAGCCGGTTTGAGCAGATAATCATAGGCGCCAAGTTTCATAGCCCTGACGGCGTTCTCCACCGTCCCATAGGCCGTTATCATGACGACGACGATATCAGGATTTATCTCTTTGGCTTTTTTGAGGAGCTCGATACCGTCCATCGCTTTCATGCGTATATCGGAGAGCATGAGATCGTACTGCTTCTCCTTGAGCATAACCATGGCCTCTTCGGCGGAAAAAGCGGAGCTGACTTCATGGCCGGCCCTTTTGAGCACCTCGACAAACAGGTCATTGGCCAGTTTTTCGTCATCGACTACCAGAACATTTATTTTCATATCACATCTCCACCTCTACCCGTTGCGCGCGGGCAGGACAATTGAGAATTTTGTACCTTTGCCTGACTCGGAGCGGGCGGCGACATCGCCGCCGTGGGCCTTGATTATTTTCCACGCGATGGACAGGCCCAGTCCGATACCGTTTTCCTTATTGGAATAAAACGGCGAGAATAATTTATCGAGATCGTCTTTTTCGATTCCGGCGCCGTTATCCTCGATTATGACCTCGGCCAGTGTTTCGGTTCCGGAGAGCTGGAGCCGGTCGCCGTATTCTTTCTGCGCCGTCGCCAGCGGCAGCGACCTGGCCGTCACTTTGACACGGCAGTTGTCATTCCCCGCCTCGAGACCGTTCTTGACGAAATTGAAAACGACCTGCCGGAACAGGCGGGGATCGAGATCGACCGAGATATCATCGGCCGCTTCGAGACGACGTTCGATTCTGTGCTCGGCGCTTTTAAAACCGTTCATTTCGGTGAATTCATCGAGCAATGAATCGAGATATTTATTTATGTCGACACCGTTTTTTTCAAGTTTTTCGCGGCGCGCGAAATCGAGCAGGGTCTGAATGGTCTGATTGATACTGCTGACCCCCTCGACAATCTTGTCGGCCATAATTTTCTTGTCGGGATCATCCTCGAGATCGCGGGCCAGAAGCGATGCGAAACCGCCGATTCCCGAGAGCGGGTTGCGCACCTCATGGGCGATGGATGCCGCCATCTCGCCGAGCGAAGCGAGCACCTTCATCTGCGAAAGTTGATCCTCCATACGTTTCAGCTTGGAAACATCCTGGAACAACTCGACGGCGCCGATTATCTCGCCGCCGCGGTTCTTCAGAAACGAGGTCGACACGGCCAGCATCAGGGTGGTTCCGCAACCGGTTTTGACGATCATCTCCCCGTTTTCGACAACACAGCTTCGACGCATCGCCGCCATGGCCGAACATTCGGGGTGCTCCACCGGATGCATGACATCCGCATACCCAAGCTCACCGCGCTCATATCGTTCATCGTCGATCCCGAGCATCTGCCGCGCGGCCGGATTCATGTGCGAAATTTTGCCCTCGGTATCCATGGCGATGACGCCCGATGAGAGTGAATTGAGTATGCTGTTAAGAAATTCCGTGACGGCGCGGTTTTCCTGCATCAAAGACTGCAGCGTTTTATTGACCGACTGAAGTTCCTCGCTCTGGCGGGTGTAGGTTTCTTTCAGGGTCAGGTACTGCCGCTGAATTTTATTGACGACCTTGTTGAACGAGGCGTACGATTCGACAAAGCGGCCGATATCGCCGTCGATGTCAACATCCACTGTTTCTTTTTCATCCATGTGCTTTTTCCCTGTTCATACAGGATATTAAGCAGAGCGGCGCGCTTTATCAACAAAAATTTGACTGTTTTTGGGCGTTGCCGAATACGAAGCCGGGTCCTTTGGACGGCTCATATTTATATTTAATTAAGAGGTGGTGATTTTCCCATCCCATGGGATTAAATCGACTTTATTCCATGCGACCTGATTAAATTTCGAGTTGCTCGGTTTTGACCTTCTCGGAACGCTTGCGTTCCTCGACGATATCATCGAGGACCTTGAAAAGCTTGTTGATATTGAACGGTTTGATAATGTAATCATCCACCTTGAGCCGCAACGCCTCGATAGCCGATTCGGCGCTGGGAAAGGCGGTCATGATTACCACCGGGAGAGACGGTTTGATGTTTCTGATTTTCCGAATCAATTCGATACCGTCGATTTCGGGCATTTTGAGATCGACCAGGGCAATATCGAAATTGCGGATTTTGAGGGCCTCCACCCCGCGATCGGGCGATTCGTTCACAGAAACCAGCCATCCCTTTTCAGAGAAGAAATCATACAACAGATCTCTTATCAGCAGTTCGTCGTCAACGACGAGAATACTTTTTTTGCTCAATTTTCGGACCCCTTGACCGTCGCAAGACAGCCATTAAAAAAGTTATTAACCGGCTTCGACCGGCTGATACGATTTCAGCGCTTCTTCTTCAGTGGTGAAGATTTCGAAAATATGCGACAACTGGGTGATGTCGAATATCTCCTGCACATAATCTTCGAGATCGGACAAAGTGAGCCGTCCCCGGTAGATTCTGATCTCTTTCATAATCGAAACCAGAGCACCGAGTCCTGAGCTGTTGACGAATTCGACCTGCTTGAGATTCAGGTGAACCGAAGTTTTTCCCTCATCGAGAATTTTTTTGACTTTCTCTTTGAGCTTACCCCCGTTACCAAGATCAAGGCGACCGGTAAGGGAAATAATCGCGACGCTGTTCGCGTCTTTCCTGCTGAACTCCATTATAGCCTCCAAGTTGCGTTTATTCTCGTCAGCATCCATATACCCGCATCTTTCGAATAACATCGAAATCTGCAGACCGCCGCTGCTGCCGTTCCTGGTTATATTAAACTGATCGGCGATTGACTCCATAAGATTAACCCCTCGACCGCCCTCCTGCAGTAATTCCGGAGGTTTTCTTGAATTAATCTCGCAGGCATCGCCGTCACCTTCATCTATAATATCGGCCGTAACGACATCATCATCCATGCCGATACGAATTTCGATAATCTTATTTTTGTCGTACCTGTTGCCGTGAATGAGCGCGTTGGTAAATCCCTCCGACACGGTCAGAAGGATCCTGCTTCGCAATCGGCCGACAATACCGCCATCAACCAGCAGTTTCTTCACATCCTCATACATCCGGGTTTCGGATTCCTGAACGGATTGATACCTGAAGGTTGTCTGCATTGTCGCTATTCCTCGAGAAATTTTATATTCAATAATGTGAAATCATCGAACGGCTCATCCCCGGCACCTTCGGCGAAGCGATCGACCAGATCCCGAACCATCGTACAGTATTCGGTGGCCGGAAGATGACCATCATTGATAAATGAATTTTTCAGTCGCTCGGTGCCGAATTGTCCCTTATTGATATCCTCGGCTTCGGTTACGCCGTCGGTAAAGGCAAGCAGTCGGTCGCCCGCCGAAATTTTTACTTCACCCTCCTTGAAGGCCAGATCCGGGAATTGGCCCACCAGCGTTCCGCCCGGCCGAAGTTGCAACAGCTTATCTTTTTCCCGGCTCCAGTAGAACGGCGGGAGATGTCCGGCGTTGCAATAGGCGGCCCGTTTTTGAGCCATGTCCACATGGGCGATAAAGAGCGTGATGAACATATGATGGGTCTTTATGACACCGTTGCAGAGGACATTATTCAAATTCGTCATCAATTGCGATGGTGAAATATCGGGGGATTTCATCAGCTCGGAGCGGATGATGGCGGTTGCCGCCGACATCAGCATCGCCGCCGGAACACCCTTGCTCGAAACATCCCCGATAACCATGACAAAGGCGTTGTCGCTGACATGAATGATATCATAAAAATCACCGCCGACATATCTTGCCGGGCGATACATGGTGCCGATTTCGACACCCTTGATATTATTGTGTTTGTCGGGCAGGATGGTTTCCTGGATTTGCCGGGCGATAGTCAGTTCCTGTTCGATTTTCTGCTTGAGAAGCGATTCTTTGAGCAAAAGCGCGTTATCGATGGCGACCGCGGCGAAATTGACAAGCATATCGAGGTGCCGCAGATCATCATCGCTGAAGCCGTCGTCGGTGGTTTTGTTAATTATGGTAATCGTGCCGTGACATTGCGCCCGCGATTTTATCGGCATGGCCAGCACGCTCTTGACATTGGGGCCGAACTCAATCTGTCGATCATAATGCCTGATAAGAACCGGTTCCCGAGTGTTAAAACATGAGGCCGAAACATTCGAACCATCATCGCAAATAATATTGTTGAGGACGACATCATCGACTCCCCATGCCACTTTGGAAACCAGCTCGTTATTTTCGTGAAGCTGAATCAGACCGACCTCACCGTCAACCGTTCGGATCGACATCTCCATCACCACCGAGAGAATAGTCTCGATATCGAGGATAGAGGTGATGAGAGCCCCCATGGTGGCCATATCGTGAAGATTGAGCCGGGTTTTCTCCAGTCTGCCTTCCAGATCGAATATTTTATTTTCAGTTGAAATTTCTTGTGTCATATAGGATTAATCGGCATTAAGACCAATTTAATTAACGCCATTTGCCGCTTTCGAAAGCCGCCCGTTATGTATTGCCGAGATGTATATTTGTTTACACAAACATTGCATAATGTTGCGTAAATGAATGCCAATTAATATCACTTTTTTAGGGCAATATGCACCTATCGGCGATATAATATAATCCGACAAATATCGTAGTATTATTTTGTAGCAGAATAACTTAGGAGATTATAACTGGCGTCTTTGAGGCAAATAATTGCCAGGCTCCGGCAATCGACATGCCGCAAAAAATACAATATCCGGGCGCGAATCATCAATGCCGCTACCATTTTCAGAAACACGCGTTCCCTTAAAGGGATATGTCTTTTCATTTCTACTCGCATATTATTCAAGGATTTACACGAGGTATTATTGTTATTTCGAATGATCACCGCGATGGCGTGTTCGTCGTTTTCTGCTCCTGATGCACCGGGATCGGCTATCTAACGCGATTTCAAAAATGATCCTCACTGGCATTTTTCAGATCAAACGGGAGATTTCATCTCCCGTTTTTTTATTTGTTTTAAACTTGCACAACATTTTTTAAATCATTACTTAGATAGGAAAGGTGATTATCAGGGAATGATATTTGCTTTGTATTTAGGTTATGAAATATCATAATCCAGAGGGGAAATTTGGTTTTATGCGCAGAACAGCAATTATTCTGGCGGCTCTGATGATACTGGCATCGATGTCATTCGGACAGATGTCGGCGGTCGGATACAACTCGCAGCCCTCGCCGACCAACAAGACGGCAAAAGGACCGTCGCCGGATCAGGTCCCGAGTCTCTCGGCGCAGAGCCAGTCATGCGACGATTTCACCATTACCCAGCCGAATATCGAAACCGGCGGCGAGACCGGTTCGGACAATAACACCACCGTTATTCCCGAGCCCGCGACACTTATTCTCATAGGTGTCGGACTGGCGGCCATCGGTGTTCGCAGGCGGTTTCGGGCTTAGAGATCTTACAAAAATAAAAGACGCGGCTTATGGGCCGCGTTTTTTTTTGCTATTTCTTTTTGTATCTGAATCTGATCGGTATGCCCTCGAAATCGTACCGCGCCCGAAACTGATTTTCGATATACCTGAGATAACTTCTCTGCAGCGATTTGGGATAATTGCAGAAAAATACGAAGCTGGGCGGTTTGGTGCCGGCCTGGGCGGCGTAATACAATTTGATATATTTCCCCTGCACTGCCGCGGGGGGCTGTTTCTGCGTTATTTCGGCCAGGAAATTATTCAATTCGGGCGTGGGAATCGTCCTCTGCCAGTTTTCATAGACATGATCGATTATCGAAATCGTCTTGAGCACCCTCTGCCCGGTCAGCGCCGAGATATATATTATCGGCAGGTAGGCGATGGTTTTGGCGAATTCCTTGATGGCGATGGTGAATTTGTCGGCGGTGCGTTCGTCTTTCTCGACCAGGTCCCATTTATTGACGGCCAGGACGATACCGCGCCGGGCCTCGACGGCGTCCTCGATAACTTTCAGGTCCTGCACACTGGGCCCCTGCGAGGCATCGATCAGCACCAGCGCCACATGACAGTTTTCGACCGCCCGCAAGGTGCGAAGAGTTGTGAAATATTCGAGATCCTCTTTGACCCGCGCCTTGCGCCTTAGTCCCGCGGTATCGATCAGCACATATTTTTTGCCGTCCACTTCGAACGGGGTATCGACCGCATCGCGGGTCGTCCCCGGCACGGGCGAGACAATGGCGCGCTCCTGCCCGATGAGCCGGTTGATGAACATCGATTTGCCGACATTCGGTTTACCGATGACGGCGATCCGGAGGGCGTCGGATTCGCTTTCGGCCGATTCGGCCTGCGGCAGTTTTTCGACGATCAGGTCGAGCGCCTCGCCGATATTCCTCCCCCCTGTCGCCGAAACAGCCAGCGGTTCGCCCAGTCCGAGCCGCATGAACCGGAAGCGGTCGTTTTCTTCATAGTCGCCGTCGGCCTTGTTGGCGATCAGCAACACGTTCCGGCCCGATTTCTGGAGATTGTGTGCGATACGCTCATCGACTTCATCGGCGCCGGTTTTGCTGTCCACGATGAAGACGATCAGATCGGCCTGATCGACAGCGATTTCAGCCTGCTCGAGGACCATCCGGTTGATGGCGCCTTTGGTATTGGGGATCATACCGCCGGTGTCCACGAGATAAAATTCGCGGCCGTTCCAGTCGCACAGCGAGTAGTTGCGGTCGCGGGTGATACCGGGGGTGTCGTCCACAATGGCCAGCCGTTTGCGCAGGAAACGGTTGAAAAGCGACGATTTGCCGACATTCGGCCGGCCTATCAATGCTACCAGAGGGACATTCATGCCAGCGCCTCTTTCAATGTATCGATCATACTGTAATCACTCATTTCAATTTTAATACCGGCCTCTTCCCGGAACTGTTCCAGCGAAACATCATCCAGAAACAGCCTGTCGTTATTTAAACAATTCGGCGGCAATAAAGCAATGTCATAATTGCGGTTTATTTTTTTTACTTCATGGAGAAGGTCGCCGCCGGTCAGAAGCCCGCTGACCGTCACGCTCTCCCCCCAGAATTTATTTTTGACCGGGAATATATCGATATCGAAACCGTCGCTTCGGAGACGCTCGATAATATTGCTTTTGAACATCTCGTATGCCGAATATCCGGTCATGACCGCGATACGTTTGGAGCGGTCCAGATTCTTCAAATATCTTCTTCGCCGGTTGAAATCGGTGATAAACAGGCGCATCATGCCGATACCGTTTTCGAACTGTTCCATCGTCTCGTATTCGCTCAGTTTCGGGAGTTTTTTGCCGGACTGTATATAGAATTCATCGGCGGCGAAAACGAACCGCGTGCCGGATTTTTTCAGAAACTCTTTCTGTTTGCGTTGCAGATAATCAACAATATCGGCCGCTTTTTCCGAGTCGAAACCGGTCAATTGCGGAAGTTTTTCGCGGTATTTTGTCAGACCGACCGGGACGATACCCAGTGTCTGCACACCCGGATAAAGCGAAAAAAGATCATCGACCGTTTTTTCGAGATACGCGCCGTCGTTGATACCGGGACAGACAACCACCTGCGTGTGGAACATAATACCGTGATCGGCGAGATGTTTCAATTGCGGCATAATCGGCGGGAGCTTTTTGTTTTTGAACAGGTGCCGCCTGAGTTCGTCATCGGTAGCGTGTACCGAGACATACAGTGGCGACAGCCGCTGGTCGATTATGCGCTGGATATCGGCGTCATCGAGACTGGAAAAAGAAATAAAATTGCCGTGGGTAAACGACAGCCGGAAATCATCGTCCTTGACATAAAGCGAGCGCCGCATCCCTTTGGGTTGCTGGTGGACGAAACAGAAGATACATTTATTATTGCAGATGCAGATTTTATCCGGCTCGAATGTGAGCCCCGGATCAGGGGTATAGTCGATCTCGACGATGACCGGCCGGCCGTCGTGATCCTCGAATTCGAGCGACAGCGAGTCATCGGCCGATTTGAACATAAAGTCGAGATTATCAACGACCTCTTCCCCGTTGATTTTTTTCAGCCTGTATCCGACCCGCACGCGATTATGGAGCGGCGAGTTTTTGTCCACCTTTGTTATTTTCATGACGGGTAATATATCTTATTGCGCCCGAAAACCAAGCGAAAAGGTTTGGTGGTAAATTTGGAGAAATTGTCGGATTTTTCGTTTATTTGCGGGGGGGCAGGTCAAACAAGAATTCCCCATTACCTGTGATGCTCCGGGTAGGTCGAAATCCCCGGAGAGCACCGAAGGTGATCGGAGGGGTTTCGACATCATTATTCTACCATAACTTAAACATTGCCAACACCACCGGCGTCGATTATATATAGATAGAACCGTCGGATTATATAAATGACAAAAGGAGATATCCTGTATGTTAAAGAATGTGCCGTTTATAATATTTATGGCAATTTTTGCAGTCGGAAATCAGGCTTGCGGCACCGATATACCGAAATCTGATTGGGCATCGCAATTTGTCTATAATTATTTCTATGACTGCGACTGTTATGACAACAGAGTCGATTCAATAAAATCCACTTTAGGTATGGAAATCGACAGAAACGGTCGTGAAGTGGCATCCATACAGGAAACCTCATTTTACAGATACCCATTTATGGATTGTATTGAATTCGACGGGGGGCATCCATATATATGGCTAAGGGTGAAATGGAGCGGTACCCGCGAGGAACTTTGCAAACATGTTCTACTGGCAACCTCATCATGGCACGACATGTTTAATGTGTACATAAAATTGGAGTATATGCCGAAACTCGCAAATGATAAAAGGATTGATAGTATTAATATGTGTCAGAAGTTGCACTCCAGATATGAAGTCATTAGTCAGGCACCAAAGAGGAAACCCGGAAGTATCAAAATTATATTAACCGACATTGAAAAAGACTTTTCGGCGGAAATTTGTTTTTTGGCAAAAGTCGTGGGTGAAGCTGGGGCGAGATATGTATATGATTTTGAAAAGAACTTAAATTCTTTAGTTGGCGACACAATTCTTATAGAAGATATACTCAATGGAGATTACAGCCTTGATGTAAGGCTGAATGATGAAGAATGTTATAATTATTTAATTACCAACATCCCGGTTGGATCAGGAAAAGTGTCTCAAATAGAGGTATCAATCAATAATAAAAGGTCGGGCTTGGCCGGATGTTATAAGTTTTTGAAATGGGATGAACTGGTGCCGGAGGATAGGTAAATATATCTGAGCACCCAAATTTACAATGTCGAAACCCCTCTGGTCGCGATACGCGACCATCGAGGATTTGATGTTCCCCTGATTTAGTGGACACTTTAAGTAGGTTGGATTAAATTGTAATTAGGAGGTGTCCAGATGGGAAAACGGCGGAAGTTTGATCGGTCATTTAAATTGTCGGCTGTCAGATTATTGGCGGCGTCGGGGGAATCGGTTAGTCAAGTTGCCCGCAGTCTTGGCATCCATGACAATCTTCTTCGGCGTTGGCGGAAGCAGTTGGGAGATGGGACGGATGTGAAGATGAGCGCATCCGGTCTTCAGGAGCGGTCCGAGGTTGTTCGTTTGCGTCGTCGCTGTCGGGATCTGGAGCGCGAGTTGGTGGTGTTAAAAAAAAAGATGGGTATAACCTCGAATCGAAAACAGCGAGATACGAAATGATCGAAGCCTCGCATGGTCTTTATCCTGTTCGTCGGCTGTGTCGTTTGCTGGGGGTATCCTCCAGCGGTTATTACGCTTGGCGGAACCGATCCCCGAGTCGGCGGGACAAGGAGAATGAGGAATTGTTGAAGGCAATAAGACAGATATTTAAGGATGTCAATGGCTGTTATGGTTCTCCACGGATGCATGCCGAGTTGAAAAGCCGCGGGTATCGTTGTGGCCGTCATCGGGTGGCACGGTTGATGCGGCGGCATGGTTTGGCGGTTCGCAGGCGAATCAAACGACCGGGGACGCGTTTTAATGATGATCGCGGTAAGGCTCCCAATCTTTTGAATCGTCAGTTTGCGGTAGGTCGAATTAACCAGGTGTGGGCCTCCGATATCACCTATATTCGGACGTCGCAAGGTTTTGTGTATTTGGCGGTGGTTCTTGACCTGTATAGCCGCCGAGTGGTCGGCTGGGCGATGCGTTCGCGACTGGGAGCTGATTTGGTATCAGCGGCACTGCAACAGGCGTTGGGTCAACGCCGGCCAAAATCGGGAATAATGCACCACAGCGACCGAGACGGTCTGTATGCCAGCGCTGCTTATCAAGAATTATTAGCCGAACATGGCTTTATTGTCAGTAACAGTCGAAAGGGTGATTGCCTTGATAATGCCTGTGTCGAATCATTCTTTGCGCGATTAAAAGTTGAATGTATGTATCCGGGTAGATTTATAAATCGAGCTCAGGCAGAACTTGACATATTCAGATATTTGGAGGTATTTTATAATCGCGTTCGTCGTCATTCCACGCTGAATTATCTCAGCCCGGTTGACTACGAAAGTCAAAATCAACAACCTTATAAAACTGTCCAATAAAACGGGGCAAGATCAATTTCGACCTACCAATCAACATAACAAAAAGGCGTGTCGGATAACACGCCCTTTGTTCTTGTGAATTATGTCGAAAGCTTCGCCTATTTGGCTTCGACTTCCTCGGCCGGGGTTTCGTCCGGTTTGGCCGCCGGGGTGATCATACCCAGGTTTTCGCGGACAGCCCGATCGATCGCCTGACAAATATCCTGGTTTTCCTCGAGGAACCGTTTGGCCGCCTCGCGTCCCTGACCCAGCCGATCGCTTTGATAGCTGTACCATGCGCCCGATTTATCGACCACTTCGTATTTTGCGGCCAGATCGAGCAGTTCGCCGGTGTGCGAAATACCCTTGCCGTAGGTGATATCGAACTCGGTTTCGCGGAACGGCGGCGCCACTTTATTTTTCACGACCCGGACACGGGTGCGGCTTCCGACCACCTCCTGATTCTCTTTGATAGTCGCGATTTTGCGAATATCCAGACGAATGGTCGAATAAAATTTCAGTGCGTTGCCGCCGGTGGTGGTTTCGGGATTACCGAACATGATGCCGATTTTCATCCGGATCTGATTGATAAATATCACGGCTGTTTTCGATTTGGAGATAACCGCCGTCAATTTTCGGAGCGCCTGCGACATCAGCCGGGCCTGCAATCCCATGTGGGCATCGCCCATCTCGCCCTCGATTTCGGCCCGGGGTACCAGCGCCGCGACCGAGTCGATGACGATAATATCGATGGCGCTCGAACGGACCAGTGTCTCGGTGATATCGAGCGCCTGCTCGCCGGTATCGGGCTGGGAGATCAGCAGATTATCGACATCCACCCCCAGCGCCCGGGCATAGCTGGCATCGAAAGCATGTTCGGCATCGATAAAGGCGGCAATACCGCCCCGTTTTTGCGCCTCGGCGATAAAATGAATCGCCAGAGTCGTTTTGCCGGAGCTTTCCGGCCCGTAAATCTCGGCCACCCGGCCGCGCGGCACACCGCCGACACCGAGGGCATAATCCAGACCGAGCGAACCGGTCGGGATTACGTCGATTTCGGTAATCGCTTCATCGCCAAGCCGCATAATCGAGCCCTTGCCGAATGACTTCTCGATCTGATGAAGCGCGCTGTCCAGCGCTTTTTTCCGGTCAGGAGTTCCAACCGCCATTTTCACCTCGCTTTTATTTTTACCTTTTTTTGTCACAACTCATATCCCCGTTTCCACATTATATAATTTAAACAGTTCATTTAATATCACATTTTCAACATATCCAATAAATA
>Ga0272444_10003877_pt1 | contig 13345 bp, 13 predicted proteins | sample SSMForm13_FD_201033 | JGI IMG/M metagenome (GOLD analysis project Ga0272444, IMG submission 201033) | Marine sediment archaeal communities from Little Sippewissett salt marsh, Falmouth, MA, United States - SSM-Form-13 | ecosystem: Environmental > Aquatic > Marine > Wetlands > Sediment ...
CTCACCAGCTTCTGGCTCAGGTCGCGCCGGTCCTGGGTGATTCAGTTGAGGCGACCTCGCGGGACCACTACCGGATATGCGCGAGCGGACGGTGGTATCATGCCGTCCGCCTGATGCCCATAGACGATGTCGCCAGTCTTGTTGAACTCATCATGTCTACAGATGACGGCCGCGTCCAGATCGAGGGGTTTTCCGGCAAGGCCCGAGCGGAACCGTAGCACCTTGTCGCTTGGACTGCCACGACAGGAAAGCGGAATATCCCCGACCGTGTAGTTGACGGAAGACCCCGAGAGCAAGAGCCTTCGGCGTTCTCCATATCTGGCCCCTGCGCAACCCCTTAGCGCATTCCTGCCAGCCTGCCCGTACTCTCCGTTTCGACAGAGAGCGAACGGGGTCCCGAAAGCAACCGTGGGGGTTGTTCCCGGCCCCCGCAAATTCGCGCCCAAACTCTCTGGTGAACAACCCCCTCTGGGTTAACAACCGCGTACGGACCGGACCCCAAGTCGACGTTTCGAACTCGCCGGTTTCGGTTGACACAGACGGTACGCCGTCCTGCTCGTCGGGGTAGATCGGTGTCAGGATCGGAGGCAACTTGCAGTCAGCTTTCGCTCGCGAGCTCGACTGCCTTCCCGTGGAGCATAAGGGAGAGGCCGATCGCTCCTTACCTCTTTGATGCTACGGCGAACAGGGCGTCGGGCGGCTCGGGTCGGTCCACCTTGCTGAACTCAGGCCTGATCTCCATCTTGTGCCAGTATGCACTTCCACGCGGGTCCAGACAGAACGAAACAGAGCATCAATACGCAGGTTTCCGGAATTGACTCAGCCGCAAACCGGCGGTACACTCGTTTCGGCTGCCCACAGGCAGCCAAGCCAATCGAAAATGGGAAAGATCGATTCCACTCATTTCCGTGGTATGATTTCGGCAAGGAGAACACATGCCGAGCAGCCCAAGGCTCCTTAATCGAACCCGGGTGAATCCCAACGCGAAAGAAGATCTGAAATCCCTTCCTATGCCGGAACTGCAGGCAAAACTGGGGTGGTCCGCGGACGGCCTCAGTCAAGCCGAAGCGCAGAAACGGCTGACCCAATATGGGCCCAACGAGATTGAGGAAAAGAAGACCAATCCGTTCCTGAAATTCCTCACCTATCTATGGGGTCCTATCCCGTGGATGATCGAAGCGGCCGTGATCCTTTCAGCGGTAGCCAGGCATTGGCCGGACTTTGCCATCATCCTCCTTCTGCTTCTGGCCAACGCCGTGGTGGGGTTTTGGGAAGAACACCAGGCGGGTAACGCCATCGCCGCGCTGAAGGCCAAGCTGGCGATCAAGGCCCGGGTGAAACGTGATGGGAAGTGGACCACCCCGGAAGCGCGCGAGTTGGTGCCTGGCGATGTCATCCGCGTGCGTCTGGGTGACATCGTGCCGGCGGATGCGCGCTTGCTGGAGGGTGACCCGATAGAAGTGGATCAGTCCGCGCTGACGGGAGAGTCGTTGCCCGCCGCGCGCAAACCTGGCGAGGCAGTGTTCTCGGGGTCGATCATCCGCCAGGGCGAGATCGGCGCGCTCGTGTACGCCACGGGCCAGAACACCTATTTCGGCAAGACGGCGCAACTGGTGCAGGAGGCGCGCACCGTCAGCCACTTCCAGCGCGCGGTGCTGAAGATCGGCAATTACCTGATCATCCTCGCGGTGACCCTGGTGGTGTTGATTCTGAGCGTCGCGCTCTTCCGCGCCGACCGGATGCTCACCACGCTTCAGTTCGCGTTGGTGCTGACGGTGGCCGCCATTCCCGTGGCGATGCCCACGGTGCTGTCGGTGACCATGGCGGTCGGCGCGCGCCTGCTGGCCAAGAAAGAGGCGATTGTGACCCGGCTGGCAGCCATCGAGGAATTGGCGGGCGTGGACGTGCTGTGCGCGGACAAGACCGGCACCCTGACCCAGAACAAGTTGACGCTGGGCGATCCGTTCAGCGTCAACGGCATCCCTGCCGATCAGGTCATCCTCAACGCCGCGCTGGCGTCGCGTGCGGACAATAAGGACACCATCGACCTGGCCGTGCTGGGCGGCTTGGAGAATGATCAGGCATTGACAGGCTACCAGGTGGTTCATTTCCAGCCGTTCGATCCGGTGCATAAGCGCACCGAGGCCACCGTCAAGGGCACGGACGGAAAGGACTTCAAGGTGACCAAGGGCGCGCCGCAGGTGATCTTGGAGTTGTCGGCCAATGCCGGGCAGGTCAAGCCCGCCGTCGAGAAAGCCGTCAACGAATTTGCGGCGCGCGGCTTCCGCTCGTTGGGTGTGGCTCGGGCGGACGCGCAAGGCCCATGGCAGTTTCTGGGCGTGTTGCCCCTGTTCGACCCGCCCCGGGAAGAAGCCAAAGCGACCATCGCGACCGCCCGGCAGATGGGGGTAAACGTCAAGATGGTCACGGGCGATCAACTGGCCATCGCCCAGGAAACCGCCAAGAAACTGGGGATGGGCACAGCCATTCTTGATGCCAGCGGGTTCGGCGACACGCAGCATCACGAGACGGCGCAGTTGGCGGAGTCCATCGAGAAAGCGGATGGCTTCGCCCAGGTGTTCCCCGAACACAAGTTCCACATTGTAGACGTCCTGCAGCAACGCAGGCACATCGTCGGCATGACGGGCGACGGGGTGAACGACGCCCCCGCGCTGAAGAAGGCCGACTGCGGCATCGCCGTTTCGGGCGCGACGGACGCGGCGCGCGCGGCGGCGTCCATCGTGCTGTTGACGTCCGGCCTATCAGTGATTATTGATGCAATCAAGGAGAGCCGTAAGATCTTCCAGCGGATGAACAGCTACGCGATCTACCGCATCGCCGAAACGCTGCGCGTTCTGTTGTTCATGACGCTGGCGATTCTGGTATTCAACTTCTATCCGTTGACGGCCGTGATGATCGTGATGCTGGCGTTGCTCAACGACGGAGCCATCTTGTCCATTGCCTATGACAACGTGCATTACAAGGACAAGCCCGAGGCCTGGAACATGCGCCTGGTTCTCGGGATCGCCACGGTGCTGGGCGTCATCGGGGTCGTCTCCGCCTTCGGCCTTTTCTATCTCGGTGAGCGTGTCTTTCATCTCGACCGTGCGCACATCCAGACGTTGATGTATTTGAAGCTCTCCGTGGCCGGACATCTGACGATTTTCCTGACGCGCACGCGCGGCCCGTTCTGGTCCACACGCCCCGCGCGGATCTTGTGGGCGGCCGTGCTCGGCACGCAAATCGTGGCGACGTTGATAGCCGTTTATGGGATGTTTATGACACCCCTCGGCTGGGGTTGGGCGCTGTTCGTCTGGGGTTACGCCCTGGCTTGGTTCCTCGTGAACGACCGCGTGAAACTGCTTGCGTATCGTGCGTTCGACCCAACTGCCGCGCCCCTATTGGCCAAGAACCTGTCGGCGTGACGCCGTATATCGACGAGCGCGCCCATACACCATATGAGCGGCAATGCCGCCACAGGGGCCACGCGGTTCAGGACTGGCGCCAGGCGGAGCGTGAGATTCGGAAAGATGAGTCCTTCAAATGAACCGACGCGGAAGGTCGCGATAATCAGGTGGCGCGTTCCTCCGGCGGTTGTGGTATAGAATGCTGGCCAAGGCGCTGCAAATCCGGTGATCGGCTCTTGAGCTGCTTGTCGCGCAAGCACAAGCTGAGCGCAACGCCCACCTGGAGGACGGAGTTCACGTTCCAGTACTTCGACGACGACGGGAGGCTCGAAGTGTTGGCCGACTGGGGCACGAACACCCCGGGGGGGGGCTTCACGCTCCAGGAGTCGCCGCCAAACTGGGGGAGTGAGGATTATCCCTCCAAACCCTCGGCGAGCGATTCCGACAAGCGCGTGACCGAGTACGCCTACGATGACATGGGCCGGACGACCTCGGTGACCGATCCCGGGGATACGGTATGATATCCTAGCGGATGTGTCGCATACTGTTCTGCTTCAGACGGAATTGGACATTTCCGAGTCAGGAAGTAGTATGTTCTCAGACCCGAGGCGATGCACAATGGCCAACCGGGTGGTCAGCGTGTTCTGTTCTCTCCTCTCGCTTCCGGACCCCAATCCGACGTTTCGAACTCCGATGGGGTAAGTAAACAGCAGAGAGAGTACACCGTCCTGCCCGACGCCGCACCGGCGGCAAGGCCGAGGTCGTCGTGGGCGCAGCTCGATAGGAGCCGCCCATGCATCCGACCGAGGCCGACCTGAGTCCTGACGAACGCCGCCGCGAGATCGCGTCTATTACTCGCCGGGGCCTAATTCAGCTCGGCCTACGGGGCTCAACCCTTGGCATACCGACAGCTCTTGCCATTACAGCCCCTCCAGCTTCTCAGATCGTATTGGCAACAATGCGACGGCCTCGACTCAAGCGAAGAACAGCAAGCAATAGAATCAATGCTGTCAGTGCGATGACTCCCCGCCACTGCTGGCCCCCACACGGGACACCGACCAGGGCCAGCCGAATCGAAGAACGTACGCCGCGCAGAGCAGCCCAACGGCTGCAAGGAAGGATAGCACCAGTCGTGGAACACCTACCTGCCACCACGAGCCAATGAACTGCATCTCCACACCCTCTGTCATTTTCGCGTAAACATGCTCTGTCACAAGTCGTGAACCGGACACAATCGGTATAACCGAACTGCCAAGGAAGAGCAGCGATCCGGCGAGTCTTCGGACTCTGGCTCCGCTTTCCATGCGCTCACCCGTAAGGCGGCTCCAAAGAACGCATGTGCCTGCGCTGAGCGCCACAGTGAACGCAAAAAAAGCCTTCATGGGTCCCGAAGCAGCTCTGACCGCTTCGTTCCAGGCGACTGGCCTTAGGACGAGTATGCGCCTGCCCGCTTCGTGTTGTTCCGACTGCCGCGGGGAAGGGGCTACCACCAACCCCAACACGACTACTGATACAAGGACAACTCCCCAACAGAGGGGCCATCCCGCGCATTTTCGCTGTTGTTCAGCCATATGCACCTGCTCCTTGCGCGGTCTGCTCAAAGCGTTCTTGTGCGACTCAGCCTCTTTCCTAGATAAGCCCGAAGAAAACTCGCAAACATTCAGGCTCACCACTCTGCGCACCCCGACAGGCGCCCCTCATGCGCCAGCGGGAAGCATAGCCCCTTTACCGGCTCGCGTCAAGCAGTTCCGGAACACAGACCGTCTGCCCAATCGGACGTTTCAAACTCCGACGGGGTATATAACAGAAAGGGAACATCTTCCCAACCGAGGCGCACCGGTGACAAGGCCGAGACTGCCGTGGGCTTCAGCTCGATAGGGGCCGCCCATACATCCGACCGAGGTCGACCTGAGTCCTGACGAATGCCTGAGCCCCCAGCTACTCCGGCTCACCCTATTCTACGTTTCCCTCCGAGTCGCAGTAGCACACATCGCTCTGGAACTTGTACCAGAGCTCCTTGAAATGCTCCAACCGTTCCAGATGCTCGAGAATCCTGGCGCTGCCTTGCACGATTTCGTCTTCATCAACAAGTAGCGGCAGGGAGTATCTGTCGCGCAATTGCTGGGGCAGGTCGTCCCTGGCCCGGACCTGGACGACCTTGTGCGCCACGGACAGGTCTTCCAAAGCCTCCTGGATGTCGGAGCATCGAGGGCAGCCTGGTGTCCTGTACAGAATGAGCATTGATGGCCTCCAAGTATGCTCGCTCCATTGCACTCCAGAGCGCCCTTCCACCGGGGGGCCCTTCCCCCACTGACAGCATCTGTGCTTGTGTCCATTGTACCATCTGCTCTTTCAGTGTCCCACTTCCGAAGCTTCTCCCGTATGTAACCAGTAGAAGCGATGCGGATCGCACCTTGACTACTGACCCGGAGAAGCTGACATGCCCCGCCCTGCGACTGTTTCTCACTGCGCACCCGCGGATATTGCCGGAATGTCCCCAGATGAGCGCCTGGCTGAGGTGGCTGCGATCCTCGCCGGGGCCGTCCTGAGTCTCCGGGGGCGCGCCGGAAGTGTCCCCGAAGAATCTACAGATTCAGCCCAGAATAAGCTTGATTGCGGGTGCGAAACGAGCCCTCATGTGCCCGCTGGTTAACAGGTTACGAGAGAAAGATACAGGAGGGTCGCCATGGGCATGAACATCGGCAAAGAGGTCGCCGCCATGCAACGCATGGCGGTGGCTGAGCTGAGGGAGAAGTATGCGGAGGTCTTCGGCGAGGAAACACGGTCCCGGCACAAGCAGCACCTCCTGCGCAGGATCGCCTGGGGGCTCCAGGCGAACGAAGAGGGAGACCTCTCCGAGCGTGCGCGCCATCGTGCGAGGGAACTCGCGGCGGACTCAGACATCCGCATGACGCCGCCGCCGCCGAAAGCCAAGGCCGCGGACGGCCACCCGAAGGTCAGCACCATCAGCATCTCGCAGGATGACCGCCTGCCGCTCCCGGGGACGATCCTCACGAGGGAGTACAAGGGCCAGAGCGTCGAGGTCAGGGTGCTGCCCGAGGGCTTCGAATACGCCGGAGAGGTCTACCGCACCTTGAGCGCGGTGGCCAAGGCCGTCACCGGCACCCACTGGAACGGGTATCACTTCTTCAGGCTCGGCAGGAAAGGCGGGGTGTGAGATGGGAAGCAGCGCCGTTGCCACCGAGACCGTCCGCTGCGCTATCTACACGCGGAAGTCAACGGATGAGGGCCTCGACCAGGAGTTTAACAGCCTGGATGCCCAGCGCGAGGCGGCTGAGGCATACATCGCCAGCCAGCGGGGAGGAGGCTGGGAGTGCATCCCGGACCGTTACGACGACGGGGGTTACACCGGCGGCAACATGGACCGCCCTGCCCTCAGGCGGCTCGTGAAGGACATCGAGCAGGGGCGGGTGGACTGCATCGTGGTCTACAAGGTGGATCGGCTATCACGCAGCCTCCTGGACTTCGCCAGGATCGTCGAGACCTTGGAGAAGCACGGGGTCTCGTTTGTCTCTGTAACGCAGCAGTTCAACACGACATCCTCCATGGGCAGGCTAACCCTGAACATCCTGCTTTCGTTCGCCCAATTCGAGCGGGAGATCATCGGCGAGAGAACGCGGGACAAGATCGCTGCCTCCAGACGGAAGGGAAAGTGGACAGGCGGCACGCCGGTCCTCGGCTACGACGTGGACCCCCGAGGCGGGAGGCTTCTGGTCAACGAGGATGAGGCCGCGCAGGTGCGAAGCATATTCGACCTCTACCTTGAGCGGCAGTCACTTATCGAGACCATCAAGGAGCTGGACGCCAGGGGCTGGCACAACAAGCGCTGGACGAGCAAGAAGGGGCGCGAGCGCGGCGGCAAGCCGTTCAACAAGAACAGCCTCTACAATCTCCTCACCAATGTCATCTACCTCGGCAAGATTACCCTTGGAAAGGACGTCTTCGAGGGCGAGCACCCGGCCACCGTGGACGGCGAGGTATTCTCAAGGGTGCAGGCCCTGCTTCACCGTAACGGGACTTCGGGCGGCAAGCACGTGCGTAACCGTTTCGGTGCGCTTCTGAAAGGGCTGCTGCGCTGTGCTCCCTGCGGCTGCGCCATGGTGCACACCCACACCAAGAAGGGCTCCAGGCGGTATCGATACTACGTGTGCCTTAACGCCCAGAAACGCGGCTGGCACAATTGCCCCTCCAAGTCCATCCCGGCCCAGGAGATCGAGAACTTCGTGGTGGACCAGATCCGCTGCATCGGTAAGGACTCAGGGCTCCTGGCTCAGACGCTGGAGGCTGCCCGCGCCAGGGGCGAGGCGCGCACGAAGGAGCTGAAGGCCGAGAAGCGCAGGCTCGAGCGCGACCTCAAACGCCACGGCGATGAGCTCCGCGAGCTCGCAGGACGCCTGGCCACAAACGGCAAGGCCACCGACCGTATGGCCGACCTCCAGGACCGCATACGTGCCAACGAGCAGCGGGCCACCGAGGTGCGTGAGGAGCTCATCTCCCTCGGCCGTGAGCTGATGGATGAGAAGGAGGTCGCCAGGCTCCTGTCTCTCTTCGACCCGGTCTGGGAGACTCTCTCGCCCCGCGAGCAGGTGAAGGTCATCAGGCTCCTGGTCCAGAGGGTGGACTACGACGGAGAGAAGGGGACGGTATCGGTAACCTTCCATCAGGCCGGCATCCAGACGCTTACCGACCAGCTGAAGGAGACTGCATGACAGGAGGGCTCACCATCACAAGGGACGTTCACTTCCGCCGCGGCCGAGGCACCAGGAAGGTCCTGGAGGCGGGCAAGCCGAAAACGCCCGAATCTCCTGGCCACGTCCCGCGCATCTCGCGCCTCATGGCCCTGGCAATTCACATGCAGGAGCTCGTGGATAGGGGAGAGGTCACCGACTACGCCGAGCTTGCCCAGCTGGCACACGTGACCCGGGCCCGCCTGACACAGATCATGAACCTCCTCCACCTCGCCCCCGACATACAGGAAGAGATCCTCTTCCTGCCACGTGTCACAAGCGGCCGAGACCCCATCAGTGAGCGGGACCTGCGGCCGATCTGCGCCATGTTGGACTGGAACACACAACGTCGCACCTGGCGAAAGCCGAGACGCCGCGGGCAGGGCAGGCCCGGAGATCAGATGGGCTGAGTATGGCGGCACTTGGGGAAGTTGGGGCAGCCGTAGAACTGGCCCCCCGCCCCGCTTCCCCTTGAGGCGGTCCTCAGCACCAGAGGAACGCCGCACTTGGGGCATGTAGGCGGCGACGCCCCTTGAGGTGCGGAGGGCAACCGCTGCGGCGACGCGGCTGGGACCACCAGGTCTTGCCCGATATGGTTGGCGAGGCGCTCAACGAGTTCTGCGGGACTGTAGGCCGACTGAGCCCGAAACCGCTCAATGGGCAGCCCGGCCGCAGCGCATGCAGCATCGACCGCTTCATCGCGTTCCCTTCGCCTTGGCGTGCGGTGACTCCTGTCGTCCAGCTCAATCGCAACGAGAGGCCGCACGGAGGCGAGTTCGCAGAGCAGGAAGTCCACGTGCTTTTGGACGATCCGATTCCGGTAAGCCGCGTTCTCGTTGGGGCGGACGACGTACAGCACGTCGGCCAGGTTGACCTTGGCGCAGACCAGGGCTCGGTCGGGGACAGGAAGTCATCGCGGAGGCGGTAAGGGAGCGGGCCCCTCTCTGCGGCACCAGACATTCTTCGCAGCAACGCCCCGAGGGCTTCCAGTGGGGCAAAGAGGTAGCCGCGTCTCTCGCCGGCGTCAGTCGCCATGTCCGTGTTTCTCTTGTCGCGCCTCCGGCTCCGGCGCCCGATATGCCAGCGCTCTGTGCAGCCTGAGCGGATTGTAGTGCCTCCGCCAGCTCTCCACAACCGACCTTCCCCCGATCGCAGCCGAGCTATACTGTGGCAGGGAGCGGAGAATATGGGGCCGGCCTAGAAACCAGCACCGCAAGAAGTTGGAACGTGAATCGCCGCGCCGGATGGACGGAATTACGCGCCCCTGGACCCACGTATAGTGGGCCAGGGACGCTGACTTCCAGGAATCTTGCACCAAGAGGCAGAATAGCTGGAGAATGCGGCCTCGGAATTTGTAGCCTAACCTAAGAGCTTGCACTAAAGCATGTTACGGATCCGATCAGACGCAAGAGCGCGCCACGACGCAACCGTGCAGCCGCGAAGGACTGCTGTGCCAGGGTTGACCGGGCCCCACATTATGTTATATATTATAGAGCATAAGGACTCACCTGAGCACTTGTCGAGCATTGAAAGCTCGCCCTCCAACATATGCGGAAGAGGCCCAAGGGTGCATACTACGTGCAGGGCATGCGAGACGCCGCAGCACCCTACGAGGTCCCAGAAAATGTGCCTTTTGCGGTGACATAAAAACGCCCGCTGGTCGTGCCACCGACCAGCGGGCTACGAGAGACCAACCACGAGCTAAGGGGCTAAGTCTCTTATGTTTGGTCATAGTAATGGGCTCTCACCTCATTGTCAAGGATTTCCTGCTTTCCTTGACACCTTGAGCCTGCGCGACGGGCAGAAGCACGACCAGGAGCGGGGCAGCACCCGGAGCGGCGGACCTATCGCCGGTCCCGTCACCGGGAGGCACTATGGGCCGGCCGCCCGGGGCGTCCCACCCGTAGCCGGAGCGAATGCTTCCAACGCGATCAGAAGCACCGCCGCTGGCTGGCAACGCCGCGAAATCCCATCCATACCACCCCCCCCTCCCCACCTGCATGCGCCCGGTAGCCCCAGCACCTGGCTGCCGGAAAGCCTTCATCCATCCAAGAGCTACTCTGAAGCCTCGGCCGTATCACCTGAACGCAGGCCTGGCGTGGCAGCAAGACGCAGGAGCAGCCTGGGCATAGCGTCGCTCCACGCGAAGGCGCCTGGGAAGCCCGTCCGAGAATTGTGGCAAACGTGTCTGCATCTCGCAAGGCAGCGTCTCGCTTCAGACGATGAGCCCCCGTAGCCGCGTCATACGGCGCGTGGGGGCAAAGCCCTCAGATTCAGGGCCGGACGGTGCAATCCGTGCCTGCCTGCCGGGTAGGACGGTCGCAGCCGGTCACGCGAGGACATCGAGAACCACCATTGGAGAACGAATCATGCGCAGTGGGTTCGAAGGCGGCATCTCGCAGTCCTGCAAGCGCCGTCCACCTGCCTTTTCTCCGTCCACATTTGCGGAGCTCTCACGGCCGTGGAAGCGCTTCGTTCAGATGTGCGAGGAGGTCTGTTACGGCACCATCATTGATCTTCGCGTGCGAGATGGCGAACCGTTCTTCGAACCCCCTCCCCGGACCATCAAGAAGTACAAGACTCATCGCGTGGACGATGTCCGCCCGGAAGCGTCCCGTGGGAACTTCAGGCTCAAGGAACAGCACTTTGGCGCTTTAAGAGCGCTCTCGCCCCATAAGAATGCTGTTGCAAAGGTGATGGTGTGCAACGGCGTTCCGGCCGAGCTGTCCGTGGAGGACACGCCTATGGCCTGAGGCTTGCGCACATAACTGAAAACCCATACTGCAGACTGGCCGCGAAGCGGAGGCTGCCGTTGGTGTCGCCGATGTTGGCGAACTCACGGCGCCTCCGCCTTTCTTTGGCCCCTGATAGCTGCTGCACGGTCGACACCCACGCGACCTCCTCCTCGCCGCCGAGGAGGAAGCGATGGACATCGACAAGTATGCAGCAGACCTCATCAGGATCAAGGTGCGGGGGCTCGTAGCAACGGGCAAGATTCCGGCGTCCGAGGCAGAGGACCTGGAACAGGACCTGCGCGTGGACTTTGTCGAACGCATTGGCGGCTACGATCCCGCCATAGCCAAACGCACCACCTTCATCAGGGTGATAGTCGACCACCGGATCGCAGACACCCTGAAGAGGCTCAAGTCTCCGACCAAGAGTCCGTGCTCGACGATCATCTCACTCCATACCACCTTCAAGTACGAGGATGGCGAGGAGGTAGAGCTCGTCGCCACCGTCGATGGAGGCAGAGGCGAGCGCCGCGACCTGCGCGATCTGCGGCTGGACACCGAGCAGATCGTCAGCAGCATGGCACCAGAGTTTCAGCAGGTCTGTGAGATGCTGAAGCTTGATATGCCTATCGGCGAGATCGCCAGGAAGATGAACGTAGACCGCAGGACGGTCACCCGCTGGATGGGCAAGATTCTCAAGAGGTTCGAAGACGCCCAAATGCGAGGGTATCTCTATGATCCCGGTGTCCCACATCGGGTGGAACTCTGGTAAGTACATAGTAGGGGCTTTGAACCTCAGCAAAAGGAGGGCCTATGGACAGAAGCGTGTATCGATACCGCTTCACTCGGAGTGTCTCCATGCAGGAGGTCGAGCAGTCGCTGCTGCTGGCCATCCTCGCCGTCGAGTGCCTCCACGGAGCCTCTCCGGTCCGGCTGGATGCCAGGTATTCGCTCACCGAGGAGAAGCGCGCCTGCGTCATCGATGCCACCACCGGGGTAGGCGAGGACTTGAACCGCATCTTCACCGGGTTCGTGATCAAGGAGTTCGGTGAGGATGCCTTCAGCGTAAGACGCATAGCCACCGCTGGGCAGGCCGGCGAGGTCGCCCAGGGAACCACCGAATGAGAAGGCCATATAAGGACGAAGTGCCAGGAATATGACAGAACCGTGGGCCAAGCTCTACGCGTCAGCACAGCGCGAGGTTGCGCGCAAGGGAGGCTACGCTGCAGCGTACGTCTACAGCATCCTTCTTTCGTTCGATAATCCCCGCAAACCCGGCTGCTGCTTCCCGAGTGTGAAGGCCATTGCCGAACGGGCCGGTATGCCGGAGCGCACGCTGAGGACACACCTTGCCACCCTTCAGGAGATTGGCGCCGTCAAGGTGCGAAAGCGCTATGGGATACGTAGACGCGGGCGCGCCTGCAATAGCTATGAGTTCCCGGACTCAAAGGGCGGATTTACCGGCAACTCTCCGGCCGGTAAATCTGAATCTGATACCGGCTGCGCTGCTGCCGCCAAATCGGAGCTGAAAAGCGGCCGGTCTTCGGCCGCCAATTCGAGTTTCACCGGCCACCCTTCGGCCGCTAAATCGCAGGATTTACCGGCCGCTCCGTTGCCGCTTCTATATAAGGATGAACAGACCAGTACTACCAACAGACCAGTACTACTAGACCACCACCATAGCGCACGCGTCCCCGATGAGCACCTGCCCCCTGAAGTGAGCATGCCTGAGACGGTGGTGGTCTTCATCGAAGACGAAGGCCTGAACGACAAGGCCAAGAAGATCTTCTTCGACCAGATCGTGGCGTGCTGCCGGGAGCACGGCGCAGAGCCGGCCAACCTGGCGCTCGGCGAGCTGGGCAGCTCCTTTGACAAGGGGCAGCGTCCCAAAGTGCCCAACAGGTTGTCAGGCTACTTCGCGCCGATCCTCAAGCGACACATCAAGGCGTGGAAGGAGGAGATGGCCGAGAAAGCCGGGGAGGAAGCAGCACAAGCGGCCAAGGAGCAGCGCAGGCTGGAAGTAGCAGCGGAGATCGCAGCAAGGCAGGCCGGTGGCGCAGTGAGCCCATTCGCTGACTACTTGCACAAGTGGGGAATGGATGACAAAGCGGCAAAAGCGAATGCATCCTCTTGAGAACGGGTGTGGCCAAGCGAGTTTCTGGCGGCACTGGTGCGGAAGCGGTCTGGCAAGCCCGCCAAATGGTTCCTTCCCGGCGATTTTTTTCTTCGCGACGGCGCGTCGAACCATCGCCTTTTCAAGCAGAGTTTGTTTTTGTGAAAAACGCTTCTGGAGGAGTGAACATGGACGTAACGCTGAAGCGCATCAAGGAACTGAAACCGTACGCACAGAACCCCCGCCGCAACGAGAAGGCGGTGGAGGCGGTGGCGCGGTCGATAGAGGCCTACGGATTCAGGCAGCCTATCGTGGTGGATGAGGGCGGGGTGATCGTGGTGGGAC
>Ga0272444_10003878_pt1 | contig 13344 bp, 8 predicted proteins | sample SSMForm13_FD_201033 | JGI IMG/M metagenome (GOLD analysis project Ga0272444, IMG submission 201033) | Marine sediment archaeal communities from Little Sippewissett salt marsh, Falmouth, MA, United States - SSM-Form-13 | ecosystem: Environmental > Aquatic > Marine > Wetlands > Sediment ...
GAGCGAGAAGGGCCACACGTTCCTTCCGAAGGACGCGTTTCTGGAGGCTGTTCAGGAGCTTCTGGAGGTCAAGGAGCCGTTAGTTCAAGAGGCTTTCGAGAGCCTGTGCGAGGAGCGGAAGCTCGCGCCCGACCCACTTGTTGACGACGCGATATTCCTGCCTGACCTGAAGGACTGCGAGGTGTCGGTTGCCGAGGGCCTTGCTCAAATGGTCTCACGACCGACGGCCTTCGACGCCGCCAGGGCGTTGGCGGCCAATGTCGCTGCCAGCAAAGAGGACGGACTCGTTCTCTCCGACGAACAGACTTCTGCGATTCAGAGATCGCTGACGTCAAAGGTCACGGTGATAACCGGTGGTCCCGGGACAGGAAAAACAGCGCTTGTCGGCCGGCTCGCCGGAATCTGCCGGCGCGTCGGGGTCAGGCTCGCGCTCTGCGCGCCGACTGGCCGCGCAGCAAAGCGGCTGTCAGAGGCCACCGGAGTTGAGGCCAAGACGGTTCACCGGCTCCTGCAATATGACGCCTTCAAGCGGGGCTTCAAATTCGGCAAACACCGCAAGCTTCCGGTCGATTTTGTTGTGCTGGACGAGGCCTCGATGGTTGATATCCGACTGATGTCAAAGCTCCTATCAGCGCTGCCTGTGAGCTGTTCGCTCGTCATCGTCGGCGACGCTGACCAGCTGCCGTCCGTGGGCCCCGGCGCCGTGCTCAACGACATCATAGCGTCGAACACACTGTCAGTGGCGAGGCTCACACATATCTTCCGACAGGCCTCGGAAGCAGGTTCTCTGAATCTCATCGTCGTCAATGCACACAGGATAAATAAGGGCGCAGCGCCTATCTTTCCGAAGCGGTCTGACGCCGACCTAAGTCAGTTCTATTTCGTCGATAGGCTTGGGCCTGACGCCGTTCTGAAAGCCGTGGTTGAGCTCGCGACCGAGCGGGCGCCAAGGCGCTTTGGCCTCGATCCGCTGACACAGATTCAGGTGCTGACGCCGATGCACAAAGGACAAGCGGGGACCCGCACGTTGAATACTGAGCTCCAGAATGCGCTCAACGGCGATGGGAAGCCCGTGCAGTTCGGTGGCCGTGTATTTCGTGAGAAGGACAAGGTCATGCAGACCAAGAACAACTACGACAAGGAGGTCTTCAACGGCGACATCGGCGTGATCTTGATGATCGACAAGGCCGCCCAGAAACTCATTGTGGACTTCGGAGACAGAAAGGTGAACTACTCCCCCGTCGATATGGCCGAGCTGGAGCTGGCATACGCTATATCGGTCCACAAGTCGCAGGGCAGCGAATACGACGCTGTCATATTGCCTCTTATGACACAACACTATATGTTGCTTCAGCGCAACCTCATTTATACGGCGGTAACAAGGGCGAAGAAACTGGTCGTGATGGTCGGGTCCAGGAAGGCGTTGTTTATGGCAATCGGCAACAACAAGACGGCGAGGCGATACACGCTCTTGGCCCAGCGGCTGAAAGCCCTCAGTTCGGAGCAGATGTTGACGTGATTTTGGCAAATGAAGTTCGTAGGGGCGGTTCACGAACCGCCCTGTGTCAGTTCGGTCAATCCGGAAAAGGGCGGCTCGTGAGCCGCCCCTACAGGACGCGTGTGAATGCCTATCCAGGGTGCAGCAAGCAGCACCCCTACAAGGGCTTTAGGGCATGAGCTCCCGGGCTAGCCAGGACGAGGTCATCGCCGCAAACATCGAGGTGCATCGGGTCGAGGCGCCTCATTACGACGCACTGCATTTTGAGGAGCGCAACTTCTTCGAGCGGGGGCGCCGGAGGCGCGCACTGGCGATCGTCGAGCGAGAACTTGGCGACAGGAACCGGACGTTAACCGCGCTCGACGTAGGCTGCGGGACAGGCAAGATGTCGCTCATGCTCGCGGATGCCGGTTTTGAGGTAACCGCGCTCGACCTTTCTTTCGATATGCTCGCCGTCTTCAGAGAGAGACTTCGACACGAGAAGCTCGACGTTCGGCCCAAGCTGGTCTGCGCCGATATGTTCTCGTTTCTGGCCGGCTGCCGACACAAGTTCGACTTAGTTGTCTTCTGCGGCACGCTGCACCATGTCCGGGAAGTCTCGGAGTCGCTGAAGCTTGCGGTGGAAAGGCTCAATGAGGGCGGAATCATCTTGATCACTCACGAGCCGCTCAAGCAGGCTATCTCGAGCAAGCTGAGATATTTCTTTCACCGGAAGCTCGCGGTCCTCGATGAGGCGCTCTACAGGCTCCGCATTTGCTCGCTGCCCGACGAGGCAAAGGGCATCGACTACTCCATGTCTGATTTCCAGCGGCAGTTCGGCGGCATCGACGCGGATGAAGTGGTCTCGCTCCTGAAGTCAGACGGGCTTCAAATCATCGACGTTCAGAGATACTGTGCGAGACGCTTTGGGCTATCCTGCGTGATTGCCAATACACTCATCCGCTCGGAGAACACATTTCAGATAATTGCCAGGCGTGGGTGAAGTAGAAGAGTCCAGGGAAGGAGAAGAAAGATGAGGAGGTTGGTCTGGGAAGTCTTGGTTGTTTTGGTTGTGGTGTTGATTGTGACAGCCGCCTTCGCCGGCGATAGGTGGGTCAACTACACCGCCGGCAGGAATGTCTCTGCTATCGCTTGCGAAGGCGAGCGATACGTATGGTGTGGAGGTTTGGGTGGCGTCGCTCGTTTTGACATCACTACTGGTCAGAAGATCGTTTATACGAGGGCAGATGGCTTGGCTGGTAACGACGTGATGGCGATTGCCGTAGATGGTGACGGTAGGAAATGGTTCGGGATCTACGAAGGCGGCATCAGCGTCCTCAGTCCGGATGGTAGCTGGACAACCTACAACACGAGCAACAGCGGCCTGATAAGCAATTACGTCATGGCCATTGCCATAGACGCCCAGCGCGCCAAATGGTTTGGAACAGACGATGGTGTTAGCGTTCTCCATCCTGATGGCAACTGGACAACCTATAGCACCGGAAACAGCGATCTGTGCTATAATTGGATAAACGCGATAGCTGTCGATAGTAGTGGCGCGGTGTGGTTTGCAACGTTCAGCGGCGTAAGTGTTCTCCGGCTGGATGGCAGTTGGACAACCTACAATACGATGAATAGCGGCCTGACCGGCAATGATGTACGTGCCGTGGCAGCAGACAATAATGGTGACATCTGGTTTGGTACTGACGCGGATGGTGTCAGCGTCCTTCACCCCGATGGTAGTTGGTCAACATACAACGAATTGAATAGCGGTCTGGCGGACAATAATGTGCTGGCAATTGCGATTGAGGACAACGGCGACAAGTGGTTCGGGACCGTGCGTCACGGGGTAAGCGTTCTCCACTCTGACGACACTTGGACTACATACGAGGAGTACAACAGCGGACTGGCCGACAATTGCGTGGTCGCCATAGCGGCTGATGCGGAAGGCAATAAATGGTGTGGGACATTAGATGATGGGGTCAGCATCCTGCGTTCCGATGGAACCTGGAAAACTCACCGCACCGGCAATAGCGAACTTGCCGATGACGGACTGTTCTCCCTTGCGATCGATGGCGCTGGAAATAAATGGTTCGGGACCATTTGGCATGGCGTCTGCGTACTTCGCTCCAATGGCATCTGGCAGAACTACAGCACGGCCAACTGTGGTATCGCGGACGATTGGATATGCGCCATAGCCGCGGATGATGACGGCGCGATGTTGTTCGGGACATTCGAGGATGGCGCGAGCTCGCTTCACTCTGATGGCAGTTGGACAAATTACAGCATCGGCAACAGCGGTCTCGCCGACAACTCTGTGCTTGCCATCACCGCAGAGGTCGGCGGCAACAAGTGGTTCGGGACGGGAGGCGGCGTCAGCGTGCTCCACTCTGATGGCAGCTGGACGACATACAACCGCGGGAACAGTGGTTTGGCCGGTGACTACGTAACCGATGTCGCTGTGGACGCAGAAGGCAACAAGTGGTTCGGGACCGGATGGAGTGGCGTCAGCGTCCTCCACACAGATGGGAGCTGGACGACATACAATAGCAGCAACAGCGGCCTGGCTGATGATTGGGTGGAGGCAGTTGCCATCGACAAGAATGGCGACGTTTGGTTCGGAGGCGACCAATGGGGTGGGGTGAGCGTTCTGCATTCTGACGGGAGCTGGCAGACTTACACCACTGTCAACAGCGGTCTTGTGAGCGACATCATCCGTGACATCGCAATAGATGCTGACGGGAACAAGTGGTTTGGGACAGATTGCGGCGGAACGAGTGTGCTTCGTGCGGATGGTAGTTGGGCGACCTATACCACCGCCAACAGCGGTCTGGCAAGCGAGAACATCTGGGCCATAGCCTTCGATGCCAAAGGCGACAAATGGTTCGTCACGGACTGGGCCGGCGTCAGTATCCTGACGCAGATGCCAGTCATCTCTGTAAAAACCGACAAATCCCTCTATCATCCTGGTGATGAGATGGTCGTTCAGGCGGGCCTCGAGAATCCCGGGCTGGAAATGACTGCCGACATCTATCTGGGCGTTGGTCTGCCCGATGGGACTCTTCTCTCCTGGCCCAGTCTTGACCACGTATTAGTGCCAGCCTTCTCTGGCTTCACTATTCCTGCCGATTTCTCATTCGGACCTTCGGTGATTTTTGAGATGAATGTGCCTGAGCTTCCCGCCGGCGACTATTTCTGGTTTGCCGGGATGACCAAGCCCGGATATATCTCTCAGATGGAGGGACACGTTTCCATCGCGCCATGGACATTTGAATGAGACGCTGTACATTGGCATGATCGAGACGACAGATCTCGCCGGGTGTTGACTGAAGTAGAACTTAATAGAGCTGATATGCAGACGAACATTCTTATATTGAGCGCCAACTGGCGGGCGGACCTCGTCAAGGCGTTTCAGCGTACGCTTGCGGAACTTGGCGGCGGGAAGGTCGTCGCGGCCGACATGTCTCCGCTCTCGGCGGCGCTTCTGCAAGCTGATGACGCCGAGATTGTCCCGCCGCTTGATTCGCCGGGATTCATCGAATATCTCGATGGTATCTGTCAGAAGCACAACATCTCCGCCATAGTCCCCTCGATCGACAAGGACCTGCCCTTCCTCGCGGCACATCGCGAGCGGCTGAAAGAGAGCGGCGTCACGGCAGTCGTCTCAAGCCCCGAGACGATCGCCATCTGCGACGACAAGCATAGAACGTATCAGTTCTTCAGCGATAACGGCATCCCCACACCGACAACTTGGCTGCCGGAAGAGTTCGCTGCCGAGACAAACACGCCGGGTTGGCCGGTTCTGCTGAAGCCTCGTCGCGGCATCGGCGGCAAGGGCATCTACAGAGTTGAGAATAAGGAAGAGCTTCATTTCTATCTGAAGCGTACAGCAAGTGCGGTCATTCAGGAGTTCTTGCCGGGCGTCGAGTATTCCTTCGACACGCTTTCGGACTTCGACGGCAAGGTGCTCTCGGTCGTCCCTCGGGAGCGGCTCTACGTGCGTGATGGCGAGGTCTTCAAGGGCAGGACTGTCAAAAACATGCGGTTCATTGAGCTGGTCGCAAGGGCTACCGAGGTGCTGAAGCTGATCGGTCCGGCAGTTGTTCAGGGACTTCTGGATGAGCGGGGCGACTTGAAGCTAACTGAGGCGAATCCTCGCTTCGGCTCTGGCGCGCTCCTCTCGATCGCTGCCGGCGCCGACCAGGCAAAGGACCTAATTCGGCTGATTCGCGGCGAGGATGTGAAAGCGAAGCTTGGTCAGTTCAGGGATGGCGTTTATCTACTCCGCTACTACGACGCCTTCTTCCCCGACGAGGAAACGCTGCCGAAGTAGCCGTTCCCTTTCTCGGCCGCTACTGCGCTACTCCCCGGATGCGACCCAGAAAGACGCCGCCCAAAGCGGCGCGATGAAGTCGAGGGTGCCAGGCTCGGCCATCGCAGCGTAAAGCGTGTAGGCGCCCGTTGGCAAAGCGTCGCCTGCGATCTCAAATAGCGGCGTCTCCGGGACGCTCGTGGCCGACGGTATCACGAGACTGATTCGCCCATCCTGATAAGCCATCGAAAGCGTCGGTAGAAACCTAAGCGTCCCATCGGGGAAGAGAATCGCAAAATAGATGTCCGTCTGCCTTGGGCTCTTGAATGGATTGAAGGCGAATGCGGAGATGCGGACCTTATCCCCGGGGTAATAGAGCGCTTTGCTAGCCACAGCGCCGATGGCCAAATGGTGGGTGAAATGGACCCTTCCCGGCGTAGCGGCAACCTCAAAAGGCTCCGGGACGCTGTTGTAGAACCTGGCGAGCGAGAATGTGATCAGCGTGCTCTGCCCCTCGATCGCAGTCTGTTGCGCCTCAAACGCGAGCTCCGCGAGCGCGCCAAACGAGGCGCCTATCCCTTGGGCCGAGGCGAACGATAACTTCGCCAGCCCCGGAGGCGGCGGGGGGCAATCCTCACCCGGCGGGCAAGGGTCGAGGTTTGAGGCGATGAGGAACTCGTGCGTCGCCGAGGTGAGAAGGTTTCCCTTCGACACAGCTTTGGCAGATAGAAACTGTTCATCGAAATTGATCGCAACGTCCGCCCCCGCCACGTCGAGGACATCATGGACCGCGATCAGAAGTGTTTGCTCTGTGCCCGGCCGAGCGAACATGTCGCACATCTTGATCTCGGCAGCGAAGAGACTTGCCGCAAGTAGGCATAATATCGAGAGAAGCGAAAATATCTTAGCACCGAGCACCGGTCTGCCCTCCCACAGGTTTTGGCGCTTCTGCGAAATCACCACAAGCTGGGCTCATCAATTAATCGAGGATAAAATACCAGCCCAACCGTCGAATTCAATCTTTTCGCCAGTATTTGGCTTGTCTCGTAGCGTGCCTTGCGAGGCTGTGCGGACCTCCCGGCTACATTTGCCGAAAGAGACGAACCGCAAAGGCACAAAGGGCGCGAAGCCCGTTCCATTTGTGTTCTGCGTTCTTCATGGGCTGCATCTCAATCGCTCCCGACCGAGCAAGCCGCTGTTGACAATGTTGAAAGACTAGACGAGATGTCCTATCTTTTCTTTGGATAGCGGAAAACGACCTGTTGATGATTCGTGAGGATTAGTTGGATTATGTCATCGCAACCGACGCAAGTTGGCGAATATGTTGTGCGAGATGAGGGCATCTGTGGGGGCCAAGCCCGGATTGCGGGGACCCGTATTAAAGTGCAGCATATAATGCTTCAGTATGAGCAAAGAGGTATGACGCCTGACGACATATGTGACGCGTACCCAGGGTTGAGTCTTGCCGCAGTTCATTCCGCAATCTCGTACTACTACGATCACAGGGACGAGATACTCGATGCGGTCCGCAAAGATCAGGACTTTGCCAAGTCATTCAGAGAGAGTCTAGGGCCACGGAACTGACACATTGGCAAGCTCGGAACTGCTGCGGGTTCTCTGCGATGAGCACATCCCCTTCCTGTAATTGCCGGGTTGCGTAGAAGAGGGCTCGACGTTATCAGTGTGCAGGAATCGGGGCTATCCTCTTCAGAGGATGAGACCGTCCTTGATGAAGCTCTGAACCATAATCGGGTTGTTTACACTTGCGACACAGATTTCCTTCGCCTACACAGCAAGGGCCGTCAACACACCGGCATTCTGTATCATCACCTGCTGAAGTACTCCGTGGGCGAGGCGATCACAAGGGTCTTTGAGGCCTGTGCCATTCTCACGAAGGCTGAGACCGCGAATAAGGTCGTGTTCCTATAGTTCGGCGTCGTGGTTATACGGGCGACTCTGCCATCGACCGATGCAAATGAAGCTAGACGGGGACGAGGTGATGGCGCCATCAATCGAGCCTGCAGATGCGAAAGCCCACGGTTTTGCTCCGAGCACAGAAGCGTAATGGGACTCGTCTAGATGGGCGCGTCATGTCTGAAAGGAGCTGAGGATGGTGAATGGCCTTCGAAGCCGGTGTCATCTACTTCCTCGAATGCCCCCGACGCGATCGCCTCCCGGCTTCTGTGTTTGAAGGCCTCAGTGGCCCATTTGATATCGTTCGCTCGCAGAAAAACCGCGACTGAGGACGCAGACCCTCAGGTGGTAAGGAGGAATTGGATTATACAAGAGAGGGAACCATCAATGCACACGAAGAGGAGGACTTCTCTTGTGCCGTCTTCTTTGTGTCTTTGTGCCCTTGTGGTCTAGCTTTCAGTCCAACTCGGACTCCAGCGCAGACTGAGAGCTACAAATTGCCTTACAGAAGATGGCCGTCGCGGACAACGGCGTGGCCATTCTTGACGACTGTGTTGACCAGATTGCAGCCGAACTGGTAGGTGATCTGAAGTGCGTTTTCAGCGTTGAAGATGGTCAGGTCTGCCTTCTTTCCTGGCTCAATGCTGCCGATCTGCTCTGACATCCCGAGCGCGTACGCGCCGTTCAGCGTGCAAGCTGCAATCGCCTCGTATGGATGCATTCGCATCATGGTGCAAGCGATGGACATGATGATGGGCAATGAGCGGATGTTGCACGAGCCGGGGTTGAAGTCCGTGGAAAGCGCGACTGGAAGCTCCGAGTCGATCATCCTTCTCGCGGGAGCGTAGTTCGATAGGCCCAAGAATAGAATGCAACCAGGTAACAAGACCCCCGCGATGTCATTTGCCGCAAGCAGCTCGATGTCCCGCAGCCGTATCGCATCGAGGTGATCGGCAGAGACCGCACCAACCTCTACCGCGAGGCCACATCCACCGATTGAGGCGAACTGATCGGTGTGGAGCTTGGGCGTCAGACCAAACTGCTTGGCGTGATTCAGGACGAAGCGCGCCTCGTCAACGGTGAATGCGCCATCGTCGCAAAAGACGTCACAGAAGTTGGCGAGCCGTTGGTCCACCACTTGAGGAATCATCTCCTCCAGGACAATCGAAAGGTATCTGGACCTGGAAATCCCATCTGGGACGGCGTGGGCGCCGAGAAATGTCGGTATGACTGTGGCTGAGTGAGTATCGTGGAGGTCGGCCATGACGCTCAGCATCTTGACCTCGGTCTCAAGGTCGAGACCGTAACCGCTCTTACCCTCGACGGTCGTGGTCCCCAATAGGAGCATCTGATCGAGGTGCACCCGCCCGATGTCAAGAAGCTCTTCATAGGAGAGGTCGCGGGTGGCTCGCATTGAGCTCTTGATTCCACCCCCGGCGGCAGCTATCTCGGCGTAGCTCATGCCCTCGCATCGCTTTGCGAACTCTGCCTCGCGCGAGCCGCCGAAGACGAAATGCGTGTGGCAATCGACAAGCCCCGGCAGCACCGTCTTGCCAGAGCAATCGATGGTCTTGCTGGCATCCTCACGAAACCCAGCCGGCAGCTCGGAGGTATGCCCCACCCACGCGATGGCATCCCCTTGTATAACTACAGCGCCATCGCGAATGATGTTGAGCTCCCGCATCCCCGGGCCTCGTTTGCACAGCTCGCGAGACTGCGAGACGGTTACGAGCTGGGAGATGTTGGCGAGGAGCAGTGTCTGGTCAGTCATGGCGTTGTCCTAGCGAGAAGAGAGCTGTCGTTTAGTTCACTTATCCTGAGGAGGCTTACGGCTCATCTTTGGCAAAGTGCCTTTGCTTTCCAACATAACATATAGCATATAGAGAGGATTAGCGAATTTGTAGCATCCGCTGCCCATTTCTCGAAATGGGATAATCACGCCCAGGCGCTTCATCTTCGTCAGGAAGTTATCAAAGACTCTCTTCTCAGAATCGCCAAGTTCAAGCAGCATGTCTTTTTTGCGGAACCATATCGACCCCTTCCGCCCCATTTTACGCAGAATAGACATGTATCCCTCGCTCTGGATGGCTCTATACACCTTTTGCTCAAGATGCTTCTCGCCTATTGCGACAGCAGCCTCGTTACATCCGGCGAGAGCGTCGTCTTCGTTTATCGTGTGATCGCTGTCAGTCCTGTATATCGCATCCCCAATCTCCTGCATAAGGATCGGGAACCCCCCCGAAAGTGAGACCATCCTTTCCATAGCTTCCGGTTCAACAGTGCATTCCACTTTCGCGAAGGCCTTCTCAAAGAACCGCTCGACCTCCGCGTCTGACAGCTTCGATACTTCCGCGACTCTGAAGACCCTCATAAGTGACGGTTGATGCTCGTTAAGTGCAGACCTGATCTTGGGGAGACCAACCAAGACGAATACAACTGGAAATCGCTCATACCGCATGCTGGCAGATTCCACGAAGCCCTTGTACCAATTGGCGAATCTATCGTCTTTGGCAAGTCCGTTTATGTCGTCCAAGACGATGAACAGCCCCTCACTCTCATCCTTGATTCTCTCCATTATGTTGTAAAGCGCCTCATGGAAGTGGGAAACAAGGTGCCCGAGTGATTCACCTGGCGGATTGAAGGCGAGTTTGACGCCAAACACATCAACATGGTCAACGTACTTCCCAAATAAGTCTCGGACCTTATCGAACCACGGGCGAGCATTTGCTACATTCAGAACCTCCTCGAACACACGCCGCAACATCTCTTCAAGCGAGGTTACGCCCCCCAGATTGACGTGCACTGGAAGAAGATTGGCTTCCCGCTGGACTGGCCCCGTCAAATACTGAGCGAGGGAAGTCTTCCCAATGCCTCTCTCTCCGGAAAGAAATATGTGTTCCTGTCCACCAGCGGCCGGACGCTTGATGTAATCCATTATCTTCTCGATCGTATTCGCCCTGCCAACGAAGAGGTCAAGAGGCACTCTTTGCCCGGGCGTGAAAGGAGTATATTCTCTCATAGTCCTGCCCTCTGCGTGCGATGCTCAAATCAGTATCAGCTAGTTCTCAACAGAAGGCTACTTGAACACGACGATCAGATCAACCAGCGAGACGGTGGCGTAGGGCGATGCAACCGTCAATCCTCGACGATCGAATGCCGAAGGCGGGTGAGACTGAAGCCCAGGGGCCTCCGATCAAGCCGAGCCTGCTACTGCGGCATGAGGCAGCCGGTGTCGCCGGCGGTCATGTCGATACCGACGCCGGTCTCGTCAGACACCCAGAACCTCTCGTTACCCTTGGTTGAGTAGGCATCGGTCCCGTCCGCATCGACGAATACTCCGAGGGGCCTTCGGTAGTTGCCCATGTAAGGTCCGCCGTAGCCGAGGCTTGAGGCATCCCTTTGGCTATAGACATCGTTGCCAGCGTTGTCGAGTAGCACGCCGACACCATCGCCGCCGTGCCCCATCGTGTACCAGCCTCTCGCCGAGTAAGAGTCGTCACCCATGATATCGACGACGATGCCGACCGAGGCGTCGAGGCCATGCCCGATACCAACACCCCATCCCCAGTATTCGTCATTGCCCGCCTCGTCAACGAGGACGCCCACGCTGTTGTGGATACCTGCCCCAGTGGAATAGCGCCTCGCGACATAGACGTCATCCCCAGCCTTGTCATCGAGGATGCCGGTTGCAAACCAGTAGCTAGAGCCTTGTGCGAAGTAGTCGCCGAGGTAGTAGTCGTTACCCGCTCCGTCAGTGAGGATGCCGATGCCCCCGGCGCCTTGCCAGCCCTCTTGATCGCGGCGGGGGCCATAGCCAAAACCCTGGCCCATGCAGACGTATCGCTCTTTTCCTGGTTCGCCCTCTCTGAAATCGACGTCAAGGCCACCAACGAAGTAGAAATCATCGCCTTCCCTGTCGCGTAGGACACCAGAGCCGAACGTGAAGCCAAAGCCCTGCGCGTACTGAGGCGAGAAGTAGATGTCATTGCCCGACTCGTTGCTCAGAAGACCGATGCCGCAGGCCGAGGCGCCCTGCGCCATCTCCTGGCCGAGAAACACATCGTTGCCAAAGACATCCCGAAGAACGCCCACGCCAAATGTCGAGGCGCCCTGGCTGTGATCGGGCGCGATGTACATGTCATCGCCGGAGAAGTCCGTCAGAACACCGATACCGAAGAGTCCCCATCCCTGACATCCGCTGCTGCTCGACTGATAAGTGTCATCTCCCGAAAGATCGATGCAGACGGAGATTGGCGTATCATCGCCCGCCGCGCCTGCCGTGCGCCCTTCGAAACGATCGTTGCCGCCAATATCGACGAGAAGCGCATTTCTCTCTCGGAGCCCATTTGTGTTTCTGTCGAAGATGTTGTCTCCGGCCCCGCCGACCATGACAAAGCCGATCGGTGTGTCGAACTGAAAGAGAATCTCATCCGTCGATGAGTCATAGACATTCGCGAAGTAACCCTCAGCGCGTTTCATGCCTGAAAGAAGCGTCGTCGTGCCCATCAAGAGCTGCTCGAAGTCAACGTTGTTATCCCATTCGTCGAAAACGCCGCTCAAAAAAGAGCCAAGGTAGTAACAGAGCGGATATGAGCTGATGACGTTGTTGTAAATCTGAGCTCTCATGTAGGGTGTGACATCTGCAAAGGCCTGGTCGAGGTCCTTGGACGCGTCGTCCATCGCGTAGAGAACCATGGCCATTGCCTGACGGAGCTCAAGCGATAGATTCGCCGCTTGCGCCGCGAGTTCGTCGCGCTCCGAAGGCGAGAGCATCACCTGATTACTGCTGTAAATCTGAACAATGGCGTCCTGAAGCGGCGTGTCGGACAGGAAGTGATCGTAATTGGCAGGCAGGATAGAGGGACCAAGCGGTGAGGCCGCGGTCAGAATGTACTCCTGTAGCTCCTGGTCCTCGAACATAATCTGGTCGGTAAGGTCCTTGGAAAAGGGCGGCCCGACGAACGCATCGTCCAGAATCTGTTCGGTTATATCCAGGACGCATTTTTCGATGTATGGATATGGGCCGTAGTAACCCTCGGTCGGCCTGTCGAGGCTCTTGCGGTCCATGCACATCGTCTTGAGTGCCATATCAACAGCGTTTGGTTCCGATGGGGGCTGTCGTCGTTCGCGGTCCATTCCCAAACCGTTGAGAAGAACAGGAGTCTCTTCGGGCCTTTCGAGCTGTGCGCGCGAGGCGCAAATGGGACGGGCTTCCCTGGCATCCCCTACAACGGGAGAGGGTGATCTCCTGTTCGTATCGACCGCGAAAAGAGCTCCCAGACAGTTCCCGAAGTAAGCTGTGCCAGTGTCCGACACCGCGATGCCACCCAGAATCGGCTTGCCGGTCAGAGCGGTCCCGTCAATGGTGACCCCGGTGTCAAACGACCAGCGGCGCAGCGAATCTTGCATGACACCGTACGCCCTGTGATCGCTTGCAGCGAAATAGAGCAGACCATCTTTCGCGAGCGTTGCGGGGCCTGAAATGATCTCAATGGACGAGATGTTGAACCTCCAGTTCTCGAAACCTTGCGCAGCGTCAACGCTATAAAAGCGCCCGGCGTTGCTGCCAAAAAAGACGCTCGTATCGGTCACGACCGGCGAGGAGAAGATAGCCTGGCCGGAATCGAACTGCCATTTGAGA